>WNGB01000122.1_pt1 | contig 102004 bp, 100 predicted proteins | sample 5400681 | NCBI WGS metagenome assembly WNGB01 (sample SAMN13153367, study PRJNA577476) | soil metagenome | isolation source: 115 cm soil or saprolite under grassland replicate 2 | place: USA:California | collected 2016-06-15 | reverse complement strand
TACTCGTCTTCGGGCTCGACCGCGAACTCGTCGGGCGTTACCTGGTCGAGGAACTGCTTGAACTCGGAGACCTTGGACTCGATCTCCTCCTCCGTGACTTCCTCGCCTTCGAACTCGATCGCCGACTCCTCGATCACATCGTCCGCTGCGAAGATCGGAGCGTCGGCGCGGATCGCGAGCGCGATCGCATCCGACGGGCGCGAATCGACCTCGATCTCTGAGCCGTCGAGCTGCACGGTGATCTGCGCGTAGAACGTGTTCTCGCGCAACTCCGTCACGGTGATGCGCGTCACCTGAGCACCGAGCTGGTCGAGCATGTCGGCGACCAGATCGTGCGTCATCGGCCGTGGCGTCGATGCACTCTGAAGCTTCATCAGGATTGCGGCCGCCTCCGGGTGGCCGATCCAGATCGGCAGGAATTTGTTCCCTTCGGCCGTCTTCAGCAGCACGATCGGCTGTTTGCCGACCAGATCGAAGCTCACGCCGTAGATCTGCATCTCCTGCATCGGACGCTCTGATGGTAGCTCAGGGGTCGCGCGTCGAACCTCACCCTTCGGTACGTTCCAAAACCTCCTCGAGGGGAACGAACAAACGCTCGCCGCTCGCGGGATCCTCGAGCTCGGCGCGCCGGTCGGGCACGCCCATCGGATCGAGCCCACGAAGCACGTAGGCACGGCCCTGGTAGATGACGAGGTCTCCGATCTCCATAGCCACAGCGAGGACGAACGCCACTCCCCAGAATCGGCAGTTTCGTGCGGCTAGCGCATCCCTGAACGTAGCGTCCCTCTAACGGGACGACGACGCGCTCAGCGTTCTTTCAGGCGCCACTCGGCGACGTCGCGGATGCTCACGATGCCGACCGCACGCTCGCCGGCGACGACCGGGATGTGACGGAAGCCACGTTCGATCATCGTGTTGCCGGCTTCCTCGACGGACGCATCCTCGGTCATCGTGACGGGATCCGGCGTCATCCATTCGCGCACGCGCGCCTCGCTCGAGTGCACCCGCCCGGCGACCGCCCTCATCAGGTCGCGCTCCGTGAAGATGCCGATCATCCGCCCGAAGTCCGAGACGACGACCGCACCCACGCCCCGGCTCGTCATCTTCTCGGCCGCCTCCCCGATCGTGTCGGACGGGTCGACCGAGATCACGTCCTTCGTCATGACTTCGCCGAGGGTTGCCATCGCGCGAGCATAGGGGTTCCCCTCGCTACAATCCAGCGCCCGGCGGGCGATTAGCTCAGTTGGTTAGAGCGCCGCTCTGATAAGGCGGAGGTCCGTGGTTCGAATCCACGATCGCCCATCCCGCCTCGAGTGCCGGCTTCGCCGGCGCTCGCTCACGTCGGTAACACCTCAACACCGAAGAAAATCATCATGGCGCGAAAGCGCCGGATTTTCTTCGGCTCAGTGAAGGAGCTGAGTGCGCTGCAGATAGTCCTCGACGGCGAGTAGGAACGTCGCGTCATTGGCGAGCTCTTCCAGCGTTCCCTTCGTCTCGTCGTCGAGGTCCTCGTCGCGCTCCAACTCCGAGAGGAAGTTCCCCATCTGGCCGTCTCGGGACAGCGCGGCCATGCGCAGGAAGATCTGCTTGGCCTCGTCGTCCTGCGAGATCGCCTCGAGAGACTCCATCTCGTTCAGCCACAGTCCGAGCATGTCATCCGTTCAACGCCCCCTGGGCGGAACGGGATACGGGGCTAGGGCGCGGCTCTCTCCAGCGCCTCGACGAGCTCTTCGAGCTCGGTCTCGTCGGCGAACGAGATCTCCAGCCGGCTCGAGACGATTCGGCTGGAAAAGCCCGTGATCCGATCGGCAGCGCTCTTCGCCCGCGCGACGAGCGCCGGATCGAGCTTGGCCTGCTGGCGGCGCTGCTTCGTCTTCGCACCGGCCCAGCGAGCAGCCCGCTCCGCGGCTCTGACGGACATCCCTTTTTGGACGATCTTCCGCGCGAGCGCGCGTCGGCCCTCGTGATCCGGCACGGCAAGCACGGCCCGCGCGTGACCCTCCGTGAGCTGGCCCCGTTCGACCATCTTGAGAACGTCTTCCGGCAGCTCGAGCAGCCGCACGCGGTTCGAGACCGCCGGCTTGGACTTGCCGACACGCTCGGCCAGCTCGCCGAGCGAGAGGCCGAACTCGTCCAACACGACCGCGAAAGCGCGCGCCTCCTCGATCGGGGAGAGATCCTCACGCGCGACGTTCTCGACCAGGCCGAGCATCAGCGAGTCGCGGTCGTCGGCGTCGCGCACGACGGCAGGCACAGTCTTCAGCTTTGCGTCGCGCGCGGCACGCCAGCGTCGCTCGCCGGCAATTAGCTCATACCCGCCGGCGACACGCGGTCGCACGAGGACCGGCTGAACGACGCCCTGCGCACCGACCGACTCTGCGAGACCGGCCCCTGCCTCGGAGTCGAAGCGGCGGCGCGGCTGCCTCGGGTTCGGGTGAATCGCGTCGACGGGCAGCTCCGCGAGCTCCGTCGCGGACACTCCGCCCAGCAAGACCTCGAGGCCTCGGCCGAGGCCTCGTCTTTCAGGAACGCTGGACAAGCTCCATCGCCACCTTCCAGTAGGCGTCCGCGCCACGTGAGCGGCGGTCGTACGCAATCGCGGGAAGACCGTGGCTCGGCGCCTCGGCAAGACGCACGGAGCGGGGCACGGTCGTCGTGAACACGAGCTCGCCGAAGTGCCGGCGCACCTCGGCTTCGACATCTGCCGACAGCCTCGTCCGCCCGTCCACCATCGTCAGGAGCACACCGCCGACCGCAAGCCGCGGATTCAGCCGCATTTTCACGAGGTTGATCGACTGCACGAGCTGCGATAGGCCTTCCAGTGCGTAGTACTCGGCCTGCACCGGGATCAGAACGCGGTCTGCGGCGGCGAGCGCGTTCACCGTCAGCGGGCCGAACGACGGCGGGCAATCGAGGAACACGAACGAGTACTGGTCCGCATCGGAGGCGAGCGCCTCGCGCAGGTAGGTATCGCCGTCACTGTGCTGCGTCAGCTCGACGGTCGCGCCCGCAAGCTCCGGCTTGGCCGGTACGAGGTGCAGATTTGGGAAGCGCGTCGGCTTCGCGAGCTCGCGCAGCGGCGCGCCGTCGAGGAGGTCGTACGTCGACGTGCCGTTCGCACGCTCCCCGAGGCCCGAGGTCGCATTCGCCTGAGGATCGAGGTCGATGACGAGAGCCCGCTCACCGGCCTCCGCAAGGCAGGCGGCGAGGTTGATGGCGGTCGTCGTCTTCCCGACGCCGCCCTTCTGATTCGCCAGCGCGTAGACCTTCGCCACGACCGCCAAGCTACCGGCGGAGGCGGACATCTCGGACGGGCCTTAGGCCAGCGGCCGTTTGCGTGCAATGCCCGTGCGCCGGGGGAAGCCGGGAGGCGTCGGCTCAAGCTTGCGCAGTACGAGGAGGCCGTCGCCCCCCTCGGTCAGCTCCCCGCCCAGACGTTCCGCGACGCGCGCCACCCGAGCCACGTCCGCGGTCGGACCGACCCACAGAATCGCAGACCCTCCCGGCCGGACCAGAGGAAGGCACCACTCGGCGGCGACCGGTGGAGGGGCAAGCGCCTTCGCGACGGCGACGCCGAACGAGTCCGTCTCCTGCTCTTCGGCGCGGCCCTGCGCGACGGTCGCGTTCGGCGGCGCCCAGCGACGAAGAAACTCGCACTTACGCGCGTTCGCCTCGAGCAACACCACGTCGCGCCCCGGCAGCGACACGGCCAGCGGGATCCCCGGGACCCCACCCCCGGACCCGATGTCAACGATCGGACCTTCGAACTCGCGCACGCGACCGAGAGAGCGCAGCGAGTCTTCGAGCAGCACGCGGCGTGCCTCGTCGAGATCTCGGATCGCAGTCAGACCGGGCGTCGCGACAACAGCGGCCAACCAGTCGTCAAGCAAGCGGCGCAACCGCTCGTCCGCGTCAGCGGACGGGTGGAGGGGGTCTGGGGGAACCGGGAGGTTCCCCCAACTCGAACCACTCACGCGGGCCTGATCACGACGAAGCGGTTCGGCTCCGTTCCCTCGCTTCCCGTCTCGACGCCGTCGAACTCCTTCAGCCGGAGGTGGACGACCTTCCGCTCGACAGCCGTCATCGGCTCGAGCTCGACGGGCTCTCCGTGCGACAGCGCGCGTTCGGCCGAGCGAATCGCGAGCGCCTCCAGCGACGCGCGTCTGCGCGCGCGATAGCCGGCCGCGTCGACGACGACTTCCTTTCGATCCTCCTGATGGCGCCGGTACATGACCGCATTCGCCAGATACTGGATCGCATCGATCGTCTGGCCGTGGCGGCCGATGAGCATCCCAAGATCCGGCCCAACGCACGACACCGTGATCGTGTCGTCGTCCTCGTCGAGCTCGATGCGTGCCGTGATGCCGATCCCGTCGATGATCCGCTGCACGAGCTCGCGCGCCTCTCCGCCGAGCTCGCTCTCATCCGACGGCGGCGCAGGTGCGTTGACCTCGGCGGAGACCGTGGCGATGACCCGCGCCGGGGTATACCCGACGCCCAGGAGGCCTCGCTCTCCCTCGGTGACGACCTGGAAGCGAACCGCGGACTTGTCGAGACCGGGCTGCTGCCGCTCGAGCTCCCGCAGCGCCGACCACTTGGCCTCGCCGACCGTCTCGCCGGTCGCCTCGACCTGGAGATCCATCAGCGTCGCGCCTTCTTCTTGCGCTTCACGCGCCGGGGGGGAGCGCTCGGCTTCGCAGCGGCCGGTGCTCCGGCGCCGTCCTCACGGACCTCCTTCGGCGGCGTTCGCGAAGAGCGCTTCGGTCCAGTCGGCGGCGCCACCTTCGGGATCAGCCGTCTGGTGATCAGCCCCTGCCCGACCGTCCACAGGTTGGTGGTCATCCAGTAGAGGACGAGGCCCGTCGGAAAGCGCAGGATGAACGGAATGAACGCAAACGGAAGGATCATCATCAGCACCCGCTGCGACTGCTGCATCGTCCCGGACATGAAGTACGTCGACGCGAGCTGGCTCGTGACGTAGATCGCAAGCAGGATGAACCCGGACCAGTGCTTGTCGGCGTGCTGCGCGATGTTCGGCACGAAATGCAGCCAGGAGAGATCGCCCGGCGGCGGGTGCTTCGCGAACGTGCGCAGGGTGTAGAAGAGACCGATGAAGATCGGGATCTGCGCGACCAGCGGTAGGCACGAGGACGCCGGGTTGATGTTGTTCTCCTTGTAGAACTTCATCAGCTCTTCGTTCAGCTTCTGCCGATCGCCCTTGTACTTCCGCTGAAGCTCCTTCATCTGCGGCGCGTGGGCCTGCATGTTCTGCATCGAGTGGATCTGCTTGACCGTCAGCGGCACGAGCAGCATCCGCACGATGAGCGTGAGCCCGACGATCGACCACGCCCACGGCAGGCCGACCGAGTGCAGGCCGTTGAGGACGTGTCGCAGAAGATGCTCGAGCGGCTCGAGCAGGTAGACGAGGGTCACGTGAACACCCTCTGGTCGCGCGCATAGTCCACGCCGCCGCGGCTCCAGGGATTGCACCGCAGGAGCCTCCAGCCCGCGAGCACCGTCCCCTTGAGAAGGCCGAACTCCCTCAAGGCGTCGATCGCGTACTGCGAGCAGGACGGGTGGTACTTGCACTGGCCGGGTCCAAGGAGAGGTCTGAGCGTGAAGCGATAGACCCAGACAGCCGCTATCCCGGCGTATCTCACGCGGCCGCTCACGCGGCCGCCTTCGTCAGGACTTCGTCGACGCGCTCACCGAGCCACTCGAACCCGTTCGTCACGACGGCTTCCGGCAGTCCCGGCTTGACGATCAGGACGTAGTCGCGGTCGGCGGGAATCCGCTCAAGCCGTTCCCGCCACACCTCGCGGAGCTGGCGCTTGATCCGGTTGCGAGCCACTGCATTTCCGGCCGCCTTCGGCACGGCCAGGCCGAGCCGGGGCTCGCCGGGCTCGCGGTCACGCTCGAACCAGTAGAGAACCAAGAAGCGCGTGGAGGTCGAGCGCCCCTGCCGGTAGACGGCGTCGAAGTCTCGCGAGCGAGACAGGCGATGCCGGCGTTGCACGCTAAGGCGTCGCTTGCGACGCCGCCATCAGGCCGTATGGGCTCCGCCCATACGGCCGTCTGAACTGACCGGTCGACACGCTTGAAGTTGCCACAACGGCGAGAGCCTACGCTGAGAGACGCTTCCGGCCCTTCGCGCGGCGCCGCTTCAGAATCGCACGGCCTCCACGCGTCGCCATGCGCGCACGGAAACCGTGCCTGCGCTTCCGCCGGCGCACGTTGGGCTGGTAGGTCCGTTTCACGAGGTCGAAGAGGAAGGAAATTGCTCCAAAGAGGAGCCGTGGTCGCGCCAGTATAGATGAGCCCTCGTGCACAGAGTTATCCACAGCGGTGGGGTTACGAAGTGCCTCCAAATGTGACGAACCGTCATCCTTCCTCCACAGGTGTGGAGAGTGATGTGGAGTCGCGGAAGTGCCTGCAAATCCGCAGAATTTCTTCCCCAGTTTCCACGCGTTGTAGCGCTCGAGACACGCTGCTATGCTCGCCGCTCCCCCGAGCCGGAGAGGAGTGGTATCGCGGCGTGGATCGCCCAATTGAGCTGACTGCGGAGAGCCTGTGGAACGAGGTTGCCGGTCGGCTCAAGGGGGCCCTCAACGAGACCACGTACCGCACCTGGTTCGCGGAGGCCGGGGGGGCGGATCTCTCGGATGACGCCTTCGTCCTCGGCGTCCCCAACGACTTCACGCGCGAGTGGATCGAGGGTCACTTTCTCGGGCTGATCGGGGCCGCCGTTCGGGACGTCACCGGCCAGGAGCGCCGGGTCGGCCTGTCCGTGACGGAGCGTGTCCCGGTCGACACGCCCATGCCAGTGGAAGCGCCGAAGCGATCCGCTGGGGGTCCCGCCGACAGCGGGATGAATCCGAAGTACACGTTCGACCTGTTCGTGATCGGCTCGTCGAACCGCTTTGCTCATGCCGCCGCACTGGCGGTCGCCGAAGCGCCCGCCCAAGCCTACAACCCGCTTTTCATCTACGGCGGCACTGGTCTCGGCAAGACGCATCTCATGCAGGCGATCGCCCAGTACGTCGCCGAGCACTCGAGTGAGCTCTCCGTTCGATATGTCACAAGCGAAACGTTCATGAACGACTTCATCAACTCACTGCGCGACAAGCGGATCGAGGGATTCAAACAGCGCTACCGCACGTACGACCTGCTGCTCGTGGACGACGTGCAGTTCTTCGAGCACAAGGAGCGCATCCAGGAGGAGTTCTTCCACACCTTCAATTCGCTCTACGAGGCCGGCTCGCAGATCGTCATGTCGTCCGACCGCCCACCGCGTGACATCGCGACGCTCGAGGAGCGACTGCGATCGCGATTCGAGTGGGGGCTGATCACCGACATCCAGCCGCCTGACCTCGAGACACGAATCGCGATTCTGCGCAAGAAGGTGAAGACAGACGGGATCCATGTCCCCGATTCGCAAGTTCTCTCCTTCATCGCCTCGCGCATCTCGACCAACATCCGCGAGCTGGAGGGTGCCCTGACGCGAGTGGTCGCGTTCTCCTCCTTGACCGGCAGGTCACTCTCGGTCGAGCTCGCGGAGGACGTGCTCAAGGACGTTTTCCCTCAAGGCGAAGCGGCCGAGGTCTCGATTCGAAGGATCCAGGAGCTCGTCTCCGAGCGCTTCCAGCTCTCGATGGACGAGCTCTGTGGGGAGAAGCGCTCACAGAACATCGTCTACCCCCGACAGGTCGCGATGTACCTCTCACGGGAGCTCACCGACTCCTCGCTGCCCAAGATCGGGAAGGAATTCGGTGGTCGCGATCACACCACGGTGATCCACGCAACCTCGAAGATCGCGCGTCTAATCCGTGAGGACAGATCTGTCTACAACCTTGTGCAGGAACTGACCGCTCGTGTGAAACAAGTCCGTTGAGGGTCCCTGCCTGTTGAAATACTTCCTTTCTCCACCGTCTGCGTCCCCTGCGAGAATGGCTCAACCACCCGGGCGAGTGGCGTCCCCCACCACGTCCACACCCCCTATAACTACGACAAGGTTTTAAATGATTGAAACCAACACCATGGTAGAGACGGGGATAAAGATCGTCTGCCAGCGCGAGGAGCTTGCGCAGAAGCTCGCCGTGGTGGCGCGAGCCGTGTCGACGCGAGGGAGCGTTCAGATCCTGTCCGGCGTGCTGCTACGCGCCGAGGCGGGTCAACTCCATCTCGCTGCGACAGACATGGAGCTTTCGCTGCGAGCGTCGCTCGAGGCCCAGGTGGAAGGAGACGGCGCAATTGTCGTGCCGGGTCGGCTCTTGGTCGACCTCGTTCGCCTTCTGCCCGAGAGCGAGGTCACCATCGAGCATCGCGCAGAGGAGAGTGTGGTGCATGTGACGAGTGGTTCGTCCACGTCAACACTCCACACCTACGCAGCCGAAGACTTTCCGCGACTTCCCGATCTCGATGCCGCCGGCACCTTCACGGTCGACCGCGAGGCGCTGCTCGACACGGTCTCACGTGTTGCGCGGTCTGCGTCCCGGGACGAATCGCGTCCGGTGCTGACAGGAATCCTCGTGCGTTTCGAAAGCGGCAAGCTCGTCATGGCGGCCACGGACTCGTACCGGCTCTCGGTGAAGGAGACGGAGCTCACGGGCGAGGCGCCGGAGTTCGAGGCGATCATTCCGGCGCGCGCGCTTTCGGAGCTCGGGCGCATCGCGCAGTCCGGCGACACGATCGAGCTCGGCGTGCACGAGAACCAGGCCGTCTTCGTCACGGACGACGTTTGGCTGACGACGCGTCGCATCGACGGGCAGTTCCCGAACTATCGGCAGCTACTGCCGGAGACGTTCGAGCACGAGCTCACCCTGCCGCGGAACGACGTGTTGGACGTTGTTCGCCGAGTGGGCGTCATGGTGCAGCGGACGTCGCCAATCCAGCTGCGCTTCGCTGAAGGGGAGCTGACGGTCTTCGCACGGACGCAGGATGTCGGCGAAGCGAAAGAATCTTTGCCAGTGCAGTTCGTCGGCGATCCGCTCGAGATCGGGTTCAACGCGGAGTTTCTGCGTGAGGGCATCGAGTCGATCAGTGCCGACGACATCGAGCTGAAGCTGATCTCCCCGCTGCGCCCAGCAGTGATCGAGGGCGGCGAAGACGACCCGACGTACCTGATCATGCCGATCCGGTTGCCTGGCTGATCGTCGACACGGTCTCGCTCCGGAACATCAGGTCGTACGCGCGCCTCGACCTCGAACTCGAGCCGGGACTGATCCTCGTCGTCGGTCCGAACGGTGCGGGCAAGACGAACTTGCTCGAGTCGCTGCACCTCGGGACGCAGGGGTTCTCGCCACGCACGCGCGCTGATGTTCAGCTGATTCGCTTTGGCGAACGCGTCGGCCGGGTTGCGCTCTACGGCGATCGAGGCGGCGCGGCTGTCGAGACGGAGGTCACGCTCGAGCTCGGCGAGGGCAAGCGTGCGAAGCTGAATGGTGCATCGTTGCGAGCGGCGGAGCAGCTGCGGCTGGAGGTGGCGACGCTCGTCTTCACTCCAGATCGCCTCGCCGTCGTGAAGGGGGGGCCCGCTGTGAGGCGTGCGTACTTCGACCGCGCTCTCGGTCGGCTCGCTCCCGCACGTGGTCCCCTCGCCGTGGAGTACGGAGCGGTTGTGGCGCAACGCAACGCCGCGTTGCGCCGGGTCGCAGGAGGCTTCTCGTCTCGCGACGCGCTCGCGCCCTGGACCGAGCAGGTGGCCGACCTTGGCCGGCGGCTCGTCGAAGCGCGAAGCGAAGTGGTGGCCTGGCTCGCCCCTGGTTTCGCGGACCGGGCGGATGAGCTTGGGCTCTCGGCCGCGCGTATGACCTACGACGGCGACCCCCCGACGGTGGCCGCGCTCGACGAACGGCTCGAACGCGATCTGGAGCGCGGCGCGACGGGACTCGGGCCGCATCTCGACGACATCGTCCTCACGAGCGGAACCCGCGACCTGCGCAGCTTCGGGTCGCAGGGCGAGCAGCGCCTGACGGTGCTCGCCCTCCTGCTCGCGGAGGCCGAGCTGATCCGTGAGCGCCGTGACTTCCCTCCTCTTCTGCTGTTGGACGACGTCCTCTCCGAGCTCGACCCCGGTCGCCGGCGCGTGCTCGCCGAACGGGTGCTGAGCTCGGGCCAGACGCTCGTCACGGCGACGCAGGCCACCTCCCTGCCGGTCGAGCCGGCGCAGCTGCTCGAGGTGTCACCGGGACTGGTGCGGGCGGCCTGATGAAGCGCGTCGGCGAGGAGGTGGCCCGCGAGCTCGGCCGCTTCGGACCGGCTGCCGGGATGGCGCCCCTGGTCGAGGTCTGGCCGGCGGCTGTGGGGGCCGAGATCGCACGCAATGCGTGGCCCGCCCGGCTCGCTCGTGACGGAACGCTGCACGTCCATACGAAGGACTCGATCTGGGCCTTCGAGCTGACGAGCCGAGCGGAGCAGATCCGCGCGCGGCTCGGGGAGGACCCGCCACCGCGTCTCGCGTTCGCTCCGGGGCCCCTTCCCGAGCCTGTCGAGCTCATGTCTGAAGCGCCCCGTAAGCAGGTCCCGAAACCGACCGCGAAACACGTCGCGGAAGCTGACTCACTCGTGCGAGGGATTCGTGACGAAGACCTCCGCAAAGTGGTCGCAAAAGCCGCCGCCGCGAGCCTCGCCAGCGCAGATAACGACCGCTCGTTCTGGTAGAATTGGAAGTGCCCGCAAGTGGTCGGTTTGCAGGGCTTTTTTCATGACTGAAGTCAGTTATACCGCAAAGGACATCACGGTTCTCGAGGGTCTCGAGCCCGTTCGCCTGCGACCGGGTATGTACATCGGCTCGACGGGAGCGCGTGGGCTTCATCACCTCGTCTACGAGGTCGTCGACAACAGCGTCGACGAGGCTCTTGCGGATCGCAACGACAAGGTCGAGATCACGCTCCATCCGGACAACTCCGTGACGGTTCGCGATTACGGATCGGGAATTCCGGTGGAGGTCATGCCGGAGCAGGGGATGTCCGCGCTGACGGTCGTGCTCACCAAGTTGCACGCCGGCGGAAAGTTCGGTGGCGACGGCTACAAGGTCTCGGGCGGGTTGCACGGCGTCGGCGTGTCGGTCGTCAACGCGTTGTCGGAATGGCTGGTCGCCGAAGTGCGGCGCGACGGAAAGATCTACCGCCAGGAGTTCGCGCGGGGTGAGCCGACCGCTGACATGCAAGTCGTCGGAAAGACGGAGAAGGACGACACCGGCACCACGATTTCCTTCCTGCCCGACGCAGAGGTCTTCGAGGAAATCGAGGTGTCCGCCGAGACGCTGACGCAGCGTTTTCGCGAAACCGCGTTCCTCACGCGCGGCCTCAGGATCGTTCTCACCGACGAGCGCGCCGGCGGCGAGACGGTCGAGTTCCACTACGAGGGCGGCATCAGGGACTTCGTCGCGCACGTGAACTCGACGAAAGACTCCGTGCACAAGCGCATCGTCTACTTCGAGGTCGAGGCCGATGAGGCCTCGCTCGAAGTTGCGATGCAGTGGAATGCGTCGTACCAGGACTCGGTCTACACGTTTGCCAACAACATCAACACCCACGAAGGCGGCTCGCATCTGACCGGTTTTCGGACCGCCCTTACGTCGACGCTGAACCGCTATGCGCGCGACAAGGGTCTGCTGAAGAAGGACGAGACGCTTGACGGCGAGGACGTGCGCGAGGGCCTTGCGGCCGTTGTGTCCGTCAAGCTGCGCGACCCGCAGTTCGAGGGACAGACGAAGACGAAGCTCGGCAATCCGTGGTTGCGCGGAGTCGTTGAGCAGAACGTCAACCAGAAGCTCAGCGAGTTCCTCGAGGAAAATCCGACCGACGCGCGCCAGATCGTGCTGAAGGGAATTGCCGCCATGCGCGCTCGCCTGGCCGCGCGCAAGGCGCGGGAGCTGACACGCCGCAAGTCGGCGCTCGAGTCGTCCTCGCTGCCCGGAAAGCTCGCCGACTGCCGGATCCGCGATCCCGAGAACGCCGAGCTCTACATCGTCGAGGGAGATAGCGCGGGCGGGTCCGCGAAGCAGGCGAGGGACAACGCGTACCAGGCGATCCTGCCGCTCTGGGGCAAGATCATCAACAGCGAGAAGAACCGGATCAACAAGGTGCTCTCGAACGATGCGATCCAGGCGATGATCACGGCGATCGGCTCCGGCATCGGCGACGAGTTCGATATCGCCAACCTGCGCTACCACCGCGTGATCGTGATGACCGATGCCGACGTCGACGGGTCTCACATCCGCACGCTGATCCTCACGTTTCTCTACAGGCAGATGCCCGAGCTGATCGAGCGTGGGCACGTCTACATCGCCGTGCCGCCGCTCTACAAGGTGAAGCTCGGCAACCAGGAGATGTACTTCGAGAAGGAGGGCCAGCTCGAAGAGCTCCTCGTGCGTGAGCGCTTCGGCGATATCGAGGTCACCGATCGCAACGGCGAGGCCGTCAAGCTGACGGAGGCTCGCTGGAACCGCTTCGTCAAGTTCCTGCCGCAGTTCGAAGGTCAAGCGGCCAAGCTGCGTGAGGACTTCGGCCCGGCCACCGACTTCCTGATCGCGCACAGGCTCGTCGAGACGCCGGCGACCACCGCGGCGGCCGTCGAGAAGGAGATCAAGGCGAGGCCGAGCGACGGGCACGTCCTCTCGGTGCTCGAGCGAAGCGCCGACGGCCTGCAGGTCAACGTCGTCGAGACGGAGACCTCCGCTGCTCATACGGTGGGCGTGTCGACCAACATCCTTGCCTCTCCGATCTACGAGAAGCTGCGCGGGACGTACGCTCGACTCGTCGAGCTGACGGGCCCGCCACCCTTCGTCATGAAGTACGGCAAGCGCACGGAGACAGCTCTGACGTTCGAGGAGCTGCGCCACTTCGCGATCGATCTCGCGAAGGAGGGACTCCAGCTCTCCCGCTTCAAGGGTCTCGGCGAGATGAATCCCGAGCAGCTCTGGGACACGACGATGGATCCCGCCCGGCGTTTGCTCGTACGCGTCGACGTCGAGGACGCGAGCGCGGCGGATCAGATGTTCTCCGTCCTGATGGGCATGCAGGTCGAGCCGCGCCGGGCCTTCATCGAGCAGAACGCGAAGGACGTCAGGTTCCTGGATGTCTGAGCTCGAGACGGGCGCCCTAGGCCCGGGCCGCATCGAGCCGCGTGAGCTCGAGCAGGAGATGCGCTCGAGCTATCTCGACTACGCCATGTCGGTCATCGTCGGGCGCGCGCTCCCCGACGTTCGAGACGGGCTCAAGCCCGTGCATCGCCGTGTCCTGTACGGGATGCAGGAGAACGGCCTCCAGCCGAACCGTCCGTACGTCAAGTGCGCTCGTGTCGTCGGCGACGTCATGGGCAAGTACCACCCGCACGGCAATCTCGCGATCTACGACACGCTCGTGCGCATGGCGCAGCCGTTCTCGCTGCGGTATCCGCTCGTCGAGGGTCAGGGGAACTTCGGCTCGGTCGACGATGATCCGCCGGCTGCCGACCGGTACACCGAGTGTCGTCTGTCTCGGATCGCAACCGAGATGTTGCGGGACATCGACGCCGACACGGTCGACTTCCAGCCCAACTACGACGAATCGCGCCGTGAGCCCGCCGTGCTTCCGTCCCGCTTCCCCAATCTTCTCGTCAACGGCTCGTCGGGCATCGCGGTCGGGATGGCGACGAACATGCCGCCACACCATCTCGGCGAGACCATCGACGCGATCGTCGCCATGATCGACGAGCCTGCCATCGACGTCGAGAAGCTGATGAAGCACATCAAAGGTCCGGACTTTCCGACCGGCGCGATCATCGTCGGTCGAGCCGGCATCCGCGATGCGTATCGCACGGGCCGCGGCCGGGTTGTCATGCGTGCACGCGCTCACATCGAGGAGCTACGCGGTGGCAAGACGGCGATCGTCGTGACCGAGCTTCCTTACGCGGTCAAGAAGGGCGGCGACAACGGGGTCATCCGCAAGATCGCCGATCTCGTCCAGGACAAGGTCCTGACGGAGATCTCGGACCTCGCCGACCATTCGGACAAGTCCGGCATGCGCATCCAGATCGAGCTGAAGCGCGACGCGATCCCGCAGGTCGTTCTCAACAAGCTGTTCAAGCACACCGCGCTGCAGGCGACCTTCGGTTACAACGCTGTCGCCCTCGTCGACGGCGTCCCGCGTACGCTATCGCTACTCGAGCTCGTCCGCGAGTACCTGAAGTTCCAGCGTGAGGTCGTCACCCGGCGCTCGAAGTACGAGCTGCGCCAGGCCGAGAAGCGAGCGCATGTTCTCGAGGGCTACCTCAAGGCACTCGATAACCTCGACGCCGTCATCGCGCTCATCCGCGCCGCGGCCGATACCGACGAAGCGCGCGCGGGCCTGATCAGCGAGTTCGCCCTCTCGGAGGTCCAGGCGCAGGCGATCCTCGATCTTCGCCTCGCACGGCTCACCGGACTCGCTCGCAAGGAGATCGAGGACGAATACAAGGACCTGCGGGAGCGCATCGCGGAGCTGCGCGCGATCCTCGGCGACCCGACCCGCATCGACGGGGTGATCAAGGACGAGCTGCTCGAGATCAAGTCGATCTACGGCAAGAGCGACGACCGTCGCACCGAGATCGTCGCGGCCGAAGAGGAGCTCGAGCTCGAGGACCTGATCGCGGAAGAGGACATGGTCATCGCGATCACGCGGTCGAACTACATCAAGCGCCTACCCGTGACCGCGTATCGAGAGCAGCGTCGTGGCGGCATCGGCGTGATGGGGATGGATCTCAAGGAGGACGATTACATCGAGCACCTGTTCGTGGCTTCGACGCACGACTACATCCTCTTCTTCACGAGCGTCGGCAAGGTGTACAGGTTGAAGGTGCACGAGCTGCCGCTCGGGTCACGCCAGTCGAAGGGTCGTGCGATCCAGAACCTGCTGCCGTTTCGCCAGACCGAGCAGGTGCGCGCGGTCATCCAGACGCGCGACTTCGAGGAGGCGGAGTTCCTCGTCTTCGCCACGAAGAAGGGTGTGGTCAAGAAGACGCGGCTTGCCGCCTACAACACGCCGCTGCGCGCGGACGGAATCATCGCGATCAAGATGCGTGACAGCGACGAGCTCGTCGGGGTACGGCACTCCTCGGGTGACGACGACGTCCTCATGGTGTCCCGCAAGGGGCAGGCGATCCGGTTCCACGAGACCGACGTGCGGGCGATGGGGCGTGACGCCTCGGGCGTGCAGGGCATGCGGCTCCGCGCCGGCGACGAGGTGATCGCCGTCAACATCGCTCACGACGACGCCGACGTCCTCGTGGTGACCGAGAACGGCTACGGAAAGCGGACGCGGGTCTCCGAATATCCCGTCAAGGGTCGAGGCGGGCTGGGAGTGAAGACCGTTCAGCTGACCGAGGCGAAGGGACAGCTGGCCGGCTCACGCGTCGTCCGCGACGGCTACCAGGTGATGCTGATCTCCGACGGCGGTACCGTGATCCGGATGCCGGTCGACGACATCAAGCGCTCCGGGCGGGCCACCCAGGGCGTGATCGTGATGCGCCTGCGCGAGGGAGAGCACGTCTCCAGCCTCGCGCCTGTGGTGGAAGCCGCTGAGGAAAAGGTCGAGATCTTGACCGACGGGGAAACCGTCTCCTAAGGCGGAGCCCGCCCCTTGCCACAAACCTGCGCAATTTGGTGCCCCGAAAGGGGGACATTTTGAAGAAACCCCTTCCCGATAAGGAACAGGAGCGGTATACCTTGCAAACCAGGGGTTCCATTGCGGAGGAAGACGAGGACAACATGGCAGTCAATCGACAGGTAGACCTTCTCGATCCGATCGATCTCGCGGAGCACCTCGGCAAGGTCGAGCTCTATCTCGGGCAGGTCTGCCAGATCGCGGGCATCTCCAAGATGCAGCTCGATTACTGGACGAACAAGGCGCAGATCCCCACCAAAGGGAAGAAGCAGCGCATCTACGACATCGACGCGCTCGAGACCGTCATGCTGATCAAGCAGGCGAAGGACAAGGGCCTCAATCTCGGCGCCGCGATCGACGCTGCACGCCGGTTCCGCGAAGTCCAGGCTGTCCAGCGTCAGCCGCAGCTGCAGACCGACAGCTAGAGCCCCACCGACTCGGCGTCTTCTAAGCGGGCGGCAGCCTCCTCCGGCGCCAGCGTGTTGACGAAGATCCCCGCGCCGAGCTCGAGGCCGGCGAGGACGGTCAGGCGAGGGAGCAGCACGAGCCGCCAGTCGCGCTCGTCGTACTCGAGCCAGGCGTTGAGCGGCGTCGGGCCCTCCAGGGCGTGCAGCCGGCGCACGATCGCCGCGAGGAGGCGGAGCGCTGCTCCGAGCCTTGCGCTGCCGATGCCGTCCTGCTCCGGCTTTGCCGGGGCAATCACCGTCTCGTAGGGAACGCGGCTGGCCCAGGGACAGGTGACGGCGAGGCCGTCCTGCTCGAGAAAGGCTTCTCCTCTTGGTCGCCCCCGCCCGGAAGGGGCTTCCGGCAACCAGACGAGCTGCGAGTGCGAGTGCGGCAGGCTCGAGCCGGCCTCGCGGCCTTCGTTGACGAGCGCGTGTACGTAGCCGCCGTGTTCCTTCGCTCGGCGCTGCCATGCTTCCGCGACGAGATCGAGCTCGTCGTCCTCGAGGTCGGCGAGCGACCGGACGTGGCGGCGACTGTGAACGACGACCTCCTGCCGCTCCAGGGCGGGATAGAGGTTGGGAACGACACGGACGCGCCAGTCGCCCTCGGCGGGCAGGACGAGGGTTTGCGGAGGCGTCATGTGCTCGTGCCCGGCGCAGAACGGGCAGGACTCGAGCTCGTCCTCGGTCGGCGGATCGAGCGGCGGCCGGGAGGCGCCGGGACGCTTCGCCCTTCCGGGGGCGATCACCGCAACGCGGCCCGACTCGGGATCGCGGCGGAGCTCGCCGCTCAGCTCGCCGCGGTGCCTTCGGCCTTCTCGAGGAAGGGCCGGATGAGGTCTATCGGGGCCGGGAAGATGATCGTGGAGGCGTTTGCGCCGCCGATCTCGAGCAGCGTCTGGAGGTAGCGGAGCTGGAGCGCGATCGGATGCTTCTCGATGACCAGCGCCGCGTCCTTTAGCCGCTCGGACGCCTGGAACTCGCCCTCGGCGTTGATGACCTTTGCGCGCCGTTCGCGCTCGGCCTCCGCCTGCCGGGCCATGGCGCGCTGCATCCCGCTCGGGATCTCGACGTCCTTCACCTCGACGATCGAGACCTTGATCCCCCAGGGAGCGGTTGCCTCGTCGATGATCCCCTGCAGGATGGCGTTGATCTTGTCGCGCTCGGAGAGCAGCTCGTCGAGCACGTGCTGTCCGAGCACGGACCGCAACGTCGTCTGCGCGATCTGCGAGGTCGCGACCATGAAGTTCTCGATCTGCACGATCGCTGACTTCGGCTCGACGATGCGGAAGTAGGCGACCGCGTTCACCCGGGCCGGGACGTTGTCCTTGGTGATGACCTCCTGCGGCGGGATGGTGAGCGTGATCGTGCGCAGGTCGACCTTGACCATCCGGTCGACGACCGGGATGAGGAGGAACAGGCCCGGACCTTTCGGTTGAGGCAAGAGGCGGCCGAGGCGGAAGATGATCCCGCGTTCGTACTCGCGCGCAACCTTGATCGCGGCGAACAGGAAGAGGACGATCAGGAACAGAAGCGCGGCCGCGATGACGATCGCTGCGTTCATGCCGGGATCCTACGTACCCACCGGCCGGACCGTCAGGACGAGGCCGTCGAGCGACTCGACCCGGACCCGTTCGCCCGGACGCAGCTCTTCGCCATCGGCCGCCCGCGCCTGCCACAGCTCGCCATTGACGAAGACGAGTCCGTTACGGCGGACCTCGCCGACCGCGCCCGCGATTGCTTCCGGGCTCACCTCGACCGGCGCACGGCGTACCTGCCACGCCTTGCCCACGGCAAACGCCCAGATCGAGCCGAGCACGACCGCGACCGTGATCACGAGCGGCTTCGACGTGTGGTACGGCGCGGGCGCGTTCTGGAAGAGCATGATCGAGCCCACCGCGAGGCAGATGAGCCCGGCCACGGTCAGCGCCCCGTGACTCGTGACGTGAACGTCGACCACCAGCAGGGCGACGCCGGCCAGCAAGAGGACGAGGCCCGCCCAGCTGACGGGGAGGACGGAAAATCCGTACAACGCCGTGATGAGCGCGACGAGGCCCAGCGCTCCTGGGAGCACGACGCCGGGATGAAAGATCTCGTAACCGATTCCCGCAATGCCGGCGAGGAAGAGCAGCGCGATGATGTTCGGATCGATGAGGGTGTTGAGCAACCGCGTGAAGAAACCGGGGCGGACGTTGTCGATCTTCGCGCCGCCGAGGTGGAGGACGAATCCCTTCGGCTTCGTCTTGAAGCCGTTCAGCTTCTGGAGGAGCCCCGGGAGCGTCGGCGCGATCACGTCGATCACGTGCTGACGCAACGCGGCCGGGGCGTCGATGCTCGCGGCCTGACGGACCGCCCGCTCCGGGAACTTCGTGTCGCGCCCGTGACTCTTTGCGAGCGCGACGACTGACGCGACCGCGTCGTTGATCACCTTCTTGCGCAGGTCTTTGTCGAGGTCGGTGCCGCCTGCGTTGATCGGCGTCGAGGCGCCGATGTTGGTCTGCGGAGCCATCGCCAGCACGTCGGCGGCTTCCGAGATCCACAGGCCCGCCGAGCCTGCGCGCGCGCCGTCGGGTGCGACGTACACGATCACCGGGATCGGCGAGCCGAGCTCCTTCAGGTAGATCTTGCGCATCGAGCTCGAGAGGCCGCCCGGGGTGTCCAGCAGGATGACCGCCGCGGAGTAGCCGTCGTCCTTGGCCCGCTCCAGCTGGTGGTTCACCCAGCCTTGCGTGACCGGGTTCACTTCGAGATCGCCGCCGAAGTGAATTGCCAGGACGCGCGGCGTGGCCGCGGCGGCGGGAGAGGCGAGCGCCAGGAGCGCTCCGAGGAGCAAAAGTCCCCGCAAACAGGCGCTCTTCAACTCGTAAGGATTCTATCAGCGGCCTTGAGGACGACAGACGGCGCAGGCACCCTTGGATGTGGTCGCCGTCGCCATGAAGATCGCCTTGCTCGCACTCGCCGCGTTTCTCGCTGCGCCTACCGCCGCGTTCGGCGAAGTGTCGATCACCATGCGCGAGGTTCCGCTGCACGGCGAGCGCACGCTCGCGGCGTCGGCGCCGACGCGCTTCGACCTCGTCGGCTTGCACTGGCGTGGCTCCGGCTCGGTGGAGTTCCGCACGCATTCGGTCTCCGGCCGCTGGAGTACCTGGCACCGTGCAGCGCCGGAGGCGGAGGATCTACCGGACGATGTGAGCGCGGAAGCGCGAGCGGGGCACGGGTGGCGCTTGGGGAATCCCTATTGGACCGGCCCGTCCGATCGCATCGGCTACAGGCTGCACGGCCGCGTCGAGCGGCTGCGCGCGTACTTCGTGCAGAGCCCTGAGGTCCGGATTCCGTTGCGCCGCACGTCGATGGCAGGCTCGCCGGCGATCGTGTCGCGTCTGGCCTGGGGCGCGAACGAGGCGATCCGCCGCGCGCCGCCGCAGTACGCGACGTTGGTTCAGTTCGCTCTCGTCCACCACACCGCCGGCTCGAACTCGTACACACGCGCGCAATCGGCCGCGATGGTACGCGGCATCGAGGTCTACCACGTGAAGGGAAACGGCTGGAACGACATCGGCTACAACTTCCTCGTCGACAAGTACGGGCAGGTGTTCGAGGGCCGGTACGGCGGCGTCGACAAGAACGTCATCGGCGCGCACGCGGAGGGATTCAACACCGGTTCGGTCGGGGTGGCGGTGCTCGGAACCTACGCGTCGTCCGCGCCGCCGGTTGCCGCGCGCAGCGCGCTCGTAAGTCTGCTCGCCTGGCGGCTCGACGCCGCGCACGTCGATCCCCTGTCCAGCTTGACGTGGGCGTCCGGCGGGAACGCGCGCTTCCCGGCCGGAACGCCTGTCTTTCTCCACGCGATCTCCGGGCACCGCGATACGGGTTTCACGACCTGTCCGGGCGCGGCCTTCTACGCGCAACTCGGCGCGCTCGCCCGCCAGGCGGGCACGTTGGGACTGCCGAAGCTGTATGCCCCGAGGGTGCGCGGCCAGCTCGGTGGGCTCGTCAGATTCCAGGCCCACCTCAGCGAGGTGCTTCCCTGGACCGTGACGGTCGTCGATGCGACGGCCGCGGTCGTTGCGAGCGGAACCGGGACGAGCCAGGAGATCGACTGGACCTGGGACGCGTCGATTGCCCCGCAGGGCTCGTACACCTGGTCGATCGCCGCCGGCGACACCGTCCGTCCCGCCGCGGGCACGATCGGGCCTGCGCCCGTTGCCCTGACGATCAAATCGGCCACCGCGGCGCCGCACACGGTTACGCCGAACGGCGACGGCCAGACGGACTTCAGCGAGATCTCGTACACGCTTAGCACCGCCGCAACGGTGACGGCGACCTTGCGGGTTCCCGACGGGAGAGACCTGGCAGTCCTGTTCTCGGAGCGACGCGGGCCCGGCAAGCAGTCCTTCCGATTCACCGCCGCCGCGATAGCGGACGGCCGCTACGAGATCGTTCTCAGCGCGACCGACGGCAAGGCGACGGTGACGGCGATCGTGCCTGTCCTCGTCGATCGGACCGTCCGGCAGTTCGCCGCCGCTCCGGCGGCCCTCTCCCCGAATGGCGACGGCGTCAACGATGACCTCACGCTGACGTTCGAGCTGACGCGTGCCGCCTCGGTTCGCGTCGAGATCGCGCGTGCGGGCAAGATCCTCGCCTCCGTCTACTCGGCCGAGCTGCAGCCCGGCGGGCAGACCGTCGGGTGGGACGGTGCCGGCATCAAGGATGGGAAGTACGCGGCCGTGCTCACCGCGACGAGCGAGATCGGGACGGTGGTGCATACGTCGCTGTTTCGGATCGATACGGCCCCGCCACGCCTGCGCGCCATCTCGTTCCGCCGTTTGGTCTTCGCGGTCAACGAACCTGTGACGGTTCGCCTGGTTGTGAACGGCAAACGAGTCGCTCGGACCGTCCGCGCGGGGTCCTTTTCCTTCCGCCACGGTCGTGTGCGGACCGTGCGTGCCGTCGCTCGAGACAGCGCGGGCAACCTCAGCCGGACGCTGAAATACCCGTAACCCAGGCGTCGTAAGCGCGCTCGAGCCGCAGCAGCATCTCGGCCAGCAGCGGCGCACGCGCGACGGGCTGCCCGAGCTCGATGCGCAAGGACGTCGGCTCCGTCCGTGTGTCTGAAGGAAGCTGATCGTCCACCTGGTTGACGTTGACGCCGATACCGAGCACGACTCGTCCGTCGCTCGATTCGGCCAGGATTCCCGCCACCTTCCGCCCCCTGACGAGCACGTCGTTGGGGAACCTGATCGCAGGCTCGATTCCCGTCACCGCGGCGATCGCCTCCGCGACCGCGCCGCCGGCGACGAGGGAGAGCTCAGGGAGCTGAGGCGGGTCGACCGGCGGCCGCAGGAGAACCGACACGAGCACGCTGGTTCCGGACGGTGCCTCCCACCTTCGACCGAGCCGCCCGCGTCCCTCGCTCTGCTCCTCGGCGACGGCGACCGTCCCTTCGTCGTCCTCCGGCCCGAGTAGCCGCTGCGTGGACGGGCACAGCTCGGCGTAGCGATACTCGGCGCCGAACCGGCCGCGAAGCAGCGGCTTGACGGCGGCGGGGGCGAGCGAATCGGCCACGCTCCTACACTAGAGCGCACATGCAACTAGCCCGAGGCCGCCGCCGTCCAATCCAGCAGTCCTTCCGGCCGGAAGGGCCTCTTATCTATGCGCGGCTGAGCGATCCGATTCTGGTGACACGGGCGAAGGACGGCGATTCGCGAGCCCTGGAGGTGCTCTGTGAGCGGCATGCTCCGCGCATCGAGAAGCTTGCTGCTTATCTCCTGCGCGACCCCGAGGACGCACGTGACGCGTCGCAGGAGGCGCTCGCGAAGCTGTGCACACGCATCAAGCAATTCCGGGGGGAGTCGCAGTTCTCGACCTGGCTGCACCGGCTGACCCTCAATGCGTGTCGCGACGTCGCGAATCGCCAGCGTGCGCGCGCCTGCGAGCCGTTGCTGGAGGACCGCCGTGCCGCCGCGGACGCCGATCCGGCACGCGAGGCCGATCGAGCCGAGCTGCGCAGCGAGCTGAGCCGCTGTCTTGCCGAGATCACGCCGGTTCAGGCGCGCGTGGTCGTGTTGAAGGATGCGCTGGGGCTCTCCTTCGAAGAGATCTCCGAGGTTTCTGGAATGCCGATCGGGACGGCGAAGTGCTACGCGCATCGCGGCCGGAACCGGCTGCGCGACAAGCTCTCGGACGTCGCATGACGCCGCTCGCCTCCGGCTCGCTCCAGTGGGGGGAACCATGTTTCCCCCACTAGCCCCCTTCTTTAGGTTACGCCTCAGACCGCGCGCTGCTGCGATCGCCGCGCGGGCCCAGGAGAGACAGCGGGGAAACCTCACGGTTTCCCCCAACGCCCTTTCCCTACGTCACGGGCCAAAGGTCGGCACGTGACCGTCGCCCCGCCGTTTGGTCGTGAGGCGATCGAGGAGATCCTCCCGCATCGCGAGCCCTTCCTCCTGATCGACGAGGTGCTCGAGCTCACACCCGGAGTCGGTGCGGTCGCGCGCAAGATGGTCCGTGAGGACGAGTGGTATCTCGCCGGCCATTTCCCCGGGCGGCCCGTGATGCCGGGCGTCCTGATCGTGGAGGCACTCGCGCAGACGGGTGCGGTCGCGGTGCTGAGCGAGGAGGAGAACCGCGGGCGGCTCGCGCTCTTCGCCGGCATCGACGGCTGCCGCTTCAAGCGTCTGGTCGAGCCGGGTGACGTTCTGGAGCTTCGCTGCGATCTCGACCGCGTGCGCGGGCCGATCGGGCGCGGGAAGGCGGAAGCGCGGGTCGACGGCGAGCTTGCGTGTAAGGCGGTCCTGACCTTCGCGGTGGAGCGATGAGCGCTTGTCGCTCAGCGCTCCAGCGCGGGGGAAGGGTCTCGGGAAACCGGGAGGTTTCCCGCCTCCTTCTCCTTCTCGCCCGCGGCGATCGCAGCGGCGCGGGGGAGAAGGCGTGTCACGGTTTCCCCCACGGGAGTGAGCCGCAGGCGAACGACGCGGGGGAGCGATGATCGGAAAAGCGCAAGGACCCCCCATCTCCATCACCGGCCTTGGTGCATACGTCCCGGAGCGCGTGCTGACGAACGACGAGCTCTCGACGATCGTCGACACCACCGACGAGTGGATTATGGAGCGGACGGGAATCCGCGAGCGACGGATCGCCGCGCCCGAGCAAGCACTCACCGACCTCGCGCTCCCGGCCGCGCGCGCAGCTCTCGCTCAGGCGGGTGTGGACGCGCGGGACATCGATCTGCTCCTGTGCGCCACCGTGACACCGGACATGATGTTCCCGACGTCGAGCGCGCTCCTTGCCGACACGCTCGGCGCGGAGGATGCAGGGGCGTACGACCTGCTCGCGGGTTGCACCGGCTTCATGTATGCGCTCGCGCAGGCCTACGGCATGATGGCCGCCGGGCTCGCGGAGCGGGCGCTCGTCGTCGGCGGCGATGTGCTCTCGCGCATCCTCGACTGGACCGACCGGTCAACGCTCGTCCTCTTCGGCGACGGAGCAGGGGCGGTGGTCCTCGAGAAGGTCGAGAAGCCCGGTTTCCTCGGCTTCGAGCTCGGGGCCGACGGCGGCGGCGGCATCCACCTCTCGTTGCCCGGCAGCGGCTCGCGAAAGATGGAGGACGCGACGCGGAACGGATTCGTCCACATGAACGGCCGCGAGGTGTTCAAATTCGCGACGCGGGTACTCGTCTCTTCGGCGCAGGCGGTCATCGACCGTTGCGGCGTCTCAGTGGAGGACATCGACGTCTACGTCCCTCACCAGGCGAACGTCCGAATCATGGATCACGCTGCTCAGAAGCTCGGCATCCCGCGTGAGCGGATGGTCGTTAACGTTGACCGTTATGGCAATACGTCTTCGGGCTCGATACCGCTTGCCTTGGCGGACGCGCAGCAGGACGGGCGGCTCCGGAAAGGAAGTCTCGTGTTGATGACGGGTATGGGCGCCGGGCTGACTTGGGGGTCGGGCTTGATGGAGTGGACCGGATGAGCCGCCGCGGGCTCGTCGCCTTCTGCTTCCCCGGCCAGGGCTCGCTCGAGACCGGCATGGGCCGGGAGATCGCCGAGGCGGTCCCCGAGGCGATGGAGGTCTTCGAGCGCGGGAGCGAAGCCGCGGGCATCGATCTCGTGCAACTGTGCTTCGGTGCGGCCGAGGAAGAGCTCGTCGAAACGGAGGTGCAGCAGCCCGCGCTCGTCGCGACGAGCCTCGCCGTCCTGGCCGCGATCCGGAAGCGCGGTTTCAAGCCGGACTTCGTCGTCGGCCACTCCGTGGGTGAGTTCGCCGCGCTGGCCGCGGCCGGCGCGCTGAAGTTCGAGGAGGCGATCGGTCTCGTTCGGGAGCGCGGGTTGGCGATGGCCGAGGCAGCGCGGAAGAACCCGGGCTCGATGGCCGCGATCCTCGGGCTCGACGACGTGGTGGTCGAGCGGATCTGCCGGCGCATCCTCAACGTGTGGCCGGCGAACTACAACTGCCCGGGCCAGGTGGTGGTTTCCGGGGAGAACGCCGCCGTCGAACAGGCCTGCGAGGTGGCGGAGGTCGAGGGAGCCCGGCGTGCGGTCAAGCTGCGCGTGTCCGGCGCGTTCCACAGCCCACTCGTGGCGCGTGCGGCGGACCGGCTGCGTCCCGCGCTCGTGAAGGTCAGGTTCGCCGAGCCGTACTCGCCGTTCATGTCGACCGTCACCGCGCGCGTCGAGACGGCGAAGCGGATGGGGCCGCTTCTCGTCGAGCAGCTGACTGCGCCGGTTCGTTTCACGCAGGCGGGACAGGCATTGATCAGGGAGGGCGTGCAGACGTTCGTCGAGGTCGGTCCCGGCAACGTCCTCTCCGGGCTCATCAAGCGAATCGACCGCAGCGTGAAGACGATCTCCGTCTCGACGCCGGAAGCGGTCGAGAAGCTCGACGAGACCCTCGGCGCGACCTAGGCTAGTTGGTGCCCGATTTCTGCACGCTCGAGGGCAAGACGGCTCTCGTCACGGGCGGTTCGCGCGGGATTGGACGCGCGATCGCCGTCGAGCTCGCCCGGGCCGGCGCGACGGTCACGCTGAGCTATCGCTCCGGGAAGGACGAAGCCGAGGAGGTCGCGCGCGAGACCGGGGGGCGGGCTGTCCAGGCGGACGTGTCCCAGCCGGGTCAGGCGAAGGAGCTGGTCGGCGCCGCAGGTGACCTCGACATCCTCGTGAACAACGCGGGCGTGACGCGCGACGGGCTGCTCGCCCGCATGTCCGAAGAGGACTGGAGCGACGTCATCGAGACCAACCTCGGCGGTGTTTTCCACACGTGCCGTGCCGCAGTGCGCGGGATGATGAAGCGGCGCGCCGGCTCCATCGTGAACATCTCGAGCATCGTCGGCCTGCACGGGAATCCAGGCCAGACGAACTACTCCGCCTCGAAGGCAGGGATCATCGGCTTCACGAAGGCGCTCGCCCGCGAGCTCGGCAACCGTGGGATACGTGCGAACGTGGTCGCGCCCGGGTATGTGGACACGCGTCTGACGCAGGTGATCGCGGACGAGATGAGGGAGCTCATGCTCGCCAACACGCCGCTGGGCCGATTCGGCGCCCCGGAGGACATCGCCGGAGCGGTACGTTTCCTCTGTTCCGACGAGGCCTCGTTCATCACGGGCGAGGTGCTGCTCGTCGACGGCGGGTTAGGAATCTAGTAGATGTCGGTCAACGGACAGAGACGAGTGGTCATCACGGGCATCGGCGCGGTGACGCCGCTCGGGAACGATGCCGAGACTTCCTGGCAGAACCTCATTGCAGGTGAGTCGGGCGCCGCTCCGATCACACAGTTCGACTCCAGCGACTACTACGTCCACTTTGCCTGCGAGGTGAAGGACTTCGATCCCTCGAACTGGATCGAGCGGAAGCAGGCCCGTCGTATGGACCGCTTCGCTCAGCTCATTCTCGCTGCGGCGCGGCAGGCCGAGGCCGACTCCGGCGTCGACATCTCGGCGGACGGCGACCGCATCGGCGCGTCGATCGCGACCGGAATCGGCGGGATCAAGTCCTTCCAGGACTGTTACGACACGTTGATTGAGCGCGGGCCCGATCGCGTCAATCCGTTCGCGATCCCCTGCATCATCCCGAACATGGGGGCCGGCTGGGTCTCGATGGAGCTCGGAACGCGCGGTCCGTTGTCATCGGAATGCACCGCGTGCGCCGCATCCAACATGGCGATCGGACAAGGGCGCGACGACATCCGGCTGGGTCGCGCGGACGTCATGTTTTGCGGAGGCACGGAGTCCGCGATTAACCAGGTCGGGATCGCCGGCTTCGCCGCCATGCGCGCCCTCTCCCGCCGCAACGACGATCCGAAAAGCGCCAGCCGCCCGTTCGACGCGAGGCGCGACGGCTTCGTGATGGGCGAAGCGGGCGCCGTCCTGGTGCTCGAAGAGCTCGAGCGAGCGCGGGCTCGTGGAGCGAAGATCTACGCGGAGGTTGCGGGTTACGGGCTCTCGTCGGACGCGAAGCACGTGACCGAGCCGGATCCGACCGGCGAGAATCCTGCGCGAGCGATGAAGAACGCGTTCGCCGACGCCGGGATCGATCCGAGTGAGGTCGACTACATCAACGCGCACGGCACGTCGACTCCGCTCGGCGATGCTGCAGAGACGCGCGTGATCAAGATCGCGCTCGGCGAGGAGAACGCGCGCAAGACGCCGGTCTCCTCCACGAAGGGTGCGACGGGGCATTGCCTCGGCGCCGCGGGAGCGGTCGAGGCGATCTTCTCGACGCTCGCCCTTCGTGACGGGAAGCTGCCGCCGACGATCAACTACGAGGTCGAGGATCCGGAGTGCGATCTCGACTACATCCCGAACGAGTCACGCGATGCCGACGTGCGCGTCTCGGTGTCGAACTCGTTCGGCTTCGGCGGCCACAACGCGTCGATCGTCCTGAAGCGCTTCGAATAATTCTCCTACGAGCGAAGCGATGTCCATACTCTCCCCCGCCGAAAATGCGCAGCATTTTTCGCGGAGAGACCGGTGGGCGACGTTTGACTGCTACGGCACGCTGATCGACTGGGACGGTGGGATTCGTCGTGAGCTCGCGCGACTCTTCGGGGAGGACCGCGCCGACGAGCAGCTCGATCGGTACCACGAGATCGAGCCGACTCTGCAAATCGGCGGCGAGCGGTCGTACCGTGACGTGCTGGCGGGAACGATGCTCGAGCTCGGCGCGCCCAAGGGCGAGGAGGGTGCTCTGGCCGATGCCCTGCCCTCCTGGCAGCCCTTCCCGGAGGTGCGCGTCGCGCTCGAGGAGGCCCGCTCGCGCGGCTGGAAGCTCGCAATCCTGTCGAACACGGACCGCGATTTCATCGAGGCCTCGATGATGCAGATCGGCGTGCCGTTCGAGCTCGCGATCGTCGCGTCCGAGATCGGCTCGTACAAGCCCGGCCATCGTCACTGGCTGCGATTCTTCGAGGAAACCGATGCGTCACGCGAGGCCCACGTTCACGTCGCCCAGAGCCACTTTCACGACATCGTGCCCGCGAACGACCTCGGGCTCCGCACGATCTGGATCAACCGCCTGTCGGAGCACCGCGAGCCGCCGCCGACGCGTGAGCTCCCCGACCTCGCCGACCTGCCGACCGCGCTCGATGAGCTCGTCGCTGCCTGAAGGCCTTCATCTCAGGGGAGTGCTGACCTGAGCCGCCTACGCGCAAAATGTTCCGACTGCAAGACCTACACCGCGGTCGCGCTCGGTCCCGATTACGAGTGTCATTCCTGCGGTCGCGTCTTCCACTCCGGTCTCGTGCGCGTTCCGCAGGCATGGGGAGAGGGAGGCGAGGCGATGGCGGAAGCGGCGTGGCTGGAGCTTCCCTTCCCGGAGACCACCGTCGTCGAGGCGGAATCGCTCGAGGAGCAAACCCTGGCGCTCGCCGCGGATCTTCCGGAACGCCCGCTTGTGCTCGGCGGCTGCTGCTGCTCCCACGTCGGCGCGGTCGAGGGGCTTGCCGCGCGTCAAGGACGGATCTCGCTCGTCTGGCTCGACGCGCACGGCGACCTGAACACACCCGAGACGTCGCCGTCGGGCAACCAGTGGGGAATGCCGCTGCGGATGATCATCGACTCGGGCGCCGTCGAAGCAACCGACGTCGCACTGATCGGTGCCCGCAATCTCGATCCTTCGGAGGAGGAGTTCATCAGGTCGAGCGGTCTCCACGTCGGAACGGAGGGAATCGCAGCTGTGCTGGAGGGCACCGGGTGCACCTACGTAGCGCTCGACTGCGACGCGCTCGAGCCGACCGAGATGTCCGTCTTCATGCCGGAAGAAGGTGGCTTCTCCCGGCAGGACATCGAGCGGATCCTCCGAGGCGTCAGCGGCGGAACGAAGGTGCTGGGCGCCGGCTTCAGCGGTCTCAGCTTCGAGCCCTCCAATATCGAGCCCTTGGCTCGATTTGCGGCAGCACTCGGCCTTTAGCGATGTTGCTGGTGGCGCTGGGGGAACCTTCCGGTTCCCCCAGACCCCCTCCACTGGTTCGCTGGCGCGGACGGACGCTACGCGTCTGTAACCAGCTTGGCTTCTGAGCCTGTCTAAACTCGACGGTTCATGACATCCCGGATCGACGTCTCCATCGAGCATCGGAACGTCCCAGAGCCGCCGGGAAAGAAGCATCCGAACACGTGCCCGGGATGCGACTCGCACTACCGGGACGACGAGCTCGAGGCGGCGCTCTGGGTCTGTCCACACTGCGGCCATCACTTCCCGATGGGCGCTCGGTCGCGGATTGCCTCGCTTACGGACGACGCGTCGTTCGTCGAGGAGGGCGCCGAGCTCCGGTCCGAGGATCCGCTGCACTTCTTCGACCTGCGTCCGTACACCGAGCGGCTCGCCGAGGCGGAGATGAAGACGGGGCTGGGCGAGGCGATGGTGATCGGCCACGCAGCGATCGACGGGAAGCCCTGCGAGCTTGCCGTGATGGACTTCTCCTTCATGGGGGGCTCGATGGGCAGCGTGGTCGGGGAGAAGTTCTCGCGCGCGTGCGACAGCGCGTCTCAGCGGGGCGTCCCGCTCGTGTCCGTCACCGCATCCGGCGGCGCGCGCATGCAGGAGGGGATTCTGTCCCTGATGCAGCTCCCGAAGACCGTCTGCGCCGTCGAAGACCTGCACGACTCGGGGCAGGCACTCATCAGCGTCATGACGCATCCCACGACGGCGGGTGTCCTGGCGAGCTTCGCCAGCCTCGGCGACGTGATCGTGGCCGAGCCGGGAGCGTTGCTCGCGTTTACCGGACCGCGGGTCGTGCAGCAGACGACTCGCGAGAAGCTGCCGGACGATTTCGGGCTTGCCGAGCAGAACCTGCGCTTCGGGCACATCGATGCGATCGTGCCGCGGCCCGAGCTGAAGCCGTACGTCGCACGCCTCCTGCGGCTGTTCTCCCGTAATGGCGACTGATCACGAGCTCCGGCTGCGCGAGCGCCTGACGCGCCTGCGGAGCCTCAACCTGCTCGGCGGCACCCGGCTCTCCGGGGAGCTCCAGAAGCTGCAGCGGCAGCTCGAACGGATCCAGGCGGCGCCGACGGACGAGGAGATCTGGCGCTCCGTCGAGCTTGCGCGGCACCAGGACCGTCCCTACACGCTCGATTACGTCGAGCGCCTCTTCCAGGACTGGGTCGAGCTGCACGGTGACCGCGGCCGCGCGGACGATGCGGCTCTCGTCGTTGGCCTTGGTCGGTTCGACGATCGCACCGTCGCGCTCGTCGGCAATCAGAAGGGTCGCGACATCAAGGAGCGGACGCACCGGAACTTCGGCATGGCGTATCCCGAGGGTTACCGGAAGGCGATGCGCGTCATGGAGCTTGCCGACCGCCATCACTTTCCGCTGATCAGCCTCGTCGACATCCCCGGCGCGTACCCGGGTGTGGCGGCCGAGCAGCACGGCCAGGGAGGTGCGATCGCGCGGTCGCAGGCGCTGATGTCACGGCTCGGCGTCCCGATCGTCACCTGTGTCATCGGCGAGGGCGGCTCGGGTGGTGCGATTGCCACCGCACTCGCGGATCGTGTCCTCATGCAGGAGAACGCGATCTACACGGTCATCTCTCCCGAGGGCTGCGCGGCGATCCTTTGGCGCGACGCCGCCGAGGCGAAGAAGGCCGCCGCCGCGTTCAAGCCCGACGCAGTGCACTGCCTCGAGCTCGGGGTCGTCGACGGGATCGTGCCCGAGCCCGCGGGGGGCGCCCACACCGATCCGGACGAGGCGGCCCGACTTCTGGGCGAATCGCTGCGAGAAGCGCTCGACGAGCTGGAATCGGTGCCGCCGGAGGACCTCAAGCGCAGGCGCCGAGCCAAATTCCGTTCTTTGGGCGTTTACGCCTGAGTCAACGGCGGCCTGTGGATAGCTTCGAGGAGCTTTCGGTAGCTTTTCGGTCGGGACGGACGTCGCCTCTCCACAACATCCACAGCCTTTTCCCCCGACCCGAGAACGACTTCGGGCCGGAAAACCGGCCCGAAGAGTCGACCCCCCCGCTGGGTGGAGAAGCTTTTCGGAAGGTAAGAACCCTCCTTTAAAATGGTCTTTGCCCAGGGTACCTGGGTTGAAACCCCTGCCGCTACGGGTACCTCGCAGCCATGCGGTCGATCTGGAGCGGGAACATCTCCTTCGGGCTCGTCAGCGTCCCCGTGCGCATGTTCCCGGCCACGTCTTCCAAGGAGCTGCGTTTCCACTTCCTCCACAAGAAGGACCTGACGCCGATCGCCTACGAGAAGGTCCGCCGGGACGATCGGGAGCCTGTCGACCCTGATGACATCGTCCGTGGCTTTGAGATCGAGAAGGGCCGCTACGTCCCGCTGGAGGAGGAGGACCTCGACCGGCTCGACATCGAGCTGACCCACTCGATCGACATCTGCGACTTCGTCTCGCTGGACGAGATCGACCCGGTGTTCTTTCGCAAGGCCTACTACCTGCTGCCGGACAAGGGTGCGGAGAAGCCGTACCGGCTGCTCGTGCGCGCGGTGGAGGAGACGGGAAAGGTCGGGATCGCCAAGGTCGTCATCCGCAACAAGCAGCACCTCGCCTGCCTGCGCACATTCGAGGACGCGCTGCTGCTCGAGACGATGTACTACGCGGACGAGGTGCGACAGCCTCAGTCGCTCGACGGCGACATCGGCACCGCGAAGCTCCAGAAGGCCGAGGTCGAGATGGCGACGTCGCTCGTCGAGAACCTCAGTGAGCCCTTCGAGCCAGAGAAGTACGACGACGAGTATCGGAAAGAGCTTCTCGAGTTGATCCGGGCGAAGGCGGAGGGTCAGCCGCTGCCCGAGCCCCAGGAGGAGGAGGGCGGGGAGGTGGTCGACCTGATGGCCGCTCTGCGCGAGTCGGTCGAGAAGACGAAGAAGCAGCGCGCGAGCTCACGCTCGCGCGCTAAAAATGATTCGTGAGCGCGAAGCGACTCGCGGAGTACGAACGAAAGCGCGATCGCAAGAAGACCTCCGAGCCTTTTGCAGCTAGCGCGCGGCCGAAGGGCGCGCGCAAGGAGCCGATGTTCGTCGTCCAGCGTCACGATGCGCGCCGCCTGCACTACGACTTCCGGCTCGAGCGCGACGGCGCGCTCGCGAGCTGGGCCGTCCCGAAGGGCGTGCCACTGGAGTCGGGCCAACAGAACCTCGCCGTGCACGTCGAGGACCACCCGCTCGAGTACGCGAGCTTCGAAGGCGAGATCCCGAAGGGCCAGTACGGCGCCGGCACGGTTGAGATCTGGGACAGCGGGACGTACGAGCTGCTGGACGAGAAGAAGGACGGCGGGCTGACGGTACGGCTCAAGGGCAAGCGGCTGGACGGAATTTGGGCGCTCGTCCCCGCGCACCTGAGCGGTGACGAGAAGAACTGGCTCATCCTCCGCAAGCGAGACGAGTCGGCACCGGTACCGCGGCAGAGTGGCGGCAACACGTATCTGCCGATGCTCGCGACGCTCGCGGAGGACGTACCGCGCGGCTCGGGCTGGGCCTTCGAGGTCAAGTGGGACGGCTACCGCGCGATCGCGAAGGTCGCGGCGAGCGAGGCGATCCTCACGAGCCGGAACGGCAACGACCTCACGGGACGTTTCTCGCACGTCGCCAAGGAGATCGCGAAGGCCGTCAAGACACCCGACTGCGTGCTCGACGGCGAGGTCTGCGCCCTCGACGAGTCGGGCCGCTCGAGCTTCTCCGCCATGCAGCAAGGGAAGGCGGGAACGCCGCTCGTCTACTACGTCTTCGACCTGCTCGAGGTCGAAGGCGAGGCGCTCGTCGACCTCCCCCTCGTCGAGCGCCGCAAGCGGCTGGAGAAGCTCCTCGACAGGCGGAATCGCACCGTGCGGCTGTCCGAATCGTTCGACGACGGCCATGCGCTTCTGCAAGCCGCGAAGGAGCAGCAGCTCGAGGGGATCATCGCGAAGCGGCTCGAGTCGAGGTACGTCCAGGGCAAGCGCACTCGCGACTGGCTGAAGATCAAGACACACGGCGAGCAGGAATTCGTCATCGCCGGCTTCACCAAGGGAACGGGCAGGCGGGCGTCGAGCTTCGGCTCGCTCGTGCTCGGCTACTACCAGGGCGACGAGCTCGCATATGCGGGCAACGTCGGCACGGGCTTCAACAGTAAGGAGATCGAGAAGCTGCTCGACAAGCTCCGGCCGCTGAAACGGTCGTCCTCGCCCTTCCGCGAGGTGCCGAAGATGCCGAAGGTGCGCAAAAGCGACGTGATCTGGGTCGAGCCGGACCTCGTGTGCCAGGTGGAGTTCGCCGAGTGGACACACGACGGCCGGCTGCGGGCGCCGTCCTACAAGGGTCTGCGCGAGGACAAGCCGGCCGAGGACGTGCGCCGAGAGGAGCCGATCGCGGACCGCGTCACGAAGGGCTCACGCGAGCTGAAGCTCTCGAATCTCGACAAGGTGTTCTTCCTGGTCGAGGGGATCACGAAGGGTGATCTGCTCGAGTACTATCGCGCGGTTGCGCCGGCGCTCATTCCGCACCTGAAGGAGCGCCCGTTCACGATGGTTCGCTGGCCCGACGGCATCGAGGCCGGACGGTTTTTCCAGAAGGACGCGCCCTCACACATGCCGGAGTGGATCCCGACGTTCCGGACACTCGTGTCGACCCGTGAATCGCCGCGCAAGAAGAAGTGGGTCAACTTTCCGGTCGTCAACGACGAGCTGGCGCTGCTCTGGATGGTGAACATGGGCTGCATCGATATGAACGCGTGGTACTCACGCGTGGACAAGCCGGACCGCCCGGATTTCGTTCTGTTCGATCTCGACCCCTCTCCTGACGTCGGCTTCAAGGAGACCGTCCAGGTGGCCCTGCTCGTGAGGCAGGCGCTGGACGCGTTCGGCCTGGTCGGCTTTGCGAAAACGTCCAGCGCCGAAGGCATGCACGTGCTCGTCCCGCTGGAACGGCGCTACACGTACGACGACACGCGCCGGTTCGCAGAGATCGTCGCCGGCGCGATCGCACGCTCCAATCGCGGCCTCGCGACGACGGAGTGGACGAAGTCGAAGCGGCGCGGCGTTCTCATCGACGCGAACCAGAACGGCGAAGGGAAGACGATCGCGTCGGCCTACTCCGTTCGGCCGCGAGCCGGCGCGCCGGTGTCCACGCCCCTGCGCTGGGAGGAGGTGAACGAGGATCTCGACCCCCTCTCGTTCACAATGCCCGTCGTGCTCGAACGGGTCCGCAAGCACGGAGATCTGTTCGAAGGCGTGCTGACGACGAAGCAGCGCTTGACGAACGCGCTGAAGGGCAGAGGTTCTTAGGCGCCGGCCGCCGCGACACGGAGGACGGAGAGTCCCCGCTCCGGCTGTTCCCGCGCGAGGACCGCCTCGAGCGCCGCGACGCAGCGTCCGTCGAATGCCGAGCCGGTCTCGGCTCGCAGGAGATCGAGTGCCGCGTCCTGGCTCCAGGCAGCGCGGTAGACACGCGGCGAGACGAGCGCGTCGTAGACGTCGCACACGGTAAGGATCCGCGTGTCGAGCGTGAGATCGCACTCGACGAGCCCGCGCGGGTAACCCTTTCCGTCCAGGCGTTCGTGGTGGTTGCGGACGAGGTCGTGAACCGTTGCGGCAAAGCCCCCGAGCTCCCGCAGCAGCTTGACTCCTCGCTCGGGATGGCGCTTGATGGCCGCGAACTCTTCCTCGTCCAGAGCGGCCGGCTTCTTCAGAATCCGCTCGGGAACGGACAGCTTGCCGATGTCGTGGAGCAGCCCGCCGATTGCCAGGGCGCGGAGACGTCCGGGCGGGAGCCCGAGCTCCTCTCCGACTTGCACGGCGCGCATCGCGACCCGACGCGTGTGTTCTTCCGTCGATTCGTCCTTGTCGGCGAGGAGCTGCGTCAAGGCATGCACACGCGCGCCCAGGAAGGCCTCCTCCTCGGCGACGAGGTCGCCGGCGCGCAGGTCGCCTACCAGCGAACGCGACTGTGCGGATCGGCCGAGGTCGACGGCGACGGTGACCCCGACGACGACGATGCCCGCGAGCTCGAAGAAGTGCCGAGTCACCAGCCGAGGTCCATGTAGTTCAGGAGCAACGCGGGGGGCAGCGCGGCTGTGAGCCATGCGACTCCAACGACGACCACGAGGTCCGCCACGCGCCGTGTCAGCAGGTATGTCTTGAGGGCGCGGAGGACGAGGATCGCGAAGAGGGAGGCGCCGATGGCGAGCGCGGCGATTGCGGCAGGGCTCGCAGGTTGCGGAACCGACGGGACGACCCTCGGGAATGCCATTCCGACCACGCCCAGGGCGACTACGACAGCGACGGCGAGCGCGTCGAGCAGGAGCAATGCGCGGAGATTCGCCGGCCGCCGCAGCGACGGCAGCGCGGAGAGCGCCAGCACGGCGGCGCCCACGGGCAGCGTGGCGGCACCGGTCAACGCGATCACGCCGTTCATTCCGATCAGCACGCCGGGGGTTGCGAGACCGTGGATCGCGAGCAGCGCGGCCATCACCGTGAACGCCGTTCCGACCAGCACTGCGCGGCCGTCATTCCGCCGCACGCCGACGACGGTGAGCGCGATCGCCGCGATCGCGGCCACCAGCGCGCTGACTCCGACCCCGATGAAGTGCACCTGCCAGCCGAACATCACCATCTTGTGGCCGAAGAAGCGCAGCAGCGCGGTAGGCAGGACCGCGCCGAGGCCGAGAAGCGCAAGGAGAGGCGCGAGACGCTCGCGGAGAAGGGGCCGCATCTACCTCCGCATCGGCTGTGCGCTTTGCGACGTAGAGGGCCGCCCGGCCTACTCCGGGCGGGGGAGGCTCACGAACCGAGCCTCTGAGGATGGCCGAGCATGCCCAGCTCGGCGATGTCTCGGCGGAAGAGCAGGGCAGTGGTCCAGTCGACGACGACGCGGAGCTTCCGCCTCAGGAGCGGCAGCTGGTACAGGTGGTACGTCCGGGTGACGAACCAGCCCGGAAAGCCGCGCAGGCGCGCACCGGGGATCTGGGCGATGCCCTTGTAGCGGCCGAGGGTCGCGACCTGTCCCAGCATCCGGTAGCGATACGGCTTCGGCTCGCCGGTGAGGTTCCTAGCGAGCCGCCGCGCCTGGCGCAGCGCGTGCTGGCAGGTTGGTGGGTCGAATTCGCCCGGGGTCGCCGCGTTCGGTACCCGTGCGCCGTCGCCGAGAGCCCAGGTGTGCGGCACGCTCTCGACCTGCAGCGTCCCGTCGACGACGATGCGACCGCGGTCGTCGAGCGGCAGGCCGAGACGCTCGTTGACGGGATTCGCGCGGACGCCGGCGGTCCAGACGACCGTGCTCGTCAGGATCCGGTCGCCGTCCGACAGAACCGCAGCGTGTGGTTCGACGGACTCGAGCGTCGTGCCGGCGCGGATGTCGACGCCGCGGCGCTCGAGCTCTCGTGCCGCATAGTCGCCGAGCTTCCGCGGGATCTCCGGAAGAATCGTCGGCGCCGCATCGACCAGCACCCAGTGCTGCGGCTTGTCGCGCAGCGTTGGGTAGTAGCGCAGAGCGTCGCGGACGAGGTCGGCGAGCTCTGCGAGCGCCTCGACGCCCGCGTAGCCGGCGCCTACGAAGACGAACGTGAGCTCGCGCCGGCGGTGCCCCTCCCTCGTCGCTGCAGCGGCGACCTCGAGCCTGCGGAGCACGTGATTTCGGAGGTGGATCGCGTCCGCGAGGGTCTTGAACCCCAATGCGTGGTCGGCGAGTCCCGGAATCGGCAAGGTGCGCGAGACAGCTCCGAGTGCGACGACGAGGTTCTCGTACCGCACCGTCAGCAGCCCTTCGTCCGCCTCGATGTGCACGTGTTGCTGCTCTGCGTCTACCTCGGTCGCGCGGCCGAGCAGAAGCTCGGCATGCGGGCACATCATCCGGAGCGGGACGACGACGTGTCGCGGCTCCAATGTTCCCGACGCCGCCTCCGGCAGCATCGGCGTGTAGAGCATGAAGTTCTCGGGCGAGACGATCGTGGCACCCCGCTTCCCGAGCAGACGCGCGACGTAGCCGCCGGAGAAGCCGCCGCCGAGCACGAGCGTTCCGCCGAGCGCATCGCGATCCGCCATGCGCTTACGATCGCACGGTGGCACAACTCCAAGTGTCGGTTATCGGCAGCGGCGCGGAGCACGAAGAGCAGGCAGAGGAGATCGGGCGACTGCTCGCCGAGCGCGGCTGCACTCTCGTCTGCGGCGGGAGGGGCGAGGTGATGGCGTCCGCCGCGCGCGGCGCGAAGTCCGCAGGCGGGACGACGATCGGGATCCTCCCGGGCGAGACGCGCGTCGACGCGAACGAGTGGATCGACCACGTCGTCGTCACGGGAATCGGTCATGCGCGGAATCTCGCCGTGGTCGCGAGCGGTGATGCCGTGATCGCAGTCGGTGGCCGCTACGGAACGCTTGCCGAGATCGGTTTCGCCCTCACGCTCGGACGCCGAGTCGTGATTCTCGACCCGGGCTGGGAGGTGGACGGCGCGTTGCGCGCACGAACGCCGGCGGAAGCCGTCGAGCTCGCGCTGTCTTAGCCGGGCGAAAGCTGCGCCGTCGCCCGGATTCGGGATCGCCCGCTTCGCGGGGAATTGTGCGCGTGCGAAGCCCGCGCGGAAACGGTTCGCAGGCCATCATGCAAGGTCCTTGACGAGATAGACGAGTGTGTCGTCGACCTCGACCGGCCTTCCGCGCATGAGGACCGTGCCCTGGACCCGCTCGGGCAAGAGTCCTGCGTCGCGATAGCCGAGGCGCTCGTAGAGGCGCCGCGCGGCCTCGTTGTCGGTTCCGTAGCTGAGGCTGATCCGCGCATGACCGCGTTCGGCGGCGTGGCGTTCGGCTCCCTGGGTCAAAGCAGTGGCGATGCCGCGCCTCCGCAGCTCAGGCCGGACGAAGACGTCCTGGATCTCGGGAACCCCGAGCTTCGTGCCCGTCCAGGCGACATGCGCATGGCCGACCGGAGCGTCGCCCTGCCACGCCACGAAGTACGTCTGGTGACCGCCGAGGCGGTTGAGTGGAAGCAGCCCAGCTACGCGCTCGACCTCGGGCTCGGTTAGCTCGCGGACGTCGATGCCGCCACCATTCGTGTCAGGAATGTGAGCGCGCCCGCCTTGTCGAGCATCTCGTTCAGGTTCCCGCACTTCGGGCTCTGGACGCAGGAAGGGCAGCCGTCGGCGCAGGGGCAGCCCTCGAGCATGCGAGCCGTGTCCTCCACCCAGCCCTCGAAGGCGTTGAACCCGCGCTCGGTGATCCCGACCCCGCCAGAGTGTCCGTCATAGATGAAGACGGTCGGACGGTTCGTCTGGAAATGGATGTTCGTCGAGAGGCCGCCGATGTCCCAGCGATCGCACATCGCCCACAGGGGTAGCAGGGCGATCATCGAGTGCTCGGCGGCGTGGAGTGTCCCGAGCAGGGTCGGCATCTTCTCGAGCCCTTCGAGCTGGTCCGCTTCGGGCAGGTACCAGATCGCCTCGGTCTCGAAGCTCGTTTCCGGGAGGTCGAGCTCCACGGTCTCGAGCGTCGCCTGGTCGCGGATGGACTTCCTCTGGTAGGCGACCACGCGCTCAGTGACCGAGACGCGTCCGAAGGAGAGGTCGAGCCCGCAGTGCCTTTCAGTGCGCAGCGCCTCCTCGATCGCGGTCGTCGTCTCCTTCTTCGCCTGCGTGTAGTAGTCGCCTTTGTAGGGGGTGACGACCGCCGTACGCGCCTGGAGGTCGAGCTCGCGGACGAGGTAGCTCTCCCCGAGGTGCAGGTACACGGCACCCTCGTGCACGGTGGAGTAGGCGCGCTCGCGCTCGACGAGGCCCAACACGGTGCCGGTCTCCGCCTCGACGACCGCGAAGGTGTCGGGAGTGGTGGAGCGCAACCCGAACTTGGCCGCGGGATAGTCCCGTCCCGCCCAGACGAAGCCGCTCTTCGTCTCCTTCAGCTCGGGCAGGAGGGCGGCCCGCTCGAGCGCCTCGGCGCCGAGCGTGGCGCGGTCGGCGTCGTCGACCGGCGCTTCGAAGGCAGCCGCACGGACGTGGCCGTCGAGCACGCGCGGATTCGCATGGTCGAGGATGGCGGCTTCGACACGGCGGCCGAGCAGTGTCTCGGGCTCGCGCATGAAGTACTGGTCGAGCGCGTCCTCGCTCGCGACGAGCACAGCGAGCCCGTGGCCGCGGCGACCGGCCCGTCCCCATTGCTGGCGTAGAGATGCGACCGTGCCCGGAAAGCCGACCGAGATCGCGCAGTCGAGGAGACCGATGTCGATCCCGAGCTCGAGAGCATCCGTCGCGGCGACGCCGAGCAGCTCTTCCTCCATGAGCCGCCGCTCGATCTCGCGCCGTTGGGCGGGCGTGTAGCCGGCTCGGTAGGGAGCGAGGCGCGCACCCGTCTCCGAGTCGACACGCTCGACCGTGAACTTGTGGATCAGCTCCGCGGCCTTCCGGCTCTTCGCGAAGCAGATCGTCCTGAGTCCACGTGACACGAGCGCTGCCATCAGCCGCGACGCCTCGCCGAGCGGGCTTGCGCGCAGGCCGAGCTCCGGGTCGAGCAGCTCGGGATTCCAGAGAACGACGGTCCGCTCTGCCCGGGGGGCGCCGTCCTCGCCGATGACCTTGGCCTCGATCCCCGCGAGGGAGGCGGCGAGCTCACCGGGGTTGGCGATCGTCGCCGAGGCGAAGAGAAACTGCGGCTCGGCCCCGTAGACGCCGGCGAGCCGCCGCAATCGCCTCAGGACGTTGCCGACGTGCGAGCCGAACACGCCGCGGTAGACGTGCGCCTCGTCGACGACGACGTAGCGGAGGTTGTGCAGCACGTCGGCCCAGCGGTCGTGGTGCGGGAGCACGCCGACGTGGAGCATGTCCGGATTCGTGAGGATGACGTTCGCCCAGCGGCGGATCTGCCAGCGCTGCTCCGCCGGCGTGTCGCCGTCGTAGATCGCCGCGCGTGCGTTGGGCGCCTGCAGCTCCCTCAGCGCACGCGCCTGGTCCTGCGCAAGCGCCTTGGTGGGATAGAGGTAGAGCGCCCGGCTCTTCGGCTGGCGGGCGAGCGCGTCGAGCACGGGGAGGTTGAAGGCAAGCGACTTCCCGGACGCCGTCCCGGTGGCAAGAACCAGGTGTTCGCCGCGCGTGGCCGCGTCCCAGGCCTCGCGCTGGTGGGCGTAGAGCGAATCGAACGGCAGTGCCTCGCGCAGTCCGGGGTGGAGCTCGTCCGGGAGCGGCGCAATGCGCGGATCCGCGGGAGGGATGGTGATGACGTGCGCAAGCTCCTCGCCCTCGAGCAGATCCTCCCAGAGCGCCGTGCGGACGGCCATTTTGCGATGGTAGCCTGGGCTTACCGGGGTGCCCTTCGGGGCTGAGATCACACCCGTCGAACCTGATCCGGTTAGCACCGGCGAAGGGAGTTTGATGGTTTCACGTTGTCTGACGATTGCCGGATCGGACTCCGGCGGCGGAGCTGGGATTCAGGCCGATCTGAAGGCATTCGCGGCGGCGGGCTGCCACGGGATGAGCGTGATCGTGGCGCTCACCGCGCAGAACACCAGAGGTGTAACCGCCGTCCACGAGGCACCGCCGGATTTCGTGCGAGCGCAGCTCGAGGCGGTGTTCGACGACATCGGTGTCGACGCGGCGAAGACGGGGATGCTCTTCTCGCGCGAGCTGATCGAGACGGTCGCTGCGTATCTGGAGTCTCATCCGGTGCCGCTCGTCGTCGATCCCGTGATGGTGGCGAGCTCCGGCGCGAAGCTGCTGCAGGACGACGCTGTCGCAACGCTCGTCGCGCGACTCTTCCCGCTTGCGACGGTGGTGACGCCGAACCTGCACGAGGCGGAGGCGCTCGCCGGACGGTCTGCGCCGCGTCGCGAGCTTGCCGAGCGCATCCACGAGCTCGGTGCGGCCGCCGTCGTCGTGACGGGCGGTCACGGCGACGAAGCGGTCGATCATCTCTTCGACGGCGAACGGCACGTGGAGATTCCTGTCGAGCGGCACGACGTCGCCGCCAGCCACGGCGCGGGCTGCACGCACTCGGCGACGCTCGCTGCGTATCTGGCCAAGGCGTGGCCTCTGGAGAACGCTGCTCGCACGGCCGCGGCCGCTTCCTCTGCTGCCGTCGCGCGGGGTCTTGCCGAGCTCGGCGCCGGTGAGGGGCCCGTCGACGCCCTGAACGTGAAAGGAGCAGCGTGACCATCTCACCGGGCCAGACGCTTCGTGAGCTGCGCGAGCGCAAGCCGCTCGTCCACCAGATCACCAACTACGTCGTCATGAACGAGACGGCAAACGCCACGCTGGCCCTCGGCGCGCTCCCCGTCATGGCGCACGCACGCGAAGAGGTGGAGGAGATGGTCGGCCTTGCGAGTGCGCTCGTGATCAACATCGGAACGCTCTCGCCGCACTGGGTCGACGCGATGCTCCTCGCCGGCAAGGCCGCGAATGCGGGCGGCGTACCCGTGGTGCTCGATCCCGTCGGCGCCGGTGCGACGCGGTACCGCACCGAGACCGCGAAGCGGATCCTCGACGAAGTCGACGTCGCCGTCCTGCGCGGGAACCAGGGCGAGGTCGCGACGCTCGTGGGTGTGGAGGCGGAGGTGCGCGGCGTCGAGTCGATCGGCACCGGCGGCCAGCCTGCGGATCTCGCCAGGGCGGCGGCGCGCAACCTCGGCCTCGTGGCCTCCGTGACCGGACCGATCGACCACGTCTCCGACGGAGATCGCGTCCTCGCCGTCGCGAACGGCCACGAGCTGCTCGCCGCCGTCTCGGGCACGGGATGCATGTCGAGCGCGATCACGGGCTGCTTCCTGGCGGTCAAGCCGCAGGCGGCGCTCGAGGCTGCAGCGGCGGCGTTGGCGGCATTCGGCGTGGCGGGCGAGGAGGCGGCCCGCGATGCCAAGGGGCCCGGCTCGTTCCACGTCGGCCTCTATGACGCGCTGGCGGGTCTCGATCCGGAAACGCTCGACGCGCGGTCGAGGATCACATGAAGTTGCACGCCGTCGTAGCAGACTTGGAGACGGCGCGGATCGCGGTGGAGGGCGGAGCCACCGTCGTGCAGTGGCGCTTGAAGGACGTCCCCCGCGTGGACGTCGTCGAGCGCGGGCGTGCAACGAGGAGCTTGTGCGCACGGCACGGCGTCACGTTCGTCGTCAACGACGACGTCGAGGCCGCACTGATGCTCGGCGCCGACGGTGTGCATCTCGGGCGCGACGACGTGGGAGCCGACCGCGCACGAGAGCACGGGCTTCTGCTCGGACTGTCGGCTGCGACTCTCGACGAGGCACGTGCCGCAGACGGACAGGCTGATTACCTCGGCGCGGGGCCCGTCTGGGCGACGCCGTCGAAGCCCGACGCCGATCTTCCGATCGGGCTCGAGGGCCTTCGTGACATCTGCGAGGCGGTGTCGATCCCCGTCGTCGCGATCGGCGGCATCGACGAGACGAATGCGGGCGATTGCGTCCGCGCGGGTGCCGCCGGGGTCGCGGTGATCCGCGCAGCGCGCAACGCTGCGAAGCTCGTGGCGGCGATCGATGCTGCTCTCTGAGCTCGGCGAGCTCGGCCTCCTTGCGGAGCTCGAGTGTCGCGGGCTCGCGCAGCGGATCGAGCACGACGCAGCGGAGCTCGAAGGCGGAGTCGTCGTCACGCAGGACGCCCTCGTCGACGGCGTCCATTTCCGCCTCGACTGGATCTCGTGGCGCGATCTCGGCTGGCGCGCCGCGGCGGTCAATCTCAGCGATCTCGCCGCATCGGGCGCAGAGCCGGAGGGCCTGATCGTCGCCTTCGCGGCACCTGGAGAGACCAGAGTCGAGGACGTCCTCGAGCTCTACGAGGGGCTGTCGGAGACGGGTGTTCCCGTCCTCGGCGGCGATACGACAGAAGCCCAGCAGCTCGTCGTCAGCGTGACGGCGGTCGGCCGCTCGGCGCGCGTTCCCGGCCGGGCCGGCGCGCGGCCCGGTGATCGACTCGTCGTCACAGGTCCGCTGGGCGCAGCCGGTGCGGCGTTCCGGCGGCAGGCATTCGTGCGCCCTCCGCTGCGCCTGGACGAGGGGAAGGAGCTCGCGGCCCATGCGCATGCGCTGCTCGACATCTCTGACGGGCTTGCGGTCGATGCGGCGCACATCGCAGCTCGGTCGAACTGCCGCCTGATGATCGAGCTCGAGCGTGTTCCGCTGGACGACGGCACGGAGCTTTCAGACCTCGGCTTCGGCGAGGACTACGAGCTGCTGGCCGCGGTCGAGGATCCCGGAAGATTCCCCGTGATCGGGAGCTGCGAAGAAGGTGAAGGAGTTGCGCTAACGCTCGACGGCGAGCCGTACGAGCTCTCAGGCTGGCAACACTTCAGGTGAGCCAGGCCTGAAGCGCTTGTTCGTACCGCTTCCGCGGGTAGACACCGACGACGGTCTCCTTCGCCTCGCCGCCGTCGAAGACGATTGCCGTCGGGATCGACAGGATGCCGTAGCGCGCGGCCGTGATCGGGTTCTCGTCGATGTTGAGCTTCGCGAATTCGACGCGTCCGTTCGTCTCCGTCTCCAGCTGCGCAAAGATCGGCTCGACCGCCTTGCACGGTCCGCACCACGGGGCCCAGAAGTCGAGCACGACCGGCGTGTCGGACTGGAGGATGTCCCGGTCGAAGCTGTCGTCCGTTACTTCAAACACGCGCGCAGAGTAGCGCCGACATGTCCGTTCCGGGCGATACGAGGGTCTGACCCTGGATGGTGAAGGTCACACGTTTGGTGCAGAGGACACGGCCCTTAGAGGCGGCCGCGCATGGCTGCGAATCTGAGCGCGGGTACCTTCCAGACCGCTTCGGCCACGATCGTCTTCGACATCTTCGAACCGCCGGCTTCCCGGTCGACGAAGGTGATGGGAATCTCCCGGACGCGGAAGCCTGCGCGCAGCGCTCGATATGTCGTCTCGATCTGGAACGCATATCCCTTCGAGTGGATCGAGCCGAGGTCGATCGTCTCGAGAACCCGGCGTCGGTAGCACTTGAAGCCTCCGGTGAGGTCGCGCACCGGCGCACCCAGCACGACGCGTGCATACCACGATCCACCCGCGGACACGAAGCGCCGCAGCGCGCCCCAGTTGCGCACGGAGCCGCCGCTCACGTAGCGCGACCCGAGCACGACGTCGGCGTCGCCGGTCGCCGCGATCAACCGCGGCACGTCGTCCGGAGCGTGGGAGAAGTCGCAGTCCATCTCCAGCACCAGCTCGGCGCCGTCGGCCAGCGCGCGGCGAAAGCCCGCGAGGTAGGCCGGCCCGAGCCCCTCCTTGCGGTTGCGGTGGAGGACGCCGACATAGTCGAGCTCTCCGGCCAGGCGGTCGGCCAGCTCTCCGGTGCCGTCGGGCGAGTTGTCGTCGATGACCAGGACGTGCACGCCTTTGTCGCCGAGCGCGCGCAACATCGGCTCGAGGTTCTCGCGTTCGTTGTAGGTCGGGAGGCAAACGACGGCTCGAGGCACCTGCGTATATTCAAGCCCAGCGATGGCCAACCGCTCCTTGCAGCTTCCCGAAGTCCGCCTGTTGGCCCGCGCGGGCGGCTCCTTGACGAGTGACTAGGAGCCGTAGGCTGGCGCGTGCTTTGCCGCGGAACGTGGATGTCGCCGACCAGCTCGAGCTCCTCGCCGACCTGCTCGAGCTCGAAGGAGAGGCCGCCTTCCGCGTCCTCGCCTATCGGCGGGCGGCGACCCGAATCCGTGAGACGGCCGGGTCCGTGGCCGAGCTCGCCCTCAACGGCCGCGCCAAGGAGCTCCAGGGAATCGGGAAGACGATCGAGGAGAAGATCGTGCAGGTCGTCGAGGACGGCGAGATGCACGCTCTGACGAAGCGCAAGAAAATCATCCCGCCCGAGGTCGTCAGCTTCATGCGCCTCCCCGGTCTCGGCCCGAAGACGGCTGCACGGATCTGGCGGGAGCTCGGCGTGACGACGATCGAGGATCTCAAGCACGCCGCCGAGCAAGAGCAGCTCCGCACGCTGAGCGGCCTCGGCGCGAAGACGGAGGAGCGGATCCTGAAGGCGCTCGCGGAGAAGAAGCAGGAGCCCTCGGATCGGCGTCTCCTCGGCGACGGGCTCGGTGCGTTGCTCGCAGTCGTGTCGGTCCTGCGTGACCATTCCGCAGCCGTGAAGGTCTCCGAGGCCGGAAGCGCGCGCCGGCGAAAGGAAACTGTTCGCGACCTCGACATCATCGCCACGGCAAAAGATCCTCAGGCGCTCACCGACTACTTCACGAAGCTCAAGTGGGTGATCGAGGTCGCGGCGAAAGGACCGACGAAGGCGACCGTCCTTTCCAACGAGGGACTGCGCTTCGACCTCCGCGTCGTCCCGCCCGAGTCCTACGGCAACCTGCTCCAGCACTTCACCGGCTCGAAGGATCACAACGTCGCTCTGCGAGAGCGCGCGGTGAAGGACGGGCTCTCGGTCTCCGAGTATTCGATCACGGTCGTCGAGACGGAGAAGGAGCTGCGCTTCGCGGACGAGGCCAAGGTCTACGACCGGCTCGGCTACCAGTTCATCCCGCCGGAGCTGCGTGAGAACTCGGGTGAGCTCGAGGCGGCGCGCAGGGGCGAGTTGCCGACCCTGGTCGAGCTGAAGGACCTCAAGGGCGACTTGCACTGCCACACGACCTGGTCGGACGGCCGCGACACGCTCGAGCAGATGGTGCTCGCCGCCCGGGCGCGTGGCTACCAGTACGTCGCTGTCACCGACCATCCGCGAGGGACGCTCGCAGAGCAGGATCTCGAGATCGACGCGCTCAACGAGCGCCTGAAGCCGTTCAAGATCCTGAAGGGGATCGAGGTCAACATCCGGATCGACGGCTCGCTCTCGTTGCCCGACGAAGTCCTCGCCGAGCGCGACTGGGTGATTGCATCCCTGCACGCCGCCTTCGATCGCAACGGCACGGAGCGCGTGCTCGCGGCGATGGACAACCCCCACGTCGACTGCATCGGTCACCTCACGGCTCGCAAGATCAACATTCGGCGCCCCGCAGACGTCGACGTCGAACGCGTTGTGGCAAAGGCGGTCGAGACCGGTACCTTCCTCGAGATCAACTCCCAGCCGAACCGGCTGGACCTGCGCGACATTCACGCGCGACTTGCCGGCGAGGCGGGCGTGAAGATCGCCGTCAACACGGACGCGCATCAGCTGAGCGCCCTGGAACACGTCGAGATGGGCGTCGCGCAGGCGCGCCGAGCCTGGCTCACGAAGGAGCAGGTGCTCAACACCCGCACCTGGCCCCAGATCAAGAACCTCTTAAAGTGACCTTCCGCGAGGACGGTGCCGCCGCACTGGAGTGGGCTGCGCGCTACCTCGAGCGCGTCGGCGAGCTGCCGGTTCTGGCGCAGGTGCAGCCGGGTGAGATTCGCGCGAGCCTTCCCGCCTCGCCGCCCGACAGGCCGGAGCCGTTCGCGGACGTGCTTCGCGACCTCGACGAGATTCTGCTGCCCGGCATCACCCACTGGCAGAGTCCGCGTTTCTTCGCGTACTTCGCGGTCAGTGCCTCCGAGCCCGGGATTCTGGCCGAGCTGCTCGCCGCCACTCTGAACTCGGTCGCGTTCCTCTGGCGCACCTCGCCGGCATCGACCGAGCTCGAGCTCCTGACGCTCGACTGGACTGCGCAGCTGCTCGGCCTACCCGAGGACTGGCATGGTCACATCGAGGACACGGCCTCCACCTCGACGCTCGCGGCGCTTGCCGCGGCGCGTGAGGCGACCGACGGCAAGGTCGTCGTCTGCTCCGAGCATGCGCATTCCTCGGTCGACAAGGCGGCGAAGCTGCTCGGGCTCGAGCTGCGCAAGACGCCGGCCGACGACGACTTCCGTCTCCGCGCCGACGCGCTCGACCTCACGGACGCCGCCGCTGTCGTGGCCACCGTCGGGACAACGTCGACCGCGTCGGTCGATCCCGTCCCGGCGATCGCCGACGCATGCGCGGCCGCGGGCGTCTGGCTGCACGTCGATGCGGCCTATGCCGGCTCGGCTTGGGTGTGCCCGGAGCTCCGCTGGTCCCAGGAGGGTGTGGAGCGCGCCGACTCGCTGGTCGTCAACGCGCACAAGTGGATGTTCACGCCGATGGATTGCTCACTGCTTTGGACGAGCCGCCCGGACGACTTTCGCCGGGCGTTCAGCCTCGTCCCGGAATACCTCCGGACGAGCGAGGAGGTGGACAGCCTTCCGGATTACGGGCCGGCTCTCGGCCGGCGTTTCCGGTCGCTGAAGCTCTGGGCCGTTCTTCGGTGCTACGGGCGTGAAGGGCTGCAGGCCCGGATCAGCGAGGCGGTGCGCCTCGCTGAGACCTTCGAAGGCTGGGTGTGCGACGAGCCGGGCTGGGAGGTCTGCGCGCCGCGCCACTTCTCGCTCGTCTGTTTCCGGTGCGAAGGATCGGACGAGGAGAACGAGGCAATCGTCGGGCGCGTGAACCGCAGTGGAGAGCTCTTCCTTTCCCACACGCGCCTGAGCGGCCGGTACGTGATCCGCCTGGCGATCGGGAACGAGCGGACGACCGAAGACGACGTCCGCCGGGCCTGGGATTCGCTCAGAGCTGCCGCAGCAGGCTGAGGAACTCGGCGGGATCGCCCACGACGACGTCCGCGCGCTCCCGCAGCTCGCGGGGGCCCTCTTCCGAGGACACGGCCACCCGAACGGCCAGGTCGAGTCCGTCGAGGGCGCGGAAGGCATCGACGTCTGTCGTGTCGTCTCCGGCGAAGAGCGCTCGGTCCAGACTCCGCTGATCGAGCAGCGACCGAATCGCGGTGCCCTTGTTGCCGTGGATCGGCGGCACGACCTCGAGCACCTTCCGCCCGAATCGTGCGACGAACCCTGCCTCACGCGCGCGCGTGGCAATGGTCTCCAACTCCCCTCGCGCCGCTCGCTCGTCACGCGCGCGGCGATAGTGGAGCGCGACCGTCAGGCCCTTGTCCTCAAGGTCCGGCCAGGTTACTTCCGCGAGGAACCGTCGTAGTCGAGCCGTCCACGCGGCGGACTCCGGTTCGAGCTCGAGCCCATGATTCCCGACGTAGGTCAATTCGGGCACGCCGACGATCGCTCGGGCCGTCTCGCCGGATCGTCCCGAGATGCACGCGACGAGTGCATAGCGACCATTGAGACGACGTAGCTCCGCGCGGGTCTCGTCAGGCACACGCGCGTCCTCCGGTCGCGACACGATCGGCGCAAGCACGCCGTCGACGTCGAGGAAGATCCCTGCCCTCGACGGATCCTCGGCGAGGCGCTCCAGCAGATCCATGCCCCTAGGATAGGAACGTGCGGCTCGTCCTCATCGGCCTCGTCGCCGGATTCTTCAGTGCGATGTTCGGGGTCGGAGGAGGGATCGTCATCGTGCCGCTGCTTCTGCTCGTCTGTGGGTGGGCGGCGCGTGCGGCGACCGCGACGTCGCTCGCCGCGATCGGGATCACGGCGGTCTCCGGTGTCATCGCGTACGCGTTTCACGGCGAGGTGCGCGTCGGCTACGCGGCGCTGGTGGGACTCCCGGCGGCGGTGTCCGTCGTCGGCGCAACGGCGATCCAGCAACGTCTGCGCTCGCGGAGCGTCGAGCTGCTCTTCGCGATCTTCGTCTTCGGTGTCGCCGTCTGGCTCTTCGTCAAATGACGTACGCACTGGCGATCGTGCTAGGACTCGGCGCCGGCGTGCTGGCCGGGATGTTCGGCGTGGGCGGCGGACTCCTGTTCGTGCCTACCCTCGTTGCGCTGGGGCTCGACCACCACGACGCGACCGGCACCTCGCTGCTGGCGATCTTGCCGACCGTGCTCGTCGGAACGTGGCGGCAGGCGCGGTACGGGAACGTTCAGTGGCGCAGTGCGCTCGTCCTCGGGCTGGCCGCGGCGGCCGCGGCCCAAGGAGGCGTCGCGCTCGCTGAGGCGCTCTCGGATGAAACGCTGCGGCAACTCTTCGCCGGTCTGCTCGTACTCGTCGCCGCGCAGATCGCGTGGAGAGCGCGGCGGCGGGAACCCTGACCCAAGGCGTCGACTCGTCGACGCCGCAGAGAGGACGCGTGGGCTTTGCCCACGCGTCCGTCTAATCCCGAGAGCTCGGAGACCCAAAGGTCCGACGAATTTCTGCGGCCCGACTATCCTGTACAGATGGCGGGCCCCGAGGAGATCTGGCTTCCGCTCGTCGACGAGCCCGTTGGCAACATCGTCGCGGAGATCCAGGCCGAGGATCCGGAGATCGATCGTCTCGTCGGGTCGCCGCACCGCATCCTCGCGTTTCGCACATTCGCCTACATCCGGGTCGGTCTCCTGCTCGGCGAGCTCCTCTTCGAGCAGGAACGGACCGTCGACGACGCTGACGAGACCTGGGTCGACGCTTTGCTCCGTGACCCGAAGCATCACGAGGCCCTGCATCGAGAAGTCCGCGCGGTGGCAGAGGAGATCGCCGCGGATCCGAAGTACGCCGACGACGAGCCGCTCGGACCGGACGACGCCGTGCGCGAGCGCTTCCGCGAGTTCGCGCGCAAGCAGCTCGCCGGCGACTGACGTCCTAGCCGGTTAGCCAAGCGTCCGGCCTTCAGGCGCCCGTTTCCGACGCCGGGAGACGCTGCATAATGGAGGGCTCGTGCTGAAGCGCGCGTCTGTCGCCCTCCTCGCTTCGCTGCTTCTGCTGGCAACCGCCTCCGCCGATGCGGGCCGGCAGCGCCGCGGAGCCTCGGGAGCGACCGCGCGCGCCTACGCGATCCAGGTCTCGGTTCCCGGTCAGACGGGAGGCGCGACCCCGATCGCGTCGTCGCCGCCGAAGGACTCCGTCGTCTTCACCGGCGTGTTCGACTACAACCATCTCGTCACGACGGGCTCCGCGAATGCGAGCGCCTCGGCCGTCTCGGGAACGTCGGCAAACGCGACCGCCACGGCAGAGATCAGCGGCCTGAACGTCTTCAACGGCGAGATCACCGCAGACAGCGTCGTTGCGCAGGCCCACGCCCAGGCGCGCGCAGGCGCTGCGAACGGCGACATCGCCGGCTCGACGGTGAACGGCCTCGTCGCGCTCGGCCAGCCGGTGGCGAGCGGGGCAAGCACGGTGCTCGCCGACTGGGGCTCCCTGACGACCGTTGCAGGAGGCGCGAGCGGCACGCCTGCGACCGGTTACCGAGGCAGCGTGACCGCGCTGGAGATCAGGCTCACCGCCGACCACGGCGGCCTTCCGGCCGGGACGACGATTCTGGTCGGTTACGCCGAGGTTGCAGCACAGGCAGGTCCGCCTGAGTCGGCCGTTCAGACTGCGCATCCGTCGGGCGAGAAGAAGGGGCCGAAGTCCAGGTCGGCGCCCGAGCCGGCTCCCGGCTTTCCGCCGATGCGTGAGCCGCCGCAGGTGACGCCCAAGCTCACGGCCGGCGGCTACGTGTTCCCCGTCTACGGGCCGTCGTCATTCATCGATACGTTCGGTGCGGCTCGAGGTGACATCTCGAGCGGCTGGCATCACGGCGACGACATCTTCGCCCCGCTGGGCGCGCCCATCCTCGCGTGCGCATCCGGCACGGTGTTCTCGGTCGGCTGGAACAGGATCGGCGGCAATCGGCTCTGGTTGCGGGACGGCCAGGGCAACCTCTTTTACTACGCGCACTTGTCCGCCTTTACGCCGCTGGCCGTGAACGGCAACAAGGTCAACGCGGGCGATGTCCTCGGCTTCGTCGGCAGTACCGGCGACGCCCAGGGCACGCCGACCCATCTGCACTTCGAGATCCACCCGGTGGGCCTACTTGGCCTCGGTTACGACGGTGTCGTGAATCCGACCTCGTATCTCCTCGCCTGGAAGCGTCTCGAGGACGTGAGCTTCGAGGGAGGCGACGCGTGGGCGCCGCTGCACTCGCTCGCCAACGCCCCGAAGCCGGGCGCGATCCTCCTGACGGCCTCGGACATCTCCGCGGCGGATGGGCTCGTTCCCGGCTCGCTGCAGCGTGCGCTGCGGCCCCTGATCGTCAGGGGCGACAACTTCTCGAAGCCGAAGAAGTAACCGTCTAGCTCGAGCCGGTTCCGGAGTTCCCGCCGCCCTGGTAGGTGAAGTCGTCGCTGGGGCCGAAGAGCTTGTCGGACACCCACTTGCGCGTCTGCGCACCGGAGATCGGGTTGAACAGGATCCCGAGGGCGATACCCGTCAGCAGCAACGTCGTGTTGCGAGCGCCGTGGTCCTTCTTGCCCTGGACGCGGTCGGCCGCCTCGCGGATCTCGTCGACCGCCTCTCGCAGGCGATCCTGGATGTCCTTGTCCGTCGCGACGCGAGTGGCGAGCGGGATCGCGCCGCGTCCGCCGATGAGCTCGTTGTAGACCTCGCGCGCCGACTCGAAGGCGTTGCGCACGTTCTCGCGCAGATCCTCGTCTTTGATCGCGCGCTCGATGTACGGCCTCGCGCCACCGGCTCGGTCCAATACCTTGTCCTTCGTCTTGGCCATGCCTCAGGTGTCCTTTCGCTGGTTTGCCAACGGCTTCGTACCCGGCCTCAATCCTCGCAAACAAGCCGTTCTCGGGCTCACGTTTCTCGTCTTCGCCGGGTGCGGGGGCGGAGGAGGTGAAACGGCCGAACGGCTCGTGCACGGGAGAGGCTACGCGTTCTCGGCCCCGCTCGGTTGGCCGGTCCTGCGCAGCGGCCGCGAAGTACGGGTCACGAAGGGGATCGCGGTGCTCTCGGTGACTCGCTTTCCCCTGCTGCGGGCTTACCGGCCCGCTCTCTGGGGGCGGGTGCTCCCCGAGCTCGACGGCGCCGCCGCAGCGATCGCCCGGCAGCAGAACGGAACCGTCGGAAGCTCGGAGACCGTGACGATCTCGGGACGGCGGGCGCGCCGCTACGAGGTCGTCTACGAGCGGGAAGGAAAGCAGCTCGTCGAGCGACTCGGCTTCGTGCTCCTGGGGAAGACCGAATACCTGCTGCTGTGCCGCTACGAGAGCGGCGGCGATACCGATCCGTGCGATCGGCTCCTCGCCACGTTCAGGCTGGCCTGAGCCGCCTGCTTCTCCTTCACCGGTACGGGCTTTGCGCGGGCCGACGTTTTGCCGTCGAACGCTGCCGCGAAGACCTCTTCGATCGAATCGACGAGGACGAACTCGAGCTCGCGCTTCGTCTCGGTGGGGAGCTCGACGAGATCCGGCTCGTTCTCGCGCGGCAGGATGACCCGCTTCAGCCCGGCGCGCTGCGCGGCGAGCGCCTTCTCGCGGACACCTCCGATCGGCAGCACCTGGCCGGTCAGCGTGATCTCGCCGGTCATGCCGACCTCTTCCGAGACGGGCTCGTTCCGGACGAGTGACGCGATCGCCGTCGCCATCGTGATCCCCGCCGAGGGGCCGTCCTTCGGCACCGCGCCCGCGGGAACGTGAAGATGGACGTCGTGCTCCCGGAACCACTCGGGGTCGAGTCCGAGCTGCTGGGCATGGGCGCGGACCCAGGAGAGCGCGGCCTGCGCCGATTCCTGCATCACGTCTCCGAGCTGCCCGGTGATCGTCAGGCGGCCCTTCCCCGGATAGGCGGTCGCCTCGAAGAAGAGGACGTCGCCGCCCACCGCGGTGAACGCGAGACCGGTCGCCACGCCCGGATCCGAGGTGCGCTTACGCACCTCACCCTCGAAGCGGCGCGGGCCGAGCCACGAGCGTAGGCGCCGCTCGTCGACGCGCAGCCTTTTCGCGCGCGTCTTGCCCTCGGCGATCTTGCGCGCAGCCTTGCGGAGGACGTCCGCGAGCCGCCGCTCGAGGTTGCGGACTCCTGCCTCTCGCGTGTACTCCCGAATGATGAGCCGGAGCGCCCGGTCGCTGATCGCGATCCGTTCGCTGGAGAGGCCGTGGGCCTCGAGCTGCTTCGGCACGAGGTACCGCTTCGCGATGCCGAACTTCTCGTCCTCCGTGTAGCCGGAGAGCTGGATCACGTCCATCCGATCGGCGAGGGCACCCGGAATCGTGTCGAGCGTGTTGGCGGTGCAGATGAACAGGACCTTCGAGAGGTCGAAGGGAAGGTCGAGGTAGTGGTCGCGGAAGTGCTTGTTCTGCTCCGGATCCAGGACCTCGAGCATCGCGCTCGCGGGATCGCCGCGAAAGTCGGCGCCCATCTTGTCGATCTCGTCGATCAGCAGCACCGGGTTCATCGACTCCGCGTCCCGCAGCGTCCGGATGATCGTCCCGGGCATCGCGCCGATGTACGTGCGCCGGTGGCCTCGGATCTCCGCTTCGTCGCGCACACCGCCCACCGACAGCCGCGCGAACTTCCGACCGAGCGCACGCGCGATCGACTGGCCGAGTGACGTCTTGCCGACGCCCGGCGGTCCGACGAAGCAGAGGATCGGGCCGGACAGGTCGTTCTTCAGCTTCGAGACGGCCAGGTGTTCGAGGATCCGCTCCTTCACCTTGTCGAGGTCGTAGTGGTCCTCGTCGAGCACCTGGTGCGCGTGCTCCAGGTCGAGGTTGTCCTCCGTGGTCTGGTTCCAGGGCAGCGAGACGAGCCAGTCGAGGTACGTTCGGATCACGCCGTGCTCGGCCGCTGCGGAGGGGATCTTCTCCAGTCGAGACAGCTCGCGATCCACCGACTTCTGCACCTCTTCCGGCAGCTGCATCTCCGAGAAGCGCGTGCGCAGCTCGTTGATCTCCGCCTGGTCGGCGTCCCCCTCGCCGAGCTCGTCCTGGATCGCCTTCAGCTGCTGCCGGAGGAAGAACTCGCGCTGCCCCTTCTCCATCTCCTCCTGCACCTGCGACTGGATCTTCGAGCCGAGCTCGAAGACCTCCAGCTCGCGGTTGAGGATCGAGGAGGTCTCGCGCAGCCGGGCCTCGACGTCCATCAGCTCGAGCAGCGTCTGCTTCTCCTCCGTCTTGAGGCGCAGCGTCGACGCCACGAGGTTGCACAGCGCGCTCGGGTCCTCGATGTTCGCGGCGGCGATCTGGAGCTCCTCGGGCAGGTACGGGACGAGACCGATCACGCGCGCGAAGAGGTTCTGCACGTTTCGCGTCAGAGCCTCGACCTCGCGCGTCTCCTCGAGCTCGTCCGGCATCTCGACAAACTCGCCGATGAGATACGGGTCTTCCTGCATCGGCCGATCGAGTCCGATGCGGCGCAGGCCCTGGACGAGGATTCGCAGGGTCCCGTCGGGGACCTTGATCATCTTGTGAATCGTCGCGGCGGTACCGATGCGGTAGAGATCGTCCCAGCCCGGATGCTCGGCGTCTTCGTTCTTCACCGTCACGAGCGCGAGCGTGCGCTCGCCCGAGACCACGTCTTCGACCAGCTTCACCGACCGTTCCTGTCCGATCGCGAGGGGAGTCACGGACTCCGGGAAGACGACCGTGTCCTTCAGCGGCAGCACCGGCAGCGTCGCCGGGAAGGTCAGCTCGTCCTGGCGTTCTTCTGCGAGGAGCTCAGCCATCAGGAGGTCCTCACCTCGATCGAGACGCTCTCACGTGGCGCGGGCTTGGGCGCGATCGGCAGCCGAACCGTCAAGATCCCGCGCTCATAGGTCGCAGTCGCCTCCTCGGGATCGATGTCTTCGGCCAGCGTGATCTGACGCTGGAACGGTCCGTAATCGATCTCCATCTGCTGGTAGTGCCCGCAGTCCTTCGGCCGGCGGCGCTCACCGATGATCAGCAGCGCTTGGGGCGAGGCGATCAGCTGCACCTCTGCCGGGTCGATCCCGGGCAGCTCGACGAGAACGGTCAGCGCCGGCGGCTCCTCGCTCCGGTAGACGTCGACCTGCGGACGGTAGACACGGCGAAGCCCGCGCGAGAACGGGAAGACCTGCCAGAGGTCGGCAAAGAGCTGCTCGATCTCTTCGGCTGCATGCTCGAGGTCGCGTCGCTTCTCCACAGTTTCAGGGTACCCCGCTGGCTAGGGTTGAGGCATGGCCCGCTGGACCCGTCTCGTACTGGGTTTTCGCTGGCCGATTCTCGGTTTCTGGCTCGTTGTCCTGCTTGTAGGCGGCTTTGCCACCTCGAAGCTGACGCCCCTGCTGTCGAACACGTTCACCGTCCCGGGTACGGACTCCGAGCGGGCGCGAACGATCCTGCAGAAGCATTTCGGCGATCGCAGCGACGGCGAGTTCCTCGTCATCTACGAGATTCGTAACGGCACCGCAGGCGTCCGGCTGAAGCTCGAACGGAGTATCCGCGAGGCCGCGACCGCGGTGCCCGGCGGAAAGGCGACCGCCCTCCGCGATGCCCCGGGCGGCGTGGTCTACGGGAGCATCCTCACGACGCTGAACCTCGCGGACGCCAAGGGCTACACCGACGACATCCGCGACCGTCTGCACACGCCGCAGGGCGTCGCCGGCTATGTCTCGGGACAGCCGGCGATCGAGGGCGACCTCGATCCGATCTTCAGCAGGGATCTGAAGAAGGGCGAGTCGATCGCTGTCCCGATTGCGCTGATGGTGTTGCTCGCAGTCTTCGGACTGTCGTTCGCCGCGACGATTCCGTTCCTGTTCGCGGCCGCGACGATCACGGGCACGCTCGGGATCGTCTTCATCTTCGCCCATTACCTGACGATGGCGACCTACGTCACGAACCTCGTCCAGCTGATCGGTCTCGGGATTGCGATCGACTACTCGCTGCTGATCGTCTACCGCTTCCGCGAGGAGCTGGAGAAGGGCGGATCGAAGGACGACGCCATCGTTCGCACCATGGCGACGGCGGGACGTGCCGTGATCTTCTCCGGCGCCACGGTTGCGATCGGGCTTGCGCTCCTGCTCTTCATGCCGCTCCCGTTCATGCGCTCGATGGGTGTCGGCGGCTTCCTCATTCCGCTGGTGTCGATCGCCGCCGCCGCAACGCTGCAACCGGCTTTGCTGTCGCTGTACGGCATCCGCGGGACGAAGCGAGTGCACGTGGCAGATTGGCTCCGCCGCCTCGGCCTCCCGCTGCCGCACTTTGCCGGCAAGGACGTGGAGCACGGCTTCTGGGCGCGACTGGCGCGCGCGATCATGCGCCGGCCGCTGGTCTTCTTCGCTGCGGGTGCGGGATTGCTGATCGCCGCTGCGATTCCGGTCTACGCGTTGCAGCTGACGCCTGGATCGGCGCAGGGAATCCCGCAGACGCCTCAGTCGGTGCGAGGGCTCAACGTCTTGCGCGACGCGGTCGGGCCCGGAGCGCTGTCGCCGACGCAGATCGTCATCGACTCCGGCAAGACCAGCGGCGTTCGCTCGCCGGGAATCCAAGCTGCGGTTCAGCGCCTTCGGCGCGACCTCGACGCCGATCGCGAGGTCGCGTTCGTGCAGAGCGGCCAGAGTCCCCGCTACGTCGACTCGAGCGGGCGCTACGAGCAGCTCATCGTCGCCGGTAAGCACGAATACGGCGACGAGCCGTCGCAGCGTTTCGTCGACCGGCTCCGCGGCACGATCGTCCCCGACGCGCGCTTTCCCGAAGGCGTCCGCGTGCTCGCCGGTGGAGGTCCGCCGCAGGGCGTCGACTTCCTGACACGCTCCTACGACGCCTTCCCCTGGCTGGTCGTCGCCGTGCTCGTCCTGACGTATCTCTTGTTGATGCGCGCCTTTCGTTCGGTCCTCCTGCCGCTGAAAGCGGTGCTGCTGAATCTGCTCTCCGTCGGCGCGAGCTACGGGATGCTCGTCGTGTTCTTCAAATGGGGCTTCGGTGACGCGCTTGCGGGTCTGTACCAGTTCCCGCAGATCGAGGGCTGGATTCCGATCTTCCTGTTCGCCATGCTCTTCGGTCTCTCGATGGACTACGAGGTCTTCCTCGTGACGCGCATGCGGGAGACGTGGGACGAGGAGCAGGACAACGTTCGGGCGGTCTCCTACGGGCTCGAGCGGACGGGGTTGATCGTGACCGCGGCGGCGATCGTCATGGTCGCGGCGTTCTCGGGCTTCGTCGCCGGCTCGGTGGTCGGTCTCCAGCAGTTCGGGCTCGGCCTCGCGGTCGCGATCTTCGTCGACGCGACGATCGTGCGGGCGCTGCTCGTCCCGTCGCTGATGGCGGTCTTCGGCCGCTGGAACTGGTGGCTGCCGGCCCGGGTGGCACGCATCGTGCGTGTGCGCCCGTCACCGCTCGCCGAGGCGGCGCGGCCGGCGCTCAGGCCCGCCGGACGCTAGCGCACCGCAGCCCAGATAACGACGCCGATGACGATTGCGATCGGGATCACGGCCAAGCGCATCGTCGCCCAGGCCCGGCGCTCGCCGGGACGCGCGTGCGTCTCCGGCGTGTAGGGATCGATCGGGGATGCGGGCTGGTGCGGGACGCTGTCGTCCCCTTCGAGCACCTGCGGGTCATGTTGGACTTCTCTCGGCTCTTCGGTCATCGGTCCTCCCATAGCATCGATGTGGATGAAGGGTGTCGTTCTCGCGGGCGGGACGGGGTCTCGTCTCGATCCTCTTACCCGGATCACGAACAAGCATCTCCTGCCGGTCTACGACCGGCCGATGGTGGTCTACGCCATCGAGGCGCTGCGCGAGGCCGGTCTCGACGAGCTGATGGTCGTCACAGGCGGTGAGCACGTGGAGGACTTCCGGCGGCTCTTGGGAAAGGACGTCGCCTATGGAAATCAGGAACGCCCCGGAGGAATCGCGGAGGCCCTCGGCCTGGCACGCGAGTTCCTCGCCGGCGAACGGGTCGTCGTCATGCTCGCCGACAACATCTTCGGCGGATCCATCGCGCAGACGATCGTGAACTTCGAACGACAGCGCGAAGGCGCGCGCGTCGTGCTCGCGCACGTTCGCGAGACCGAGCACCTCCGCCATCTCGGCGTACCGCGTCTCCAGAACGGCCGGATCGCCGAGATCGTCGAGAAGCCGGATGACCCTCCCGGCCGTCTGGCAGTCACCGGCCTCTACTGCTACGAGGCCGACGTCTTCGACGTGATCTCGGGCCTCCGGCCCTCCGGCCGCGGCGAGCTCGAGATCACGGACGTCAACAATCACTACGTTCGAGCCGGGACGCTCGAGCACGACGTCTTCGAGGGGTACTGGGGCGACGCCGGTGAGTCCATCGACGCGTACTACGAGGTGATCGAGCGTATGCGCCGACCGCACTTCGGCTCGGAACGGACACGCCCGATCCCGCTGCGCCGCTTCGAGGATGCGCGCGGCTGGCTCGCGGAGATCGCGCGCACGAGCGCGCTGCCGAAGCCGATCCGGCAGACGAACGTGTCGTTCTCCCGGAAGGGAACGATCCGGGGCCTGCACTACCACGAGCGCGGACAGGACGACCTGTTCGTCTGCCTGCAGGGACTGGCCCGCGTCGTGGCGCTCAATCGCGAGACGGGAGAGAGCTTCTGCGAGGACATCGGCGACGGTAACTTCAACGCCGTCTACGTCCCAGGAAACCTTGCACACGGTTTCGAAGCGCTGACGGACGTTCTGATGCTGTACCACGTGACGGAGGAGTACGACCCCGCCGATCCCGACGAGCATGGACTGCCGTGGGACGATCCACGTGTCGTCGAGCTCTGGAGCACGAAATCGCCGATCCTGTCGGAACGGGACACGGGCGAGTCCTGATCACCGGCGCCGGCGGCCAGCTCGGCCGCGCGCTGCAGGAGGCCTTCGGGCGGAGTGACGTCCTCGCCCTGACCCATGCCGACTGGGACGTCACGCGGCCGGCGCCGCCCTTCGACTCGGAACCGGATCTCGTTCTGCACGCGGCGGCGTGGACCGACGTGGACGGCGCCGAGGACGATCCGCAGGGCGCCGCGGCCGTCAACGTCGGTGGGACACATCACGTGGCAGAGCTCGGGATCCCGCTTGTGTACTTCTCGACGGACTACGTCTTCGACGGCCGTAAAGGCGAGCCGTACGTCGAATCGGATGCTCCGAACCCCCTCTCCGCGTACGGCCGGACGAAGCTCCACGGCGAAGGTGCGGCGGGCGAGCGGGCGTGGGTCATACGCACGTCGGGTCTCTTCTCTCCGTCCGGAACGAACTTCGTCACGACGATGCTGCGGCTCGGGCGCGAGCGGGAGGAGGTCGCCGTTGTCGACGACCAGCGCAGCGCACCGACGTTCGTCGGCCATCTAGCCGCGGCAACTCTCGAGCTGCTCGAGCGGCCGTTGGGCATCTGGCACGTCGCCGCGGACGGCGACTGCACGTGGGCAGAGTTCGCCGAGGCGATCTACGAGGAGGCAGGGATCGACTGCAGGGTGCGGCGCGTGTCGAGCGCGGACCTCGGGCGACCCGCGCCACGTCCGGCACAATCGGTTCTGCGGAGCGAGAAGGACGGCCCCGCGCTCCCGCACTGGCGAGACGGTCTACGCGCTTGCCTGGACCGACTCGGGTAAGGGCAGCACCGGCTCCGGTCCCCCGCGGCGCAGGCCCCGGCTGTAGAGCGCGACGGCCGGAGAGAGGAGGAACGCACCGCTGACGAGCGCGGTGCGGATCCCGAAGGCGTTGCCGATCGCACCGATCGCGGGGCCGCCCGTCCACTGTCCGACCGCGTCGGCCTGGCTCGTGATCGACATGACGGTGGCGCGGACGCTCGAGTCCTCGATGCTCTGGTTCAGCCAGCTCGTGAAGAGGGGCATGGCGAGGGATCGGGCGACGTTCGTCAGGAGCATGGCTCCTACCGCGAGCCAGAAGAGACCGGCGAGGCCGAAGACGACGACGCTTGCGATCAGTAGGACGTCGAGCGCAAGCAGGATCCAGGTGACCGTCAGCTGACCAGCTTGCTCGAGCCGATGGTTCGCCGGTTGCGCGACGGAGATCGCGAGGAGAAGCGACGCCGCCGAGATCAGCCCGAACCACACCACGAAGGAAAGGCCGAAGAAGCTCGGGAGGCTCACATCCTGCAGGAGGTGTGCCTGGGCAAGGCGATCGTAGCCCTCGCTCCACGCGCCCCACGAGGCGGCAATCGCGAGGATCAACAGCAACACGGGCGTCCGTCGAACGAGCCTGGCGCCGGTGACCCCGGTGCGCACGATGACGCGCAGCGCACTCTCCGTTTGACCACGCTCCGCCCGTTTGAATCCCGTTTCAGGCATCGACGCGGCCAGCACGACACCGACGGCAGCGAACACGCACCCGCCGACGACAATCGGGAGCCAGAGTGCGACCAGGCCGAGCGCGACGGTTGCGGCGATGCCGAGCAACGCGACGGCGCGCCCGAGCTGGGCGCTCCGCAGATAGACCGGGCGGACGTTGTCGACCCCAATCTCGTCCGCCAGCCACGCATCTTCCGCTCCGCTCGTGAACGTGTAGCCGAATCCCCAGACCGCCCAGCCGAAGATGATCGCCCAGGCTTCGGCCGTCAGTCCGACGAACACCATCGCCACCCCCATGATCAGGTAGCCGACGATCGTCGACAGGCGGCGGCTGTACACGTCCGCGACGATCCCTGTCGGCAGCTCGAAGACGAACACGGAGAGTTCCATGAAGGTGCCGACGAGTACCAGTTGCAGCGGGCTCATCCCGACGGTCTTGACGAAGTAGACCGGTGCGAGCACCCAGACGAGTGTGCCTCCGAGAGCCGACCCGCCCTGCATGAGGTACCACACTCGAGTCGGATCGGCGCGGCGCATCTCCCTAGCCGGCGCGCTTGAGCTTGCCGTGCTTCTTCGCGTGCAGCTCGCCGCGCCGGAAGACCCAGATGCCGAGAGGCACCGAGATGACCCCGATGATGATCATCGGCCAGATGTCGCGCCAGACCGCGCCGACGCCTGCGCCGTCGAGGATCGCATGTCGAATCCCGCGCAGCGCGTAGGTCGCGGGGGAAACCTTCGCGATCCACTGCATGAACTGCGGTAGCACGGACACCGGGTAGTAGACGCCGGAGACGACGAGCATCAGTCCCTGGGCCACGTACCCGAACTGCGTCCCCTTCTCAGGCGAGATCAGCGGCAGGACGGCGGTCATCATCCCGATGCCGACGAACGAGACCGACGCGACCCCGACCAGCAGTAGCGCCGATCCGAAGTTGGCGTTCGGCATGTGCAGCCCGAAGAACGCTGCGATGGTGACGAACACGATCGACGCCCGCACGAGTCCGTAGAGCACGGCGAAGATGCCGGTGCCCAGGAGATGCACCGCCCGCGTCAGCGGCGCCATGAACGTGTACTCGATCGTCCCTTCCCAGCGCTCCCACGCGACCGTCTCGATCAGCAGCTCGAAGACGATCCCGAGGTAGGACCAGATGACCGCACCGATGAGGAGGATCGTCGTCAGCCGGTCGATGTCGATCTGACCGCCCGTGGCCTCCACGCCTTTCGCGATGAAAACAATCGTGAGGGTGTTCGCCGCGGTCCAGAAGAAGAACGCGATCTCCCACCACATGTAGCGCTTGACGAGGTACCAGTTGCGCTCGACCATCCCGTAGAGGCCGATGAACTCGTGACGGAGCGCTCCCGCTGCCTCTCTCACGCGAACACGCCCCTCTCGTCGCTCAGCTGCGCTTCGCTCCCGTGGGGGAAACCATGTTTCCCCCACGAGCCCCCTTCTTTAGGGCACGCCTCGCCGCACGCGCCGCTGAGATCGCCGCGCACAGCGAGGAGAAAGAGGCGGGAAACCTCCCGGTTTCCCGGGACCCTTCCCCAGAGCATGGGCTGTTCGCTCACGCGAACACCCCACGCTCCGCGTCTTCGTCTTCCTCGGCCTCGAATGCTCTACCGGTCGCGGCGAAGAAGGCGTCCTCCAGCGTCGGCGCCTCGTGGCGCACCTTCAGCTGCTCCGCCGGCTCCAGACACAGAAGCCGTCCGCGGTCGAGGATGCCGACGCGGTCGGCAAGGATCTCCGCCTCGCGCAGGTCGTGCGTGCAGAGCAGGATCGTCGCGTCGTGCGACGTCCAGACCTCACGGATGAAGTCCTGCACCTCGAGCTTCGAACGCGGGTCGAGCCCGGTCGTGGGCTCGTCGAGCAGCAGCAGGACCGGCGACGTCAGAAGTGCCCGCGCGAGCGCCACCTTCTGTTGCATTCCGCGTGACAGATGCTCCATGCCCTCGTGGCGGCGGCCGACGGGGAAGCCGACGCTCTCGAGGAGCTCCGGAATCTTCGTGCGCGTTGCGCTCGGCGGCATGCCGTAGAAGCGCGCCGCGTAGGCGAGGTTCTCCTCCGACGACATCTTCTTGAAGAAGGAGGCTTCGACCGACACGCGGTTCACGAGCCGCTGGACCGCGCGCGATTCCTTGACCACGTCGTGGCCGAAGACCTTGGCTTCTCCGCCGTCGGGGAGCAACAGCGTCGACAGCACCCGCACCAACGTCGACTTCCCCGAGCCGTTCTGGCCGAGGATCGCGACGCACTCGCCGCGCTCCATCGTGAACGAGACGTTCTCAAGGGCCGCTACGCGGCGCCGCCGCTTGCGCATACGCGTTCGCGTCGCATCGCGGCGGAAGAACTCCTTGCGCAAGTTGTGGACTTCAACGGCAAACACTTGATGCTCCTACGACTCGGCGGGACACGGACACGCACAGCACACCTGCAAACGCAGGCGGCGCACGGGATGTGAGAAGTCAGCCGAGGAGTCGCATTTACCGCGATAGACCGTAGCAGCCGTGTCAAACGACGACGGTGCGCGTTGCTTTCATGCAGCCTCCCTGGGATCGGGGTCGAAGTCCTCGCCGGCGTCGGCGGCCCACTCGGAGCTCGGGTGCAGCTCGATCACGGAGCGAAGGCGGACGAGCCGGCGTTCCTCGCGCTCGAGCTCACGTGCCGCTCCATCCTCCGTCTGCTGGGTCTCGTCACTCATGGCTTGTCTCCATGTCGGGACCCTACGGGATATTCATGCCATCTTATGTCATGTATGTTTCACGGAGTATGCGAGCAACCCGGCTCGTGTCGCTGCTCCTGCTGCTCCAGATGCGCGGGCAGCTCACGGCGCCCGAGCTCGCCGAGCATTTCCGTGTGTCGGTCCGGACGATCCACCGCGACATCGAGTCACTCACCGATGCCGGAGTCCCGGTCGAGGCGGTGCGCGGTCCCGCAGGCGGCTATCGGCTCGCGGGCGGCTACCGGACGAAGCTGACCGGGCTCACCGCAGACGAAGCCGAGGCTCTGTTCGTCGCTCCTGCGCCGGCGGCCGAGCTGGGCCTCGGCGGGGTGCTGGCCAATGCACGCCTGAAGGTGCTGGCGGCTCTCCCTGCCGAGCTTCAGGAACGGGCGAGCCGCGCCGAGCGCTATTTCCACCTGGATACGCGCGGCTGGTTCCGCGGCGAGGACACCGTCCCGCACTTGCCCACGATTGCCTCGGCGACCTGGCAGGGCCGGAGGCTGAGCGCGCGCTACCGCGAGGGGTCGCGCATCGTTCGTCGCACCCTCGACCCGTTCGGTCTCGTCCTCAAGGGCGGCGCTTGGTATCTCGTCGCGCGTCGGAGTGTCGGCATGCGCGTCTATCGGGTCTCCCGATTTGCCTCGGTGCGCGTGCGGGAGGACGGTTTCGAGCGGCCGGACGGCTTCGACCTCGCCGCGTACTGGGAGGAGTCGTCACGGAGGTTCGAGACCTCGCGGCCGCGCGTGGAGGTCAAGATCCGCGCCGGCGAGCTTGCGCTGCGCTTGCTGTCACGGGATCTCCAGGGCGGGGACGGTGTCTTCGTCGTCGGTTTCGAGAGCCTCGAGGACGCCTTCCGCGAGCTGCTGAAGTTCGGGCCTGACGCCGAGGTGCTCGAGCCTCCGGAACTGCGGGCTCGGATTGCGGCGACGGCCTCGGAGGTCGCCTCGATGTACGACGTCCGCGCCATGCGCTAAGGTGCGCCCAGGTTGTCCGTCGGAGCAGGCGGGCGCCGAGGCAATGGGGCCTCAGGACTCAGCGAGAGTCCTGGGCTCTTTTTTTGTGGTCCGACTCGGAAGGAGCGGCATGGCAGCGGAAGAGACGAAGCACTACCTGGCGAACGGGCAGGCGACCGCGCCTGACGCGCGCGAGGCGCTCGAGTGGGCGCGCGAGACCACGGCGCAGATGGTCGACCTGAAGTTCTGCGACCTGCTCGGGACCTGGCAGCACATGACGCTGCCGATCACCTCCTTCGACGAGTCCGCCTTCGACGACGGCCTCGGCTTCGACGGGTCCTCGATCCGCGGCTGGCAGGGCATCTCCGAGTCCGACATGCTGCTGATGCCGGACGCGTCCTCCGCGATCCTCGATCCCTTTACGGAAGCACCGACCCTCTCGCTGATCTGCGAGATCGCCGATCCGGTCACGCGCGACGGCTACGCGAGGGATCCGCGTCTGATCGCCAAGCGCGCGGAGGAGTACCTCCGCTCGACCGGCATCGCCGACACGGCGTACATGGGCCCGGAATGTGAGTTCTTCGTCTTCGACGAGGTCTCGTACGAGCTCGGCCCGAACCGGTCTCACTACGCCGTCGACTCGGGCGAGGGCCACTGGAACTCCGGCAAGCCGGGGCTCGGCTACACGGTGCGCGAGAAGGAGGGCTACTTCCCGCCGGCGCCGCACGACACGCTGAGCGATCTGCGCACTCGGATGGTGCTCACGCTCGAGCGCCTCGGCATTCCCTGCGAGTTCCATCACCACGAGGTCGCGTCCGGCGGCCAGTGCGAGATCGACCTGCGCTACCAGACGCTGACGCGCATGGCCGATCAGATCATGACCTACAAGTACGTGGTCAAGAACGTCGCGCACGCGGCCGGGAAGACGGCGACGTTCATGCCGAAACCGATCTTCGGCGACAACGGCTCGGGCATGCACACGCATCAGTCCCTCTGGAAGGAGGGCACGCCGCTGATGGCGGACAAGTCCGGGTATGCAGGCCTGTCGCAGCTCGCCCGCGCCTACGTGGGCGGCCTGCTCGCGCACGCACCGGCCCTGCTCGCCTTCTGCGCGCCGACCACCAACTCGTATCGTCGGCTCGTTCCGGGCTATGAAGCTCCGGTGAACCTCGTTTACTCGCAGCGGAACCGCAGCGCGTGCATCCGCATCCCGATGTACTCCGAGTCGCCGAAGGCGAAGCGAATCGAGTTCCGGTGCCCGGACGCGGCCGCGAACCCGTATCTCGCGTTCGCGGCCATGCTCATGGCCGGAATCGACGGCATCCAGAAGGGTCTGGACGCGGGTGAGCCCGCCGACTGGGATCTCTTCGAGGAGGACCGCGGCGTGGCGCAGGTGCCCGGCTCGCTCGCAGAGGCGCTCGACGCGCTCGAGACGGATCACGACTTCCTCACCGCGGGCGGCGTGTTCGGCGAGGACCTGATCCGCACCTGGATCGACTACAAGCGCGAGAACGAGGCGGACGTCGTGCGGCTGCGCCCGCACCCCGCGGAGTTCTCCCTCTACTACGACTGCTAGGCACTGCGAGGAGGCGACGTGTTGGAGCTCGGCGTACGGACAGCAGACACGGTCGCCGCTCGGCCGTCCATCGAGCTCCGGCACCTCGAGCCGGATGACTGGCCGGCGGTGGCGGAGATCTACTGGGACGGCATGCGCGACGGTCTCGCCACCTTCGAGACCGAAGTTCCGTCATGGGAGGTGTGGGACGCGGGACACCTCTGCGGCCACCGGCTCGTCGCCGAGCTGCTGGGCGAGATCGTCGGCTGGGCCGCGCTCTCGCCGGCGTCCACGCGGCGCTGCTATCTGGGCGTCGCAGAGAACAGCGTCTACGTCGCCCGCGAAGCCCGCGGGCTCGGCATCGGCCGCGCATTGCTCGAGGAGCTGATCGCCGGTGCCGAGTCGACGGGAATCTGGACGATCCAGACGTCGATCTTCCCGGAGAACCGCGCATCGCTCGCCCTGCACGAGCGCTGCGGCTTCCGCGTCGTCGGCACGCGTGAGCGGATTGCGAAACGGGACGGGGTTTGGCGCGACACCATTCTGCTGGAGCGCAGGAGCGAGGTGATCTCATGATCAAGGTCGAAGCCGTCGTCATCCGCGAGCGCGTCGAGACGGTGATCGATGCGGTCGAGCACGAGACTGGGCACGTCGGCGTGACCGTGATCGAGGCGATCGGCCATGGCCGCCAGCGCGGGGTGACGCACGAGTACCGGGGGCAGATCTTCGAATCGCGCTTCCTGCCGAAGGCCCACCTCACGTTCATTGTCCGCGACGAGCTCGCGGAAGCGGTCGTCGAGACGGTCGCCGACGCCGCCCGGAGCGGCAACGAATCGGGCGACGGCCTCGTGTGGACGTCACCGGTCGACAACGTCACACACAGCCGAACCGGCAGGAAACTCGAGGAGGAGGTGACCACCTAGATGCCGAGCAAAGACCTCCTCATTGCGGCGAACACGATCTGGGTCGTCGTCGCGGCCGTGCTCGTGATGTTCATGCAGGCCGGCTTCGCCTTCCTCGAGGCCGGTTTGACACGAATGAAGAACGCGGCGCACATCGCGGGCAAGAACGTCCTCATCTTCGGGATCTGCTCCCTCGTCTACTGGGCCGTCGGGTTCGGGATCGCGTTCGGCGACGGCAACGGGATCGTCGGGACGCACGGCTTCTTCCCGTCGACGGACGAGCTGCTCGGCATCGGCCAGGCGCCGTTCTCGTTCTTCACTGGCATTCCCGGTGCAACGGGGTATCTCTTCGAGGTCGTGTTCGCGGGCGTGTCGCTCGCGATCGTCTGGGGCGCGATGGCGGAACGCGCGAAGCTCTGGGTCTACTTCGCGTTTGGCGTCGTCTTCACCCTGATCTACTCCGTCACGTCGCACTGGATCTGGCACTCCGGCGGCTGGCTGTTCGGAAAGGGCATGCAGGACTTCGCCGGCTCGACGGTCGTTCACTACCAGGGCGCATTGGCGGCGCTCGCCGGAGCCCTGCTGCTCGGGCCCCGCATCGGGAAGTTCGGAAAGGACGGGCGCGCGAACCCGATTCCGGGTCACAACATGCCGTACGCGGTCCTCGGCACGATCATCCTCTGGTTCGGCTGGTTCGGCTTCAACCCAGGGTCGACGCTCGGGATCGTGACCGGCGACAAGCTCGGCTACTTCGGTTACGTCGCGTTGACGACCAACCTTGCGGCGGCCGCAGGGGCCGTGGGCGGAATCGCGAGCGCCTGGGTCATCCTGCGCAAGCCGGACGTCTCGATGATGCTGAACGGCGTGCTGGCGGCGCTCGTCGCGATCACCGCAGCATCGGGCTTCGTGGCGCCGTGGGCGGCGATCGTGATCGGACTCGTGTCCGGCTTGATTGCGGTTGCCGGCGTCCTCTTCGTCGAGCGCATCGGCATCGACGATCCAATCGGCGCGGTCTCCGTGCACGGGATGGCCGGCGTCTGGGGCACGCTGGCGACCGGTCTCTTCGCCGTTCCGGCGCTCGCGTCCAACCTCGCAACGGGCAGCGGAGGACTCGTCTACACGGGCTCGTTCCACCAGCTCGGCGTCCAGGCGCTCGGTCTCGTCGCTGTCGGCGCCTTCACCTTCAGCGCCTCCTTCTCGTCGCTCTGGGCCATGAAGCGGCTCTGGGGGATTCGCGTCGAGCCCGAGACGGAGACGGCCGGGCTGGACGTATCCGAGCACGGCATGTGGGGCTACCCGGAGTTCTATATCCCGGTCCCGGGCGGCTACGGGACCGAAGCCCACGGGCACCTCGGCCTGTCACATCGGCCCGCGCGGCCGGCGCCGGCACCTGCGATCGCTCCAGATCCCGCACTGGAGCCTTCCGGCTAGCCCCGCCAGAGGAGGGCGCCGCTCTCGCCTGCGGCGCCCTCGTTTCCGTGTGCAGGATTGGCCGGTGAGCGCGGACGCCCGGCTCCGGCGGGACGTGCGGCTCCTCGGTGACGTGCTGGGCCGTGTCCTAGTCGAGCAGGAAGGCCAGGAGCTGCTCGATGCCGAGGAACGGATCCGCCTGCTCTCGCGGGAGGCGCGGGAAGGCGCGCCGCGTGACCAGCTGCGCGAAGCCGTTCGCAGGCTCGAGCCGAGGCAGCAGGCCTCCGTCATCCGCGCCTTCGCGCTCTACTTTCAGCTCGTCAACATCGCCGAGCAGCATCACCGGCTTCGCCGCCGGCGCGAGTACGAGCTCGAGGGACGCGTGCCGCGTGAGTCACTCCGCGACGCGTTGCAGCGACTCGGGGCTCACCCTGCACCGCGGCTGTCGCTCGAGCTAGTGCTGACCGCTCATCCGACCGAGGCGACGCGCCGGACGATCCTCGGCGCTCACCTGCGCATCAGCCGCCTGCTCGGCGAGCTCGACGATCCCCTGGCGTCGCCGACGCGGGTGGACGCCGTCGCGGGTGCGCTCGCCGGAGAGGTGACGCTGCTGTGGCAGACCGACGAGCTGCGCACGCTCCGGCCACGGGTCGTGGACGAGATCCGGCACGGCCTGTGGTTCTTCGAGCAGAGCCTGCTCGACGAGGCCCCCCGCCTGCTCGCGGAGTATCGGTCCTCGTATCCCGGCGCACCGTCGCCGCTTCGGTTTGGCACGTGGATCGGCGGTGACCTCGACGGGAACCCGGCTGCAGGACCCGACACGATCGCCGAGGCGCTGGAGCGTGCTCGCGCTCTCGTGCTGGATCGCTACCGCAACGAGGTGCGAACGCTCGCGGCGTCACTCGGGGTCGCGAGCTCGCTCACACCTGTGTCGGATGAGCTGCTCGCCTCGATCGCGCGCGACGAGAAGGAGCTTCCCGAGTACACGACGCAGATCGGCGCGCAGAACGAGGGCGAGCCGTACCGGCGCAAGCTGTCCTTCGCCTGGTGGCGGCTCGGGAACGACGGCTACCGATCGCCGGACGAGTTCGCGGCCGACCTCGACGTGATCGATCGCAGCTTGCGCGCTCACCGCGGAGCGCGGATCGCCGACGGAAAGCTCGCGGACCTACGCCGTCGTGTCGAGATCTTCCGTTTCCACCTGGCGAAGCTCGACGTCAGGTTGCACGCGTCGGAGACCCGGACGCAGCGGTCGCGCGCCGCACTCGGAGCGATCGCCGATGTTCGTCGGCGCCACGGTGTGGAGGCGGCGGACACCGTGATCGTGTCGGGGACGAGCAGCGCGGCGGACGTCCTAGCCGTGCTCGACGCGACCGAGGAGCCGCTCTCCGTGGTGCCGCTGTTCGAGACGATCGAGGACCTGCGCGCCGCCCCGACCATCGTCGGTGAGCTGCTCGATGATCGGCGCGCCGCGCGGAACGGCCGGCTCGAAGTGATGGTCGGTTACTCGGACTCTGGCAAGGACGGCGGCTACCTGACTGCACAGTGGGAGATCTACCGCGCCCAGGAGGCGCTGGCGGCGCTTGCAGCGCAGCGCGGCATCGAGTTGACGATCTTCCACGGGCGCGGCGGCAGTGCGAGCCGGGGCGGCGGGCCGACCTACGCTGCGATCCTCGCGACGCCGCCCGGACACCCGCCCGGGCGACTGAAGCTGACCGAGCAGGGCGAGACGATCTCGTTCAAGTACGGCCTGCCCGGCCTCGCCCATGCGAACCTCGAGGCAGCTCTCGCCGCGACTCTTCTCTCAGCTTTCCCGGACGCGGCTCAGGTCGCCCCGCCGCCGGGTGCAGGCGAGACCCTCGAAGGGCTGTCCGCACGCGCGCACACGGCCTACCGAGAGCTGGTTTGGGAAGACGAGGCATTCCCCGACTTCTTTCGCGAGTTCACTCCAATCGAAGAGCTGTCGCTCCTCGAGATCGGATCGCGCCCGGTGCGTCGACCAGGGGGCGCCGCGAACCTCGGCTCGCTGCGCGCGATCCCGTGGGTCTTCGCGTGGACGCAGAACCGGTGCCTGCTGCCGGCCTGGTACGGCTGTGGCACTGCCTTCGCCGAGGGGAACCTCGCCGAGTTGCGAAACCTGGTCCGTGGGTGGGCCTTCTTCCGCTCGATGATCGAGAACCTCGAGATGACCCTTGCGAAATCGAGCCTCGAGATCGCCGAGGGCTACCTCGAGCTCGTCGGCGACGCCAGCCTGTGGGGGACGATTCGCGCGGAGCACGAGCGGACGCGCGCAGCGGTGCTGGAGATCCTGGACTCACGAGAGCTCCTCGACCGGCAGCCCGTGCTGCAGCGATCGATCACGCTTCGCAATCCGTACGTCGACCCGCTCAACGCGCTTCAGGTCGAGCTGCTTCGCCGCTATCGCCGTGCGGACGCCGAAGGCGAGCGTGAGCGCCTCCGCAGGCCCTTGTTGCGGACGATCGCAGGCATCGCGGCGGCCTTGCGCAACACCGGCTAAGCCACCTCTGCCTCCTCGGCGGCTTCGTGGTGAACGGCGGCGTCCGTGCGCGGGACGACTCGCCAGAACCACTTTGCGGTTTCGTCCCAGCGCTCGAGCACGTCGGCGGTGCGAGTCGAGCCGGTGTGAAGGAGATGCTTCTCGAGCAGCGCGCGCAACTCCTCGCCCGCGTTCCGCTCTGCCGCCACGAGCTGGGTGTTGAGCCGCAGAGGCAGTCGGCCGGACGGATCGAGGACATACAGCTCACCGCCGCTCATCCCTGCGCCGACGTTCAGCCCGACCTCGCCGAGAACGACGACCCTGCCGCCGGTCATGTATTCGCAGACATGGTCACCGACGCCTTCCACGACTGCTGTCGCGCCGGAGTTGCGGACTGCGAAGCGCTCGCCGGCGCGGCCGCTGGAGAAGAGCTCGCCACCGGTGGCCCCGTAGAGGACGGCATTGCCCAGCAGGATCGGCTCGCCGGCGTCGCCCGGAGGCGGAAGCACCACGATTCTGCCGCCGCTCATTCCCTTCCCCACGTAATCGTTGGCTTCGCCGACCAGCTCGAGCTCGACGCCCGCCGCGAGGAACGCCCCGAAGCTCTGCCCCGCGGAGCCGTCGAAGTGCGCACGCACGCGGCCCGGCGGCGGGTGCGGTCCGAAACGGCGCGCGATCTCGACGCCGAGCCGGGCGCCTACGGACCGGTCGCGGTTGTCGATCCTGTAGCGCAGATCGACGATGCGCTCCTCTTCGAGGCTGGGTGCTGCATCGGCGGCGAGGCGAAGCCCGACCTCGCCGCCTCCCGCGTGATGCTGCGGCTCGCCCGAGAAGCCGCCGTGCGGCGCCCGGAGCAAGGCGCGGACGTCGAGCGAAGCAGTTCGGCGCCGAGTTGTCTCGCGCGCCTGCAGGAGATCAGTTCGGCCCACGGCGTCGCCGAGAGCCCGAAGCCCGAGGGCTGCCAGGTGTCGACGAGCTTCCTCTGCGACGAGGAGGAGGTACGCCTCGACGGCCTCTGGCGTCGCAGCGAACTTCGCCCGCAGATCCGGCCGTTGGGTCGCGATGCCGACCGGGCACGTGTCGAGATGGCAAGAGCGGACCATCAGACATCCTTCGGCGATCAGCAGCGCGGTGCCGAAGGCAACCTCGTCCGCACCCAGGAGCGCTGCGACGACGACGTCGCGTCCCGTCTTGATCCCGCCGTCGATGCGCAGCTTGACGCGACTGCGCAGGCCGCTGTCGACGAGAGTCCTTTGCGTTTCGGTGAGGCCGAGCTCCCACGGTGCGCCCGCGTGCTTGATCGACGAGAGCGGGCTGGCGCCCGTGCCTCCGTCCGCCCCTGCGATGTGGATCACGTCGGCGAGGGCCTTCGCCACTCCAGCCGCGACCAGGCCGACGCCGGCAGACGCGACGAGCTTGACTGAGACTGCCGCGTCCGGATTGGCCTGCCTGAGGTCGAAGACGAGCTGAGCGAGGTCCTCGATCGAGTAGATGTCGTGGTGCGGCGGCGGCGAGATCAGCTCGATCCCTGCCTGGGTGTGCCGGAGTCTGGCGATCTCGGCGGTGACCTTGTGCGCGGGCAGCTGTCCGCCCTCCCCAGGCTTCGAACCCTGGGCGATCTTGATCTGGAGCTCGTCCGCATAGGCGAGGTACTCGGGGGTGACGCCGAAGCGGCCCGAGGCGACCTGCTTGATCCGGGAGTTGGACTCGGTGCGGAAGCGAGCGGGATCCTCGCCGCCCTCGCCCGAGTTCGATCGTGCCCCGAGGCGGTTGAAGGCGATCGCCACCGTCTCGTGCGCCTCCGCGGAGAGCGAGCCGTGTGACATTGCGCCCCCCGAGAAGCGCGTGACGATCCGCTCCGCCGGCTCGACCTCTTCGAGCGGCAGGGGCTCCTGAGCGGGACGCAGCTCGAGCAGGTCGCGCAGCTCCAGCGGCGTGCGCTCGTTGACGATCCGGGCGAATCGTTCGTAGAGGGGCCACCCGCCGCCGCCGACAGCCTTCCGAAGTGCGTGCGCCGCTGCGGCATCTTGCAGTGACTCGACCACAGCCGGATTCGTCGCATGGGGCTCACCGCCCTTGCGAAACTTCACATAGCCGGGATTCTCCAACGCCTCGTCGTGCCGCCGGACGAGCACCTCGCGCTCCAGCTCTGCGAAGCCCACGCCCCCGATCGAGCTCGGTGTTCCCGTCAGGCAGGTGTCGATGAGGTCCCGGGCGAGCCCGACGGCTTCGAAGAGCTGCGCGCCCCGGTACGACGCGAGGTCGGCGATGCCCATCTTGGACATGATCTTGAGGACGCCGTCCTCGACGGCTTCACGGAACCGGAGCTGGGCCTCGGCCGGGGACGGACGGTCACCTCCGAGCTTGTCCGCCGCGGCGAGCTCGGCGATCGTCTCGAGAGCAAGGCGCGGGCAGATTGCGTCCGCGCCGTACCCGAGCAGGCAGGCGAAGTCGTGCGCCTCGCGCGGCTCGTCGCTCACGATGACGATCGACACCTCCGTTCGCTGCTTCTGTGAGACGAGGCGCTGGTGAACGGCGCCGACGGCCAGTACGGCCGGGATGGACGGCCTGTCGGCGACGTCGTCAAGGACGAGCAGCTCGGTCTCGGCGGCGATCGCCGTCTCGGCGAGACGCGCGCATGCGCGCCGCATGCCCTCCCGCCCGTCGAACGTTGCATCGAGCACCGTTCCGCGTCGAGCCAGCTCCGGGATCGTCGACGGGAAGAGGAAAAAGCTCTCGAGCTCGAACAGCCGCGCGGCGCGTGGATGCTCGCCGAGCAGAGGCGCACGTCGACCGAGCAGCGTGCGCAAGGACATCACCGAGCGCTCACGCAGGTGGTCGATCGGCGGGTTCGTCACCTGCGCGAACCGCTGGCGGAGGTAGGACGTGACCGGACGAGCGCGTCCGGCGAGCGGCGGCAACGCGGTGTCGTCCCCCATGGACGAGGTCGGTTCGTGCCCGGTGGCCGCCGACGGGCGGAGGAGGAGGGAGAGATCCTCGCGAGTGAAGCCCGCCGCGACCTGGCGTGCGGTCAGGCTCTCCGTCGGCGGGTCCACCGGCACGCCTGCGTCGAACGGCCGCACGCCGGCCCGGAGCCAGCGTGCGTACGGCCGCTTGCGGGCAAGACGGCGTTTGACGACCTGGTTCTCCTCGACTCCGGTCGCCGGATCGACGACCAGCATGTCGCCTGGTCCAAGCCGTCCGCGCCGGACGCGGGCACCCTCGGGGAGAGGAAGGGCGCCCGCCTCCGAGGCGCAGGCGACCAGGCGGTCGTCGGCGACGGCGTACCGCAGCGGGCGTAGGCCGTTACGGTCGAGCGCGGCACCCACGACCCGCCCGTCCGTGAAGACGACGCCGGCTGGGCCGTCCCACGGCTCGAGGAGGGTGGAGTGGTAGCGGTAGAAGGCGCGGACGCTCTCGTCGAGCTCCGGATCCGTCTGGTCGGCCTGCGGCATCAGCATCGCCGCCGCGTGGCGGATGTCGCGACCGCCCTGCACGAGAAGTTCGAGCGCATTGTCGAGCAGGGTCGAGTCCGAGCCGTCGGTCTCGAGCGCGTGCCCGCGCGCCCGCATCCAGGCGGAGTTGCCCTCGATCGAGTTGATCTCGCCGTTGTGGCAGAGCAGGCGGAAGGGCTGTGCGCGTTCCCAGGACGGTGCGGTGTTCGTCGAAAAGCGCTGATGGAAGATTCCGAACGGGACGGCGAGCGCGGGATCGCGCAGGTCGGGGTAAAAGGCCGCGAGCTGGTCGGCGGCGCAGAGCGCTTTGTACGTCACGGTCCGGAACGAGAGTGAGACGATGTAGAGGCCGCTCGCCGTCTCGGCTCGCTTCCGCGCGCGGTAGGCGCGTCGCTCCGCTTCGTCGATCGTCGTGCCCAGCGGCTGGAGCAGGACCAGCTGCTCGATCCGCGGCATCGTCGCCCGGCCGTGTGTCCCGAGCGCCGCGGGAATGACCGGCACCTCGCGCCAGCCGCCGAGCTCGATCTCCTCGGCCGCGCAGGCCTCTTCGACTGCGCCGCGCGCGGACTCGTCTCGGAGGAAGACCATGGCCAACCCGCACCAGGGGGCGGGAACGAGGACGCGCGGCAGCGGGAGCAGTACCCCCGCACCGTCACCGGTGCGGCGGTCGGCGGCGATCGCCCCCCGATGGCGCATCCGCGACAGTCCCTCCAGCAGACCGTCGACGACGGCGCGCGACGCGCTCCCACTTGCGTCGGCGAGGAAGCCGATTCCGCAGGCATCGCGCTCGCGGCGGAGGATGTCGAGTGGCGGCTGCACGCTGTGCGCCCTTCGTTCGAGTGTGGACTCTCCGCCTGCTGTTGCGACCTAGCCGGCGTCGGCGGACGAACGAAACGCCGGCTAGCGCGTAAAGACGCGCGTAAGGAGCGAGGTGAGAAGGTTCCGCTCGGCGTGTTCACGCGTCATGAAGGTGGGGACACTAGTCGAGCGGCCGGACGGTGTGCAAGGCGTTGACCTCTCCTGGGCCGAGGTCATAGGATCGCGCGGTGATCCGAGGCACGCTCGCCGTCTGTGCGCTCGCGCTCGTTGCGCTGCCGTCGTCTCCGATCCCGTCACGATCAAGCCGTACGCGCCGAGCACGACGACGATGACGACTACGGTCGAGCTGCCGGTACCGAGGTACTCGCAGGAGACGCATCGCGGCGAGTACCCGCAGTTCGACAACGGCGGGGAGGCGTGGTGTAGCCCGACGTCCACCTCGATGGTCGTCGCGTACTGGGGCAAGGGGCCCTCGGCTTCGGATTACGCCTACGTCCTCAGGGATTACCCGGCGCAGACCGATCCGTGGGTCGACTACGCCGCGCGCTACGTTTTCGACTACCACTACAACGGTGCCGGCAACTGGCCGTTCAACACCGCCTACGCCTCGCACTTCGGGCTCGAGAGCGAGGTGACGCAGCTGCACTCGCTCGCGGAGGCAGAGCAGTTCATCAAGGCGGGTATCCCGCTCGTCACGTCAATTGCGTTCAACTCGGGCAAGCTCGCCGGCTTCTTCTTCAAGAGCACAAACGGACATCTGATGGTGATCGTCGGCTTCACCGCCGACGGAAATCCGATCGCCAACGATCCTGCGTCTCCCGACGACGCCAGCGTGCGTCACGTCTATGACCGCGCGCAGTTCGAGGACGCCTGGATGAGCGCAACGGGCGGGATCGTCTACGTGATCCATCCGGCGTCAGTGCCGCTGCCGCCGTCGCCCGGCGGCAACTGGTAGATCTGCGCTACCAGTTCGTCGACTGTCGCTGGGAGCTCGGGAAGCCCGAGCGCGGGCGTGAGCTGTATCGCGAGGGACACATTCCCGGCGCGAGCTTTCTCGACGTCGACCAAGACCTGTCGGCGCCACCCGGGACCCGAGGCAGGCACCCGCTACCCGAACCCGAGCAGTTCGCACGCGCCGCCGGGCATGCCGGAATCGGTCCCGGCGTCTTCATCGTGGCCTACGGGGACGTGGGAGGCGCCGAGCGGCTGTGGTGGGTGCTGCGGCACTTCGGCCACGACGACTGCGCCGTGATCGACTTCGGCGCGTGGCGCGGACCGCTGACCAACGGGGACGAGGAGGTCGAGGCGTTGCAATTCGAGCCGCAGCCACGCAACGACGACACGATCGAGGCGGACGAGCTCGAGCGGCGACGCGGCGAGCTCGTCGTCGTCGACGCTCGCGTACCGGCCCGCTGGCGCGGAGAGGCGAACCCGATCGACAAGGTTCCCGGGCGGATCCCCGGCGCGCTCAACGCTCCGTGGAACGAGCCGGTGCCGGACCTGCCGGAGGGCGAGCTCGTCGCCTATTGCGGCTCAGGCGTGACCGCGTCGGTGATCCTCCACCGTCTTCACCTCTCAGGCCGCGAGGGTAGGCTCTATCCCGGCTCCTGGAGCGAGTGGGAGCAGCTCGGGCTGCCGGTCGAGCGCGACTACTAGGCGGTCGAGGTTGCGGCTGCGTCGTCGAGGCCGCGGAGATACGGGCGCCACCCGTGCGGGATTCTCGGTGCGGCGAGGCGGATGAAGAGCACCGGCGCAGGCGCCTTCGGCAACGTTCTGAGCTCGAGCCCGCTCTCTTCGAGCGTGCGATTCCCCTTGCGCAGATTGCAGGGCGCACACGAGGTGACGACGTTCTCCCAGACGGAATCGCCGCCCTTCGATCTCGGCACGACGTGGTCGAGCGTCAGACGTCCCGCGGTCGTCCCGCAGTACGCGCAGCGCCAGCCGTCACGCGCGAAGAGCGCGCGCCGGGAGATCTTCCGCTGGACGGCACGCGGAACGCGTACGTAGGTGACGAGCCGGATCACGTGCGGCCACGGAAACGTGTCGGTCGCCGAATGGAGCCGTTCCTCGAGCTCCTCGATCACCTCGGCCTTGCCCTTGAACACGAGCACGTGGGCACGCCGAACGGTCGTGACGTTCAGTGGCTCGTAGCTCGCATTGAGGACGAGAACCTGCTGCATCTGGGCCGAAATGTAGCTGAGGGGGTCCGGAGTGGTTCGAAGAGAGCTCCAGCGCCTCGGCCGGTCGGTTCAGACGGACGCGCAGGGAGACCCTGCGCGTCAGCCCGCCATGGCGCGCTCGACGGCCTCCTCCTCCTCGGGAGAAAGCGCCACGTTGGGGCGGCCCCGGTCGAGCTCCTTCACGTAGATGCGGGCGTAGTCGCGGCCCTGGATCGCGCTCAGCACGACGCCGCTCCGGCCCGCGTCGAGCAGCGCGATCGACGCGGACTGGTGCCCCCCGGCGCCCTCGTACGCGTCGTAACGGACAAGGGAGGTCTTGGAGACCGCCGTGTCCACGCGGCGGTCGACCCGAGAGAGGCCGGCGGCGATCTCGTCCACGGCCCGATGGAGATCGTCGATCCGTCCCTGCAGTGAGACCGCGAAGTCGACGAGATCCTCCTTGCCGCCGCCGAGCAGGACGAGCTGCGCGACCCGAACCGCCCGCAGCTTCCACCACGCGAGACCCGCGACCACGAGGGAGACGCCGGCGGCTCCACAAGCCCCGATCGCGATCCACTCCGCGGTCGAGAGACTCATCGCTACGCGACCGAGAAGATGACCTTGTACTGGGCCGAGTTGTTCGTCTTCGTCGTCTCGCCGGGCACCGGCTGGATGTCGACCGTGATCGTCGTGGGCAGCCCGAACAGGCCGGTGAGATCGATGTCGGTGAAGGTCACGTTCACGGTTTCCCCGGCGTTGATGACCGCGATCTTCTTCGTCTTGACGATCGACTTCGGAGACCTTTGGATCGTCAGCGTCACGGCGACGTTGAACTCCTGAAAGTCGCCGGAGTCCTCGACGGCGACGCGGAAGGCGAGGTCGGTCGACGCGGTGATCTCATTGTCGCTGGCGGCTCCGTTTGGATCGAGCCGCTTGCCGTCCGGCAGTGCCGTGACGGAGACGAGCGCGCTGCCGTGCTTGCCGCCCGGGGTCCCGCCGGTCGCGGCGCCGTGCACGCGCTGCCAGACCACCATCATCGCCGCAGTGCTGGCGAGATCGGCGTTCGGGAAGAAGTTCGAGTCCGGGACGCCCCCGATGTCCCTGATGTTCTGATTTTCGAGCTCCTGCTGTGTCGGCTCCCTGAAGTAGAAGTCCCAGTTCACATCGCTGGCCACCAGAAGCCGGGCCTGCTTCGCGATCTGCCGGCCGGAACTCGTCGCGTTCTTCGAGGTCGCCGTTTGCCGCAACGCATCAGCAAGGCGGCTCAGCCCGCTGTACCGAAGCTGCAGAACCTCGATGAGGTGGTCGTGCTCGACCCGGAGCGGCCCGGGCGGATCGAGGTCGCGCGCTCGCGCAACGTCCTGCTGCTCCTGGGCCGCGTACCCCTTGATCTTCGTTTCGAGCTCGCTCTCCTTGATGCCGGTGGCGGCGAGCGTGCTGTTCAGCTCCCTCCCGATCTCTCCCGACCGCCCGGCGATGCCTCGTACGTCGTCGATGTAGTTCGCGTAGCGATCGTGCTTGCTGCTGGAGGCGCAGCCGCGCGCCAGCACGACGAGGAGGACCGCGGCCAGGATCAGAAAGGCGATCAGCCCGGCGAGCCTGAGCATCGGGATCAGCCCCGAGGGAGGGCGCACGGGCCGCCGCGGACCCCGTGGCGGAGGCCGCCGCGGCGTGCGTACGCGTTCCGTCGCTTCTTCGGTCTCGGGCTCGTCGAAGAAGTCGAACTCGATGTCGCTATCGCGCTCGGTCACAGGCGAATCCCAGCCGAAGCCGCAGTCACTCTAACCCGTAGCCCGGCCGTGAAGGACTTGCCGGTGTCCCCGCCAACCCTGGAGAGCCGATGTCGAACGCCGCCCCAGCCTTCGTCCAGAGCGAGCTCGTGCTCGGCCGCTACCGCCCGCTGCGGCCACTGGGGAGTGGTGGTTCCGGCTCGGTGTGGCTCGCTCGTGACGAGCGCAACGGGCTCGACGTCGCGCTGAAGATCGTTCCGCGCGAGGGCAAGGCCGCGTCTCGGGCCGAGCGGGAGGCGGAGGCGGCCGCGCGGCTGCGGCATCCGGCCTGCCAGCGCGCCTACGGGTTCGGCCGCGACGCGCGTCACGTCTACATCGCCTACGAATACGTGCCGGGCCGCACCTTTCGCGAGGCGCTGCGCAGCGGTGAGCTGGACGACGCGTCGGCGATCGAGGCGGGCGTGCAGATACTCGACGCCCTCGCACATGCGCACGGGCGCGGGATCGTGCATCGGGACGTCAAGCCCTCGAACGTGCTGCTCGCAGAGGGCAGACACCTTTCGGTCCGCGTGCTCGACTTCGGCTTGGCCCAGATTCAGGAGGCGGAGACGCTCACGGCGCAGGGAGACGTGCCGGGGACGCTGGCCTACATCGCGCCGGAACGGCTCGCCGGCCACGCCACGACCGAGGCGGCCGACGTGTGGGCGGTCGGGGTGATGCTCTGGGAGGCGCTCGCGGGGCGGCACCCGTTCTGGCGCAGCTCGCTGCTCGAGACCGCCCGGGCGATCGAGGCCGGCGCGCCCGGCCTCGAGTCGATGCGCCCTGACCTACCGAAGGGCTTGCTCGTCGCCGTCGCCGGGGCGCTCGATCTCGATCCCGCCCGCCGCCCGAGCGCGGCCGCACTCGCCGGCACCCTCCGTCTGGCCGGGCGGAAGCGACGGCGGCGCACCAGCCGAGGCCGCACCGTGACGCTGCCTGCCGCCGTCCCGCGCTTCCTCCCGGCTGTGTTCGCGGCTCTCGTTGCGGGCTGGACCGCCTGGGCGATCCCTTTCTTTCCTGCCGGCTGGGCGCTGGGGCTCGCCGCGCTCGCGGCCGGTGCGACGGTGCTGCATCCGCGTGCGGGCCTCGCCTTTGGGCTGGCGGTTCCGGTTCTTCCGCTGGGGAATCTCGCCCTCGGCGCTGCGGTCCTCTACGCCGTCGTCGCGTTGGCCTTTCTCCTCCTCGTCTGGGGGGAACCTCGAAGCGGGTTGTTGTTCGCGCTCGGGCCCCTGCTCGCGCCGATCGCAGGGCTTGCGCTCCTGCCGCTCGCGACGCTCGCCGTCCGCTCGCCGCTGCGCCGGGCCGCCCAGGCCGGCGCGGCCGTCCTAGCGGCGGGGCTCGTGGCGGGGATCCGTGGCGTGCCCCTTCCCTTCGACGGTGCCGCGCCGCCCCACAAGCTCGGTCTCGCTGCCAGCGGCGATCCGCTCGACGTCGCGTCGGCGCTCTGGAGCGCTCTCCTCTCGCGGCCGGCCCTTGCTGTGGAGATGCTCGTGCTTGCGGGCGTGGCGGTCCTGCTCCCGATCGCCCGTGCACGCGGACTCTGGGCGATCGCCGCGCTCGGGTCGGCGTTCCTCGCGGCGGGCCTGCTCGCCGTCCCGGATGTGGCGGCGACCCCCTTTGCCATCGCCGTCTGGGCCACCTGTGTCGCGGTAGCCGTGCGTTAGCATCGACCGCCGGGGTAGTTCCCGGCACATGGTTCTCCGCGCAATCGAACAAAAGATCGAAGCCCTGTTCGAGGGCGTCTTCGGCAGGGCGTTTCGCGCGAACGTCCAGCCGGTCGAGCTGGCGCGCAAGCTCGCCAAGGAGATGGACGACCACCGCACGGTCTCCGTCTCCCGTGTCTACGCCCCGAACGAATACACGGTCTACCTCGCGCCGGGCGACCGCGAGCAGTTCGAGAGCTACGAGGAGAACCTTCGCGGCGAGTTGCAGGAGTACCTCTCCGAGCATGCCCGGCGGGAGGGCTACGCGCTGCTTTCGCCTCCGCGCGTCCTGATGGAGACCGATGCCGACCTCGACGTCGGCGAGTTCGGGATCGCCACCAGGATGGCCCAGCCCGATCGCCGCCGCGCCGCGGCGGGGGAGCCCGCGGACGACCTCGAGCCGGGGGCGACCATGGTCTACAAGGCGAAGACGCCGGCGCCGACACAGGCGGTCTCCCCAGAGGAGCTCGGAGTCGAACAGGAGCTCGTGACCCTGGTGTACGACGGGACCCGTCACGAGGTCAAGCAGCGCCGTGTCGTGCTCGGACGCTCGCGGGACTGCGACATCCAGCTCTCCGACGCCAACGTCTCCCGGCGTCACGCCGAGCTGCGCCAGGAAGGAACCTCCTACTGGATCGTCGACCTCGGCTCGACGAACGGAATGGAGGTCAACGGCAAGCGGGTCAAGCGGGCGAAGCTCACCGACGGCGACACGATCACCCTCGGCTCTACGAAGGTCACGTTCACGCGGGAGACGGAATGATCGTCGGTCGCCTTCGGCTCCCTCCCGTAGGGGAAACCATGTTTCCCCTACGAGACCCCTTCTTAAGGTCACGCCTCAGCCCCCGCGCCGCTGAGATCGCCGCGTGGGCTGAGGAGAAGGAGTGGGGAAACCTCCCGGTTTCCCCCTCTGTCCCTTCCCCTGATCATCGGCCGAAGGGCGGCCGATGATCTTTGACTCAGCTGCGGTCGACGAGGTTCTCCTCGTCCTCAAGATCGCGTTCCTCGTTCTCCTCTACCTCTTCATCTGGCGCATCGTGCGGACGGCGAGCCGCGATCTGCGCTTGCCGCAGGAGAGCTTCATCCTCGCTCCCTCCGGTGTCGCGGGCGTTCACTCATCGCCTCGCGGCCCGCACACGGGGCGGCTCGTGGTGGTGAAGAGCCCCGATCTCGAGGAAGGCGAGGATTTCGACCTCGACTCCGCGCAGCTGACGATCGGCCGCGGCCGGCAGAACGACATTCCGATCGCCACCGACGAGTACGCGTCCGCGCGCCACGCCCGCTTCGAGCCGCGACAGGACGGCGTCTGGGTGCAGGACCTCGGCTCCACGAACGGCACGTACCTGAACGGCACGAGGCTCGACCGCCCGCGGCGTCTCACGCAGGGCGACATCGTTCGCGTCGGCGAGACCGATCTCAGGTTCGAGACGTGATCGGGCGCGTCGCCGCCGTCACCGATCCCGGCCGCAGGCGCCGCCGGAACGAGGACTCGTACGTCATCGAGCCGCCGCTGTTCGCCATCGCGGACGGCATGGGGGGCGCGCAGGCGGGCGAGGTCGCGTCTCGTCTCGCCACCGTCGCATTGAAGGAGAGCGGCACGGAGGCGAGCGGCGAGGAGCGGATCTTCGATCTGATCCAGGAGGCCAACCGCCGGGTCTACGATCGCTCGAGCACGGATCCGAACACGTCGGGCATGGGCACGACGATCACCGTCGCGCTCGTCGAGAACGAACGCGTCGCCTTCGGACACGTCGGCGACTCTCGTGCGTATCTGATCCGCGAGGCGACCATGGAACAGCTCACCGAGGACCACTCGCTCGTCAACGAGCTCTTGAAGACCGGTCGCCTTTCACGAGAAGAAGCCGAGTCACACCCGCAGCGCTCTGTCATCACGCGTGCGCTGGGAACCGATCCGGACGTCGACGTCGACACCTTCACGATCGCGGCCCGCGAGGGCGACCTCTTCCTCCTCTGCTCGGACGGATTGACGGACATGGTCTCCGAGGATTCGATCCTCTCCGTTGTCGAGCGCAACCGTGACGACATCGACGACGCGCTGCGCGCGCTGGTGCGCGCGGCAAACAAGGCCGGCGGCGAGGACAACATCACCGTCGTCGCGTTCGAGATCGCGGACCGGGCACCGGCGCGCGACGGTGACACGCTCGAGCAGGCGCGGCCTGCCGTGAAGGCGGTTGACGACGAGGTCACGCTCACGGAAGCCGATGCGGTGCCGACCGTCGACACGATCGTCGTGCCGGCTGAGGAGATCCAGACCGAGCTCCTCGCACGGGAAGAAGAGGACCGCGCGACTCGCCGGCGCCATCTCCGGCGGCGCATCGTCGCCTGGCTCGTTTTGCTTCTGCTTATCGCCGCGGCTGCGCTCGTCCTCTACCTGAGGTTCCTGCGCTGAGCCTTCGCAACCGGGAGCTCCTGTTCCTCATCGTCGTCGGACTGCTGACGGCCGTCGGGTTCGCAAGCGTCTACATCGCCCGCCAGGACGTCGTCTCGACGGCCTCGCTGACGTACGCGGGCTTCTTCTTCGCGCTCTATCTCGCCGCCCACCTGGTCGCTCGCTACACCGTGCCTTTCGCAGATCCGTACCTCCTCCCGATCGCCGGACTGCTGACGGCGATCGGCCTGACCGAGATCTACCGGCTCGATCCGAACAACGCCTTCAGGCAAGGGATCTGGATCGTCGTCGGCGTCGCGTTCTTTGCCGTCGCGCTGTTCTTCCTGCGGCACGACTACCGGCGACTCGAGACGTACAAGTACCTGTTCGGGCTGACGGCGATCGCGCTGCTGGTGCTGCCGATCCTGCCGCTGTTCGGGCTGACGGTGAACGGAGCCCGTCTTTGGGTGCACGTCGGCTCGCTGCGCTTCCAGCCCGGAGAGCTCGCGAAGATCATGCTGATCGTCTTCCTCGCCGGCTACATGCGCGAGAAGCGCGAGGTCCTCGCCCAGGGCCGGCCGAAGGACTGGGGGCCGCTGCTCGTCATCTGGGCGATGGCGATGCTCGTCCTGCTCGAGACGCGGGATCTCGGCGGCGGCCTGCTCTACTTCGGGATCTTCCTGGCGATGCTCTACGTGGCGACCGCGCGCGTCGCGTACGTCGCGGTGGGGCTGGGCCTCTTCCTCGTCGGGGCGGTCGGGGTCTGGAGGATCACCCCGCACGTGCGCGAGCGCGTGACGATCTGGGTCCATCCCTGGACCGAGCACAAGGTCTACTGCCCGCTCTCGGGCCAGCTCGACCTGCGGCAGAACTGCCAGAGCTTTCAGCTCGTGAAGTCGCTCTACTCGATCGGCCACGGCGAGTACGCGGGCACCGGGCTCGGCAAGGGCACGTTCAGGACGGTTGACGGCAAGCAGATCATCCCGGGCATCAACACGGACTTCATCTACTCGGCCCTCGCGCAGGAGCTCGGGCTGATCGGCGCCGCGGCGCTCCTGCTCGTCTACATGATCTTCGTGCTGCGCGGGATGCGGATCGCGCTGCTTGCGCAGGACGGCTTCTCGAAGCTCGCCGCGGCCGGGCTCACGTTCGGCTTCGCCCTACAGACGTTCATCATCGTCGGCGGCATCCTGCGGATCATTCCGCTGACAGGGATCACCCTCCCGTTCGTCTCGTACGGCGGATCCAGCGTCGTCGCAAACTTCCTGCTGTTAGCCGGGCTGCTGCTCGTCTCCAACCGGGCGAACCGGGAGATGTTGAGATAGTGATGAACCGCCAGGTCTCCCACATCGGCGTCGCGTCGCTCGTGCTGCTCGCGGCCCTCATCGTCGGGACGACCTACTGGCAGACCTGGGCGAACGCCGGCCTTGCCGATCGGCAGGACAACGCGATTCGCACCGTTGCCCAGTTCACGATCAAGCGCGGCAAGATCTACGCCTCCGACGGGCGGACCTTGCTCGCGACGAATGTGGCGAAGAACGTCGGCGGACAGACGCTCTACTTCCGCCGCTATCCGGCCGGGCCGCTGTTCGCGGACGTCGTGGGCTACTCGACACAGTCACGCAACCGGACCGGCCTCGAGCAGTCCTACAACGACTTCCTCACCGGCTCGAACGCGAACCTCGACACGGTGTTCCGTTCCGCGCTCGACAAGCTTCGGGGGACGACTGTCACCGGGAACGACCTCGTGCTCACGATCCGCCCGGGGGTCCAGGCGCTCGCGTCTCGCCTGCTCCGGGGCAAGTGCGGCGCGGTCGTCGCCATGGACCCGAAGACGGGACGGATCCTTGCGATGGCGACGAACCCGACCTACAACCCGAACCTGATCGAGCGCCACTTCGCGTCGGCGACGCGCAGGACGTTGCCGTGCGGCGCGCCCCTTCTGAACCGCGCGACGGCGGGCAAGTACCAGCCGGGGTCGACATTCAAGATGGTCACCGCCTCCGCCGCGCTCGATACGGGACGATTCACACCCGATTCGCATTTCGACGATCCGGGCTACTGCATCGAGTACGGCAAGCAGGTCCGCAACGCCGGGAACCCCGAGGCGCCGGAGACGTTCGGCTCCGTCAACCTGACCTTGGGTTTCGAGCACTCGATCAACTCGGTCTTTTGCAACGTCGGCAAGGCGCTCGGCGCGGGGACGGTACTGCGCTACGCCGAGCGGTACGGCTTCTACTCCCTCCCGCCGCTCGAGACGCCGGAGAACGAGCGGGTCGAGAGCGGCCTCTACGACCACGGGAGACTCTTCAAGCCGAAGCATCCCGACTTCCAGGTCGATCCGGGTCGCCTTGCCTTCGGGCAGGAGCGTCTCCAGGTGACGCCGCTGCAGATGGCGATGATCGCGGCCACGATCGCAAACCACGGGGTCACGATGCGACCGCACCTGATCGAGCGCGTCGTCTCGCCCGGCGGAAATACGATCACGCACCTGAGACCGGAACAGCTCGGGCGTCCGATTAAGCGGCAGACGGCCGACGAGCTGACCCACATGATGGAGCTGGCGGTCTCGGGCGGAACCGGCACCGCAGCGCAGATTCCGGGCATTCGCGTGGCGGGGAAGACCGGAACCGCCGAGACCGGCCGCGCGAACATCAACACCACCTGGTTCGCCTGCTTCGCGCCTGCGGAGGCGCCTCGGGTCGCAATCGCGGTCGTGGTGGAGAATCAGGCGGGCGGCTTCGGCGGCACCATTGCCGCGCCGATCGCCAAGCAGGTAATGGAGGCGCTACTGCGGTAGGGGCGAATCCCTACCCTGAATAGGCCCTATATGGCTGTTTCGGACACCCTCATCAACACCCTCTTCGACGGGCGCTACCGCATCCTGCGGAAGCTCGGCACGGGAGGGATGGCGAACGTCTACCTCGCCGAGGACGAGGTGCTGGGACGGCGCGTTGCGATCAAGATCCTCGACGACCGCCACGCCGGCGACGATCAGTTCGTCGAGCGCTTCCGGCGCGAGGCCAAGAACGCGGCGAGCCTCTCCCATCCCAACATCGTTTCGATCTACGACCGCGGCGAGGCCGAGGGTACCTACTACATCGCGATGGAGTACCTCGACGGGCGCTCGCTCAAGGAGCTGATCGTCGCTCGCGGGCCGGCGCCTGTTCACGTGGCCGTGGACTATGCGCGTCAGGTCCTGGCGGCGCTCCGCTTCGCACACCGGCACGGAATCGTGCACCGCGACATCAAGCCGCACAACGTGCTCGTCGACGCGGAAGGACGGTTGAAGGTAACGGACTTCGGCATCGCCCGTGCAGGCGCAAGCCAGATGACGGAAGCGGGATCGATCATCGGCACCGCTCAATACCTGTCGCCCGAGCAGGCAAAGGGCGCACCCGTCGACCAGACGTCCGATCTGTATTCCGTCGGCGTCGTCCTCTATGAGCTGCTCACCGGCGTCGTGCCGTTCAGCGGCGACACGCCGGTCGAGATCGCGATGAAGCACCTTTCGAGCGCGCCGGAACCCCTGTCCGCGAAGCGCGCAGAGATTCCGCGCGATCTAGACCTCGTGGTGCTGCGTGCGCTTGCAAAGGATCCTGCCGACCGTTACCAAAGCGCCGAGGAGATGGACGCGGATCTGGCGCGTGTCGCGCGCGGCGTGTCCGTGTCGCCGGCGACGGAGGAAGCGGCGACGGCCATCATCGCGCGTCCTCCGCCGACCGCCGTCACCGAGATCACGCCGCGAACGCGCGAGGCCGTCCCGTACGCGCCGCCGGCGGCCTACTACGACTACGACGAGCCACGCCGGCGCACACTGTGGCCGTGGTTCGTGGCGCTCCTGTTCGTCGCGGCGGCGATCGTGGGCGGCTACTTTCTCTACGACCAGATCCAGAATCAGCTCAACGGGTCGAAGACGGTCGCGGTCGGCAACTACGGCGACCTCCGCGAGATCGCTGCGGTCAGAAAGATCCGGTCGAGTGGACTCAAGGTCCAGGTCGTCCGGCAGTTCAGGGCCGATGTCGACGAGACCTACGTGTTCAAGCAGGATCCCCAACCCGGAGAGCGGATCCAGAAAGGCAACTACGTCACCATCTTCTCGTCGCTCGGACCTCCGAAGACGACGGTTCCAAGTGTCGTCGGGGAGTCCCTCGACCGCGCGCTCTCGGATCTCCAGGACAGGAAGCTGAAAGGGAAATCGGTCCCGGTCGACTCCGACAAGCCGGAGGGCGAGGTGGTCTCGCAATCGCCCACCGCGGGCGCATCGGTTGTCGAGGGAACACGAGTGACGCTTCGCGTCTCGAAGGGGCCGAAGCCGATCGCCGTTCCGAACGTGATCGGCTTCAGCTTCGAGAGCGCGAACTCGACCCTCCTTGCGAAGGGCTTCGCCGTCCTGCGCGTCGACGTCGAATCGAGCGACCCCAAGAACACGGTCGTGGGCGAGAGCCCTGGAGCGGGCACGTTCCAGCCGCCGCACACGACGATCAAGCTCAGCGTCTCGAGGGGACCGACGACGTCGACCGTCCCGACGGTGACCAGCCTCTCGCAGAGCGATGCGGTCGCCCAGCTGAAGGCATCCGGCTTCCGCGTCCGGATCGTCTCGCAGCCGGTCTCCGACCCGAACCAGGACGGCATCGTCCAGACGCAGGACCCGGCGGGCGGGGCGCAGGCGCCGCCTGACACGGTCGTCACGATCGCCGTCGGCAAGTTCGGTGGGACGACGACCGGAGGCGGTCCGCCACCGTAGTGCCCATGAAGCGCCTCCGCGTCGCCGTCCTCGCCGGTGGGCGCTCGTCCGAGCACGAGATCTCGCTCGCCTCCGCCCGCTCCGTGCTCGAGTCGCTCGATCCGGAGCAGTACGACGTCGTCACCGTTGCGATCGGCCGCGACGGGCGCTGGGAGCTCGGGTCGGGAGACGGGTCCGTCGCGGAGACGCTGCCGGTGCCTGCGGCGAATGCACCGGCAACGCTCGGTTCGGTCGACGTCGTCCTGCCCATCCTGCACGGCCCGTTCGGCGAGGACGGCACCGTCCAGGGCCTACTCGAGCTTGCCGGAGTCGCTTACGTGGGCGCCGGGGTCGCCGCATCGGCGCTCTGCATGGACAAGGACCTCTTCAAGAAGGTGCTGCGAGACAGCGGCATTCCGGTGGCGAGGCACGTCGCCCTGCGGACCGGTGATGGGATCTCCAACCCCTTTGGGTTTCCGTGCTTCGTGAAGCCTGCCCGCCTCGGGTCGTCGGTCGGCATCACGAAAGCGCACGACGAGGTTGAGCTCCAGGACGCGGTCGCCCTCGCGTTTCGCCACGACGAGAAGATCCTGATCGAGGAGTTCCTGGACGGGATCGAAGTCGAGGTCGGCGTGCTCGGCAACCGCGAGCCGATCGCATCGCTTCCGGGTCAGATCGTCCCGCTCGGCCATGAGTGGTACGACTACGCCTCGAAGTACGACGAGGGCGGGATGAAGCTCGTGGTTCCGCCCGAGCTCCCGGAGCACGTGATCGAGCAGGTGCAGCGCACCGCGGTCGAGGCCTTCCGCGTTACCGAATGCGAGGGGATGGCACGCGCGGACTGCTTTGTCGTCGACGGCGAGCGAGTGATCGTGAACGAGCTCAACACGATTCCCGGCTTCACGTCGACGAGCGTGTACGCGAAGCTCTTCGAAGCCTCAGGTATCTCGTACGGCGAGCTCCTCCGTCGCCTGATCGATCTCGCCGTCGAGCGCCACGAGCGCCGCTCGCACCTCAGGTACTAGTCGCGAAGGCGCGGACCTCGTTGACGTGAGCGTAGTTGAGCCCGGGAGGCAACTTCGTGATCCAGATGACGTAGTACCGCTTCGGCGCCGACGGGTCGATCTCGAAAACAGTTCTGCGACCGACGGTCTGCTTCTCCGAGACGAGCTGGGGCCGTGCGCCGTCGATGTTCGTCGCCCGGATCTCGGCGGCGAAGCCTGGACTGTCTGTCGTGAGGATCACGCGGGACAGCTGAACGAGTTCATGCGCGTCGATCACCAGACCGACGCCGGGCTTGCCGAGTGAATCGTCGTTGTAGTGCTCCGTCGACCAGTACGTCTCTGGATTGCGATCCGTCGCCCTCGGCGCCTCTTTGGGGTGCTCGCTGTCGACGGGGCCAAAGGGATCGTACGAGTCGATCCCGCTGATCAGGGTCGACCTGCCGACCGCGTTGCTCGTGCCTGAGCTGCCGCCGAGCGTCAGAAGGCCGACGACGATCGCCGCGATCGCCAGGAGTGCCAGGAGTCCGATCCCGATAGGCCAGCGCGCGGCCCGTGTCCGCGGGTGCCGGAGCCGTCTGGGTATGACGAGGGTCGCGTCACCGTCCTCGCCGCCGTCGAGCTCCGCAATGCACGCCTCCAGCTCTGCGGCGAAGGCATCCATGGTGGGGAAGCGTTGGTCAGGATCCTTTTCGAGTGCCCGGTCGACGGCAGCGGCCACGCGCAGCGGAACGTCTCCGCGCGCGTCGAGGAGATTCGGCGGGGGTTCGTGCACGTGCTTCATCGCGACCGCGACGAAGCTCTCGCCCGGGAACGGCACTTCCCCCGCGAGCAGCTCGTAGAGGACCACGCCGAGCGCGTAGACGTCCGTGTGTGCGTCGACTCGCTGACCGCTCGCCTGCTCCGGCGCGATGTAGTTCGACGTGCCCAGGACGGTACCCGTCTGCGTCATGCCGTCGACGTCGAGCGAGCGCGCGATGCCGAAGTCCGTCACCTTTGCTCGGCCGTCGTTGAGAAGGACGTTCTGAGGCTTCACATCCCGGTGGATGAGGCCGTGCTGATGCGCGAAAGCGAGGCCGTGGGCGACATCGAGTCCGATCTCGAGTGCTTCGCGCACCTCGAGCCTCCCCTTTCGGACCACGAGCTCCTTGAGGTTCTCCCCGTCGATGTATTCGAAGACGATGTACTGGCGGTCGTTCTCTTCGCCCCGATCGATCACGGTGACGATGTTGGGGTGCTGCAACTGCGCGACCGAGCGAGCCTCTCGCTTGAAGCGCTCGACGAAATCGTCGTCTGCGTTGTACTGCTCGTGGAGGATCTTCAGCGCCACGTTGCGTTCGAGCAGCGTGTCGTGCGCTTTGTAGACACTCGACATGCCGCCGTGGCCGACGAGCTCTTGCAGCTCGTAGCGCCCAGCGATTAGCTCCCCGACCACGGTCGAAACGCTACCCGGGCGTCGCCGCTCGTATTCCTGGGAACTAGTGCGCGCGGGCCCGGCGGAGGCGTAGCCCGAGCCAGAGTCCGCCGCACCAGATCAGGTACAACAGGAGGACGAGGCCGGCAAGAAACCAGGCGGGCACGAGCGGGTGACCGCTTGCGTCGCTGGCCCGCGCCGCCGCCAGCGAGATCGCCCAGCCCACGGCGATCACGCTGCCCGAGACGAGCACCATCCGCGGCCGCCCGAAGCCGGTTACGCCGAAGACGAACGGCAGAGCGAAGGCGATGACGGCGATGAGGTACCCGGCCACGGCATCACCTCTATCGGCGCCGCGCGGGAGGAACGTGAACCTACCGATTACGCTCGCCGCGTTCTAGAACACCGGCCGCCGGGGGACGCCGGGGGTCCTTGTCCATGTTGCCCCGGCTCCTCATCAGCAGCGCGCGAAGTGGGAAATGGACACGGAGAAGCGTTCTTCTCTCGGGCACGCAAGAGACGATCGGCGGGCGAAAATAGGGCACGTTGGATGAGCCGCAGCCGCTGCCGTGGGAGGAGCCTGGCTGGCTCGACCGTGTCGAATCATGGGTTGGGAACGAGCTCGGACGCCTTGGATTGGAGCCACACGGGCGGCTTGAGCTTGTACGGGCGCGTCCTTGGGCGGCGGTCGCCCGGGTCGCGACCGAGGCCGGAGACTTCTGGTTCAAAGAACCCGCACCCTCCCTAGCCTTCGAGCCGGCGCTGACGGTGGCCGTCTCGAGGCAATGCCCGGATTTCACCCCGGAGGTACTCGCGACCGAGGCGACCTGGCTCCTGACTCGAGATGCAGGGCTGCAGCTGCGCGCCCTGATCAAGAGCCGAGACCCGGCGCCGTCTTGGGATGAGCTCCTCCCGCTCTATGCAGAGCTGCAAATTGAGCTCGTCGACGAGGCGGAGGAACTGGTTGCGCTCGGAGCTCCGGACAAGCGGCCCGCAATGATGTCGGCCGCCTATCCGAAGCTGGTCGAGCGCGTCGGGAATCTCGCTGCCTTGGACGTCAAGCGGCTCCAAGCGCTCGCGCCTGAGCTTGAGTCTCTGACCGAGGCGCTCGCACGTCCGTTGCCGGCGACGCTGATCCACGAGGAGTTCCATGAGGCCAACGTCTTCGTGCGCAGCGGGCGGGCTCGCCTCCTCGACTGGGCCGAGGCTGCCGTCTCCCATCCGTTCGCAGGGCTTGTCAACACATTCCGCGACATCGCATTCCGGCGGAAACTCAAGCCGAACGGCAGGGAGATGCTCCGTCTTCGTTCCGTCTACCTCGAGCCGTGGACGCCGTTCGGTTCCCCGCGAGAGCTCGAGGAACTCTTCAATCGAGGCTACGTACTCGGGGCCCTCTGCAGGGCCTTCACCTGGGATCGCGTCCTGGCCGGGCAGAGCGAATCCGTGCGGGCCGAGTACGGCAGGAACGCGGCGGTTTGGCTCGACGTCATCTTCCGCGAGGGCATCGAAGAGGGCGTCAGGTTGGGCGAGTAGTGACAGGCTAATGCTCTGTACGCGTGAACGCTCGAATGTCGGGGTTCACCCCGACAACCACTCGGACGTGCCGGTAGCCTCCGGAAGGAGCTTCTACGCCAGGGCCGCGCCGAGCGCGTCTTCCCAGACGCCGAGCGCTTCATCGAGCTCGGCTTCGGAAATCACGAGCGGGACGAGCACGCGGATGCAGTTCGAGTAGATCCCGGACTTGAGCAGCAGGAGCCCGCGCTCGGCTGCCGCCTCGACCACCGCCGATGCGAGCTCGGGGGCGGGATCCTTGGTCTCGCGGTCGTGGACGAGCTCCACGGCGAGCATCGCGCCGAGGCCGCGGACGTCGCCGATCGCCGGCCAGCGCTGCTGCCAGGCGAGCATTCGGGTCCTGATCACCTCACCGAGCTGTCCGGCGCGCTCGACGAGACTGTCCTCCTCGAGGACGTCGAGGACGGCGAGGGCCGCCGCTTGGGCGATCGGGTTGCCGACGTAGGTGCCGCCGATCGCCGAGTCGTCCGGAGCGTCCATGATCTCCGCGCGGCCGATCACGCCCGAGAGCGGGAGGCCGGCTGCGATCGACTTCGCAACGCACATCAGGTCCGGCTCGACGCCGTAGTGCTCGATCCCCCACATCTTGCCCGTGCGCCCGAAGCCCGTCTGCACTTCGTCGACGACGAGCACGATGCCGTTGTCGTCGCAGATCCGTCGTATGCCTTCCATGAACTCGCGCGGGGCGACCACGAAGCCGCCTTCGCCCTGGATCGGCTCGATGACGATCGCCGCGACGCTCTCTGCGGCGACGTTCGTGACGAGCGCCCGTTCGAGTGCTGCCAGGGCGTCGCCCGCGCTCGGCCCGCGGTAGTCCTGCGCGAACGGGAGGCGATAGACCTCCGGCGCGAACGGCCCGAGTCCCGCCTTGTAGGGATGGGTCTTCGAGGTCATCGAGAGCGACAGCAGCGTCCTGCCGTGGAAGCCGCCTTCGAACGCGATCACCGCCGGCCGCTTCGTGTACGCGCGCGAGAACTTGATTGCGTTCTCGAGCGCCTCGGTACCTGCGTTGAAGAACGCCGCCTTGCGCGGGCCGGAGATCGGCGCCGTCTCGGTCAGGCGTTCGGCGAGCGTCACGTAGACCTCGTACGGAACGATCGTGAAGTCGGTGTGGAAGAATTTCGCCGCCTGCTCCTGCACGGCCTCGACGACACGCGGATTCGCATGACCCACGTTGAGGCACCCGACGCCGCCCGTGAAGTCGATGAACGTGTTCCCGTCGACGTCGGTAAGGGTCGCTCCATCGCCGTGATCGATCACGACGGGAACGAAGATGGAGAGCGGGTCGGCCACGACGCGCTCCTTGCGCGCCAGGATTTCCTCGGAACGAGGACCGGGGATCGCGGTCCTGAGCTCGATCGCCTTCGTCGTCGCCATCAGGCTGACGATAGCGCAGCTATCGGCCCGTCTGTATAGCTGTATAACGAGCTCTCATTGCCCCGTGCCGGTCGGCGCAGGCGGTGGAGAGATCGTCACACTTTCGCAACATCCAGGGTCAGACCCTGATTTTTGGGACGCGGCTCGAAGCGCCGCCCGGCCCTTGTGTCGCTGCTAGCGGAACTGAGGCGTCGAAAGCGCCTTCACGGTGTAGACGCCGGCGGCGTTCCATAGCATGAAGCCCTTGACGTGCTCCAGGCGGGCCGCCTGGATCTCGTCCTGGATGTCGGCCAGGGTGTAGGTCCGGCCGAGTGAGAAGTCCTGGAGCCACGGGATCAGCTTCGTCTTCCGTCCGCGCAGCTTGTCCCGGAAGTCGCGGAGCGAGTACGCAACGGTCGTGCCGGGCCGCGAGTTCGGATCGATGATGTTGTACTCGCCCGACACGTAGTGGGAGGGGTAGACCATCGGGTAGATCGTGTCGACGAAGGGAGCGATCCGGCGCGGGAACTGTGCGATGCCGAGATCCCTGGTGGCCGAGAGGCCGAAGACGTCGACCGAGATGCGTACTCCCAGCGGCTTCAGCCGCGAGCGCGCGTATTTGAGAAACAACGGGATTGTCCAGCCCATCGGTTGTGAGTGCACTCCCGGGTAGCGGATCTGGGAGATGTCACCGTCGCTCGGGAAACGGACGTAGTCGAACTGGATCTCGTCGAAGCCGAGCCGCGCCGCCTGCTCCGCAATGTCGACGTTGTACTTCCAGACGCGGCGGTCGTAGGGATTCGTCCAGCCGAGTCCCGCGCTGTTCACCCACCGTGATCCGTCAGCGCGCCGGATCGCGAGCTCGGGCGCCCCCGCGGAGAGCGCCGGATCCTCGAAGGTCACCACACGGCCGATCAGGTAGAGCCCGGCCGCGTGCACCTTCGCCGCCGCGAGCTGCGGGTTGTAGTAGTGCTTGGCGGCTCCGACCTTCCGTGACAAGGGAACGTTCGCGAGGAAGGCGACGTCCCCGTTCTCGTCCTTCACGTCGAGCTCGACCGTGTTCAACCCACTGTCCTGCATCGCGATGTACTGGTCGAGCTTCCCTGGGATGCCCGCGAGGGCCATCGTCACGTGGACGCCCCGGACCTCCTCTGGGAGCGGACGGGGCTGCAGCCCTTGCGGCTTCGGTTTCGCGCTTCGCACCGCGGCGCGCACCGTCTTGTGTCCGTGGACGTGCGTCGCAATGACCCCGCCGACGACTCCGGCGGCGATCAGGGCCAGGAGGGCGCCGGCTGCGACAAGACGCTGCTTGTGACGGCGCCTCTGCGCCTCGAGCCGGCGCAGCTTGTGGCGCGCGTTCGGGTCGACGGGTTGCAGAACCGACCGGGGGGGCCGAGGCGACGGCAAGGTGTGGAAAACTAGCACCTCTGACCCGGCCGTAGAATCGGCCCGTGGTCCTCTCCGACCGGACGATCGCCAGGCTGCTGGAAGAAGGGCGCATCGAGATCGATCCGTACGACGACTCGCTCCTTCAGCCGTCCAGCGTGGACGTCCGCGTGGACCGCTACTTCCGAGTTTTCCACAACAACCGCTATCCCTACATCGACGTCCGCGAGGAGCAGGAGGACCTCACCGAGCTCGTCGAGGTCGAAGACGACACCCCGTTCGTGCTCCATCCCGGCGAATTCGTGCTCGGGTCGACGCTCGAGCGCGTGCGACTGCCGGACGATCTCGTCGCACGCTTAGAAGGGAAGAGCTCGCTCGGCCGGCTCGGTCTGCTCATTCATTCGACTGCCGGCTACATCGATCCAGGCTGGGACGGTCACGTCACGCTGGAGCTCTCGAACGTCGCCAACCTGCCGGTCACGATCTATCCCGGGATGAAGATCGGGCAAATCTCGTTCGTCCAGCTCAGCGAGCCCGCGCAGACGCCGTACGGCACGGGTGAGATCGGCTCGAAGTACCAGGGGCAACGTGGGCCCACGCCATCGCGCTACTGGCAAAACTTCCAGAAAGAACCTACGGGTTGATCCTCGTCACGGGGGGGACGGGGTTCGTGGGCGGTCACGTAGTCCACGAGCTGCGCGGCCGTGAGCTGCCCGTGCGTTGCCTCGTCCGCGACATCCGCAAGGGATCGAAGCTCGCAGGATGGGGCTGCGAGCTCGCCGAAGGGGATGTCACCGATGCGGCGAGCCTGCACCGCGCCGCCTCAGGATGCGACATAGTCGTCCACCTCGTCGCGATTCGCCAAGGACGCGAGGAGCAGTTCCGCCGGATCATGGTGGAGGGAACGCGGAGCCTGCTCGCCGCGGCAAAGGGCGCGGGCGTCAGCCGCTTCATTCACATGAGCGCGCTCGGCACGAGCGAGGCGAGCAAGGATCTCGTTCCCTACTACCGCGCGAAATGGGACACAGAGCAGATGGTGCGGGGATCCGGCATTCCCGCTGTGATCTTCCGGCCGAGCTTCGTCTTCGGCCCCGACGGCGGGATCCTGCCGACGTTCACGAAGCTCGCGCGTCTGACTCCCGTCACTCCGATCATCGGCAACGGGCGCCAGCGCATCCAGCCGATCTGGGTCGACGACGTGGCCGTGTACTTCGCCGAGGCGGTCGACCGCGACGACGCCACCGGCCGCCTCTTCGAGCTCGGCGGCCCGGAGGTCGTCAGCTGGAACGAGTTCTGGGATCGCCTGAAGCGAGTCCGCGGCATGCGGCGGCCGAGCATTCACGTTCCGGTCGGGCTCATGCGGGTGAATGCCCTCGTCACCGAGCGGCTGCCCGGGAACATCCCGCTCACGCGTGATCTCCTGAAGATGCTGGAGCACGGCGACAACGTCGCCTCCAACGACGATGCGGTCCAGACCTTCAAGCTGGCCCTCGTGCCCCTCGACGACCAGCTGCGCCGGGCGGCATGACCGAGCAACTCGCGCGCGCATCGGCCCTCCATCCATGGCGGGCGATCGGCGCGTGGATCGCCGGGGTCGTCCTTGCGGGGGCCGCGATAACACTGCTCATGGGCGACCTCACGAGCGAAGGCCATCCGACGAACAATCCCGAGTCACAGCGTGCCGAGGCCGCTCTCTCGCGTGCCTTTCCGCCGAAGCCGAACGCGATCGTTACCGACATCGTCGTCGTCCGCTCCGAGCGTCATCGAGTCGTCGATCCAGTGTTCCGCGCCTTCGTCTCCAGGCTCGTGCAGAAGGGTCGCCGGACGAACGCGATCGGCGGATTCCAGAGCTACTACTCGACGCACGATCGCTCGCTCGTGTCGCGAGACGGCCACGCGCTCGCGGTGCCGATCTTCATCACGGACAGTGATCTGGCCGGCGCCGTCGTCGACGTCGTCGACCGGGCGGACCAGGCCCCCGACTTCGCGGTGTCGGTAACCGGCGACCAGACGCTGGACAACGACACCGCAAACCTCGCCCAGAGCGACCTGAAGCACGGCGAGCTGCAGTTCGGCGCGCCGGCGGCGCTGATCGTGCTCGTCCTTGTGTTCGGCTCCGTCGTCGCCGGCCTCGTGCCGCTGCTCATGGCGATCCTCTCGATCGTGGTTGCCCTCGGGCTCGTGGCGCTGTTCTCGCAGGCGTTCGACCTCGCGACCTACATCTTCAACATGCTCACCGGCATGGGTCTCGCCCTCGGGATCGACTACTCGCTGTTCGTCATCTCGCGGTACCGAGAAGAGCGCGGGCACGGCCTCGAGCGGCATGACGCGATCGCGGCCTCCGGTGCGACCGCGAGCCGCGCGGTCTTCTTCAGCGGCACGGCATTCGTCGTGGCGATGTGCGGGATGTTGATCGTCCCGAACAACATCATGCGCAGTCTCGCGCTCGGAGCGATTCTCGTCGGCATCGTCTCGGTGATCGCGGCCCTGACGCTCCTGCCTGCGCTGCTGGGACTGCTGGGGGACCGTGTCAACGCGCTGCGAATCCCGTTCGTGGGACGCGCCGCGCTCGAGACCGCGAATCCCGAAGGCCGTTTCTGGCACGCGGTCGTCGAGCGCGTGCTCAGGCGCCCGGCGCTGAGCCTCCTGGTGGCGGGCGGAATCCTCGTCGCGGCGGCATTACCCGTCTTCGGGCTCGACATCGGGACGAACGGGGTCTCTACGTTGCCGGACCGCCTGGCGTCGAAACGCGGCTTCATCGCGCTCGAGCGGAACTTTCCAGGGGTGACGACGGATCCGGCCGAGGTCGTCGTCGCCGAGGGTTATGGCTCACGTGCGGACGAGGCCCTCATGCGGCTGCGGGATCGGCTGGCCACCGATCCGCGGTTCGGCCGTGGCCAGGTGATCGTCGCTCCTGACGGGAGCGTCGGCGCCCTCCGCGTTCCTGTCCGTGGCGATTCCGCGGGGAGCGAAGCCGTCGGGGCGGTGCGTGAGCTGCGCTCGGATCTCATTCCGGAGAACTTCGCAGGGACCGGCGCGAAGGTGCTCGTCGGCGGAGACACGGCCGAGAACATCGACTACTTCGACTCCGTCATCGATCCGGCTCCAATCGTGCTCCTGTTTGTGCTCGGCCTGACCTTCGTGCTGCTGACGATCGTCTTTCGATCGGTTGTCATCGCCGCGAAGGGAATCGCCCTCAACCTCCTCTCGGTCGGCGCTGCGTACGGATTGCTAGTGCTCGTCTTCCAGCACGGCGTCGCCTCCGGCCTGCTGGGCTTTCAGCACGTGGACGCGATCGAGGCATGGGTGCCGCTGTTCCTCTTCTCCGTCCTGTTCGGGCTCTCGATGGACTACCAGGTCTTCCTGCTCAGCCGGATCAAGGAGCGCTACGACGAGACCGGCGAGTCGAGGGCAGCGGTTTCGTGGGGCGTTTCCTCGACCGCACGGATCATCACCGGTGCGGCGCTGATCATCATCGTGGTCTTCCTGGGCTTCGCGATGGGCGACATGGTCATGTTCCAGCAGATGGGATTCGGCGTCGCGGTTGCGCTCTTGCTCGACGCGACCGTGATCCGCTCCGTCGTGCTACCGAGCCTGATGGGCATGCTCGGCCGCTGGAACTGGTACCTGCCGCGTTGGCTCCGCTGGTTGCCCGAGCTTCGCGTCGAGCGGCCCGCTCGTGCCGTCTGACGCATGCGTCAAGCTTTCGCCGGCCCCTACGTAAGGAGGAGCATGACCGTCGGCCTAAGGGCTCTCTTGCTGGTTGCGGCAGTGGTGTGCTTCATCATCGCGATCTTCGCCACCACGCACTATCCCGACTGGCTTGCAATCGGCCTGGCCTGCTTCGCCGGCTCGTACGTCGTCGGCGAGATGGGCTGGGATCGCCGCCTCGGAACGACGCGCCGGACCTAAAGAAAGGGGGCCGCGCGAGCGGCCCCCGATCCGGTTACCAGCGATGGATTAGTAGAGGCGCTTCCGGCCCTGATCCGAGAGATCGGGCGGCGCGTAACGCGTCGTCCCCTACGCTGGCTAGGCGATTCCCCGTAGGTCCCGGGGACGCACCTCTACCCGCTGGTACCTCCACTGCCCGTACTGGAAATCTCCACTCTCGGACCACCTCCTTTCCGCGGTTAGCGACCAGATTACCAGGCGGTGCGGAGAACCACCGAAAGCTCCAGGCCACGGTCCAGCGGAACGGTGACCGACTCCAGCGCGAGGTCCGACTGCCGGGCGCGGGAGTAGGCACCGAGCGTCTTCTCGTGTGACAGCACGTTGTCCGCGACCACGAGCGCGCCCGGCTCGACCTTTGTCCGCGCGAGCTGGAAGAGCTGTTCGTAGTCCTCCTTCTCCGCATCGAGGAAGACGACGTCGAAGACGTCGTCGATGGCGGGAACGGTCTCCTTTGCGTCACCCTCGATCAGATCGGCGCAATCCTCGAGACCGGCCTCCGCGATGTTTGCCCGCCAGGCCTCGATCTTGCGCGGATCGTGCTCGAGCGAGAGGACGCGCCCGCCGAGGTGGCGGACGCCTGCGGCAAGCCAGAGCGTCGAGTAGCCGCGCGACCCGCCGACCTCCAGCACTTCACAGTCGGCCTGCGGTGCGACCAGCGAGAAGAGGAATTGGCCCGTCGTTCGGGCGACGGCGCGCGAGCGCTCCGAAGGCGCGAGGCCGGCCTCCCGCTCCCGGGCGTCTTCCTCCTCCAGCCGTGCAAGCACGGCGCGGACACGTTCGTCGAGCATCAGCCGACCTTAGCGTTGATCTCCTGCTCGACTTCGTCTCGCACAAAGCAATCGGCGAGGTGGTCATTGACCACCCCGCAGGCCTCCATCGTGGCGTACACCGTGGTCGGGCCCACGAACCGGAAGCCCGCACGCTTCAGCTCCTTGGAGAGAGCGATGGACTCCGGAGACGTGGGCTTGACCTCCGCAAAGCTGCGCGGTGCCGGCCGAGGCTTCGGCCGATGTGCCCAGACGAGCTCGTGGAGCGGCGTTCCCTGCTCGCGCAGCACAAGCGTTCCCTGCGCGTTCGCAATCGCGGCCTCGATCTTGCCGCGATGCCGCACGATCCCGGCGTCGCCGAGGAGCCGCTTGACGTCATCTGCGCCGAAGCGCGCCACGCGCTCCGGGTCGAAGCCGGCAAACGCCGCACGAAAGTTCTCGCGCTTGCGCAGGATCGTGAGCCAGGAGAGGCCCGACTGGAAGCCTTCGAGGCAGAGCCGCTCCAGGAGCCCACGCTCGTCCGTGACCGGACGTCCCCACTCCTCGTCGTGATACGCGACGTAGAGCGGGTCGTTCGACGTCCAGCAGCGTTTCGGCTCACGCGGTTTGGATCGAGTTCGAGCGGGTCGACCGGTCATTTCAGACGGACGCGCAGGCAAAGCCCGCGCGTCCTGGAAGCGGCGCCGCAAGCGGCGCCTCAGGCAATCCTGACCTTGATCATCCCGTTGTCGACGCGAACCGGAAACGTCGCGACGGGCTCCACTGCGGGAAGCGTGAGCGCGCGCCCCGTCCGGATGTCGATGTTTGCGCCGTGGCGAGGGCAGACGGCGACGCCCTCGTCGCACTCGAAATCGCCCTCGCAGAGAGGCCCGTCATCGTGCGAGCAGCGGTCCTCGAGCGCGAAGTACTCCCCGTTCAGGTTGTAGACGCCCACCGCGATCGAGCCGGCGTAGACGATCTTGACCGAGCACGGCGGCAGCTCCTCCACCGGGCAGACGTCGAGCTCGGCCACGCTACGCGTCCAAGTTACGCGCCGCGGGCCACATACACGAAGAACGCCACGGCGAGGGCGTTACTTGAGCTCGAGGTCCGACGAGGCTCCGGCCCACTCCTCGGGCAGAGGCGTCCCCTTCGCCTTGTGCAACGCGAGCTTCAGCGTTGACAGCCCGAGCAGCGCGCACTTGAGCCGTACTGGCGTGAGCGGGATGCCGATCTCTTCCAGCAGCTCGTCGCGCGGCAGGGCCGCAACTTCCGCCGCGCTGCGGCCCTGCACCATCTCGGTGAGCATCGAGGTGGCCGCCTGAGAGATTGCACAGCCGCGGCCGGAGAACTTGACGTCGTCGATCGTGTCCCCGTCCTCGCCGAACGCGACATAGATCGAAACCTCGTCGCCGCAGAGCGGGTTCTGTCCCTCGGCCTGCGCGTCGGCGTCCTCGATCAGCCCGTGCCCGCGCGGGTTCTTGTAGTGATCGAGGATCACCTCCCGGTACATCTGGTCGAACTCACTCATCGTTCACCGAGCGTAGCGAAGGTCTTCCTGTAATCCGCGGAAAAATGCGAAGCACTTTTACGCGAGAAGCTTATGGGCCTTCTGTAGGCCTTCGGCGAGCCGGTCGATCTCTTCCGGGACGGTGTAGAGGTAGAAGCTGGCGCGGTTTGTCGCAGCCACGCCGAGCTTCGCCATCAGCGGCTGGCAGCAGTGGTGGCCGGCGCGGATCGCGACGCCGTCCATGTCGAGGACCTGCGCGACGTCGTGCGGGTGCACGCTCTCGAGATTGAAGGACACGATCCCCGCGCGCCGCTCCGGAGCTGGGCCGTAGGCAATCAGCCCGGGAACCTCAGCAAGGCGCTCGAGCGCATAGACGAGCAGCTCGCGCTCGTGCTCCTCGATCGCGTCGATGCCGACGTCGGTGACGTAGTCGACAGCGGCGCCGAAGCCGACGGCCTCCGCGATCGGCTGCGTTCCCGCCTCGAACTTGAAGGGGATCTGTCCCCAGGTCGTCTCCTCGAGCTTCACCGACCGGATCATGTGGCCGCCGAGATTGAACGGCGCCATCGATTCGAGGAGCTCGGCTCGTCCCCACAGCGCACCCACGCTCGTGGGGCCGCACATCTTGTGAGACGAGAAGGCGATGAAGTCGCAATCGAGCTGCTGGACGTCGATCGCGTGATGCGGCGCGGCCTGCGCGGCGTCCACCACCATGATCGCTCCCTGCTCGTGCGCCCAAGCGGCGAGGCGCTCAACTGGATTGATCGTCCCGAGCGCGTTCGAGACGAGGTTGTTGGCGACGACCTTCACGTTGCCCGAGCGCGCGATCTCGTCCAGCGCATCCAGGCGGAGCTCACCGTGCTCGTCGAGGGGAATCGCCTTGAAGGCTGCACCCGTACGCTTGGCGATGTACTGCCACGGCACGAAGTTCGAATGATGTTCGAGCTCGGTGACCACCACGACGTCGCCGGGTCCCAGATTGTCGAGACCCCACGCGTAGGCGACGAGGTTGATGCTCTCCGTCGCGCCGCGCGTGAAGATCACCTCACGTGCAGCGGGAGCGTTGATGAAGCGGGCGACCTTCTCACGGGCGCCTTCGTATTCCGCCGTCGCCAGCTCGGAGAGCGTGTAGACGCCGCGATGGACGTTCGCGTACGACGTCTCGTAGAAGGTCCGCAGCTTGTCCAGCACCTGGCGCGGCTTGTGGGCGCTCACCGCCGAGTCGAGATAGGCAAGCGGCTTGCCGCGGATCTCCTGCTCGAAGATCGGAAAATCGGCACGGAGCTTCCGCGCGTCCAGCTTCGTCTGTGCCGTTACGGCCACACGGCCATCGTACCCGGGGCCAAAGCGGCTGAGCTCCGCCGACCTAGGGAGGTGAGCTACAGCCGGGCAGCACGTTCGAGCGCGGCGAGCTGCCAGAAGAGCCCGCGGTGCTCGAGAACCGGCGTCAGGCCTCGCCGCTCCGCGACGTCGAGCATTGCGCGTACAGGGTGTACGAAGCCGCGGAAGTCGTTGCGCGTGAGTCGCAGCCACAGATTCATGAGCGCAAAGGCCAGGCGAACGAGCGCCCGCTCTCGTGGGAAGCTGAAAACGAGCAACCGCCGCGCGCGCTGGGCCGCCGCCCCGACGAGCGCGTCGTAGTCCGGGTAGCAGCAGACCACCCTGTTCAGCACGACCGCGTCCGCCTCCGGGACGCTCGGCTCGGTGACGAAGTCTCCGACTCTTCGCTCGATCCGCCCTTCGAGCCCATGCTCGGCGGTGAGCTCGGCGGCCGCCTCCTCGTACTCCGGTGAGAGCTCGACGTTCATCCCCCTCGCGGCGCCTGCCCGCAGCAGCTCGACCTCGAGGGCTCCGATCCCGCCGCCGATCTCGAGCACCGTCGCGCCAAGCAAGCCGCGGTCGCGCACGACCGCCGAGATCCGCGCCGAGAGTCCGTCGAGTCCGCGCTTTCGATAGCGCCGGAGAGCGCGTCGCGCGGCCTTCTCGCTGAAGAAGGCGCCGTAGCTCTCGGCTCGGCAGCAGGACTTCACGCCTGTGGAATCCGCGCTTCGAGTGCCGTTGCGAGTGCCTCGCGCACCGGTTCCAGCTCCACCCGGGCAAGCACGTCCTCGAAGAAGCCGCGCACGATGAGCCGCTCGGCTTCGCTCCGGGAGAGACCGCGGGACATGAGGTAGAAGAGCTGTTCGCGATCGACTCGGCCGACGGTGGCGCCGTGAGTGCAGCGCACGTCGTTCGCCAGGATCTCGAGGCCGGGGATCGGCACCGCGTGCGTCGTCGGGGAGAGCATCAGGTTCCGGTTCTCCTGGTACGCGTTCGTCTTCTGGGCGTCCGGCTCGACGCGGATCATTCCGCGCCAGACTGCGGTGGACCTGTCGCGTAGTGCGCCCTTGAAAGCGAAGTCGGAGGTCGTGTTCGGCGCGATGTGCTTCTGAAACGTGTCGTAGTCGAGATGCTGGTCGCCGTCCGTGAAGTACGCGCCGGTGACGCGGGACGTCGCTCCCTGTCCCGCGAGGTCGTTCTGGATTCTCACCTTGCCCTTCTTGGAGCCGAAGCCGCCAGTGACCCAGTCCAGCTCTGCGTCGCGGCCGACGCGCGCGTGGTGCGACGCGAAATGCCAGGTCTCGCGCGAGAGGTTCTGGAGCGAGACGTACTCGAGCTTCGCACCGTCCTCGACGAAGAGCTCGACCGCGG
>WNGB01000185.1_pt1 | contig 102038 bp, 87 predicted proteins | sample 5400681 | NCBI WGS metagenome assembly WNGB01 (sample SAMN13153367, study PRJNA577476) | soil metagenome | isolation source: 115 cm soil or saprolite under grassland replicate 2 | place: USA:California | collected 2016-06-15 | reverse complement strand
CGTCGCCGCTCGCCGCCCTGGCGCCGGCCGATCCCCCCTCCGCCCGCCCCATCCTGGCGCCGGACGAGGAGGCCTCGGTCCTCGTCGCCGGCTGGAAGCTCGGCACGGACGACCTGCGGATGCAGATCTTCCGCCGGGTCCTCAAGGAACACGAGGAGACGTCGGAGCAGGTGGCCGACCTGCCGGTCCAGGTGACGGAGCGGCGGCAGGGACCGGACGGCCTGGAGATCTTCGCGGTCACCTTCCGCCCCGGGAAGCTCGACCCGGGCGAATACGACCTGCGCGCCACGATCCCCCGCTCGGCAGCCGATCCGCGCGGCGACGCCCTGTCGATGACCACCCGCTTCGTGCTCTTCCCCGGCGGCGCCCGCGGCTCCGTCTGGGCCGCCCTGAACTCGGGCGGGAGGGCTCCCGAGATGCCGGTGGCCCGCAAGGCCGACGTCCCTCCCGAAGCGACGCGCAAGCTGGAGGCCGGTCCGGTCCGCAAGGCCTACCGCGACGCCCTGGCCCGCCTCGCCGCCGGCGATCGGGAGGCGGCGGCCGCCGCGGTCCGCGCGCTCGAATCGTCTCTCCTGACCGGCAAGAAGCGCCACGCCGACGAGGACGTGACCGCGATCGAGGTCGGCGTCGTCCGCAACCTCGCCAGGGCGCATCCCGAGATCCTGGAGCCTGTGTTCATGCTCCACCAGGGGATCTACCGCGACTCCGCGGCGGCGCACGACTACCTGCTGATGAACCACGCGCGCGAGACCGCTCTCCTCATCGCCGACCTGCACGCCGGCCTCCACGCAACGCCGGAGGGCCGGGAGCGCACGGCCCGCCTCGTCCTCAGCCTCGCCGCGGACCTGCTCAAGACCGCGCCCCCCGGCATGCGCGAGCGCACCTACCGGCGCATCCTCAACCTCGACCCGGACAACCAGGAAACCCTGGTCTGCCTCGCGGTCGACATGGAGCGGCAGGGCAAGTACCAGGATGCGGTCGACGCCCTGGTCCGCCTGCTCAAGACCCACCCCGAGCACGGCGAGGCGCGCCTCCGCCTGGCGGTCGACCGCATCCGCCTCGGCAATCCCCGCGAGGGCCGGCGCCTGCTCGAGGAGCTGGTCCGCACGCCGCCGGACCAGGTGGACCGCGTGGGAGCGCCGGCCGTCGGTCTCGCCTATCAGGAGCTGGTGCGGCTGCTGATCGACCGCGACGACCTCGCGGAGGCCGAACGGGTCGCCCGTGAAGGGCTGGAACGCTCTCCGGGGGAGGAGAAGCTGATGCTCCAGCTCGCCCTGCTCCAGGACCTGCAGCACGACGCCCGCGGCGCGCGGGAGACCCTGGAGCCGCTGGAGCAGCGCCCTCACCCGCCCGATCCCGTCTCGGCGCGGCACCGCTACAACGCCCTCCCCCTCGACCGGCTCGAAGCCATCCGCGACGAGCTCGCCGCCAACGCCGCCGGCCACCTGGCCGACCTCGCGGCGGCGCTGGGCAAGGAGGCGCCGTGAAGCCCTCACCCCCGGCCCCTCTCCCGCAAGCGGGCGAGGGGAGAAGGTTAGAAAGGGTATCCCACACCCCTCTCCCACTCGTGGGAGAGGGGCCGGGGGTGAGGGCCCTCCTGCTGTTGTTGGCCCTCGCCCTCCCGGCCGCCGCGCAGCAGGCCCCGCGCGTGGCGATCCTCCAGCCCTCGGCGATCGAGCCGATCTTCGGCGCGACCGAGGTCGTGCTCCAGGTGACTCCCGGCGGCTCACCGATCAGCCAGGTCGAGGTCTTCTTCGACAACCTGCGCGCGGACGTGCTCGAACATCCTCCCTGGAGGACCGTGGTCGACGCCGGACAGGACAACGTATCGCACCACCTCGAGGTCGTCGTCCACGACACGGCGGGGGCCACCGTCTCGGCCGAGCTGCGCACCCCGCGGCTCGAGGTGAACGAAGAGATCGACGTCGAGCTGCAGCAGCTCTTCGTCACCGTCGAGAGCAACGGCCGGCGCCGCGAGGGGCTGACGCGCGACGACTTCACCATCCTCGACGACGGCGTCCCCCAGAGCCTCGTCACCTTCGAGACGGGTGACATCCCCTTCACCGCCGTCCTCCTCCTCGACGCCAGCTCCAGTATGAGCGGAGACAACCTGCGCATCGCGGTGGACAGCGCGCGCTCCTTCGTCCAGTCGATGAACCGCCTCGACGAGGCCAAGGTCGTCCTCTTCTCCGACCAGATCCGCAAGGAGACGCCGTTCACCAGCGTGCCCTCGATCCTCACCCTCGGCCTGGGAGACGTCCAGGCGGGGGGCGGCACGGCGCTCGACGACGCGATCTACCTCGGTCTCAAGCGGCTGGAAGGGCGGCTCGGGCGCAAGGTGCTGATCCTCCTCTCGGACGGCGTCGACGTGGAGAGCGTCCTGCCCATGGAGCGGGTGCGCGCCATCGCCCGCCGCGACGAGGTGGTCTTCTACTGGCTCTGGCTGCGGCGGGAAGGGGACACGGACGATCCGCTCAACGGGCCCCTCTACTTCAGCTCCTGGAGAGACGCCAAGGGGCACCAGAAGGAACGGGAGCAGCTGCGCGCCGCCGTCCTCGAGAGCGGCGGCCGGATCGAGCCCGTCGACAGCCTCGACCAGGTGCGGAGCCGGCTCGATTCCATCCTCCACGAGCTGCGCGACCAGTACGTCCTCGGCTACTCTCCGTCCTCCCATCGCGGCACCGGCACCCGGCACAAGCTCGAGCTGCGCCTCCGCGACGGCGCCGGCCTCAAGGTGCGGACGCAGGACGGCTACGTGGAGAAGTAGATTGAAAGGACTTTGCCTTTGACGTGCGCTGGAGCTCTCCCCCGCCCGACCCTCACCCCGACCCTCTCCCACCCGCACTCACACCCGCCCGGGAGAGGGCGCCACCGTCCAAGGGCAACCACAAGGGTTGCCCCTACGCCGATCGGACATACATGTAGGGGCAGGTCTTGTGCCTGCCCTCTTCCGCTCCCCCTCTCCCGGGCGGGCGTGAGTGCGGGTGGGAGAGGGGGCTGGGGGGTGAGGGTCTTTGGGCGGGGGAAGCTGCTGCCATCAGCCCAGGTGGGCAAAGTCAGCGCCTATGGGGCCCAGGGGGTGAGCCTTCCTGTGCTACCGTTCTCCCCCCATGCGAACCCCTGCCGTCTGGGCCGCGGCGCTCGCGCTGACGCTCGCCGCCTGCTCGCCCACGCCGTCTGCGCCCAAACGGGTCGCGGTGGTCCATGACCTGGTGACCGAGCTGCCGGCGGCCGAGCTCCACCGCGAGGTGGGGACGATCGACTTCGGCACGGCCGAGGCGCGCGTCGCCCTGGGAGAAGGCTGGTACCAGAACGAAGGGGGCGGCCAGCGCGGTCCCACGATCGTCTGGAGCAAGGGACGGCGGTCGATCCTCAACTTCTGGCTGGCGGCTCCCCGGGCTCTCGAGGCCGAGGTGCGCTGCGCGCCCTACGATCCCCAGGACGGCCAGCCGCAGGTGGTCACGATCGAGCTCAACGGCCACCGCGTCGGCGAGCTCTCGCTGCGGTCGAAGCTCAACGACTATGCGATCGAGCTGCCGCGCGAGTCCCAGGTGGCCGGCGAGAATCGGCTCGACTTCCGGTACCGGCGCGTCACCCGCTTCGGGCACCGCCACCTTGGGGTCTCCTGGGACCTCCTCCGCTTCACCCCCGGTCCCCCTGCCAGCGCCGAGCTGCCGCGAGCCGCGACGCGGCCGGGCTCGCCGACGCATGCCCTCTTCCTGCCGTTCGGCACCGAGGCCGGCTACTACTTCGCCCTGGAGGACGGCGGGACGCTCTCCGTGCAAGGGGTTCGGGGACAGGGACCGGCCGGCGGGACCCTCCAGCTGGTCGCCCAGGAGGAAGGCTCCCCGGAAAAGATCCTGGACTCCCTGAAAGCCGGCTCGGGTCCGCGCTCGCTGGAGCTGCCCGGCCGCGGAGCGCGCCTCGTCCACCTCGCCCTGCGCGCCGTCCCGGAGCGGCAGGCGGCCACCGGCGGATTCCTCCTCCTCGGACCGGGAGTGCGCGGCATCGCCACCGCCCCGGCGGCCGAGAGCACGGGCACGAAGGACGCCTCGCCGCGCCCCAACGTCATCATCTATCTGGTCGATACCCTGCGGGCCGACCGCGTGGGGCCGTACCGCTCCGGAGCGTCCATCACGCCGAACATCGACGCCTTCGCCGAGAGTGCCACGGTCTTCGAGAACACCGTGGCTCAGGCCCCCTGGACGAAGCCGTCGGTCACTTCGATCCTCACCGGTCTCAACCCTCTCGTGCACGGCGTGCGCCTCCTCGACGACAAGCTGCCGCCGGAAGCGGTCACCGCGGCCGAGCTCCTCCACGCCGCCGGCTTCCAGACGGCCGGGTTCAGCACCAACTGGCACGTCCGCCACGAGACGGGGCTCGACCAGGGCTTCGGCTTCTTCGACTTCGCGCCGGACGAAGCCGCGTCCAACCTGCTCAACCAGCGGGTGTTCCGCTGGCTCGACCACCTGGCGAAGCCGCCCTTCTTCCTCTACGTCCACGCGCTCGATCCGCACGCCCCGTACACGCCGCCGCCGGAGTACCGCGAGAAGTTCGCGCCGGACGTCCGGCCGGAGGCGGGCTACGACTTCGACATGAAACAGATCTGGGCGCTGCGCGGCAAGGAGCGCCGCCGGCGGATGGCCGAGGTCATCCCCCTCTACGACGCCGAGGTGGCCTTCAACGACCACAGCTTCGGCGATTTCCTCGCGGCCCTGCGCCAGCACGGGATGTTCGAGAAGTCGCTGATCGTCTTCGTCGCCGACCACGGCGAGGAGTTCGACGAGCACGGCGACTTCGGGCACGCGAACAACCTCTACAACGAGACGTTGAACATACCGCTGATCGTCAAATGGCCGGGCCAGCGCCGCGGCCAGCGGGTCTCCGCCGTCGCGCAACACATCGACCTGCTCCCGACGCTGCTGCGCACCGCCGGCCTCGCGGTGCCCAAGGGGTTGCGCGGGATGGACCTGTCCGTCGTGGCCGCCTCGGGAGAGGATCCCGACTCCCTGGCCGGCCGCTGGGTGATCTCGCACCTCTCCCACCGCGGCCGCGAAGGGATCAGCGTCGTCCACGCCGGCTGGAAGCTGATCCACCCCCTGACCCGCGAGCTCGCCGAGTCCTCGATGCTCTTCCACCGCTCCATCGACCGCACGGAGCGCAACAACCGCCTCGGCGAATTCCCCGTCCACGCCGGCTGGCTCGAATCGCTGATCCGCTTCGAGCGCGACCGCAGCCGCAGCGGCCTCAAGGCCCAGTCGTTCGAGATGGACGAGGAGACGCGGAAGGCGCTCGAAGCGTTGGGGTATCTGTAGAGCTCAGCGATCGGGTTGCCGCATCCGAAAAGCGCGGTTGTTGCAAAACCGGGTTCCAGTTCCTCCCTCCGGCCTGCCGGGCCGGGAGAGCGGAGCCCAGGGTTGAGGCCGCAGGCCGATACCCTGGGTCAACAGGCGCACCATGATTCGCGGCCTGAAGGGCCGCGGGAGCGGCCCGGCGAGCGAACCGTTTCCAGCCGCCCCTCCCGCGGCCTGTCAGGCCGCGGATGCATGGGTCTCCCGGGACCCGGGGAATCGGCCTGCGGCCTCATCCCCGGGCTCCGCTCTCCCGGCCCGAAAAGCCCCCGAAGGGGGCGAAAGCATGTAGCCCGGGGTCAGAGCGACGTAGGAGCGGCGACCCCGGGTAAAAAGCCCCCCAATTTTCCCAAGCCCCAAAGGGGCGCCAGCAATCTCCCACGGAAGCTCATCGGTCGCCACAAATCTCGAATCCTCGTGCTCGCCACTCCAAACATCGTGACCAACCTGCTGCCGCCCCTTCGGGGCTTGGACATTCCTTTAAATCCCCAACCCGGGGTCGCCGCTCCTTCGTCGCTCTGACCCCAGGCTACATGCTTGCGCCCCTCTGGGGCTCTCAATCAACAGAACAAACTCAATCCCACCGTACAGATCAGGGAAGTTCCAAGGGAAATGAGCCCCTACCGCTGGATCGAGGCCTGGTTCTTCCGGTCGCAATCCCACCGTACAGATCAGGGAAAAGCGGATTACCGCATCCGAAAAGCCCCCGAAGGGGGCGAAAGAATGTAGCCCGGGGTCAGAGCGACGAAGGAGCGGCGACCCCGGGTAAGAAGCCCCCCAATTCTCCCAAGCCCCAAAGGGGCGACAGCAATCTCCCACGGAAGCTCATCGGTCGCCGCAAATCTCGAGTCCTCGTGCTCGCCACTCCAAACATCGTGACCGACGTGCTGCCGCCCCTTCGGGGCTTGGACATTCTTTTAAATCCCCAACCCGGGGTCGCCGCTCCTTCGTCGCTCTGACCCCGGGCTACATGCTTTCGCCCCTCCGGGGCTCTCAATCAACAGAACGACTCATCCCCACCGTGCAGATCAGGGAAGTTCCAAGGCTACGACGGCATCGTCCTGCTCAACCAGGAGGCATGGTCGCAATCCCACCGTACAGATCAGGGGAGTTCCAAGAGTGGCAGTGGCAGCCGCTTCATCTCGCCCCCAGGGCAGTCGCAATCCCACCGTACAGATCAGGGAAGTTCCAAGTGTTTGCCGAGAATCCGCCGTTGAACCACTGGCCGCCGGCAAAAGTCGCAATCCCACCGTGCAGATCAGGGAAGTTCCAAGCAGACGCTCTACTCCGTGCGCCTCGTCGTCACGCCAGGGTCGCAATCCCACCGTACAGATCAGGGAAGTTCCAAGTCTGCCCCTGGAGCCGCAGTGTCCATGAGCGTCGTCAAGTCGCAATCCCACCGTACAGATCAGGGAAGTTCCAAGGCGAGCGGCAGACTCCGGCGAACCAGGGCGAGTTCAGTCGCAATCCCACCGTACAGATCAGGGAAGTCCCAAGGGAGATACAGGCATGGCGGTCACCGATCCCAAGAAGAGAAGTCGCAATCCCACCGTTACAGATCAGGGAAGTTCCAAGTGTGGTTTTCATTTGACGGATGAAATGCTGGGCTGGAAAGTCGCAATCCCACGTACAGATCAGGGAAGTTCCAAGGGCCAAGATCGACGACGGCTGGCGCGCCCCGATGCTCATGTCGCAATCCCACCGTACAGATCAGGGAAGTTCCAAGTCTTCACCTCGCACAGAATGCCTTTCGGGCTTACGGGTCGCAATCCCACCGTACAGATCAGGGAAGTTCCAAGTCGGAACAGAATTCCATGTCAGCTGTCTAAAAGCGACATTGTCGCATCCCACCGTACAGATCAGGGAAGTTCCAAGGTTTGCGGTCTTCGTTCTCCTCTCGGCTCACCTCGCAGCGTCGCAATCCCACCGTACAGATCAGGGAAGTTCCAAGCCCGACTGAGCATCGACGTACAGTGGACCTGCCCGCAAGGTCGCAATCCCACCGTACAGATCAGGGAAGTTCCAAGATGGCTTAGAGGAAGGCTCAAGGATCTGGGAGCTGGCATGGCCGTCGCAATCCCACCGTACAGATCAGGGAAGTTCCAAGTCCCTCGGTCTTTCCCGATGGTCCTGCCGAGTACCACCGTGTCGCAATCCCACCGTACAGATCAGGGAAGTTCCAAGAGAGTCAATCGCCTGACGATCCGGGGGATGTGGCTCGCCATGTCGCAATCCCACCGTACAGATCAGGGAAGTTCCAAGGCCGCATCGCCAACATCGAGAGGTTGCGGCAGGTCAAGAAGTCGCAATCCCACCGTACAGATCAGGGAAGTTCCAAGGATGATTTTCGCCGATTTCAACGACTCGTTCGAGAGAATGTATCGTCGCAATCCCACCGTACAGATCAGGGAAGTTCCAAGGATTTCGAAGAGCTACTGGAGGAGTACGCAGAACTTGCCAAGTCGCAATCCCACCGTACAGATCAGGGAAGTTCCAAGGGCGACCGTTCCAACCGTCTGAGTCTACAGGCACTTAAGTTGGGTCTTTTTATGACCCGGCTCGAAAGCCGTCTCTGTTTCTCGTTTTCCACAGCCTTTCAGCTCACCTCCTCTCTGGTAACCTCTTGAAAGCCGGGCACTTCCGGCTTTTTTATGATCTCCCCGTCAAAATGGCACTTTGGGCCTGGCATGCTTTTTGTCTGACATGCCATTTGCTTTGGGCTTCGGTGCCGGTTCCTCGGTCGGCGTTCCAATGCCGTAGATCTCCTGCTTGGTTCCACAATCCTGGCAGAAGCGGTAGAGCCGGACACTGTCTTCCGCCGGGTCGAACCAGCTTCGCGAGCCGCTTCCGCAGCGTCTCCAGCCCGTCCGGTTCCAGGTGGCACTCAAAGGCTGAGTACTGGACGCGAGCGCCGAAGTCTTTGAGCGCGTGAGCGAGGCGTAACCGCCGGCGGTCATCGGGAATGTCGTAGGAGACCACGATCAGGTTGGCCATCGGAAGCTCCGGTAAGGACCTGTCTACGTTCCGGGAAGTCATCGGTGACCCCGACTGCACCAAGGTGCCGGCGTACGCCCCCCTGGGACCGCTGGCGTCTCGCCGGCTTTCAAATCAATTGGGCCGAAGGCCCGGCCTTCCTGGGAACGGGGCCACGGGAGACAAGGCGGGCTTGGGGCCCCAAATGAGGTCGGGCCTCCGGCCCGTTCTCTTGAATGCCGGCGAGACGCCAGCGGTCCCAGGGGGGCGATGCTCGGCCCTCGTGCCGGAACCGGGACAGTTATTCTGTGCCGAGCCCTAAGGCTCTCCGCGGACCAGTGAGGCGGCAACCTCTACTCGGCTCAGAAAAGCCGTGGCCGGGGGAGCGCCCCGCTTGCGCTCCCCGGATTCCACGGTACTTCAGTTGTCAAAGAACCTTTCCCACGCTCGCCTTCTGCCCGCCGACCTACCCCCTTCAACATCCTAAGACACAGGCCGCGGGGAAATTGTTGGACGGCTTCCTGCCCGGCTTCCAAATAAGGCGATCAGGCGAGCCGAGAGGTGCCGGGAGCCGGTCTGCGGCTTTCCCTGCAAGGGCAGCCTTCATCCCTCCTGGGGCAGACGCTGCCCCAAGAGGGATGGGCTCGTCCCGGAAAGGGATGGGCTCATCCCCAGAAGGGGCGGACCTCCTCCCTCTCGGGGATGACCCCGTCCCCACGAGGGATGGCTTCATCCCGGAGAGGGGCCGGTTCCGCCCCGAGAGGGATGGCCTCCGCCCCAAGAGGGACGGCCTCATCCCCGAGAGGGATGGACGTCGTCCGGAGAGGGACGGCCTTCGGCCCAAGAGGGATCGCCTACGCCCCGACGCCGGCGGCCTCCGCCCCAGGACGGACCGCCTTTGCCCGGAGAGGATCGCCTTCGCCCCGGGCGCTCGCGGCATTGCTCCGGGCCTCCGCGGCAGAGCTCCGGGACACTGAGCCAGAGTCCCGGTGCCTCGGCGCGATCTCCCGGTGAGCCGGTCCTCTACCCCGGCGCGCCGCCTCGTTGCCCCGGGACATCGAGCAACTGCATGGGGAGATTGCTGATTCACCCCGGGACATCACGACAAGATCCCGGAACATGGCGCCATTGCTTCGGGGTGATCGGCCCAAAGGCCCGGCGCAAGACGGCATCGCTCCGGGATCACGAAACACCGCACCGGGACATTCAGCCAGTCTCCCGGAGCGACGGCCCAATGCTCCGGGACATCACCGCAACTCTCGCGAGCAACGAGGCGACACCGCGGGAGAACGCCCCGATTCCCCGGGACACCGGAGCGCACGAGCCTTGACAACCTGCCCGGCCTCCCCCATTCTTTCCCTCACGACGTGAGGGGAACGATGATGTCCAAGAGCTCTCTCGACCTGTTGCACGGGACCGTGGCGGTCCTCATCCTGAAAGCCCTCACCTGGGGGCCCATGCACGGTTACGACGTCTCGCGGACGATCCGGATGCGCAGCGACGGCGCCCTGGGTCTGGAGGACGCGGCGCTCTACCAGGCTCTCCACCGGCTGGAGAAGAAGCGGTGGATCGACGCCGAGTGGGGCCTGTCGGAGAACAACCGGCGGGCCAAGTTCTACCGGTTGACCGACGAGGGGCGGCGCCAGCTCGACACCGAGGTGACGAGCTGGCGGGCCTATGTCGAGGCGGTCTCCAAGGTCCTGGAGACGGCTTGAGCCCGCGATGAGATCCAGCCCGCGCATCCCCGGCCGCCGCCTCTTCCGCTTCCCGTGGCGCACCGCCGCCCAGGTGGCGGCCGACGTCGACGAGGAGCTCCAGCTCCATCTCGACCTGGTCGCCCAGGAGCTGGTGGAGGCGGGCTGGTCCCCCGAGGCGGCGCACGCCGAGGCGGTCCGCCGGTTCGGCGATCTCGAAGGAACACGGAAGCTCTGTTGCTCACTCGATCGCAGCAAGGAGACCCAGATGAAGTGGATGCAGGCGCTCGAGACGCTCGGGCAGGATCTCCGGTTCGCCGGACGGCAGCTCTGGAAGAGCCCCGGTTTCACCTTCGTGGTCGTGCTCACCCTCGCTCTGGCGGTAGGGGCGAGCACGTCGGTCTTCAGTGTGGTCCATGGGATCCTGCTGAAGCCGCTCCCCCAGCCCGAGCCCGACCGCCTCGTCTGGGTCGAGTCCCTGCGAGACGGCCACGAGGGCTCCTTCTCCTATCCCAACTTCGCGGACTGGCGCGCGGCGACGAAAACCGTCCAGCAGGCGGCGGCGTTTCATGCCGCGTCGCTCAATCTATCCGGCGGGAATGGCGAGCCCGAGCGGCTGATCGGGTTGTACGTGAACGCCGAATTCTTCTCGGTCCTGGGGATCAAGCCGCTGGCCGGCCGGTGGTTCGCGCCGGGAGAGGACAAACGCGGCGGGCCCCTGGTCGCGGTGATCTCGGAGGAGCTGTGGGAGCGGCGCTATGGCCGGGACCCCGGCCTCATCGGCAAGACGATCCGCCTGGGAGGCAAACCGTTCACGGTGATCGGTGTGGTCGACCGGAAGGAGAAGCTCCCGGATTACGCGGAGATCTGGATCCCTCTCGGGCTCACCTACGAGCAGCTCGAGATGCGGGACATGGTCTACCTCGACGCCGTCGGCCGTCTCGCGCCGGGAGCCACCCTGAAGGAAGCGCGGACCGAGGCGAATGTGATCGCGGCGCGGCTCGCGCGGCAGTATCCCGAGTCGAGCACAGGGTTCGGCATCGGCCTCGAGCCGCTCCAGGGTTTCCTGGTCGGCGACGTCCGCACCCAGCTCCTCATCCTCCTCGGGGCAGTGCTCTTCGTGCTCCTGATCGCCTGCGCCAACATCGCCAACCTCCTCCTCGTCCGGTCCACCGCACGGGAGGGCGAGGTCGCCATCCGCTCCGCTCTCGGCGCCGGACAGGGACGGATCATCCGGCAGCTGTTGACCGAGAGCGTCACGCTCGCTCTCCTTGGCGGCGCCGCCGGCGTGGCACTGGCGGTCTGGATGACGAAGGCTCTGGTGGCTCTGGCCCCGTCCTCGACGCCGCGGATCGACGAGGTGGCGGTCGACGGCCCGGTCCTCCTCTTCGCGCTGGGGATCACCCTGGTCACCGGCCTGCTGTTCGGGCTCGCGCCCACTCTCCAGGCAGCCCGGCCGGACCTCACGGCAGCCTTGAAGGAAGGGGCGCGCGGCTCGCGCGGCCGGGCCTCCACCCGCGCGCGCAATACCCTGGTGGTGGCGGAGATCGCCCTGGCCGTGATGCTCCTCGCCGGAGCGGGGCTCCTGCTGCGCAGCTTCGCCCGGCTCCAGAAGGTCGACCTGGGCTTCCAGACGGCGAACGTCCTGAAGCTCCATCTCTCCCTGCCCGAGGCCCGCTATGACGAGGACGCAAAGCTGAGGGCTTTTGTCGACGGCCTCATGGAGCGGCTGGAACGTCTGCCGGGCGTCGAGTCGGCGGGCGTGACCGTCTATGGCCTGCCGCTCACCGGCAGTGTGAACGTCTGGACGTTCCTCATCGCGGGCCGCCCTCCGGTCCCCCCGGGCCAGGAGGACATCATCCGGTCCGCCATGGTGACTCCGGGATTTTTCCGGACGCTGGGCATCCGGATGGTCCGCGGACGGCCGTTCGACGAGCGCGACCGCGACGGCGCCCCGCGGGTGGCTGTCGTCAACCAGGCGGCGGCACGCCGGTATTTCTCGAACGAGGACCCCCTGGGGAAGCGGATCATCCTCGACTCGAAAGCCGACCCGAACGGCCTCGAGATCGTGGGCATCCTCCGCGACTTCAAGCAGAACACCCTGGCGCAGGAGATCGAGCCGGAGATGTTCGTTCCCTTTGCCCAGTCCCCCGAGCCGTCGTTGGCCGTGGTGGTGCGCACGAAGTCCGATCCGGCGGCCCTGGTCCCCGCGGTGACGGCACGGGTGCGCGAGCTCGACCCCGACCTCCCGGTCTACGCGGTCAGGACCATGGAGGAGGCCTTGGCTCGGTCATCCGCCCAGCCGAAGTTCTACATGCTCCTGCTCGGCGCCTTCGCGTTCATCGCGCTGCTCCTGGCCGCCGTGGGGATCTACGGCGTCATCGGCTACACCATGCGCCAGAGGACGCAGGAGATCGGAATCCGGATGGCGCTGGGGGCAACGCGCGACCGGGTGCAGCGGATGGTGGTGCGGCAGGGCATGACGCTGGCCGTGGCCGGTGCCGCCGCCGGTCTGGTGGGCGCGCTGGTCGCCACCCGGTGGATGCAGAGCCTGCTCTACCAGGTGAGCGCGATGGACCCGGCGATCTATTCGACCGTGGCCGTGGTGCTGGTGGCGGTCGCCGCCGTCGCCTCCTGGCTGCCGGCGCGGCGCGCGGCCGGGACGGAGCCGCTGCTGGCCCTGCGGGGGCAGGTGTAGATATAGATATAGACTCGGCGTCCGGATGACGGCGACGCAGGCACTCGAGACGCTCGGGCAGGATCTCCGGTTCGCCGAACGGCAGCTCTGGAGAAGCCCCGCCTTCACCTTCATCGCCGTGCTGACCCTGGCGCTCGCCGTGGGCGCGAGCACGTCGATCTTCGGCGTCGCGCACGCAATCCTGCTGCGGCCTCTCCACTATCCGGAGCCGGAACGGATCGTGCGGGTCTATCCGCAGCTCACGGACGGCAGCCGCGGGGTGGGCAACTTCTCCATCCTCAACTTCGTGGACTGGCGCAACGCGAGCCGGACGATCGCGGCGGCGGCGACCTTTCGCTTCGACAACGTGATCCTCTCCAGCGCGGACGAGGCTCCGGAACGGCTGATCGGCATGTGGGCCGGAGCCGCCTTCTTCCGCGTCCTCGGTGGCGGCTGTGGCAGGAGCGCTTCGCGCGCGATCCCCGGGTGATCGGCCGGACCCAGCGCCTGAACGGCGAGCCGCGGACCGTGGTCGGCGTCATCGCGCAGAAGGACATGTATCCGGATTTCGTCGACGTCTGGCTCCCCATGGTGTTCGCCGAGGAGGAGCTCCAGAGCCGCAACGACGTCGATCTCGCGGTCCTCGCCCGCCTGGCTCCCGGGGCCACGCTGGCAGCGGCGCGGGCCGAGGCCCGGGCGATCTCCGGCCGCCTGGCCCGGCAATATCCGGAGGCCGACACCGGCCTGCTCATCGACATGAAGCCGCTCCAGGAGCTGATGGTGGGCGACGTGCGCACGCCGCTCCTGGTGCTCCTCGGAGCCGTGCTCTTCGTCCTCCTCATCGCCTGCGCCAACGTGGCGAGCCTGCAGCTCGTCCGCGCCTCGGTGCGGGAGGGCGAGGTGGCGGTCCGCACCGCGCTGGGCGCCGGACCGGGGCGGATCGTCCGCCAGCTCCTGACCGAGAGCGTGGTGCTCGCCCTGGCCGGCGGCGCGGCCGGCGCCACGCTGGCGGTCTGGGCCACCCGGGCGCTCGTCGCCGCAGCGCCCCAGGGGACGCCGCGGATCGGAGAGGTGGAGGTCGACGCGCCGGTGCTCCTCTTCGCCCTCGGCATCACGCTCGCGACCGGCCTCCTGTTCGGTCTCGCGCCGGCGCTCCAGGCCTCGCGGCCGGATCTCGCGGCGACGCTCAAGGAGGGAGCGCGCGGCTCGCGGGGGCGCGCCGGAACCCGTACCCGCAACGTCCTGGTGGTGGCGGAGGTCGCCCTGGCGGTGGTGCTCCTGGCCGCCGCCGGGCTCCTCCTGCGCAGCTTCGCCCAGCTCCAGAAAGTCGATCTCGGCTTCCGGCCGGCGGGCGTGCTCCGATTCAACCTCTCCCCGCCGCAGGCCAGGTATCCCGGCGACCCGGAGCTCCGCCTGTTCACCGACCGCCTGCTGGACGAGCTCGGCCGTCTGCCGGGAGTCACGGCGGCCGGGGCCACGATCTGGGCCCTGCCGCTCAGCCACGGCGAGCCCACGCTGGAATTCGCGGTCCAGGGACGCCCTGCCAAGCCTCCGGGCCAGGAGGACACGATCCGCTTCGCCATGGTCACCCCCGGCTTCTTCCGCACGATGGGCATTCCGGTCGTCCGCGGCCGGGATCTGACGGCGCGCGACCGCGACGGCGCTCCGCCGGTCCTGCTGATCAACCAGGCGGCGGCGCGCCGGTACTTCCCGGGCGAGGAGCCGCTCGGCAAGCGGATCCTCCTCCTGGGAGAGGCCGAGCCCGGCAGCGAGCCGCAGGCCGCCGAGGTCGTGGGGATCGCCGGCGACTTCAAGCAGAGCGCTCTGGAAGCCGAGGTGGCTCCGCAGGTCTTCCTCCCCCTGGCCCAGGCACCGCTCCCCCGCTCGGCCCTGACGATCGCGCTGCACACCGAGGGGGAGCCCGGCGCCGTGGTGGCCGCCGCCCGCGACCGGGTGCGCGAGATCGACCCCGACCTGCCCGTCTACTCGGTCAAGAGCATGCAGGAGGTCGTCGCCGACTCGGCCGCCCAGCCCCGGTTCTACATGCTCCTCCTGGGCGGCTTCGCGTTCGTGGCCCTGGTGCTGGCCGGGGTGGGGATCTACGGCGTGATCGCCTATGCGGTGCGGGAGAGGACGCAGGAGATCGGCATCCGCATGGCCCTGGGCGCCAGCCGCGACCGGGTGCTGCGGATGGTGGTCCGGCAGGGATTGACGCTGGCCGGAATCGGCGCCGCCGCCGGCCTGGCGGGAGCCCTGGTCGCCACCCGCTGGATGCAGAGCCTCCTCTATCAGGTGAGCGCCACCGACCCGGCGATCTACTCGGCCGTGGCCGTGGTGCTGGTCGCGGTGGCCGCCGTCGCCTCCTGGCTGCCGGCGCGGCGGGCGGCCGGAACGGAGCCGCTCTTGGCGCTGCGCGGGGCCCGTCACCAGAGGTAGTGCGTCGAGTGTCCGACTCCGAGCAGGGCGACGCCGGCGCAGGCCGCGGCGAGACAGAAGAGGTTCCAGCGCGGATGCACGCCGAGCAGCGCGCCCACTCCGAACAGGCTCGCGTAGAGGTTCGGCACGAACATCAGGGGCGATGCGCCGAGGCGGGCGATCCACCAGGTGTTGAACGGGTTCGCGCAGGCATCGTTGGGCACCAGCAGCAGGAGGTCGAGGACGAACAGCCCGACGAGAGCGCCGGCGCTCCGTCCGCTCTGAGAGAGGACCGCCAGCCCCGCCGCGGCCGCGAAGGCGATGCCGGTCAGGACCAGGTTGAAGCGGAGAACGGGATCGAGCCGCAGGAAGTCGGCCCAGGCCAGCGCCCGGAACGGATACAGCTGGTGGACGGTCGAGGTGGCGACGAACGAGAGGGCCAGGATGAGCCAGACCGTGCCGCCCAGAGCACCGGCCGCCGGCCGGGCGTAGCGCCGCGCCCGCCAGATCCCGGAGGTCACCCAGGCCGCGCAGAGGACCAGGCCGGCGAGACCGGTCGCGAAGAGGGGCACGAACCAGGAGGGGAAGGCGTCGCGCCGCGGCATCAGGTCCAGCGCAGTCTTGACCGAGAGGAGCGCTGCCGCGGCAAAGACCACGATCGCCAGACCGGCGGCCCGGCGGATGGGGAGCTGTTCGTCGACCGGCATGCCTGTCGGCTATCCGCCGCCGGCCGGGCACTGCACCTCGATCCAGCAGCCGTCGCTGGTGGCGCCGGAGGCGAGCTTGAGCCCCACTTTCCACCGCTTGCCGTCGCCCGCGTTGAGCTCCACGGCCGGAACCCGCTTCAAGTCGACCGTCCAGGGACCGTCGCTGCTGACGACCTGGACCATCGACGTGCCGCCGACCCCGACCTCGAGCGGCAAGGTCATCCCGGAATCCGAAAGCTTCGTGTCGCCGAACTCGATCCGCCATTCCGAGCCCTTGTCGCGCTGGTTGCGCAACGAATAACGCCGCCGCGGCTTGGGCACGTCGTTCGGGCAGGCCGCCATCCATTGGATGCAGACCGCCTGCGTCCCCACCGTCCCCTGCGTCGCGGTCAACGACGCGAGGTCCTGGATCACCAGGTTGTTGGCCGAATCGGTGCTGAAGGTCCAGACGTTGGCGGCTCCGGGCCCGGGGCCCTGCGCCAGAGCAGTCCCCGGGACCGCAAGACACGCCGTGACGAGCGAGAGGGCAAATTTTTCGAGCCTCGGCATGCGGTTGTGTCCTCCTCCGGTCGACCGGTCTGCCGCAAGTGTAACGGAGTGGAGACACTATCCCTAGCCGGAACCGCTCATCCACTGACAGTTTCTGCTTCTGTCGTGATCCGCAGCCCCCCCACCACCGTCGCCACGGGCCGGCCGCGCAGCGTCCAGCCGTCGAAGGGGGTGTTGCGCGACTTGCTGCGGAAACCGGCGGCGGCGATCGTCACCTCGCCGTCCAGGTCGAAGATCGAGACGTCCGCCGGGCTCCCCTCCTTCAAGGTGCCGCCCGGAATGCCCAGGACGCGGGCCGGGCCGGTGGACAAGAGCTCGACCAGGCGCGGCAGGGAGAGGATGCCAGCGTGCACGAAGCGGTCGAGGCAGAGGCTGAGCGTGGTCTCGAGACCCAGGATGCCGAACGGCGCCTTGTCGAACTCGACGTCCTTCTCATCCTGGTGGTGCGGCGCGTGGTCGCTCGCGATGCAGTCCACCGTGCCGTCGACCAGCCCCTGGATCAGCGCCTCGCGGTCGCGCTCGGAGCGCAGCGGCGGCTTCATCTTGCAGTGGGTCGAGAAGTTGGTCTTCGCCACCTCCTCGTCGGTCAGGATCAGGTGGTGCGGCGCCACCTCGCAGGTGACCGCGAGGCCCCGCGACCGGCCCAGGCGCACCAGATCGAGGCTCCGCGCCGTGGACAGATGGGCCACGTGGTAGCGGCCGCCCGTGTCCTCGGTCAAGATCAGGTCGCGGGCCACCATGACGTCCTCGGCCGAGCCGGGGATGCCGATGAGCCCCAGGCGGGTCGACCACTCGCCCTCGTGCATCACGCCCTTGCCGGTCAGGGTCAGGTCCTCGGCGTGCTGGATGACCGGGATGCCGTAGTGCTGGGCATAGAGCAGGGCGCGGCGCATCAGCTCGGCGTTCATCACCGGCAGGCCGTCGTCGGAGACCGCGGCGGCCCCGGCGGCCACCATGTCGCCGATCTCGGCCAGCTCCTCCCCTTTCATCCCCTTGCTGATGGCGCCGATCGGGTAGACGCGCGCGAAGCCGGAGCGCTGCGCCTCCAGCAGGATGTGCTCGGTGATCGAACGGTTGTCGTTGACCGGCACGGTGTTCGCCATGCACGCCACCGCCGTGAAGCCGCCGGCCGCGGCGGCCATGGCGCCGCTGCGCACCGTCTCCTTGTACTCCTGCCCCGGCTCGCGCAGGTGGACGTGGATGTCGATCAGCCCGGGCGTGACGACGAGGCCGGCGGCGTCGATCGTCTCGGCTCCCTTGGGCTTCTGGATCCTGCCGTCGATCCGGGCGACGGCGCCGTCCTCGATCAGCAGGTCGTACGACCCGTCCAGGTCCTGGCTCGGATCGACGATCCGGCCTCCATGGATCAGCAGACTGGACATGTCAGGATTCCTCGCTCGTGACGCCGGAGAGCAGGTAGAGGACCGCCATGCGCACCGACACCCCGTGCGTCACCTGCTCGAGGATCACCGAGCCGGGGCCGTCCGCCACGTCGCTCGCGATCTCGACGCCGCGGTTCATCGGGCCCGGATGCATGACGATGGCGTCGTCCTTGGCCAGCCGGAGGCGCTCGCGGGTGAGCCCGAAGAGCCGGAAGTACTCCTTGACCGACGGGAACGACATCCGCCCCTGCCGTTCGAGCTGGATGCGCAGCATCATGACGACGTCGGCGCCGCGGATCGCGTCGTCCAGGGTGTAGGCGGCCTCGACGCCCAGCTTGTCGATCCCGGCCGGCATCAGCGTGCGCGGGGCGCCGACCACCACCGTGGCGCCCATCCGGGTGAGCAGGTGGATGTTCGAGCGCACCACCCGGCTGTGCTCGATGTCGCCGACGATGGCGACGCGCAGGCCTTCGAGGCGCCCCTTGTGGCGGCGGATGGTGAAGGCGTCGAGGAGCGCCTGGGTCGGGTGCTCGTGGGCGCCGTCGCCGGCGTTGATGACGCCCGCGTCGATCCGCCGGGCGAGCATGTGCGGCACGCCCGGGGAGCCGTGGCGGATCACCACGAGGTCGGGCGCCATGGCCTGGAGGTTGAGCGCGGTGTCGATCAGGCTCTCGCCCTTCTCCAGCGCCGAGCCCGACGTGGAGAAGTTCAGGTTGTCGGCCGAGAGGCGTTTCTCGGCGATCTCGAAGCTCGAGCGGGTGCGGGTCGAGGCTTCGAAGAAGAGGTTCATGACCGTCTTGCCGCGGAGCGTCGGGACCTTCTTGATCGGCCGCTCCCCGACCTCGCTGAACGATTCGGCGGTGTCCAGGAGGAGCCCGATCTCGGCCGCAGAGAGCTCGGCGATGCCCAGCAGGTCCTTGCGGGTCCAGCGGATCGTCTCGCTCGTCATTGCGGCGGCTTGCGCTCCAGGATGCGGACCTGCTCGGTGCCGTCGGTCGCGAGGAAGGAGACCTCGATGACCTCCTCCTTCGAGGTGGGGACCTTCTTGCCCACGACGTCGGCCTGGATCGGCAGCTCGCGGTGGCCGCGGTCGACGAGGACGGCGAGCCGCACGGCGTGCGGCCGGCCGAAATCGATCAGCTCGTCCAGGGCGGCGCGGACGGTGCGGCCGGTGTAGAGGACGTCGTCGCAGAGGACGACGACGACGCGGTCGTCGATCGGCCGCGGCAGGTGCGTCCCCTTGACCTGCGGCTGGGCGGCGATGGTCGAGAGGTCGTCGCGGTAGAGGGTGATGTCGAGGACCCCGACGGGGACCTTCAGGCCCTCCATCCGCTCGATCTCCGCAGCGAGCTTCTCGGCGAGCGGCACACCGCGGGTGCGGATTCCGACGAGCACGAGATCGGAGAGGTCTCTGTGCGTCTCGACGATCTCGCCGGCCATCCGCCGGATGATGCGGGCCATCTGCTTGGCGTCGAGGATGGTGTTCTTCGGCGTCAGGTTTTCGTGCATGAGTTGGGGGCGGGCCCCTGTGTGGGAACCCGCGGCATGCTATGGCCGCGGGCGAGGGTTGTCAATTCCTGCCGGTATCTGAGTTACGCTGTTGCCATGGCGCGGGAACGTGCTCTCGCTGTACCCGTTGCGGCCCCCGGGCTGAGCCGTGAGCTGGAGGATCGTGTCTTCGCAGGGGCCGAGGAGGCGACGCGGTTCTTCATGGGTGACTCGGACGTCCAGCACGCGCTGGAAAAGATCGTTCGTCTGCTGGATGAGGATGGAATCCCCTACGCAGTGATCGGTGCCCTGGCGCTCAACGCCTACGGTTACCGCCGGCTCACGGTGGACGTCGACATCCTCCTGACCCGGGAGGGGCTCGAAGAGCTCCAGAGGAAACATCTGGGGTTGGGATATGTCCGCAAGTCTCCAGGGAGCAAGAGCCTTCGGGACACAGTGAACAACGTCACCATCGACGTCCTCCTCACCGGGGACTACCCCGGCGACGGGCGACCCAAACCGGTGGTCTTTCCCGATCCTGCGGAGGTGGCTGTCCGCGGCGAGCGGCTGGCCCTGCTCCCCCTCTCCCGCCTGATCGAGCTGAAGCTGGCCTCTGGAATCAGCGCGCCCCACCGGCTCCGGGACCTCGCGGACGTGCTCGAGCTCATCCGGATCCTCCAACTGCCCGAAGGGCTCGCCGAAGAGCTGAATCCATACGTCCGAGAGAAGTACCGGGAGCTCTGGCAGGCAGCGCAGGTGCACGAGGACCCCCTCTTCACCTAAGATTCCCCCACTCCAAGAGAGTCTTCCAACGAGGTCTGTACCCATGTCGCGCAAGCCCGCTCCTGCCACGCCCCCGCCCACCGAGCCGTTCTGGCGGCGCTACCGGCGGGAGATCACGTTCCTCACCGTGTTCCTCGTGCTGCTCGGCGGCAGCTTCACCCTGATCTCGGTCCGGTGGGTGAACGACCACGCCGTCGAGCCGTTCACCGCCGGCATCGCGCGGGTGAGCGGCGCCGTGCTCGACGCGATGGGCCAGAACGTCACCTTGCAGGGGACGGTCATCAAGAACGCCCGTTTCGCCGTCAACATCCGCAACGGCTGCAACGGCATCGAGGCCATGCTGATCTTCCTCGCCGCCGTCCTCGCCTTTCCCGCGTCGTGGCGCTCGCGCCTGCTCGGCCTCGGCCTCGGCATCCTGGTGATCCAGGTGGTCAATCTCATCCGGGTGGTGGCGCTGTTCCTGACCGGCAGCTACTTCCCGAGCCTGTTCGACGCCTCCCACACGGTGATCTGGCAGACCCTGGTGATCCTCTCGGGCGTTCTCCTCTGGATCTTCTGGGCCAACCGCTTCGCGGCCCCGGCGCCGGCCGAGCCTGCCTCCTGATGGCCCGCCAAGCCTCTCCCGCGGCCGGCCGCTCGAGCTGGGCGGGGCGGCTGATCCGCAACATCCTCCTCTGGCTGGCGCCGGTCTGGCTCGTCTGGATGCTGGTGACTCCGCTCTACAACCGGTTCCTTGCGACGGCGACCGAGAACCTCCTCCACATGGCGGAGAGCCCGGACGTCACCGACCTCCTGGTGCAGGGCGCGCACACGGCGCACATCCAGCGGCGCGACTTCCCTCCCTCCCGCAGCCTGGTCGGGAGCGTGCGGGTGACCGACCTGCACTTCCATCTGGTCCTGCTCACGGCGCTCTTCCTGGCGGTTCCCGGGGTGCCCTGGCGGCAGCGGCTCTCGAACCTCTCCTGGGCGCTCTTGATCTCGGTCTTCTTCCACCTCGTGCTGCTGGTCTTCTGGGTGAAGTTCGTCTACGCCACCCAGATGGGCTCCTGGAGCCTCGCCCACTACGGAGCGGTGTCCAGGAACCTCTTCGGCCTCGGCAAGCACCTCCTCGACCTGCCCTTCAAGCTCTCGCTCCCCCTCGTCCTCTGGGCGGCGTTCTACATCGGGCGGATGCTGGAAGAGGTGCGGAGGGACTGAGGAGCGACCGGCTCCTCAACTCGAGAACAGCTTGATGATCACCGCCCCGAGCAGGAGGACGAGGAGGATCAGCACGGCGCCGACGGCGATGACGCCCCACTTGAGCAGACCCACGATCTGCACCAAAAGCCGGTTCTGCTGTCCCATTCCGTGCTGGAGGACGTTGAGGGCGGCCGCGGCGACGACGAAGAAGTCGTCGAACCAACCCACGACAGGAACGTCAGGGATGATGTCGATCGGAGACACGGCGTAGAGCACGGCCAGCCCCAGGAGCACATAGGGGAGGACGCCCTGATCTTTGGGCTTGTCGAGGGCCTGGACCTCTTGACGAGCGTTCCCCGCCCTCGCGGCGACGGGCTGCGAGAGCCATTCTCCACAGTGCTTGCACTTGACGGCTGCAGGGGCGATGTCTTCGGCGCAGAACGGACACTTGGCCATGGGTGATCTCCTGGGGGTTTGAGCAGCTCATCGGGAAGAGACACCAATCTCCCCGGATTTGTTGGGCAATGACGCGAAGGGCCGGATCGACCGCGTCGCGACCGTCACCGCCCCGGGAGCGATCTCGACGCCGGGCGAGATCACCGCGTGGCCTCCGACGATGGCGTCGCTGCCGATCCGGACCGGCGCGGCGATCAGACAGCGGCGCCCCTCCTCGTCCGGTCCGATGAAGTGGGGCACGATGCGCAGGCCGGCGCCGAGGATCACCCGGTCCCCGATCTCCACGAGCGGACGGTCGAAGACCTGTGCTCCGGGCGACCAGTAGACCAGCTTGCCGATCCGCGCCCCCCAGAGGCGCATCCAGAGCGAATAGAGGCCGGGCACCAGGCGCAGCAGCTCTTCCAGAGCGGGCAGGCGGGTGAACAGGATCTGCCACTGCGCGGTGAGCCACCAGACCAGGAACGCAGCCGAGCCCAGCTCGCAGCGGCCGTTCGGCAGGGGGTGGATCAGGAGGGTCAGCCGCACCGCCAGGGGAGGCAGCAGGTAGAGCACCAGCGGAGCGAGCGCGAGGACCCAGAGCGGCGCCTTCCCGAGCAAGGGGAGCGCGCAGAGGGCGACCACCGAGCCGGCGTGCAGGAGCGGCAGGTAGCCGAGGACGATCATCACGGCGATCGTCCGCGCCGGGAAGGCGTTCACGCCGCCGCCTCGGCCCGAGCGGGCGGAGAGCCCAGCAGGAAGTCGCGGAACGACGCCAGCTCGGGAAACCGGTCGAGGAGATGGGCGGAGACCGGCAGCTCCTCCCGCGCATACATCATCCGCCGGTATGCCGGATCGTTCCCCAGCGCCGCGAGCTCGCGGAGACAGCGCGGGCGCAGAGGCGCGAGCTCCGGATGCTCCTCGATCAGCAGATCGACCACCCGGACGGCCATGCGCCTGGGCGCCAGGAAGAAGGTCGCGGTGATCCGGCGCAGCAGCCCCGCGGTGAGCCGGCGCACCGGCCGCGACCGATCGCGATAGAAATGATCGAGGAGGTGCCAGTCGAGATGGACGTGGCGGATCTCGTCGCGCAGGTGGAGCCGGTAGACCGCGGCCCAGCGCGGCTCCAGGCGGTCCGCCACCGCGAGCGACCGCCGCGAGATGGCGAGCGAGCGCTCCTCCTGGAGGAGCATCATCCAGAAGACGACCGGCAGGGCGCGGGGGTGGGAGGCGATCCACCGCATGACGGCGAGGAGACCTCGCGGCGGCTGGACGATCCGGCGCCCCGCCTCTCCATACCACGCGGGCTCGCACAGGCGGTTGAGCTCGAGCCAGACCTCCGCATGCCGGGCTTCCTCCTCCAGAAACCAGCCCAGCCCCTCGCGCAGATCGTCCGGCAGGGCCGGACCGGCCGCGGACCGCACCGCGCGCAGAGCCGCCATGGCGAAATCCTCGAAGAGCCCGATCAGCTCCCCCGCCGCCAGGGCCGAGATCTGGTTGTAGCGCAGCGCCTGCGCCGGCGAGAGCTCGCGGAAGGCCGCCGTGTAGAAGAGTGGGGTCAGCTCCTCGGCAATGAAGAGGCGCTCGCGGTCGACCGGCGTCGCGAGGTCCAGGGCCTCGCCGTACACCGGACCGGCCGCCGCGGTGCGGCAGAGCCGGTCGAGCGGGATCCGCACCGGTTCGGGCATGACTGAGGCAACCCTACGGCCGGCCCCGGCTTCTGTCAATCGCCACGATCGGCCTTCATCTGCAAACTGGCGAAACCCCCGGTTAGTCCCATCACGAGGATGGCTGAACGGCTCAGCCTCTCCCCGTCAGCGCTGACGGCCCTGCGAGGTCCGGGGTGTTCCCGGCCCAGGGATCCACCACATGGACTGCTCGGAGCGGACCAAGCGTCCGCCTGGGAGGATCTATGCGTCAGTGTCGACCCAACTCCCTCGTCTACATGACGACTCTCGCGCTGCTCTGTTTGCCCGGCTCGGTGGCCGCGACGGATCTCTGTGATTCCGCGGCGGACCGGCCTTTCATTTTCAGTCAGCCCGCCCAGGGCATGGCTCCTGACGAGCAGCGATGCTACGCCACCGAGCTTCCGTCCCCCGGTGTCTGGCTGGTCGACGTGAGCGCCGGAGTCGGAGCAGACGTCCTTCCCTCTCTCTGGATTGCCGACACGCCCTGCGATCCGGACGAAGAGGCCACCGGGCCCTTCCTCCAAGAGCTCCATCGCACGGACGGTAGCGCGCTCCTGCGTGTGCTCGTCCCTGGGAGATACGTCTTCTGCGTCACCGCCCGTGATTCAGGGGAAGCCTTGGGCAGGCATTGGGTTACCAGCCTGTTCGCCCCGCACGCCGCGGGAGATCCGGACGAAGACGAACCCGATCCTCACCCCTTCAGCTTCCTCAACTGGCCATAGTGCATCCATTCATCCCGACCGGCGGCGATACAGATCGGCCAGCCAGCGATCCGTCCGCCGCCGGTCGAGATCCGATTCCGGCCGATTCTGTGTGAGCCAGCGATGGCTCGCCACCAGCAAGGGCTCAGCCTCCGGGTAGCGTCCTTCCGCGAGGAGGTAGGCGCCCAGGAGGCTGTCCGCCTCAGCCCGGTAGCGGCCGTACAGATCCGGCTCTTGCTTGGCCAGCCAGGCGCGAGCCCGATCGAGGAAGGGCCGACCGGCTTGCCGTTGTCCCAGATCGAGGTCCGCGGAGGCGAGATCGATCCAGCTCGACGTGACTTCGAGATGCGAGTCGCCCAGGAGAGCCCTGCGGATCTCCAGGGCTCGCTCGTACAGAGGAAGCGCCGTCTCGGGCCTCTTCTGGTCGTGGAGCACGCGCGCGAGCCCGTTGAGGATCGTTGCATAACGCGTGTTCTCCTCCGTCGGATGGGCTCGCCGGCAGGCCGCCAGGGCTTCTCGCATGAGGGCTTCCGCCTGCGTGAGGTCACCCCGCTCGTGATAGAAGACCCCGAGGTTCCGCAGGCTCTGGGCAACGTCGTCCCAATTGGGCTGGGCCTGGCTCCGACGGATCGCCAAGGCGCTCCGGTACAGGCGCTCGACGTCGTGGTCATCGCCCAGCTCCATCAACGCCGTCGCAAGATTGCTCATCGACTTGGCGACGTCCACGTCGGCGGACGAAGGAAACCGTTGCTTCATCGCCAGAGACTCGCGGTAGAGACTGGCTGCTTCGGCGTACTCCTCGCGGCGGAGGTGCCAGCTCGCCACATTGTTGATGGCCTTGGCCAGCTCCGGATGTCCTCGCGGGTACCGGCGACGCATCAACTCTTCCGCCCGTTTCCAGACCCTTCCTGCGTCCTCTGACTGACCCCAATCGGTATAGATCTGCCCGAGCGTCGCAAGGAGCTCCGCCTGAACCGTCTCGTCCTCATCCGGCAGCCGCGCCTCCGCCTCCTCCAACAGCTCGAAAGCGGTGCGATCGCGTTGTCCTCGCGTCCGGTTCGGCCCGGCGCCACGAAACACCTCCTTGAGAAACTCCAAAGCCTTTTTCTTCTGCAGCTCCCCTTCCAGAGCCTGCTCGCGGGCGATCTCAGCCTCCCGGCGGGCCGTCTCCGCCCGCTGCCGGAGGAGCGTCGCCGTGATACCGAAAGCGAGACTGAGCACCAGCACGAAGACGGCGGCTCCGAGCGCCCAACGGTGCCGGCGGACGAAGCGGTCGGCCACGTAGAGCCAGGTACCCTGCCGGGCGAGGACCGGCTGTCCCTCCAGATAGCGTCGCACGTCATCAGCGAGCTGTTCGATCGAGCCGTAGCGTTCCTCAGGCTCCTTGCGCAGGGCCTTGCCGACGATCGCGTCCAGGTCCCCTTCGAGCTCACGCTTTCGCCGCGGGTCTTGCGTGATGCTGCTCGGGCGCCGGGGCATGCGCTCACGAATAGCCTCCAGCAGGCGCGCCTGGCTGCTCTCCTCGGTGGCGAAGGGACGTTCACCGGCCAGGAGCTGATACAGCAGGAGCCCGAGACCATAGACATCGGTGGCCGTGGAGATGGCTCTTCCGTCGATCTGCTCCGGACTGGCATAGCGGAGCGTCATCGGTCGATCGTGGACACGGGTGAGCTCCGTCGCCTCCAGATCGAGGCGCTTGGCGATACCGAAGTCGAGGAGCTTCGGCACCCCGTCGTCCGTCACCAGGATGTTGCTCGGCTTGATGTCGCGATGGACGACCAGGTTCCGGTGCGCGAGCGCGAGAGCTCCACAGACCGGAAGCACCAGCTCGAGCCGCTCCCGGACCCCCAGCCCCATCCGGTCGCAGTAGACGTCAATGGGCTCGCCATCCACCAACTCCATGACGAAGTACGGCCGGCCGTCTTCGGCCGTGCCCCCGTCGAGGAGGCGGGCGATATTGGGATGCTCGAGCTGTGCGACGATCTGGCGCTCGTCGTGGAAACGCCGGATCAGCTCATGGGACAGACGGGCATGGACGACCTTGAGGGCGACCTTCTTGGCGAAATCGTCCTCGCGGATCGCCAGGGCGACGGACCCCATCCCCCCTGCGCCGATGACGTTCTCGATCCGATACGGGCCGATCCTCTGGCCGGGAACCAGGCCTTCCCCCTCAGATTCCTCCTCCGCAAGGCCTGGCACCAGCAGCAAAGGCCCCTCGGCCCAAGGAGGCCGGTCGCTCTCATGCGCCAGGAGCGACTCGATCTCTTCGCGCACCGCCTCGTCGTCGCCGCAGGCGCGCCGGACGAACGTGTCCCGCTCGTCCAGCGGAAGCTCCAGGGCGTCCTCGAGGATCTCCTTGACCTTCTCGAGACGATCCGGTTCCGACACGGTCGCTCAGCCCCTCTCGAATTCCGTCTCATGACCGCGTCAGGTACCGCCGCAGCCAGAGCTTGGCATGGTTCCAATCGCGGAGCGCCGTGGCCCGTCCAATCTTGAGAACCTCCGCGATCTCTTCGAAGCTGAGCCCGCCGAAGGCATGCAGCTCGACCACCTTCGCTCCCCGTGGATCGACTTGGCCCAGGGCTTCGAGAGCCTCGTCCAGATCGACGATGGAAGAGTCCTCCGGAATCGGAACGCCGAGAGCCTCCTCGAAGGAGACCATCGGAACCGCCTGTCCTCTCCGCGCCGCCTGCCGTTTGCGCGCATGATCGACCAGAATCCGCCGGATCAGCGTCGAAGCGACCCCGTAGAACTCGCTCCGGTGGCGCCACTGCACCTGCTGCTGGCGCACCAGGCGCAGGTACAGCTCATTGACGATCGCCGTCGGCTGGAGGGTATGCCCCACCCGCTCCCGCCGGAGCTGGCGCCTGGCGATCGCCCGCAGCTCGTCGAAGACCAGCGGCACCAGCCGGTCGCGGGCCCCGAGGTCACCGTCGCTCCAGGCAGAGAGCAGCCTGGAGATCTCCGCATCGTGACTCTCCATGAGGTCCTCCACAGAGGTCCTGGATAGAGAGCACTTTCTACCATACGAGACCCGCTGATTTCAAGGTCGACGGCAACGGTGCCCCGGGAAGGAAGCCAGCCTACTTCGAGGCCGCAGCGAGTTGAAGGCTGAATCGAGCGGGGCCGCCCACGGGCCCTGCCGCGGCTACCTCCACAGTGTACTCGCCAGCGACCGGAAGCTGGAGCGTCGTGGCAGCCTTCGGGCTCGCGAGAACACTCGTCAGGAAGACGGGTCGCTGATCAGGTGCGAAGACCGTGATCATCAGCCCCTGCTCCCCCGTGAGGCGTTCGAATTTGAGATCGATCTTCTGCCCTGCCTTCGCCTGGAATCGGCACCCCTGGGCTCCGGTCGACGCCGTGATCTCGCCCTGGAGGAGAGTTCCCAATCCCAGGAACGGGAACGTCTGCCGATCCACCACGGTGGCGGGCTGGATTGGCAAACTGGCACCCGGAGTCGAGGGTTGGGGATTTGGTGGCGCAAGAGATGCCACGGGAGCCGCATAGACCGGTTGGCCGCCTTGTGCGATCAGGTCCTCCGGGCGCTGACCGGCAGGAGATGGGGGCGCATCTGTGTTCGGGTCAACTCCTTGCGTCTCACCTTTCTTCCCCTTGCGTTTATGGAACGTCGACCAGAGATCTTTCGCGATCCCCACGGCACCGACCACTCCCCCAACCGGCCCCGCAGCTAACAATGCGATGTTCCCAATACTTTGGAGTTTTTGAAGCTTTTGAAGCTTCTGGACGTCGTCCGCATACTCGCCCATGGCTTGCACGCCGGCGGCGGCATCCGTCAAGGCACTCGCAGCTTGGAGCGCCGAAGCGGTGGCTTGGCCTCCCGGAACTGGAGCCGGACCACGGCCCTGAGCGCCAAGCTCGACGTATGATCCGTCGCTCCGCTGACAGGAGATGTCCAGTGTATAGACGCCGGCTCGACCCTCGTTGATCACTCGGACGGTATGAATACCTCTCGTAGAAAGCTTGGGCGTGGTCAGCCGGACTTCATTCTGGTCACCGCTCTCTTTGACCACTTGATTCGCAGGTTCATAGACGTAGGTTCTTACCAAGAATGTACCTCCTATCGGGGCCACACGGAGAACCATCGCCTCACCAGACTCCATCCAGACTTTATAGTCATGAATCTGGCCAACCTCGTGAAATTCTCGTGCGAGGGACTGGCCACAATTTACGGTCTCGATCGAAGATTCTGCGGCGCGTACCGATGGTGGAGCGAGGGCGGCAACGGTCAGAAGGCAAATCAAGAGCGGGACCTGCGACAGAATTGAACCAAAGCGTCGTTCGCGCATACGAATTCTCCTTTAGCGAAGCTCAGAGCACAGCGTTGACTGTCTGCGTCGTGGTCGCGCCACTTGCCGGGACCGGGATGCTGGCGATGCTACCGCTACTTGAGCGACTCACGATCCCCGTCCCTGCCTTGCTCGCACTCAGAGTGTAATTGAGGTCCAATCTGGCGGTTGTGGGGTTTAGCACCGTCCAGCTGTAGGGGATGGTCACCGTGCATTTGGCGGTGTTCCCTGAGCGAGTAGCGGCCACAGTCGCGTCCTCCAAAATGATGTTGACTCCTGCAAGAGAGCCCTCTGTCACTATCGCCGAAATACCACAAGTAATCGGGGAGCTGGCGGGAATCGCCGATTTGACAGTTACGGTGAAATTGACGGTAATGGTGCCCGTCTGCGCACTGGCAGCAGCCAACGAGTCAGAGTCGAAGTCTTCCATATGACGGACCGGCCGGAACGCGCCAGTCGAATAGTCGAAATAACCTAGAGTTCCCCTTGTGCTGGCTGGACTCACATCCTGACTCCAAGCTAGCTGGCACGAGAAAGCGCAAGCGATCATTCCTACGATGATTCTCGACACGTGCATGTAAATCTCCTTGTATTTCTGCGTTGAGACTTCATTTGGTTCTGGCGCCTAGCTCAAGGATTGGCGGCCGCGAGCGCCGAACTTACTTCGAAGCGGCAGCAAGTTGCAGGCTGAACCGAGCAGGGTCGCCCGCCGGTCCTGCCGCGGCGATCTCCACGACATACTCGCCAGCGACTGGGAGTTGGAGCGTCGTGGCAACCTTCGGGCTCGCGAGAACACTCGTCAGGAAGACGGGTCGCTGATCGGGTGCGAAAACCGTGATCATCAGACCCTGCGCCCCCGTAAGGCGCTCGAACTTGAGGTCGACCCCCTGCCCTGCCTGCACCTCGAAGCGGCAACCCTGGGCTCCGGTCGATGCAGAGATCTCGCCTTGGAGGACTGTTCCGAGGCCCAGAAGAGGGAAGGCTTGACGATCGACCGTAGGTGGAGGCTGGGCAGGAGCGGCCGGTTTCGATGCGAAAGCGGCCGGAGTTTCGACCGGCTGGGCATAGGCCAGTTGCTTACCCTTGCCCATCACGCTCTCGGGTCGCTGGTACCCCGGATCCGGCACCCCCGAAGCATCCTGAGACGCCGGCGCGGGCGCTTCCACAGGCTTGGCGTAGACTGGCTGCTGGCCTCTGGGAACAAGATCTTGAGGGCTTTCGTAGACAGGAGCTGGCTCTCCTTGAGTCGGTTGGCGCTTCGGGCGAAAAGCTCCCCAAATCTCACGTAAGGTCTGGACCGTCGTGGCGACACCTCCGATCGTTGCCTGGGCCTCTTGAAGCTGCTTCCCATATTTGCCCAAGGGATTGGGTGGAGCGGCTGTCGGGGGCCCCGGACTGCCTGTGCCCGAAGGCAAAGAAGGGAGCCCATTTTTCGCCCCCTCTACCACCCAGCTGCCATCGCTGTTGACGCAGGTGACGGAAAGGACATAATCTCCCGTCAGAGTTTCATGCTTACCCCACCCCCATGCCCTTCTATTTTCGTCCTCAATCTGAGGTCCAAGGCTTGTATTGTAGATTTTTACCTTATAGAGGCCTTTCGCCGACAGCTGGGCAGTCTGAAGTTGGACCTTCTTCTGGTAGTTGCTGTCAGCGATTGTGGAACCATTCGGTTCGACTAGAATCGCCCAGACCTTGAGATACTCCCCGACCGGCGCGACCTGAATATCTAGAGTCTGTCCGGATTCCGCCTCGATCCGATGCTCCTGAACCTGATCGGCCTGAGTGAACGTCCCCTGAACCTGCTGGCCGCAGTGGACGTTTGCCATGGGAAGCCCTGCGCACAATGCTGTCGGCGGGAAGAAGATCCATAGAGTGGCGATCAACAAGAAGATCTCCCGTGCTCGGGTCGGGCGAAAACGGTCTTCGCACATACACGCTCCTTCCGAGAGTTGTGTCGACGGACTTTGTGAGGCGAGGCCGTCCCTTCCGGTGACCTCACCTTGTACCGGATTAAAGAATCGCCGCCTGTCAAGAGTCGCGTAGAAAACCAGCCCCGAGTCTCACCGCATGCAGCCCTGGCCCAACTCGAGCTGGTCGCCTTCGATCCACCCTTCCATGTTCTCGAAAGAGACCCGGTACCATTTGGGGGCGGAGTTGGGGAAACTCTCCACCACGGCCACCCGAGTGCCCACCGGCAGGTAGCGCAACACCGTTGCGTTGGTGACCGCCGCGATCCGGACCGGCTGGTTGGCGCCTGTCAGGCTTTTGATCACCCCGACGCAACCCGATTCGCGAGGGGCGAGCTGGGACATCGGCAGGGTACCGAGCGCCGAGCTGCTGGGAGCCGGCGGCGGCTCATATGGAACAACGTATTTCTGAGTCCGCTTCTTCTTGACGGGAATCTTCCAGCTCTCGAGGATGTCGCGCAGGAACGCCGTGGGCAGAGCAAACGAATAGCTCTGCTCGGTGGTATTGACCATCCCTACGACCCATCCACCTCGCAGAAGAGGACCACCGGAGTGCCCCTCGGCCAGCTCCTCATCGAGCACGATCTTGCCTCCTTCATTAGAAGAGGCCGCCATCGTGCTCCAGCGCGGTTGGAGCGCACGGCGCGGAAAACCGATCGCCTGCAGGGGGTCGGCGGGCTCGACAGGTCTTTCGTCGAACGGGAGGACGATGGTCCCCGGCACGAAGCCGACGATCTTGAGCACGGCCACGTCGGAGTCGCTCGCGAGTTGAACCGGCGTCGCTTCATAGATCTGATGGGGGGCCGCGGCGAAGATGACTCGTGGACGCGGATCTCCTTCGACCACGTGGGCTGCGGTGGCAATGAAGGTCAGCCCAGGCTCAAAGGCCACCACGAAGCCCGAGCCTTCTCGTTGTGGATCATCCCCCATCTCGCTCGCCAGGATCTTCACGACTCCATTGGCGGCCTCTTGCTGAGCCGCTGCCTGCCTCGATAAGCCAATGAGTGTAATAATCAGCACGTAGGCGTGCACTATCCAACGGCAGGATGTACTGCTATAATCAAGCAGCTTCAGGAGGTCACTGATCATGTTGAAAATTCTCCTCGTCACTTCAGCCTTCAGCGTTTTTGCCCTGGGGATGGCGGGCGACGACCTCTCCTATCGCGACCGCGGCAACCGGCACGAAGGCACTAATCCAAAACCGATCAGCGGATACGATGTCGAGCTTCTCGGTGCCATGGTGGAACCTGTGCCTTCGTCTATCATCGATTTCCCGGATAGAGCCACGATCACCTTCTTTCTCGAAGGCGAGGAAACCGTGCACCTCCTGGCTCGGGAGCGAACGCCGAGAGAGTTCTACTGGCTCGATCAAGTGAAGCCCACTTCGCCGTGGCGGCCACGCGCGACCAACACCTTCAGCTGGCCGAGCGGCGACGTCCTTCGCCCGCTGGGCCTCCGGCCGGCGGATCTTCTGTTCCTCGTCCGTCTCGGGTATGACAAACCACGATTGGATGAACGTGTGGCACCGATCCTCTTCGAGCCGGCGGCCGGTGGCAGAAAGGTCAGCGGCTATCGGTTTACCTTTCGCACCCAGGCGACCGCCAAGATTCGGCAGGCGGTCTATGGACCTGTGTCGGCAGAGCCGCTCCAGCCGTTTACTCCTTACAGTCAGCGGGCTGCCGCCGTGCCGTTCGACATCTCCTGGAAGGCCGAGGGCCAGACGGAGGGGATCTATCGCCTCGTCCTCCAGGGCTACTTCATCGCGGACAACCAGCCCTTCACCCAGGTCGTCGAGTTCTTCCACAGCCCGGCCTGGCCCGGTTGAGGGAGCCATTTTCAGTTCCTTTTTGCCACCCGCCGCCAGAGCTCTTCCAGCCCAAGAGCCAAGGCGAGCCAGCCGGTGATCCAGGCGATGAGTGTTTGTACGAGGCGGCCGTGGACCCATTGCTCGTACAGAGACAAGCGGTGGTCCCGGGCCAATCCCCTTGGACCGCTGCGAACTTTCTGGGCAAACCCATCGAGCGTGAGCCGCAAAGGGCCGTCCTGGCGGACGAGATCGAGACGGGCCAGCCGGAAATCCCTGAGCCCCTCGACGGCCAGAAACTCCCCGGCCCGGAGGGTCAACGGTTGCTCCCAGGGCTGATCGGGATAGTGGAGCCGTCCGTCCCCAACCAGGGTGGACCGCAATTCCCCATCCGCTTCGTCTCGATCAAATAGCTCGAGTTTCGTAATGGGCAGCTCCCCGCTGAACAGGCGTGGTCCGCCGGCGGGCTGGACGAGAGTGCCCGAAATCATCAGGCTCTGGCTCCCGGGAAAGATCTCGATGCTCGGGTGGTCCTCGCGCAAGCTTCCCTGCAGGAAGGCCTGCTGACCGGCGGTGCTCCCATCGGTCTTCAGGCCCCGGACCTCCACGAAATCGGCGGATAGCGTGAACGGTCGATGGACGGACACGCCGAGGCTCTCCGCAGGTGTCATCTCGATGCCCAGATCGAACCCCTGTTTGTGGCTCACTGCATGGACGACGACGCGGCTTCCAGGTTCCATCCACAGTCGATCTGTCGCTATCGGGCTGCCGGCAGCCTGCGGTGAGATTGCGGGGGAAGCGGCCTCGACCGACACCTGAGCCGCCGGGTCACGGGCCACGAGGGTGACCTTCGTTGCCAGATCCGCGGCCGGCCGCCAGTGCTCCGAGGAATCGAGCCAGGCGATTTCCTGCGGATGCATCTCCATTTGAGCGAATCGAGCCACGGTCAGGCTCTGCAACGGAAGCCCCGCATCGGTCAGCGGCAACGCCTTGTCTCCTCCCGCGGTGAAAGCGAGACCGTTTACCGCCAGGTCGAGCTGGATACGCGTGTCCGTTCGTACTCCGGCGAGCGCCGCGAACGGGATCAGGCTGAGAGCGAGGGCACCGGCAGCCCAGCGCAGCCGGCGCGACCTCACCCCCTGTCCCCCTCTCCCATCGCCCACCCAGCCCCCGGGAGAGGGGGCACCACCACCCATTCGAAATGAGACCTCTTGGGACGGGTGTGCCTCCCCCTCTCCCGGCCGGCGGGGAGGCGATGGGAGAGGGGGATCGAGGGGGTGAGGTCGCGGGTCGCCGCATACGGCGAGTGGGTGGCCGTAGGCGGTGAAAGCGAGCCAGGTGGATTCTTCCGGGAACTCCTCCTTCGTCTCGAGCCGGGCGCGTTGCACTGCTTCCGCGAGAGGCGTACCGGTGAGAAAGGCTCCGTAGAAGGAGCGGACGAACCGGACGGCGGCGCGATCGTCGATCGGCCAGAGGGCGCCGAGGACGGCCCCGGCCTCCATCTGTACCAGGCGAGCGGTCCATCCGCCCCAGTTCACCAGTCCCCTCCCTCCTCGCCCCAGGTGGCAGGCATTGAGAACGACCAGCGGATGATTGCCGCAGAAGTTGCGGGCCTCGTGCGCGACCTCACGGAGCTTGATCGATTCTCCGGGAGCCAGCATGATCTCTGCTCCGGTCGGATCGTGATCGTGCCATTCGCCATGGCTCGCGAAGTGCCATGCATCGAAGGAGCCGTTCTCCATCGCCGCCAGGACTTCCTCTCGGACGGGCTGGAGGATCTCGACGGACCGGCCGTCCTCTTGCAATTCTTCGAGAAACCGCCGCTCCTCGGGCAGCGCTTGCAGGTCCGAGAACCGGCCCAGCACCGCCGCCAGACGACGCACCGGCAAACGGCTCTGGCAAGACACGCCCGCCGGCCACCGGGTGATCCGAAATGCCTCGCACAGAAAGGGACCAGGCACCCAGCGGCCTTTCTCCTTACCACACAGCTTCAGAATCTCCCAGGGGATCCAGGCCTCTTCTTCCGGACGGATCCACAGGCTCAGTCCGCGATCCTTCAGTGGCCAGAGCTGCTCCAGGAGCCCCGGCGGAAGGAGCTCCGCGAGCTCGGTGCAGAGCGCGGCGAGCGCCTCCGGCACATTTCCTCCAGACGCGGCGATCTGATCGTAGAAGCGTTCGAAATAGCTCTGCGGATCACTGGCCAGTTGGCAGGGGCCGAAGGATTTCTCTTGGAGCCCGAATGCGGGAGCCGTCACTTCGAAACGCAGGCTCTTTCCGGCTGCCGCCGAAGAGTCTCTTACGAGCCAGATGCGGAGCTCTATATCGGGATCAGAGCGCTGCCACGGCGGCGCTACGTTCGACACCTCGAGAGTCAAATGCCTGGTAGCAACCGTCACGAATTCTGAATCCTATGTCCCGATGCATAGACAGCCGGGTCGCCCAGTAGGATGAAGTTGCGAGCATCGTTGATGGCCATGCGAAGGAGATGGAGCTCCTGCGGATCGATCTCCTCGCCCGCCAGCAGACGATCGATCGAAGGGGCAGCGTGCGCTGCCAGCGCCGCGTAGCGCCGATAGAGCGGCCGTAGCGCATGGCCAAGGCGTTGGCCGGTGAGCAGCCTCCTCAGCACGTCCTCGAAGTTCCCGGCGGCTTCCTGGATCTGATCCTGCAGAAGCCAACTGAAGGACATCGTCCAACCACGGTCGATGTGCCCGAGGACGGCGAGAGCGCCGTGGGACAGAAGGGTCTGCGGAAGAGCCGCGAGGAACGGCCGCGGTGCCAGGATCTTCCGGCGTGCACGCGGTCTGTCGGAGCCACCGCCCGGAAAGCTGTCCCCGGTCGGAGTGCCTGCACCAAAGCAGGCCATCAGGAACACGATCAGGCCGCGGAGCTCGGCGCTCGCGGGAACGTCGTCTGCCGTGAATGGCCGGTCCTGGCAGACCAGCGCTCCCTGAAGATCCTGCTGCTCCGGCGCCCCGAAGGGAACACGCAGCCCATGGCAGGCGGCGAGGAGCACGGCCGGCGTGGCATCGCCCCCGAGGAGCCGGGAGAGGTCCTGCTTGGATGCCCGGTCCGGTCCCCAGACGTCGAGCTGCCAGGGAGCGATCGTGCCATCGAGACGCTCGGCCAGAGGAGTCACCAGGTGCTCCTTGAGTCTCTGCGTGGCGAGATCGTCCCCGTTTTCGACGGAGAAGAGGGTGAAGTGCCCGGGCGCGTCCAACGCGCGCTGCTCCACCTGGACGACCGCCGAGGCATACCGGCGATAATCCCGCAGGTCTTCGAAGAAGATCCGGCCCACGGCGTGCCCGATGCTCAACTGGTACTGCACCTCGAAGGGGATGTCTTCCGGACCGCCGATGAGGAGGAGATAGTAGGGCGCTTTCCGAGGATCGATCACGCCTGGCGCCTGTCCCAGGCGATCCTCCAGGAAGCGCCGTGCGGAATCGCCTTTCCGATACGACAGCTCCTTGTAGAGAGATCCCGCCGAGCGCCGGCGTTCGGCGAGAAGCGGCTGGAGCGCCTCGCGGAGCCCCGGCCGCGCGCCTTCCGGGAGGACGACACCCCAGCCGGCTTGACGCAGGTCCTGTGGATCGAGATGTGCCGGCAGCTCGCGCCTCTGGCCTTGCTGGAGCCGGCGGCGTGCCGCCTCCGCCTCATAACGGGTGCACAGCCGGAGCTCTTCACCCAGCCCGAGGTCGAGCTCCTGATCGAGCCAGGCCTTGACTGCTCGGCGCCGGACCTCGGCGTCCTCCTCTCCCAGCTCCAATTCCCTTTGTTCGTCCCGCAGAGCTTCCCGAGCGGCGCTCGTGCTCCCGCGCCGGGTGCACCGGTCGTCCCAATCCTTCGGCAGGTCGCTCTCGGCTCCCGAATTGGGTCCCTTGGTCAGCGGCGGCTGCTCGATCGGGGCGTGCCCCGCCACTTCCTCGAGGCGAGTATGTCCGTTCATCCCTTTTTCCTCTGCCAATCTCCAAGGAAGACGAAGCCGGCCCAGTCCCGGGGGAGGGCTCCCGGGCGTCCGAGAGCTTCCCGCTGTGCACGCTGCAAGGCGGCGGAAGGGGACAAGCCATCGCGGTGATACACCTCCAGGAAACGTGTCATCAGATCGGCCGTCCGCCGGTCGTCCACTTTCCAGAGAGTCGCCACGACGCGCGCGGCTCCGGCTTGGAGAAAGCTCCAGGAGAGTCCCAGGGTCCCTTCGCCGCGCACCCTGTCTCCACTTGCGGTCTCGCAGGCCGAGAGGACCACGAGGTCCACCGGCAGCGACAAGCGGGAGATCTCGAGGCCGGTCACAAACCCCGGCTGAGGGCGGCCCTGGGAATCGCGCAACGACAGCACCAGGCCGGAGAGCCCCGGCAGGCGATGGCCCACGGCATGGGTGGCGAAGTACAGCATTTCGAAGCCGCTCCAGTCGTTCTGGACCAGAGCTTCGCGGCTCGCCTCGAACCCGACGGCCACGAAGGGCTTTCCGTCACCCTGCCAGAGGTTCTGAACCGCCTCGACCTCGCGCCGGGAACCCGGAAGGCGGGGGTAGGGATTCGTCGCCGACCGTTTCCCGTCGGGTCCAAAGACGGGATCTCCGAAGATCCCCAACCGCCCCGTCCTCGTGAGACGGCGAGCCTGGGCAGCGCGTGATCTCGCGAGCATGGACAACGAGGGCAGGTCGACGATTTCGTGACTCTCGACCAGAGGCTGATCTCCCTTGTCCGGAGGAATCAGGGCGGCGAACGGCAGATCCTGGAGAGCTCCCTCGGTGACGATGATCAGGCGCTTTTTCGATGCCAGCCGGTCACCGGCGGGCGCCAACAGAAGCTCGCCCAAATCCTTTCCGATAGAGATTTGCCGGGCGACAGTTCTCCTGTCGGTTCGCTGCAGTGCTGCGAGGAAATCCAGCACCTTCGATTCGATCAGCGCCCGGCCCGGCAGAGGATGTATCTGCAAGCCCTGCTGCGAGATCTCGAAGAGGTGGCTGCGCTCTGCTCCGAGCGCGTAGACGAGGGCCAGGGAATCCGCGTCCAGGAGATGCTCCCGGACCGTGTCCAGATCCACGGTCTCGACAGCCTCTTCTTCATCGGGCGCCGCGGCGCGGATGCGGCCCCGGACGCGTTGGAGGTCCTCAATCAATTCCGCGAGGCGCTCGTCCTCCCCGGACGCAGGCTGCCCGGCGAGCCGGCTGATCTCCTGCTCCAGGCGTTTCTCCTCAGCCAGCAATGCAGGATCGGTGACGGTCCGAGTGCGGCCTGTGGGTGCGAGCGCATCGAGCAGCTCGCGGGCCACTTGGCGTTCATGAACCTCGAAGGCACGGCTCGCGTATCCGGCTCCCGGCTGGCGTCTGTCGAGGCCGAGGAGCACGTCGACCGCAGTCTCGTAGTACTCCTGGCGGGAACCGAAATAGGAGAGCCGGTAATCCTGCCGGTTCGTCGCGGCACGCAATCCCTCAATGATCCGGAGAGCCGGATCCAACCGCTGCCAGGCCTCGTCCAGGCGGCCCAGGTCTCGCAAAGCTTCGGCCGATCTGGCCTGGACCATGGCTTCGCCGTTGCGGCTTCCGATCTCACGGAAGATCCGCAGGGCCTCTTGATACCGCTCCAGACCGCGCAGCGGCTCTCCCCCTTGCGTGACCGCATAGGCCAGCTCGGTCAAGATGACCGCCTCGTCGCGACGAATGTGTCCTGCCTGCGCCACGGCCAGGGCCTCCTCGAGCGCCTGCCGAGCCCCATTCCAATCGCCTTTCTTGCGGCGCACGATACCCAACGAGGTCAATGCGGCGGCCCGTGCCCGGCTCGGCCCGCCGTGCCCCAACGCTGCGATGGCCTCGAGGGCGGAGCTCTCGGCAAGAACGAGCGCGCCGGTCCGAGTGCCGACATCGGAGACCCCGCGGAGGGCCAGGGCGACTCCTTCCGGGTCGGCCAGGCTCCGGTAGAGGCCCAGGGCCCGCTGATAGCCCGCGAGAGCCTCTGCCGAGCGATCGAGATCGAGGAGCAGGGCCGCCCGGTCGATCTGGACATCGGCCTCCAGCTCCGGAAGGTGGATCCGCCGGCTACGCTCGGCGGCCGTCTCCAGGCAGTCCAGGGCTCGTTGGAAGAAGCCGCGCATCCGCCAAGCCGTTCCCAAAGCCGACAACGCCGAGACCAGGGCCTGCTCCTCCCCCTCCTGCTCGAACAGCGAACGGGCCTCTTCGAGATGCTCGGTGGCCGTCTCCGCCTCTCCGAGCCGCAGCTCGAGCTTGCCGAGATCGTGGAGCAGGAAGCTCTTGCGCCCTTCCCCCAGGCCGCGGTACCAGGAAAGGGTCCGGTCCCAGGCATCGCGGGCGGCCGGCAGGTCGCCCGATTGATTCAGAGCGGCACCGAGCTGACGAACCGTCTCGGCCTCCCGGAGGTGCAGACCCAGCCGGTGCCAGACCTCCCGGGCCTGAGAAAAGCGCTCGATCGCCTCCGGCCACGCACTCTCCCTGGCGAGACGCCGGCCTTCGCGGTCGAGACGGTCGCCCGCGATCCATTCGCGGTCCTGGGGCTGCGCCGGCCGCTGCGTCGCCTCCCGGAGGAGGTAGCGCCCTGCTTCCGGCACACCCTTGACCGGTTGCATCTCGATGCCATGGATCTCCACGCGATAAGGGCCGGGGAGATCCGCGATCTGAAGGATCTCCTCCGGTCCATATCTGCCATTCGGACTGTCGACTTTCAGGATCTCCTGGCCTCGAGGGTCATGCAGCGACAGAGCCACATCGAGGCCCTGCTGCTCGACCACGACGTGCAGGGTCTCTCCGGGAGTGAGAGAGAAGTCTCGGAAGTGGACCTCTCCCATGGCCAGCGCGATGGGCCCGGCGCTCTGCGGGATCTCGACCTGTTTCACGGCACCCGGTTCCTTTCGGGGAACACCGTCCGGCCCGCAGGCCTGCAGGACCAGGAGCACAGACGCCAGAATCACGCCCGCGCTCTGCGGCAGGCGCCGAGCGGCACAACGATCAGCCACGGGTGTAGGCATCCCCCAGAACAGGTCGCGCAGGAACCCGGCACGGAGGATCACGAGAGGCTCAGGGAGTCGCCGGTTCTGCGCCTTCAGGGACGAGACGGCGATCGTCCAGAATGGATGCAGTCCCATCCTCACCGAGGCCGAGCAGTTGGAACCTCACCGGCTCCGCCGGAAACGGCAGGATCAGGAGCTGCTCACCGCGAGCGAAAGGCCGGCTTTGCCACCAGACGGCGCCTCCCGGGTGGAGCAACCGGACGGCATAGCGTGGGGACTCAGGGACGTCACGGAAGACGAGGTAGAGCACGGCGTGGCCCTCACCCGCCGCTATCAGCCGGGCGTCCAAGCCGCGCTCCTCGCTCCCCAGACGGATCTCTCCCGCCGAACCAGAAGGAATGAGGACCGGGTCCGCGCCCTGACGGACGCGCTGCCTCAGGCTCTGGGCATAGATCGACAAGCCGACTACGGCGACCGCGAGGATCGCTGCCAACGCGTACGCCGGAGAAAAGGCTCGCCGGGACCGGCGCCGCGACAAGGCGGGAGAGGTCTTGAGCGGCGTTTGGATCTTCAGGCGCGAGGCGCGCAGCCGCTCCGACCAGACGCGGTACTCGGAATCGGCCTCGGCTTCCTGCTCGAGGAGGTTTGGTGTCAAGGTGCCGCGCTCCACGTCCTCGTGCTTCGCGCGCACCTGCCTGACGATCTCCTCGTCCACATGGCGGGCCTTCGAGCCAGCCGTTACGAGATCGTCCGCCAGCCAGACCGCGAAGCCGCACCGGGCCGTGAGCGGCTCTCCCATCTGCTCCTCCAGAGAAAGATCACGAGCTCCCACCAAAGGCATCGCATCCAGAGGGACGAGGAGCGATCGCCGGCTCGCCTCCCTTGTGACGAGCAGCCATTCGAGACCCGGCTCGGCCTCAGGAAAGATCACAGTCTCGCCGGCGATCGGCAGCACGCCGTCCGCGGGTTGCCTCGTTTTTTCCGCGATCGCTTCCAACGAGAGGCGGTAGAGCCGCTCCCGGCGCTTGGAATGGTTCATGAGCCGTGCCTCCGAGTTGGAAATCTGCACCGGCAAACGCACAGGCTTCAAAGACGACCAGACTTGGTGGCTCCCCTCGACGACCACCACCCTTCCTCGGCAGGAGTTTGCCAGGCCTCCCAAAGCCTCTTTCAATCCTTGGATGCGCCCCCGGGGAATCCGGAGCAGCTCGCCGATCCGGCTGTCCGGGGGAGGAGGGCCGGTGCCGGGCCCTTCCTCGAGAGCGGCGGTCCACTGGAGCAAGAAGTCCAGGAGCCTGCGCAAGTAGGTCTTCGTGCGCTCGTCCTCTGGAGATTGCTCGATCCCTTTCGCGATACAGCCGAGAAGTCTCTGGTAGTTCTGCTCTTCCTCCAAGGCTTGGCGAGGTTCCAAGACAGGAATCAGAAGCGGCTGTGAGCCGCGAGCTTCTGACCCGGGCGCGAGCTCCACGTCCTCATACACCATTCCGAGCCACCGCGTGCGCGCGTCCTCTTTGAGAGGATTGACCAGGTCCCGGAAACGAAACGCCGGATAGCTCTCCGCGGTCAGGTCGGCGATGCGAGCTGCGAGTTCTGCAACCACTCCCTCTCGGCGCCAAGCCATTACGAGGTCAGGCATCAAGTCGTCGTTCCATCGGCGGATCAGGCTCGGATCCGGGCACTGTGCCGATGTCTCGTTCCCCTGCGGCGAGAAACCCAGCAGTGTATCGTTCCGGATATCCGGATCTCCCGTCAGCAGATAGAGGGAGCCGCTTTTCACCAGAGTCTCCACAGCGTCACGAGCGATCTCGAAGACGCGGTATCCGAGGGGATCATGGCGCCGCTGGGCATCATGGAGGAAGTGCCGGACGTTCAGGACGATCAAGCCATCGATGGTGGGGTGGACTTTGGCCTGATTCCGGAGCCCCTGGATCCGCCGGACGAAGACGTACTCGAAGCAGTCGAGAACGAGCTCGTCCAACAGATCGGCCTCATCCCAGCGGCTACCCCCAAAAGCACCGAGATACCTGGGAGGAGAGCTCCACAGGTCTCTCCGCTTCAGTTCCTGGATCAAGAAGCTCCTCAGGGATTTCAAGACATCGTCGAAGCAGGACCTGTCCAGCAGCGAATCGCCAGCGGCTCCTCGCACGTACTCCGTGAAGGTGCAACTCACTCAGTCACGATACTCTATCGCCCACGCAGCGCGAAGACCTCGCTCGCGCCGTCGGAGTAGACCCGGCGGAAGCGCCGCCGGAAGGCCGGATCGTCCTCCGGCAGCTGGAGCGGCGGTGGCGAGCCCCCCTACAGGCACTTGGTCAGCCGCGGAGTCTTCCCCTGGGCGAGCTCGAAGGGACCGAGCTCCTCCTTGGAGCCGGTCAGGGTGATCGTCAGGGTCATCTGACCGCCCTTGACCGTTCCCGAGTAGACCGTCGGCGCGCTCGTGTCCCCCTCGCCTTCGCGGATGGGACCGTGGTGCTCCCGGGCATAGGTGCCCGCGGCCCGGAAGGCGCCGCTGTTGTCGGGAAGAATCGGCTCGCTGATCGTCCCGTGGGCGCAGTCGAGCTCCGCGGCCGCCGTCCCGTCGTCGGCCACGTCGAGCCGGATGTGCTGGCCGCCCCAGACCCCGGCGGCCAGACGGCTCCGGTCGGCGGCGGACGAGGAGGTGCAGGCCAGGAGCGCGGAGAGGGCGAGTGTCCAGAGGAGGGCTCGTTGCATGCCCCTAGTCTATTCCCCTTGCAGTCCTCTTGCGGTCTTCTTGCGTCATTGCCGCGTCCTCCGCTACGGTGGCGGCCATGTCGATCCTCTTGAGCTTCGCCCATCCGGATGACGAGAGCTTCTTCACGGTCGGAGTGACGCGCCAGGCCATCGAAGCCGGCCGGAGCGTGGTGCTCTGCTGCGCCACGCGCGGCCAGCGGGGCTCGGCCGGCAATCCGCCGTTGACCACGGTCGAGGAGCTCCCCGGCGTCCGCGAGCGGGAGCTCCGCGCGGCGGCGGAGATCCTGGGGGTGAGCCGGCTCGAGATCCTGCCCTACGAGGATCGCAAGCTCGCCGAGGCGCCCGCGGAGGAGATCCGCGCCTCCCTGGTCGGCCTGATCCGGCAGCACCGCCCGGCGATCGTGATCACCTTCGATCCCAACGGCGGCAACCTGCACCCCGATCACATCGCGATCAGCCGCTTCACCACCGACGCCGTCACCGCGGCCGCGGATGCGCGCTTCGTTCCCGAGCTCGGCCCGGCCCACCGGGTGCCGCGCCTCCTCTGGGTCGGGCCGGTGGCGCCCTGGGAAGAGACCGACCGCGAACGCCTGGCCGCGCGGCCGGGCGTCGACTTTCTGATCGACATCGCCCCCTGGCGCGAGGCCAAGCGGCAGGCCCTGGCCGTCCACCGCACGCAGCAGCCGTCGATCGGGCGGCTGTTCTTCTCGCGCCCGGACCTCGACGACATCCTCCGCTTCGAGACCTTCCGGCTCGGCGCCGGGGTGCCGCCGGAGACGGTTCCCGCCGCGGACCTCTTCGCCGGCCTGCCCGGCCTCTAGCCGGGGCGGCCCGATCTCCGGTAGCATCAGGCCCGAGAGTGAATCCGTAAAGTCTGTGGATCGAACCGATGGAACACATTCATCCCATCCAAGTGATCGGCGTCATCGTCCTGGCCGTCGTCCTCTGGTACGTGCGGAAGCAGAAGATGGCCGCGAAGGGTCCCGCGAAGAGTGCGCCGGGTGGCCCCGGGGCGCAGCCGCGCGCCGAACGGCCGGTGAAACCGGTGGATCCCCCCGAGTTGGTCTATGCGAACTTGCGCAAGCGGGCCTTCGAGACATCTCCCCAGAGCCTCGGCCAAGCCGGCGACGTCGGCGAAGAGGAGGCCTATGGCCTGGTCATGGAAATGGGGATCGCCGACTCGGTGCTGACCCTGGCCTGCTTCGCCGACGGCGACGCGGGCCTCTACTACCAGTCCGGCGGAGGGATGAAGGGCGGGGGCGCCCACGAGAACGTCCGCAAGGCGGCCAAGGCGTTCCTCGCCCTCTCCCAGCAGGCTCTCCCGCGGATGACCCGGGCGATGGACACGCCGCTTCCCGAGCCGGGCAAAGTGAGCTTCTACGCGCTGACGCCGAAGGGAATCCTCACCGCCGAGGTGGACCGCGAGTCTCTCGGCGAGTCCCAAAGCCCGTTCGCCTCCCTCTTCTACAGCGGCCAGGAAGTCGTCACCCAGATGCGCCAGGTGCAGGCGCAGAAGGCGAGCTGAGCCCCTCACCCCCAGCCCCTCTCCCGCAAGCGGGCGAGGGGTGCAGGTTACCCTACAGCGCGCTCCTCCGGGCTCGGATCAGGAACCGGTTCGTCCACGCGTAATCCGGCCGCTCGGGGAGAGCGCTCCGCTCGAACGCCGCATCGAATTGCCGGTGGAGATCGAGCCGCCAGGCGTCGACGTCCTTCCAGGGGACCTCGCCGCGCCGGATCGCCAGGAGCCGCTCCCGGTGCTCATCGGCCACGCGCACCGCGACCTCTCCGGACTCCAGCGTGGCGATCCCGGTGAGCAGGAGCCGGATGAGATGCATCGCGTGCTTCCACTTGAGCTGCCCCTTGGTGCGCAGGTCCTGCTCCAGCCGCCGGAACTGGGAGAGGACATAGCCATTGAAGGTCTTGTACATCAGCTTGGAGAGGAGGCGCGCGCGGTTCTCGAGGAGCGCTGCGGCGATCGGCGTGCAGGTCTCCACCAAGGGCGTGTAGAGGCACTCCAACACGTTCGGGTCCGCCTTCAGGGCCATGGTGAGGAACTTGCCGATCTCCCAATAGACCTCCTGCGTCTCCTGGTTTTCGAGCTGCTCGGGCACGCCGTAGAGCGACCACTGGAGGTCGGCCGGCGGGAGATAGATGCCGCGGCGGTCCAGATCAGAGCCCTCCCCGGCGAGGCCGTACGCCTGGGAGCCCGTGACGCAGCGGTAGATCACATGATCCCAGAGCTCCCGCTCGGCCACCGCGGCCTCGGCCGCCAGATCCTCCCGCTGCGTGTGCTTGTGGATCGTCAGGTTCTGCCGGCGGAGCGACACCTCGCGGCCGTCGGGCAGGCGGACGCGGTAGGAGTGCGTGCCGTCGAGCGGCGCCTGGATCACCTCGCCAACCGCACCGGCCGGGCAGAGAACGTTGCCGCGCGAGTCGCGCAGCTCGATCCGGCTCACCACCTGCGTGCCCACCGGAAGGATGAGATGCGGCCGGTCCGCCCCCTGCTCGGTCATCCGCGCATTCGATCACATCCTGGAGGCGAGAAGGTAGAACACGATCGCGACGATGCCGGTGGAGACGACGAGATAGACCGCGATCGCGGAGGTGTTCGACCGTCCGGTCTTGCCGTTGTACTGGGTCCCGCACCCCTGGCACCGGACATGGGTCAGAAGGGCCGGGCCGAGGGCGCCTCCCCACCAGGTGAACGGGATCTTCTTGACGCTGGTGCTCCCGCACTTCGGGCAGTTGAGGAAGTCCGACATAGAGCAGCCTCTCCTCGCACGGGTCTACCCTCTCTCAAAGGGCAACCCGGCAACAAAGAAAAAAGAAAAATAAGATGGCGAAACTGAGAGGAGGATAGCGCGGGTTGCCGGGAAAAGCCATCCTATCTCTCGTCGAGCTTTGCCATCTCGAGGCTCGCCCTGAGAGGAAAGAACGGGGACGGTGCCCCCAGGACGAGCCGAGAGCTACAAAGGTAAGATCAACTTCGGCGACTCCTCAGAAACAGCCGGCTTGCGCCGGCACGGCATCGATCAACCGGGCCAGTGCGTCATCGTAGGCCCCCGTTTCGACCGGCGGCTGGAAGACCGACCTGAGCCGTGTGGCGCAAGGGGGGCACCCGGCCAGTAGATGACGCACGATTTCGCGGCACTCCGATCGGCTGGCGGTACCGGCCACGAAACGGTTCATGGCGCGGCAATCAGGGCAGCCCCTCACGGACACTCCTACTCGGGCGATTCGCCAGTTTCCGCAGATCCCGGATCGCCGCAGAGATCGCGTCGGCCAGGATGCATTCGAGACCCGTGCGCACCTCGGTCACGAAGTCGAAGTCCTCTTCTCCCGCAAACATCACATCCTCGCGCGGCGACGCCGGCAGGCTCGCCCGCAGACTGGTCAACCGCTCCCGGATCACTTCCAGGTCCGCGGCGACCTGATCCAGCTCCACGCATACGGTCTTCTCGATGTCGTCTACCATCCAGGCACCCCTCCTCACAGCGCTCAGCGCTTCGCTGGAGAGGATGACCGCGGTTTTGGTCCCGAATGACAAGAAAGTACGAATTCCCTATAGGCTATGTCTCGACGGTCCTTCTTGCCGCAGTGCGCAACGGCGTCCGGGTTTGTAACCGGTCCGGATGTCACGCTCGACGGCCGGCGCGCACTGTTTGAGGGTGAAGCGTCTTAAAGGAGGCATTTGCATGGCGGAAGAGATTCCTCCGAGCCATGGCCTGGCGCTCGGCTACTTCTACCGGAAGCGCGGTCTGAAGCCGGTCCAGGCGGCCGAACGGTTGGGGCTCGCCGACGCCGGGACGCTCCGCAAGCTCGAGAAGGGGATCGTGAAGATGTCGCGGGAGACGCTCGACGAGAAGGCCGGCCGCCTGGGGTTCACGCCCGAGGACGTCGACGCCTTCCTCTTTGGGGACGGCCTGATCGAGCCCGAGCCGCCGCCGCAGCCGGCCTCGCCCGTGGCGTTGACCAAGGAGGAGCTGCGCCGGATCGACCGCGCAGTCGCGGCGGCCGCCTGGGCTTCGGGCGAGACCGTCCGCGCCGAGCTGATCCGCCGGAAGAAGGCCCGCAAGGCCGCGGCGGCGCACCGCGAGGCCGAGGAGCTCTGGGCGAACCTGAAGCCGCTCCCCCTCGCCGACCGGCGCGCCCTGGTCACGATCTTTCCGCACTACCGGAGCTGGGCCCTGGTGGTCCGGGTCTGCCGCGAGAGTGAACGGCGAGCGGCCCACGACGCGGCCGAGGCGCTGGAGCTGGCCGAATTCGCTCTCTTCATCGCGGAGCGCTGCCCGGGCGAGGAGAGCTGGCGCGCCCGTATCCAGGCGGAAGTCTGGGGTTTCCTCGGCAATGCGCGCAGGGTCGCCAACGATTTCGACGGCGCCGATGCCGCGTTCGCCCGGTCGAAGCAGCTCCTGGAGGCTGCGGCCGGCGCCGATCCGGACCTGCTCGACGCCTCCCGCCTGTTTGATCTGGAAGCCACCTTCCGGGGAGAACAGCACCGTTTTCCCGAGGCTCTCGAGCTGCTCGATCGGGCAAAAGAGGCGAGCGGCGGCGTTACGGCCGGGCGCCTCCTGCTGAAGAAGGAATTCGTCCTGTATTTGATGGAAGATTACGAGGGCGCGCTGGTGGTCCTAGAGGAGGCCAAGCCGTTGATCGAGAAGGCGAACGAGCGTCGGCTGCTGTTCGCTCTCCGTTTCAATACCGCCGACAACCTGGCCCGCCTGGAGCGTTATGCGGCAGCGGAGGCGTTGCTGCCGAAGGTACAGGAACTGGCTGTGGAGCAAGGGCATGCTCTCCACCTCATCCGGTGCCTCTGGTTGCGAGCCAAAATCGACGCGGGGCTGGGACGGAAAGAGAAGGCCATGGCAGCGCTTGAGCAGGTGCAGCGGGATTTCACGGTGCGCCGGCTCCCTTACGACGCAGCCCAGTCGTCCCTGGACCTGGCCCTTCTGTGGCTGGAGCAGGGGCGCAGGGCGGAGGTGCGGGAGCTGGCGCTGGGCATGGCGTGGATCTTTACGGCCAAGGGGATCCATCAGAAGGCCCTGGCCGCGCTCAGGATCTTCTGCGAAGCGGCGCGGGAGGAGGAGGCGACGGTGGAGCTGACCCGGCAGGTGATCGCCGAGATCGAACAGGTCCGCCGGACGGCTCCTCCTCTCCACCGGACGCTCTAGCTGCCGCAGTTGCCACTCGGGTCGATGTGGCAGCCGGTGTCGCCATTGCTGGTCGCGGGCGGCTCCACGATCACGGCATCCAGGCAGCTGCCGCTCGGGTCGAGATGGCAGCCGGTGTCGCCCCAGAGGCTCGTGACGAGCTGCCACAGCCGGCGCAGGAGATCCGGGGGCTCGGAGGCGGGTGCGGCGGCGGCGCACAAGGGGACGGCGAGCGTGAGGGCGAGAGCGAGGACGACGATCTTGTTCCGAAGAGAAGCACTGCGCATGGAGACCTCCGGCAAGAGCGCTCCGCCGGGGTCTCCATGATCCCGGGGGCGGCTCTTCGCAAACATGGACCAACGGGACATAGGGCATATCCAGAACAGGAAGGAGTCTGGCATGGCGAAGAGGGGTGATCCAGCGGTTCTGCGCTTCGTGGTGCTCTGGCTGCGCGCGTTCGCCCGCTGGAACCAGACGCAGCTCGCGGATTCGTGCGGGGCGTTTCAGGCCGACGTCTCGCGTTGGGAGCAGGGGCTGGAGGCGCCGCCCGAGGAGAGGCTCCGCCGCATGGCCGCGGCGGTGGGCATCCCCTGGCTCGTGGTGGCGCTGCTGCGGCGTGTCTTCGTCCTGGCGCTCGCCATCGCGGAACGGTTCGGCGGTGCCGGCGCCGCCCGAGAGGCGGGCTCACCCGGCGGCGCGCTCGCCGAGCCCGTCGCGCTGGCCGTGGCGCCGTACCTCATCGAGGATGAGGAGGAGGGCGAGCCGCTCTCCCCCGAGGCGGTCCGCCGCGAGGCCGCCGAAGCCCTGGCGGAGCTCATGCGCCTGCCGCCTCCACGGCGGTACCACCTGATCGAGGCGGCCCACCTGGATCGCCGGCGGAGAGAAGCCCTGGCCGGCCAGGCCCGCTGCGCCGGCGAAGAGGCGGCGGCCTACGGCCCGGCACTGGCGGGGGAGCTGGCCGAGCTCGCCCGTTTCCTCGTTGCCCACTAGGCCCGTCAGGGGCCGTCCTGGAACTGCGGAGCCACTGATCGAAGCAGCGAACGAGTCCTTGGGCATGGCGTGGATCTTCGAGGCCAAGGGGATCCACCGCGAAGCCCTGGCCGCGCTCACCCTCTTCTGCGAGGCGGCCCGGCAGGAGGCCGCGACCGTGGCGCTGGCGCGGCAGACGATCGCCGACATCGAGAAGGCCCAGCGGACGGCGCCGCCGATCCGCAGCGGCTCCGACAAAGGCGAACAGAGCTAAGGGCTCGGCCCTTGGAAGCTCGAGCCCTGCTGGAGTTGGCGCGGCGGCAGTTTGCCGCTTCTCGGCCCGAGGGCTCCCGTCTTATTTCCGGGGTTTCACCTTTTTCGCGACGACCCAGCGTGCATCCGTGATCGAGACGAGACACTCCTGCTGCGGATTGATGGACCTTGTGATTTCAAAACGCCGCGTCCTTGTGGCATTCATCTCGGTAGGAGTGTAGGTGTGTGATGCGGCCGAGAATTCGACCAGATCACCTCGTCCGAAGAGAAAGACCTTCCCCTGGCTTTGAAAGGCTACGCATGGAGCGACAATTGCACATTCGGGATTCCCCCAGGTCGCCACGTACTGAGGCCGGGCGCCTGCGATCCCATACCGGCTTTGAACCTCTTTGAGCGCATCCCCGAGCTTGGGGACAACTGCGCCGCGGTAGATTGGAGCCCATGCCTCAGTTTCCTGCTCCTTCGTCGGCGGCGTCGTCCACTCGGCCACGAGACCACTCTGGTTGAGAACGAACCGACTGACTTCCCTGCCGGTGCTGGAATCGGTCACATAGAGGAGGAGATAGAAATCCATCTGCTGGCCCGGCCGGCATCGATTCGGGGTCCAGTTTTCGACGCGTGGAATTCTGAAGGCGAGAGTGTTTTCGTCGACCGCCTGGGCCAACGGCATCTGATCGGTCGAAACCTGCTTCCCCGCGATGATCTTCTTGTAACCATACTTGAAGTCCTCGATGATCTCCGCTTCCGTACGGGGAAAGGGCCTGGGCGCATAGATGGGTGAATCGGGCTTGGCTTCGTGGATGAGGCGCTCGAATTCTCGGCGGCTTTGCCCGTTCAGATCCGCGCATTCCTGCGGAATCCAAGGCTGCGCCGCTGCGCCGACCGCCCAAAGAAGTGTTACCGTCGCGAAAGATATCGATCTCACCGAATGGTCCATGACGCGGCGAACGGGCCTTTACCGACCGTGGTGAGCTAAGCTAATTGTCATCAAAGTAGCCGGTCACATCGATGATGAAGTGGAACGTCGCTCCCGACATCAAGCCGCCCGCCACCTGGATGTCGGCGAATCCATCGTTCGCCAGCCCAATCACGGCGTTGTTGGATCGCGTCGCGCCGGCCGCAAAGTTGAGCACAAACGTAGTGGGCGGCGGCTGGTTGCCTGGCCATACGGTAATCGAGCCGCTCGCGCTCGGGCTGACCACGGTGAAATTGAACGCCACCGCATCGGCAGTCAGTGGGATTCCGCACCGGCCGCCAACCTGAAACCACTCCGTAACCCCGGAGGTCATGAGACCTGGATCACCCGTCCGCGTGTCTGCGACCCGGCATGGTGGCACTGTGTAGAAGACCGACGAGGGCGGTCGGAACGCGTGGGACGCCGCCATGATGCGGTACGACCCTTCGGACAACGACGAGGTGCCGTACACGCGAACATAGACCGGATTGGTCGCGACGGTGAGAGTCGCGCCCTCGCCGATGAATCCTGCTCCGGAGCCACCCGGGCCATCACCGTGATTGGCGATTTCGAGAAGAAGCCTGCCGGTCGCGTCGAGAATGTCGAAGGCGATGTCCGTCTGCACCCCGTCCCGGTTAGGATCGCCGTCGGCGGAGACGAAAATTGTATCCCCAATAGTGGTCGCAATCGAGTAGTAGTCGACATCGTCGTCGTTGAAATCCTCGTCGTTGGTGTCCGCAATCGCTGCATTGCGGGCGGCGATCGGGGATGTGCTCGTCACCAGAGGTGTCGCCGATGCCATATCGCCGTTGGGTTCGGTTTCCGACGTCGCCGTCGAAGCGATGACGACAGAAAGTGAATACCGGCTGATGGTTTCAGTGTCCGATTCCTTGACCTGCAGGTAGTACGTCCCCGCGGACGCGACCTGCCGTCCGGCAATCACGCTGGAAAGGACCGACTCGACCGTGAGATCGCCCCCGTTGCCGGTTCCGTCGTCCTCGTCCGTCTCGAGGACGGTCGTGCCGTCCGCGGCGAACAGAGTCAGAACGCTATCTCGCGAGTCGGTCTGCGGCCCCCCCGTGTCGACGTGAGCCCAGATCCGCGCATTGGCGGGAACCGTGATCTTCCAATAGTCGAGGTCGCCGGAGACCCCGATCGCGCCCGTGGCGAGCGCCCTGCCGTTGCTGAGGTCGAGCAAGTTTGCTGCGGCGGGAGTGTTATTCGATTCCATTTCAGTCACCACGGGCAGCATCAAGCTGTACCCAGGGCTCGCGGCCACCCCGAGCGCGATAACGCTCAGAAAGACGAGACAGCCGGACTTCGTACCGCCTCTACTGATTCCAACTTGAGTCTGCAAGGAGGTCTCTCCAATTGACTGGAGCCGTGAAGATGTTGCTCTGTGCGTCGGTATAGTCGAATCTCAGAAATGGTTTCCCGGCAAAGGTGTCCTCCCTTTGCTGGTCTCGGCCAGGAAACATCGGCGGAAGTAGGAAGATCGATAGTCTACCGGTATGCGGCTGCGGGAACAACCGGATTTCGCCATCAGTCAATCTGCCCTGTGCATCCCACTGAATCTCGAACTCCAATGCGGTAGGGTCGAACCGAAAAAAGGTAGTGGTTCCGTCATTATTACGGACCCTCTGATATCCAAGGATCGTACCTCGGTATAGATGAGGGTCTTCGCCGCGGAATAGCGCAATGTTCCAAGTTGTCGGGTCGTTGGGGCTGGCCCCAAGGAGTGTAAACCATTTAGTAAGCCGAAGCGCGCGGGATAGGATTCGAAAGATCCGCTCGTCGAAGGCCGTCAGCTTCGCATGACACCCCCTCGGGAGGCCATCAGCAAGAAGAAGTCCCCGCCCCAATGCGTCAGCTGCTGGGAGGGACTGTCTGCGGCCGCTGTTAGTTTTAAGGCTGTTGACGGCGAGCGGGATTTTCGGAACATAAGGATCTTCCACAATGGCTGCGACCTCCATTGTGATCGTCATCCACGGCTCGGACGTAGCCACCACCAGGTTGGAGTCTTGACTTCGCCGTGCAATCGTCACATGAGGGAGCAAGGGGCGCCTTGGATCGAGCCGGTCGCCCTTCTCGCCAAAGACCATCTCTATCGAAAGCTGCCGTTCATCCCGGATCTTGCCAAGGCTGTCCTCTCGCACGCTATCGGTCACCGCAAGGCCGCTGTACGAGGCTCCTCCCGAGGCCTGTCGCCACAGAAACAGCGACGGATTCAGTGCCTCAGCTCCCGGCTCCACTTCGGAAACAACCATTCGGAGGGCGAGATGCTCGAGCTGTTGCCGGTCGCACTCGACTTCTTCCGGCGAGAGAGCGACGGGGAATTCAATCGCACCCGAGCTGCGTGAAGCGCAGAACAGAAGGACCCCGGATAGCAGCAGATGCAATTTCAGGTCTCTATACCACCTCATGTGAACCTCCTTACCCCGTCTTCCGGATGCGAAGTAGGATATCGTAGGTGTAATGGCACCCAGGGGTTGTGCTTCCTCCGGGCCATACCGGGGGCTGGATTGTCACCCAGCCTGACCAGTCCGGGGGATTTGGGGGCTTTGTACGCACACAGGTTGAAGCAGACCACTGAAGGGTTTGGCTTCCCGTGACCTCATTCTTCTCTGGACAGATCCACTCGATTTCGTACGTTCCGCTGGCCGAGCCGAAACAGAGCTTATAGGTCTCGTTGGCGCTGTAGTAAGGCGGGGTATCTTTGGGGATCGGCTCGTAACCGTCAAACCCCAATTGCCTCGACTTGCTGTGATGGATATAGGCGACGTACGTCCGAACACCGGTGGCATTAGGCTTCGGTTCGAGTGCCGCCCAGTACGTGAAGTTTGAACTTGCCGTCCGTGATACATCATAGGTTTCCAGACTGATCCAGTTCGGTGGGTCGGCTGCAACGGTGAGTTGGCGCAGAGGAAGCGTAGTCAGGAAGCTTCTGAGCCTACCGAGTTGATCCCTCACCTTCCCCCCGTTTGTTGAAGAGTAGTTGTAACCGAAATGGTCGAAGGCAGCACCGCGGTTCAGCGCGAACTCCCAGGCTTCCGCGCGCGCTGAGTTTGGCCCGCCACCATTCGCTGTTCCTTGCGGTCCGCTGATACCGCTGATTTTCCCCTCGTTGAAGCCGATGACTCGACCTGACGCGGCAGCGAACCGGACGAGAGCGATGGCGCCCAGATCTGCGGGTTCGCTGTCTACTCTCGTGTAATGGCCATTGATAACACTGACGTTGGGGTTGCCCACATAGTGGCTGACGCCATCCTGCGAATACGGCTGCACCGCGATGAGGTGGGGATGTTTGAGCTTGCGGGCGCGATTGCTGTTCACATACTGCGCCTCGTAGGTCACGACCTCGTTGATCATCATCTCCTGCCACGACTTGATCGCGGCGGCATCGACGGCGGGCGGCTTGGTAGGATCGCAGTCTTGAGTGGAGGTGGGATTGGGGTTTTCCGGCTCGTTCGCGATCTCCCAGTAGATGTGCGGCTGGTCCCACAGGGCGTCGATCGTCCAGTGGATGACATCCTTCTGGATCTGGCGGACCCTGGCAAGCGGGGCGGGATCGCCCGAGGAGGAGATCCTCACGAAGTCGCTCCGGCTGGTGAAGCCCACGTGCTCCAGGTTATTTCCCACGCGGCCATAGTTCTCGTTCCAGGGCCCATATTCCCACACTCCCCACCACGGCGCGAAGAAGGTGACCTCGACAAAGAGTTTCTTCTGGCCCTTGCCTGCGAGCTGGACGACATTGCGAAGGTTGCGGAAGAACTGCTCATTCCGCGTGTCGAGACGCCAGTAGCCCAGAGCACCCCCTGGACCCGGTACGTACTCGAACGGCTGATCATCGGGATTGACTGGTTTGTAGCAGGCACTGGTCGCGAAGTCCGGCTCGATGCCGTTGAGGGCCACGACAAGGCGGATCTTGTTGAGACCCTTGGCCTTTGCATCGGAGAGGACGTTCTTGTAGTAGCTCGGCTTCATCGAGTCGAAGGTGCACATATCGCTGCCCGTACCGAGGTGGAGATGGCAGGCGGCGTCCGCGGACACCCCCACCATGACGGTGACGCTGTTGTTGAAGTTGAAATACCGCGAGGAGGAGTCCACCCCCAGCGGGATTATGGTCTGCGGGTTGGCGGTCGCCGGCCAGTCGAGGTACACCGGGTCGATCGGCGTCAGATTGGCAAAATCGGGCGCCGGAGGTGTCGGCTTCGAATCGAGATCCGCGTCGCTCGCGGGGCAATACATGCCCCCTGGGCTGAACACCTCGCCGAGGCCTTCACCGAAAGCGGGGGCTGCCAGAAGGAGGCCTGCCACCACAAGGTTGCCGGCGCGGTGGCGCAGGCGAGGTGATCCGATTGGCAGCGTCCACAGGCTCATCGATGCCTCCCAAGGTCATGGCATTCCCCGAGCGGAGCTCTATTGAGAGTACCATAAGCTTAGGGTGTTCCGAGTGACTGAGACGTGACATAGGCTCGAAACGAGACTACGGATGGCTCGGGACTACGCCTCCAAAATCTCTCCTACATCCTTGAGGCTACGGTGAACTGGGCGGGTCTGCTGCGCGATACGGCATGGAATGGGGGATTGGTGCCCTGACGGTTACCTCTCCTCGAATACCCAAAGCTCGGCCCCCGTTTGCGGCTCGAAGCCGCGGAAATAGAGGCGTTCCCCCACGGGTAGGAAGTAGTCGCATTCGAGGTTGTCGATCGGCTGGGCGGTAGAGCCAGTGCCGTCCCAGACGAAGCAGGAGGGGCCGAGGCTGCTGCCGGTAGAGAAGACAAGGTACTTCCCGAAGGCGATCACGCTGCCATACCAGGCGAAGAGCTCTTGGCCGTCGGGACCATTGAGGGGAAAAGTTCCCTCAGCACTTCCATCTGTGACCCAAAAACGAAAGTCTTCATCGATGAAGACAAAGCGGTCACCGAAGGTTACTGGGCGCATCACAAAGTCGAAAAGCTCGGGTTGCGGCGTGGGCACCCGTGCCGTCCCAGCCGGCGTACCGTCGGTGACCCACAGCTGGGTGCTCCCCAGCGGCTCGGGCTCGGCAACGCTGACTGCCAAGAACAGGTGCGAGGCTGCGGGGAAAAGCCTGTCGATCCGCCCCGGAATGGAAACTTCGAGCGGGGCCGTTCCTCCCGGGCTACCGTCCGAAACCCAGAGCCTGACGCCATCCTCTCCAGGAGCTGCGCCCACGAAGAAGAGCTTGCCGGCCAGCTCCGCCACGGGCTCGGGCTCGCCCCATCGTTCATCGAGAGGAGCGAGAAGGGGATCGGCATCGACCAGCCGGCGCGTTCCCGCGGCTGTGCCATCCGAGACCCAGAGGTGCCGGTCATCGTCCACACGCCGGAAGAGGAGCTGGCTGCGCAAGACCGACGTCTCGTAGTACGGGTCCAGGTCGAGCGAGGCGGGGCCCGGCGCCAGATCGGCGACGAGATGGGTCGATTCCGGAGTGCCGTCGCTCATCCAGAGCTCGGCTCCGTGCTCCCGATCCTGGGCGAAGAAGAGGGCGCGGTTTCCGGCGCGGAACAGCCTCGATTGCCCGTCCACCCCAGGTGGCGTGAGCCGCACGAGGCCGGCCTCTGTACCGTCGGTCGACCAGAGAGCAGTTGGGGCCGTCGGCGCGGCGCGGGGAGGCGCTAAGAAGACCACGCGCTCTCCGAGGCTCACGGCGCCCCTCTGAGGGCCGCGGGGGGCCGGAAGTCGGAACGTTCCCGCGGCCGTGCCGTCACTCGACCAGAGCCCGTACCCTACGGTCGGTCCAGAGGTCTCGAAGATGAGCCGGTCTCCGGCGGCGGCGAGCGGGCTCGGAAGGGAACCGCCGTTTTCGATGAGCTCCAGGTCAGCCCACAAATGTGTGGTTTCGGGCGATCCCTCGGTGGACCAGAGCTCGTCTCCTTGGGAAGCATCCGCCGCGGCGAAGAACTCGCCGAAATAGAGCCCGGTGGTGGCCGCCACGCCAGGTGGAGTCAGCCGCGAGAGCCCCTGCGGCGTTTCGTCCGTCATCCAGAGCGCGCGCAGACCCTCCGGCCCGGTGGCGGTGAAGACGAGGACCGGCGAGTTGAAGTATTCGCGTGTGAGGTCACGCGGCTCGCTGCTGCACGGACCTGGGCAGACATCGACGACGAGCCGCGTCCCTTGCGGTGTGCCGTCGGTCCGCCAGAGCTCGCTGCCATGGACTCCGTCATCGGCGACGAAATACCAGATCCCCTCCTCCGCGAAGAGTGGGACTCCGATCTGCCGGCGCGGATCGGGCGTAAAGCTCGTAACGGCGTAGGTGCCGGCGACCGTCCCGTCGCTGGTCCAGAGCTGCCGGCCGTGCCGTCCGTCATCGATCACAAGGAACGCCCGGCCGTCGACCACCCGCGCCTCGACGACAGTTGCCGCACGTCGGCCGTGGACGATCTCGGTGAACGGCCGGAGTCCATGGGGCGTGCCGTCACTCCACCAGAGCTCGGGCTCGCCGCCGGAGACGGCGAGGAGCAGGCGGCCGCGCAGACCGCCGGCGAGGCGCAGGGGGATGGTACGACCGGGAGACGGTGCGACTACGGGGAACGTGCCGGCCCGTGTGCCGTCCGTCACCCACAGAGCAGTCCCCAGGGTGCGATGCCGGGCGATGAAGAAGGTTCGAGGGTCCCCGGGAGTCCAATCCCTGAGCAGCGCGCCATCCTCGAGAGGCAGGGGCCGGGCGATCTCACCCGACATTGTCCAGAGGCCGCGTCCCGATCCGCGGCTTGCCTCGAAAACCACGGGACCGAGCCGCTCATCCCGGTAGACAGCACCGAGCCACCCCACGCGCTCATCAGAGACGCTGGTTACGTTGTAGTAAGGAAAACCCTGAGTCAACCAGAAGGTCCACCCGCCAGAGGTTTCGCGGACAGCATAGAAACCGTTGCTCAGCTGGCGGATCTCCTCGCGCCGCAGGACCGGAAAGAGCCCACCCTCTCGATCGTCATGCATCCAGAGCTCGCGGCCGCCGAAGACCGTGAACGCCATGCCATGGTTCAGGCTCACGAACTGACGGGGGCTGGAGCTGCCGGCATACGAAGCCGGGTCGATGTCGCGCACCAGGCGCGGCACGAGGCCGGCCTGGCAGACTGAGGACATGGAGAGAAGGAAGAGGACAGGGGCACATCTCCGGATGACGGTAGGAATCATCGAGCAAAGAGTACCTCAACTCGTGCGTTCCAGGTGAGCCGGAAGGGAGTCGGGTCGAACCCTACTGCGTTCCCGTTGAACGGGAATCTAGTCGGGTCCAACCCGACCGCATTCCTATCGAGCAGGAAGCCAGTCGGGTCCAACCCGACCGTGATCCCGTTGAGCGGGGAAACCGGTCGGGTCGAACCCGACCGTGCTCCCGTTGAATGGGAAGGGCGTCGAGTTGAACCCGACTCCGCTCCCGTTGAACAGGAAGCCGGTCGGGTTGAACCCTACCGCGTTCCCGTTGAACAGGAAGCCAGTCGGGTCGAACCCTACTCCGTTCCCGTTGAACTGGAAGGGAGTCGGGTCCAACCCGACTGCGTTCCCGTTGAGCCGGAAGCCGGTCGGGTCCAACCCGACCGCGTTCCCGTTGAGCAGGAAGCGAGTCGGGTCCAACCCGACTGCGCTCCCGTTGAACGGGAAACCAGTCGGGTCGAGCCCTACCGCGATCCGGTAGAGCAGGAAACGAGTCGGGTTCAATCCGACTCTGGTCGGGTTGCGCCCTACCGCAGTCTGGCTCACGCGGGAAGGTTACTCGTTCTCGGGGGACACCGTCGCCTTCGCGCCAGAGGCTTTCCTCTTCAACGGCTTGCCGTCCGGTACGGCCCGACGGACCCGCGGCTTGCTGCGGAACGGCTGCAGGCCGAACTCCGCCAGCTTCTCCGAGCGCCTGCCGTAGCACAGCTTGACCGCGGCATCCAGCAAGGTCATCAGCCCCTGCATTTCAGCGGTTAGCTCCGCGATCCGTTTCGAGACCTCCTGCCGGGCGGCGGTCAGGCTCGCCTGCTGCGTCGTGAGCTCTCGCAACAGGGCCTGCAACTCCTCGAGACGGTCGATCTTCGACTTGAGGTGAGGAAAGTCCTCGATGTTCGCGGCCAGCGCCTTGCTCTGCAATCCCGCCTTCTGACGGGTCACTGCATACTTCTGGTACGGCATGGAAGCCACCTCCCTGAATCGGCTGCCGGTTGGCGTTGGCGAGAGGATAGACCCGCTCACGGCAAAGTGGAAGCTTTCCCGATCTCCCGCACGACCAGCTCCTCCAACCCCGGGAAGTCGTTGTGGCTCGCCCCCGGCACCTCGACGAGGCTCGCTCCCGGCGCCGCCGCGGCCAGGGCACGGCCCATGGTGACCGAGATGACGTCGTCGCGGGTGCCGTGGAGGATGACCACCGGGCAGCGGACGCGGGCGATCTTGGCGAGGTTGTCGTAGCGGTCCGGGACGGCCAGCGGGGCGGCGGAGCCGGCGAGGCCTCTCCCCATGTCGACCATGGAGGTATAGGGGGAGATCAGGACGAGGAGGGCGCAGGGCTTGCGGAGCGCCAGCTCGGTGGCCACGCCGGAGCCGAGGGAGCGGCCGATCAGGATCAGGCGCTCGGGCCGCACCCCCGTCGCCTGCACGGCGTCGACCGCGGCTTCGCCGTCGGCATAGAGACCGTCCTCGGAAGGCGAGCCCTCGAGACCGCCGTAGCCCCGGAACTCGGCCAGGAAGACGCCGATCCCAAGGTCCGCCAGGTCGGCCGCGAACGGGAGGTTCTGGGCCGCCGACTCGGCGTTGCCGTGGAAGTAGACGGCCACGGGAGCTGACGGGTCCGTGGCCGCGACGAGGGCTCCGCGCAGGGCGATGCCGTCGGAGGACCGGTAGTCGAGCAGCCGCGCGGCCGGCAGACGCCGGGCGAGGTCTTCCGCCCGCGGGAACGCCACCGGCGAGCCCGGATAGATCATCGAGCGGGCAAACCGGTGGAGGAATCCGAGCATCAGGACGGCTCCCAGGACGAGCGCGAGCGCGACGAAGGCGAAGGGCTTGAGCGACACGGAACCATCCTAACCCGCCGAGAGCCCTCACCCCCGGCCCCTCTCCCGCAAGCGGGAGAGGGGAGAGGGTTGGCCCCGCTCGCCCCGAGCCTTCGTGGAACCCTTCTAACCTACACCCCTCTCCCGCTTGCGGGAGAGGGGCCGGGGGTGAGGGCCCGCTCGCGATAGACTCCTCTCCAGCGAGGGACAGCGCCATGGACTTCACCATCCCGGAAAAGATCCGCCGGATCATCGAGACGTTGCGGCCGTTCGTGGACGAGGAGATCGTCCCTCTGGAGCGCAAGCTGTTCGCGGAGGGGTTCGATGCCCTGGACGACGACCTGGCGGTGCTGCGCGACCGCGCCCGGAGCCTGGGCCTGTTCGCTCCCCACCTGCCCGCGGATTGGGGAGGCGCCGGGCTGCCCCTCCTCGAATTCGCTCACGTCAGCGAGATCCTCGGCCGCAGCCCTCTCGGCCACTTCGTCTTCAACTGCCAGGCCCCCGACGCCGGCAACATGGAGCTGCTGCTCCAGCACGGCACGGACGAGCAGAGGGAGATGTGGCTCCGCCCGTTGGTTCGCGGCGAGATGCGGAGCTGCTTCGGCATGACCGAGCCCGAGTTCGCGGGCTCGAACCCCGTCTGGCTCGGCACCCGGGCCCGCCGCGAGGGGGACGAGTACGTCCTCGACGGCCACAAATGGTTCACCAGCTCCTGCGAGGGCGCCGCCTTCTGCGTCGTCATGGCGGTCACCGCGCCCGAGGAGAAGCCTCACGCGCGGGCCAGCATGATCGTCGTTCCGACGGATGCGCCCGGCTTCGCGAGGGTGCGCAATCTGCCGGTCATGGGCGAGGCCGGGGAGGGCTGGATGAGCCATGCGGAGGTGCGCCTGACCGGCGTGCGCGTGCCGGTGGCGAGCCGCATCGGTGAGGAGGGGCAGGGGTTCGCGCTGTCGCAGGAGCGGCTCGGCCCGGGGCGCATCCACCACTGCATGCGCTGGATCGGCATCTGCGAGCGGGCGTTCGACCTGATGTGTCTGCGCGCGGCCTCGCGGGAGATCTCCCCCGGCGAGCCCCTGGGCACCCGCCAGCTCGTCCACGCCTGGATCGCCGAGAGCCGCGCCGAGATCGACGCCGCCCGCCTGATGGTCCTGCGCACCGCCTGGCGCATCGACCGCGAGGGGGCGGCCGCGGCGCGCGACGACGTCTCGCTGATCAAGTTCCAGGTGGCCGGCGTGCTCCAGAGCGTGCTCGACCGGGCCATCCAGGTCCACGGCGCCTACGGCCTGATCGACGAATCTCCCCTGGCCTTCTGGTGGCGTCACGAGCGGGCGGCCCGCATCTACGACGGCCCTGACGAGGTCCACAAGACCTCGGTCGCGCGGCGCATCCTGGCGCAGTACGGGATGGAGCTGGGGAAGGAGAAGCGGCGGTGAAAAGACCCTCACCCCCGGCCCCTCTCCCGCGAGCAGGAGAGGGGAGAAGGTTACCCCTTCTAACCCACACCCCTCTCCCACTTGTGGGAGAGGGGCCGGGGGTGAGGGACGATACCCGTCCGCCCCGCCCCGGTGAGGAGCTCGACGCCGGGCCGCTCCGGGAGTGGCTGGTACGCCATGTGCCCGATCTGGCCGGGTGCTCCGCGCTCGCCATCGAGCAGTTCCCGGGCGGGCATTCGAACCTGACCTATCTGGTGCGCTGCGCCCCTGGAGAGGGCCGCGAGCTCGTCCTGCGCCGGCCGCCGTTCGGCTCGCGGGTCAAGACGGCGCACGACATGGGCCGCGAGCACAGGATCCTCTCCCGCCTGTGGACGGTCTATCCCAAGGCGCCGCGGGCGTTCGCCGCCTGCGAGGACCCGGCGGTGATCGGCGCGCCGTTCTATGTGATGGAACGGGTGCGCGGCGTGATCCTGCGCCAACAGAAGCTGCCGCCCGGGATGGAGCTGGCTCCTGAAACCATGCGGAGTCTCAGCGAGGCCACGGTGGACGGCCTGGCCGAGCTCCACGCGGTGGATTTCGCCGCCGCCGGACTCGCTGACCTGGGCCATCCGCAGGGGTATGTGGAACGGCAGGTGACCGGCTGGCACGAGCGCTGGCAGAAGGCGCGCACGGACGAGGTCTCCGACGTGGACCGATCCTTCGCCTGGCTGGAGAGCCATCTGCCGCCGGAGAGCGGAGCGGCGCTGATCCACAACGACTACAAGTACGACAATCTCGTCCTCGCCCCGGAGTGGTCTCCAGACATCGCGCGCATCGTCGCGGTCCTGGACTGGGAGATGGCCACGGTGGGCGATCCCCTGATGGACCTGGGCACCAGCCTCGGCTACTGGATGAATGCGGACGACGATCCGGGGCTCCGCTCGCTGCCGGCCGGACCCACCACGCTCCCGGGCAACCTCACCCGCGCCGAAGTGGCGGAGCGCTATGCAGAGCGGAGCGGCCGGGACGTGTCGCAGATCCTCTTCCATTATGTCTACGGCCTGCTCAAGATCGCGGTCATCGCGCAGCAGATCTATTTCAGGTTCCAACGGGGGGTGACGCAGGACGAGCGCTTCGCGGCGATGCTCGGAGCCGTCCGCCTGCTCGCCCGGCAGGCGGCCGGAGCCGTCGAGCGGGGGCGGATTTGAGCCCTCACCCCCCCGGCCCCCCTCTCCCATCCGCACTCACACTCCCCCGGGAGAGGGGGGTGAGAGGAATCGCCCTTCTCCGCTTCCACGTGCACGTGGGCTCCCGGCTGGCGCTGCGGGCCTTGATGCCGACCGTGGCCGCGGCGGCCGGCGGTCTGTTCCTCCTCGGGGACGACTTCTTCATCTCGTTCGCGCGCCTCCTTTTCGGTCCAGCCTCGACCGGCGGATCGGGAGTGCTGATCGCCGCGGCGGCGGTCGGGTTCGCAGGGACGGCTGCGCCGCGAGTCTGCCGCGGGCTGAGCGGCTGGATGCGCCACCTGCCGATCCATGGCCGGGCGCAGCGCCGGGCGGCCCTGGTCGCGATCGCGGTGGCGCAGACTCCCCTGATGCTCGGACTGGCCGCCTTCGCCTGGGTGGCCACGGAGCGCGCCAAGCACTCCGGCGCCTTCGTGATCGATCTCCTGGCTCTCCTGGTGTGCGCTCCGGCGGCGGCCCTGGTGGTGATGCCGGTCGAGCGCCCGGCCGTGGTCCGTCCCCTCGCCCTGATCGCGGCGATCGCGGCTGTTTCGGGAGGCGGCCTTTCGCTCGCCGCGGCCTCCGTCCTGCTGCTCGCCGCCGACGCCGTCGCCGGCGAGCTTCCCCGGCACGGCACGGCGGGCACACCGATCTCGCGCGGCCGGCGGCTCCAGCCGCCTGGCGGGCTGGTGGAGCTCCGCATCGCCTGGCGGGCGCTCAAGTGGCGGGTGCTGAGCGGCTGGATGCTCGGCCTTCTCCCGCTCGGCGCGGCCTACCTCTTCGTGGCCAACAACGCGCTCGCGCCGCGGCACGTGCGGCTCGCCGGTCTGCTCGGCGGCGCCAGCGCCGTCGTCCTCCTGCTGGCCGACCTGGGCGAGGCTCTGGGCGTCCGCCGTCCGGCGTGGCCCTGGGTGCGCTCCCTCCCCTGGTCGGCCGACCGCCGGGTGCGCGCCGACGCCGCCCTCCTGGCCGCCCATGCCCTGCCCCTGATTGCCGTGACGGCGATGATCGACCTCACGGCCGCCGCGGCCGTGCTCGCGACCACCCCATGGCTGGCGGCGCGGGCGGCCGGGGCGGTGCGGCGGGCGCCGGAGCGTCGCACGGGGGCCTCCGGCGAGATCCTCATCGAAGGCTTTTTGCTCGCCGCCGCCCTGGCCCTCCTTCCCTGGCTCGCCCTCCCCGCTCTCGCCGGAACGCCCTGGGCCCTGCGCGCGGCGGCGGAACGGGAACGGGCGCAGAAGGTCAGCCGCTGGCTGGAGCTGCACCATCTGGCGGTCGGCGATCCGCAGTCGTGGAGCGCCGGATGATCCGCTTCCGGCAGGCCGCGTTCGCCTACCGGCCCGGGGAGCCGGTCCTCGCCGGGATCGACCTGGAGATCTCCCCGGGACTCACCCTGCTCCTCGGCCCCAACGGCTGCGGCAAGAGCACCCTCCTGAAGCTCGCGGCCGGGGTCGAGCGCCCGGACGCAGGCCGGGTGGAGATCGACGGTCACGATCTGTGGACGGACGAGGTGGCGGCGCGCCGCGGCCTCGCCTATGTGCCGGAGCAGCCCGACCTCACGCCGTACGCCACGGTCCGCGAGGTCCTCGGCCTGGTCTGCCGGCTGCGCGGCGAGCCCCGGAGCTCTGCCGAGGAGGCCCTGGACTTCGTCGGTCTGCGCGATCTCGCGCACCGGTCGGTCCGCGAGCTCTCGATGGGCCAGCGCCGCCGCTCGGTCCTTGCCGCGGCCCTGATCGGCACGCCGAGCCACGTGCTCCTCGACGAGCCGCTGGAGGCCATGGACCGCGGCGCCCGCGAGTCGATCCTCGCCTGGATCGACCGCCTGCTGTCCCGAAGCGCCACCGTGGTGGTCGTCTCGCACGACCTCGCGCCCTTCGCCCCCCGCGCCGCCCGCGCCTTCACGGTGCGCAACGGAGGCTGCCTGGCGGTCGATCCCCTCCCTGGAGATCCCGCCGGGCGCCTCGCCCTGCTGGAGCACATGGCCCGGGGCGAGCCGATCCCGTGAAGCGCCTCGTCGTCCTCTCTCTCGTCCTTGTCTTCTCCTGCCGGCACCCGCAGCGCTCCACCGGCCCCCTCCCGCAGGAGGCCTACGTCTGGCAGCGCGCCTGGGGCCCGGAGGTCCGCGCCGCGCTGGCCCGGACCTCCGATCTCGCCGGCTTCGTGGTCCTGGCCGCGGAGGTCGACCTCTCGACCGATCCACCGCGGGTGACCCGGGCGGCCTACGACGCGAGCGCCTTGCGGTCCACGGGAAGACCGGTGGGGCTGGCGGTGCGCATCGGCCGCTTCGCACGACGCGACCGGGCCGAGGCTGCGGGATGGACGCAACGCCTCGCCCGTCTCGCCCGGCGCCTGGTGACCGAGGCCCGCGCGCAGGGGCTCGCGGTCCGTGAATTCCAGCTCGACTACGACTGCCCGGAATCCCGCCTGGACGACTATCCGGCCCTCGTCCAGGCGGTACAAGAAGCCGTGGCGCCCGTGCCGGTGACGATCACGGCCCTGCCGAGCTGGCTGCGGCACCGCCGCGATCTGGGGCGGCTGCTGCAGGCGGCCGACGGTTGGGTCCTCCAGGTCCATTCGCTGGAAGCTCCCCGGCCGGACGCGCCCGATGCGGATATCGCGCTGTGCGATCCGGAAGCGGCCCGGCGCGCCGTCGAGGCGGCGGCCCGGTTCCGCAAGCCCTTCCGGGTGGCCCTGCCGACCTATTCCTATCTGATCGCCTTCGCGCCCTCCGGTCAGCTCCTCGGAGTCTCCGCCGAAGGGCCGCTCCCCGCTTGGCCCTCCGGCGTGCAGGTCCGCATCGCGCGGAGCGATCCGGACGCCATGGCGGGCCTCGTCCGCACCTGGACGGCCGACCGGCCGGAGGAGCTGAAGGGCGTGATCTGGTACCGGCTGCCGGTCGCCGGCGACCGCCTCAACTGGCCGCGACCTGCCTTCGAGGCCGTGCGGGCCGGCCGGGCGCCCCGGCGGGAGCTGCGGGGCCTGCCGCGCGCTTCCGAGCCGGGGCTCGTCGAGATCGATCTGGCGAACATGGGAGAGACCGAGGCGGGCTGGCCGGTCCGCATGGAGCTCTCATGGACCCAGGGGGACCTCCTCGCCGTCGACGGCCTGGCCGGATATCGGGTGCTGCGGACCGGCCCCCGGAGGCTGCGCCTGGAGCGGTCCACCACCCCCTGGGACCGCCCTCTCCGGCCGGGAGAGCGGCGGACGGTGGGCTGGCTGCGGTTCGGAGAGGCGGTGGAGGTGCGGGTGGGGCTGTAGCCTGTGACCGCCACAGGGAAACGTCCCGGGTGGCGCCCCTACCACAGTGGCGGATACCAAGCCGCGCCGCGGCGACGGCAAGGTCTACGTCGGTGCCTCCCAAGCTGGTCAGCCCGAGCCCCGGCCAGGGGGCGCTGCGGCGCTTCCTCGACGCGGGCGGCACGGTGGTCTGGCTCGGCATGCCGCCCCTCATCTGGCCGCGCGATCCGCAGACCGGCGGGCCGCGCTCCTACACCGAGGTCAACCGCAAGGACGCCGGCGAGCTCCTCGGCGTCGACTTCGGCGCCGCGAACTTCGATCCCTACGGAACCAAGCCCACGCCCGCCGGCCGCGCCTGGGGCCTCAAGGACTGGTATATGTCCATGTGGTCGGTCGCGCCCGCCGCGGGCCTCGAGGTCCTCGCCCTCGACGAGAACGGCCAGGCCGGCGCCTGGGTCAAAAATTACGGCGGAGCGCCGGGGACGGGATTCGTGATGCTCGGCTACGGAGCCGGTGCGCTCGATCCCGCCGTCATCCGGATCGTGTCCGACTACCGGCCGGGACGGTCGCGGGAGTAGGCGTTGCGACCGGATCTTCAATCGTTCATGGTGCTGGATGAGCTGGACGAGCTGGACGTTTGCTGTTGTTGTTGGGGCACAGAATAGTGCTGGTGTTCGAGCTGGAGGGTGATGGTCGCCGCGCCAGGACCAGCCAGGGGTTGGATCGTATAGACGTTTCCAGTCGTGGTGACAATCCGAATGTTCCGGTTGATCGCCGAGGCCACGATTTGCGGAGTGAGGTCGCCCGCGGTGCCCGCCCAGTTCCCACTCTTCGAGAGTGTGTCGATCAGGTTGTCGATATCGACGCCGTGATCGAAAGCGTACTGAGAGACGAGGTCGAGGTTGTTGAGCGCCCACGTCACCGTCTCCTGCCTGAGCCCTGCGGCACGATCGTCATCGACTTGTCCACCGTTGCCGACCTGGATGATCGCGTGGTACAGGCAATTCCCATCCATCGGAGTGCCGTTGCCGATACTCTTGAGCCCAAGGATGAGTTGGTCGGCCAGGAGTCTCAACTTCGCCTGCGACAGGATCAACGCCGTGGCACCAAAGGCAAACATCTTCTGGGAAGGTTGAATGCCGGTCGAATAGCTGGAGAAGGGGCCTGCGCCAAAGGAGGTGGAGAGGGCTGAGCTCATCAGGTTCGTCGTCCTTTTGGGCATGTAGCTTTGATTGGCCAGTTTTGGTTTCTTTCGCGCGTTGCCTTCCTCTGCCTCGTCGCTTGGGAAGAGGAGCTCCTTCAGGGAGCTCTGCCTCTCCTTAGGGTCGAGCGCGAGAAGCTTCTCTTGAGCAACGTCCATGCTCGTGCCCTTCTTGGCTGTCTTGGTGTCGAAGAAGCGGTCCGCAACAATGGAGAAACCGATATGGCTTTGCGGATCCTTCCCGTACAGATAGCTGTAGGCCAGCCGCGAGAGGTCTGTCTCGACGGTCAGGTTGGTGAAATCGACGAGATAGGTCTGCCCCCTTCTCGGGTGCCTCCCGGTCTGCACATCGACCGAAAGCTGGTTTTCGATTTCCTCCTGGTCGCGATCGAGCTCCTCCCTGCCCCTCTTCTTCGCAAGCTCCTTATCCAGGTCGGCAAGCTCCTTATCCAGGTCGATATCCTTTCTGTTAATCAGCAGCTTCTCTTTAGGGATGTTCTCGACTTCCATCTCGGAAGGGGCACTCTCATGCAGAGCGCCATAGTGGTGAGCCAATTCGGCCTTCTCATAGGATGGGAGGAGCTTGGCCAGCTGAGTGAATTCGGCGGCGCCCTTGCCAAAGTTGAGTGGCTCCAGACCGAGTTGGCTACCGTAGGCCACGGCGAGGGCATCGAGGAACAGGTTGGGCTCAGGGGAGTAGGGAAGCAGCGGATGGATCTTCGCATACTCTTGCCTGGAAGCCATGTCCGTGGAGATGTGCTCGGCGAATTCTTCCGAGAACGCCTTTCCTTCGCCCGTGGTCAGCGCTTCCGGTACTTCTTCACCCTTTGCCTTGAACCTGCCGGTTGTGCTGGCCACCAGATCTTCCCCGGACCGGTAGCCGCCCGCGATCATCAGCGGATGTGGCCCCTGGTCCGCCATGAGCTGGTCGAGGACGTCAAAGATGTGGAGCGCCTCCTTGCCCGGCACTTTCCTCGAGCCTGTATCGAAATCCTGAATCGAGATGTAGGGGTGGTGGCCAAGGCTGGCGAAGTGCCTGGTGAGGGCCTTGGTCTCCTTGCTGTGCATCACTTCGTTCCGCATTGTGCCAAAGGGGAAAGTCTTTCCCTTCCACGTGGACTTGACAATCACCACCGGGAAATCAAAGCCGGCGATGGTTTTCTCCGCCTTTTGAATGGCCTGGTCCAGCTCTTTTCCCGCCGCTTGAGGTGCGTTGATGCCGAGCACTACAGCAACCGGACGCTTCGTCCCTTCGACGATTGCCCTGATCACTTCCTCGATCTTGCCCACCTCGCTATACGACAAGATGGTGTTCACGATGAATGCAGGCCGTGCATCGGTTTCGACATTGCGACCGACGAGATCGAGGTAGTTTTCTTCTAAATCCTGGTCTCCCAAAATTTCGATCGCTTTATCGTAAGCACCGTTGCCGGGCAACCGTTGGATCACGAGCCCATGGCTCCCCTCTCCGGCTGCGGGCACGGGCCGGGTCCAGGCAGGCGCGAGCTGTCCAGCACCGCTTCGCAAAGCTTTCGCACCCATCACCTCGGCCTCGCGTTCCAGAGCCGGATCGTCGTTGATCGCCAACCCTGTCATTCGCAAGGTGGGCCTGACCCGTCCCTGCATCTGCTGGACGGTATGCCAGGCTTCGTGCGGCAAGTGCTTCTCCTGGTTCGGCCCCAGGTGAATGTCCTCACCTTCCGTATAGGCCAACGCCCGCAATCGGGCCGGCCTGGCGGAGTTGTAGTGGACCTGCACGCCATCCAGGGGCAGGGAGGTCAGGTTTTCGAGACCCTTCCTCAGGTTGCCCGGCAATGGCTCGATCGGGGGTGAGGGCGTATCGCCGTGAGCATAAACAGGAACGCTGAGCAAGTTGAAGGCCGGGGCATTGGGCCGCGGGGAGGTTTCGCTCTCAGCCGTGCGAGGATCCGGGGCGGAGACACCCCGGAGGGCAAACGAAGCAACCGAAGGAGCTGCCGATTGCGTCGCGGAGCCCGAGAGAGGCGGCTTGCGGATCCTCTGGAACGCCATGGGTTTTCCATGCTAGCACGGTATCAGGACGTTCCGAGATCCATGCGCTTTGATCGCTAAGCCTACAGCTCCTTCAGATACCGGACGACATCGGGCTCGTACCCGGCGCGCTCGTAGGCGGTCCGCGCCCGGGTGTTGTCGGAGAAGACGTTGAGCGTCAGGAACCGGTACTTGCGGTCGGCCGCGGTTGCAGGCCGGACGACGATCCGATCAGACGGGGACATGGAGAACGCCCTCGGCGTAGCGCACGGCCCGGCCCGCGATCCTCACCTTGTCCCCGAGCGCTTCGCACCAGAGCTCCCCGCCGCGCTGCGACAGTTGGAGGGCATGAAGCTTCGACTTCCCGAGCCGCCGGGACCAGTACGGAACCAGCGTGCAGTGCGCCGAGCCGGTCGCGGCGTCCTCGTCGATGCCGATCTTCGGGGCGAAAAATCTCGACACGAAGTCGGAGCTCTCCCCCGGCGCCGTGACGATCACGCCCGGGGAGTCGACCTCTTTCAGCATCGCGAAGTCGGGAGCCAGGCCGCGGATCTCCGCCTCGCTCTCGTACACCACCAGATAATACTTGGCCTTGAGGACCTCCCGCGGCGCTCCGCCCAGGGCGCGCACGAGAGCCTCGGGGCTCGGCGAGCACGGGGCCGCTTCGTAGGCGGGAAAATCCAGCCGGATGCGCGAATCCTCCTTCACGACCTGGACCGGCCCGCCCTTCGTCGTGAAGGTGATGGCCTCCCCGGCCACCTTCATGCAATCAAAGAGGACCGCACCCGCGGCTACGGTTCCATGGCCGCAGAGCGGCAGCTCCACCGTCGGGGTAAACCACCGGAGCTCATAATGATCGCCGGCTTCCACGAAGAACGCGGTGACCGGAAGGCTGTTCTCCCCGGCGATGAGCATCAGCGTCGCATCATCGAGCCAGCTCTCCAGCGGGCAGACCGCGGCCGGATTTCCAGAGAAGACCGATCCGGTGAAGGCGTCGATGTGGTAGACGGGAATCTTCAAGGCTTCATCTCCAATTCGGCCAAGAGAGCAGGACGAACCGCGCCGCGTGACGTTCCGCGACGGCTGCATACCGATCCCGCAGCCACCGATCTCGGCTCTTCGGATCATGACCGGAGGCCGGGCGGGACGGGTGCGCCCTCCGGCTTTTTTCTACCGGTAAAACCGTCGGCCGCCCGTCAGCTACTGAAAGTAACCCGTGACATCCACCACAACGTGGACTGTCCCACCACCAGCCACCACGGGCACGATCGCTATGGTACCGAGGCCGTTGGACGCCAGGGCCACCAGGGCATTGTTGGATCGGGTCTGGCCAGGCCCGAAGTTGAGGGTGCTCGTCGTCGGCAAAATCCCGTCGCCGGCAAAGAGAGTCAGATATCCCGTACCGCCGGGAGCAACCACGGTCACGTTCATCGACACCGCCCGAGCGCCTGATGGGACGGGGCAGGGGCCGCCGACGATGACGACCGTCTGCCGGGTCGATGACGCGTACGGCGGCCCCGAGCGGGTGTCGAGAGCCCGGCACGGAGTGATCGTGAAGAAATCCCGGAACGGTCCGGTGCGCGCCCAATACGCGGGGTCGATCATGCCAGTCGCGGCACCGATCGCACGCTGGGCGAACTGGCTGAAGTAGCCGCCATAGTAATCGGTGGCCTCGAACTCCTCGCGCGGCGCCCCGAGATATTTGTCGTCGACCAGATGGCGTACCGCCGCCAGTGTGTACGCCGGATCCATGGACGCTGCCAGGGGGATCCACATTCCGAGAGTCTTGTAGCTGCCGTCGACGCATTTGACTCCACCGTCGGCGCTGCTCGCCCAGATTTCGATCGGCTTGTCGGCCGTTGGTCCATAGAGAGTGGCGTGGCCGCCTGAGAAATGCTGCCACCAGTACTGAAAGAGCTGTGCATCCACCGCGGCGGTGACCGCCTCGGGGTGTACGTTGCGTAGACCCGAGAGCGCGGGAATGGCACGCCAGGTGTCCGTCTGGTCCATGAACTTGCACTGTGAGGTGGTGCCCGCGACTCCGCAGGAGCCGACCTGGGTCGTGGAGTCGCAGGTGTAGGTGGTGGCGAGGGCGTCGAAGTGGCCGTGCTTTCCCCGGTGGATGTGATTGCCCGTGGCTGTGACGTCGGCAGCAGCGAGATAATGCCTGAGCATGTCCTGTACTCCCTGGACGAGGGTGGGATCGTGCAGGTATTCCGCGAAATCCATCAGGAACTGCAGCTCGTAGTAGTCCGGTCGAAAAGACTCGTTGGCGGTGGGAGCGCCTGCCTGATTGTTGTAGCCGTTGGCCAGAAAGTACTGGCCGTTGCCGAGCTGACGGATCTCCCCGTGGCTCGTGGTGCTCAACCCCCAGATCGCCCGGCCCTGCCGGAGATAGTCAGCGCAGAAGTCGACATCGTCCACGGTCCAAATCCCCGCGCGCTGCTTGGCGCAAGCAATTCCATAGGCGCCGAGGATACGAAGGGAGGCATCCGAGGCACTGTCGCTCTCGATGCAGGGCGATCCCTGCGTATACTGCCCGGCCCCGTCGATGCGGTATTTCCAGCACTGGAGATCGTTCGCGGAGGAGATCCGCAGCAGCTCTGTAAAGCGGTGGAGCTTTTCGTAACGGACCTTGTCCGAGCCCATCGCATGGCTGAGGAGCACGTTGCCAAGCTCATCGGTGACGCCGCAAAAGTGATGGGTGTAGGGGTCTGGCGGGGAGGTTCCTCCGCAGGAGTTGAGCAGCCCCGCGCAGAGGGCGTCGGGACAGGGGTTCTCGTTAAAGCCGTTCTCGGTGGAGTACCAGCGCACGGCAGCCAGCGCCTGCGGGCCGGTGTTGAAGCTGTCGTCCACCAGGTCGTTCCAACTCGCCGAGTCCCAGCGATCCACGACGGCCGAGCAAGTCTGGGTGGCGCCGCAGAACGACGCAGGGCTGAGAGGGTAGTCGGTGCGGAACGGCTGCGCCCCCGCGGGGGTCGTGGAAAGCGCAACAGCCAGCAGGAGAGGAAGACCCCACACACCACGCGCGAACATCCTTCAAATATACACCGGGTCGAGCCGGGGCCGAAAGCAAAAGACCCGGCCGGAGCCGGGTCTCTCTCGCTGGCTCCCCCTCTCCCGGTCGTACAGAGTGCGTGTGGGAGAGGGGGTTGGGGGGTGAGGGTCTTACAGGTCGGCCGCCTTGAGGCTCGCGGCGAGCTGCTCGATGACCGGCTTCATGACCTTGTCGAACATCCGCTCGTCGTCCACGCCGCCGCCGACGCCGAAGACCGAGACCTTGATGCTCGCCTCTTCCTTGCGGGCCTCGTCGGCCCAGACGATCTCGCCGGTGCTGGTGTCGATCAGGCGGGCGTTCATCGCCGCCACGAACTTCTTCTTGCCCGCGGAGACGCCGAAGCCGCCGCCGCCCACGCTGGTGTTGCCGTACTCGGTGACCGCTCCGGCCAGCAGATAGTTGACGCCCAGGAGCTTGCCGATGCGGACCGCGGTGGCCGGATCGACGTCGCCGGAGAGGGTGAGGTTCTTCTCCTGCATCAGGGCCTCGAGCTGCTCGCGCTCGACCACCCGGAACTTGCCGCTCTTGACCAGCTCGGTCACGAAGACGTCCTGGGCGGCCTCGGCACCCCCCTTGTACCACCACTGGTTGTCAGCCTTGTTCTTGAACTCGAGGACCGCGATACGCGGCTTGGTGCTCTTGTCGGCGGCGAACGCCACCGAGGCCACCGCCAGCACCAGGGCGGCACACAGAGAGAGAGACAGGATGCGCTTCATGAGCATGGACCTCCTTGCTACGTGGGAATGAATCCCTGTTGTATCCCGACGATTGGAACCCGTCTTTCAGAACGCGCGCAGCCAGTGCCTCAGGAGAAGTCGCGTACCTGGAAGCCGGAGCCACGTATTCTACTACGATTCCGGCCGATCCTCCCCCTCCAGCTTGCCGGGCGCCGGAGCGCGCTCCAGCTCCTGGGCGTCGACGACGCAGAGGGCCGCCATGTTGACGATGTCGCTCACCTCGAGACCGCTCTGGAGGACGTGCACCGGCTTGCCCATGCCGAGCAGGATGGGGCCCACGGCCTCGGCGTCGGCCAGCCGCCAGATCAGCTTGTAGGCGATGTTGGCCGACTGCAGCTCGGGGAAGATCAGGACGTTGGCCGGCTCCTTGAGGCGGCTCCAGGGGTAGCTCTCCTTGAGGATTCCCTCGAAGACCGCGGTGTCGGCCTGCATCTCGCCGTCGATCTCCAGGTCCGGAGCGAGCTTGCGGACGATCTCGGTGGCGCGGCGCACTTTCTGGGCGGACGGATGCTTGTTGGAGCCGAAGTTGGAGAACGAGAGCATGGCCACCCGCGGCACCATGCCGAAGCGGCGGGCGAGCTCGACGGTCAGGAGCGCGATCTCGGCCAGCTCTTCCGGCGTCGGGTCGATGTTGACGGTGGTGTCGGCCAGGAACAGGAGCCGGTCCTGGACGATCAGCATGTAGGCGCCGGAGACCCGCCGGACGCCGGGCCGGGTGTCGATGATCTGGAGCGCCGGCCGGATGGTTTCAGGGTACGACTGGGTGAGGCCCGAGATGAGGCCGTCGGCGTCCCCGGTCTCGACCATCATGGTACCGAAGTAGTTGCGCTGGCGCATCAGCTTGCGCGCCTCCTCCAGGGTGACGCCGTCGCGGCAGCGCTTCTCGTGCAGGAGCTGCGCATAGGGCTCGAGCTTCTCGGAGCCGTCCACCTGGAGGATGGTGACCTTGGATTCGGCCAGATCGAGGGCGCGCATCCGCTCGGTGATGTGGTCGCGGCGGGCGAGGAGGATCGGATGGGCGATCCCCTCGTCGACCAGGATCTTGGCGGCTCGCAAGGCTTTGTCGTGCTCGCCTTCGGGGAAGACGACCCGCTTGGGGTCCATCCGGGCGCGATCGAGGACGCCGCGCATCAGCTCGAGCCGGCGTGAGATCAGGGTCTCCAGGTGGCGGTGGTAGGCCTCGAAGTCCTCGATCGGCACGCGGGCCACGCCGCTGTCCATGGCGGCGCGGGCGACGGCGGGCGGCACGCGCAGGAGGACCCGGTAGTCCAGCGGCTTGGGGATCAGGTACTCGCGCCCGAAAGAGAGCGCGGTTAAACCGTAAGCCTTGAGCACGCTGTCCGGCACGTCCTCGCGGGCCAGCCCGGCGAGGGCGCGCACCGCGGCGAGCGCCATGTCGTTGTTGATGTCGGTGGCGTGGACGTCGAGAGCGCCGCGGAAGAGGAAGGGGAAGCCGAGGACGTTGTTGACCTGATTCGGATAGTCGCTGCGGCCGGTGGCCACGATGGCGTCCGGCCGTGCCGCGTGCGCCTCGTCGTAGCCGATCTCGGGATCGGGGTTGGCCATGGCGAAGACGATCGGGTCGCGCGCCATCGAGCGGACCATGTCGGCGGTGACCACGCCGGCGATGGACAGGCCGATGAAGACGTCGGCGCCGGCGAGGGCCTCGGCCAGGGTACGGGAGCCGGTCTGCGCGGCGAGCTCGGCCTTGTAGGGATCCATGCGCTCCGTCCGCCCCTCATAAATGACGCCGATGCTGTCGCAGAGGATCAGGTTCTCCTGCCGCGCGCCGAGCTCGATGTAGAGCTTGGCGCAGGAGAGGGCCGCGGCGCCGGCGCCGGAGAAGACGATGCGCACGTCCTCGATCTTCTTGTCCACCAGATGCAGGGCGTTGAGCAAGGCGGCGCCCGAGATGATGGCGGTGCCGTGCTGGTCGTCATGGAAGACCGGAATGTTCATCTCGGCCTTCAAGCGGCGCTCGATCTCGAAGCACTGCGGGGCGTGGATGTCCTCCAGGTTGATGCCGCCGAAGGTGGGCTCCAGGAGCTTGACGGTGCGGATGAAGTCCTCGGTGTCCTCGGTGGCGACCTCGATGTCGAAGACGTCGATGTCGGCGAAACGCTTGAAGAGGACGCCCTTGCCTTCCATGACCGGTTTGCCGGCGAGGGCGCCGATGTTGCCGAGTCCGAGGACGGCGGTGCCGTTGCTGATCACGGCGACCAGGTTCCCCTTGGCGGTGTACTGGTAGGCGAGGAGAGGGTCTCTCTCGATCTCCTTGCAGGGATAGGCGACGCCGGGGCTGTAAGCCAGGGAGAGGTCCCACTGGGTCGCGGTCGGCTTGGTGGGGACGACCTGGATCTTCCCCTTGCGTCCGCGGACGTGGTATTCGAGGGCGTCCTCCCGATTGATTTTTTTCATGGGCGTTGGCTCCGTAGGTGGGATGCGGCTTGGCCGATGCTATCAGCCGCTCCGGAGCCCGGCGCCACGCCAACGGGTGGGACCTCACCCCCCGTCCCCCCTCTCCCATCGCACACCCCCTCCCCCGGGAGAGGGGCGCCTCCTCCCACCAGGAATCGGATACGCTTGGTTTCGATGATCGTCGTCACGGAACAGGACAGCTGGCGCCTCATCACGCAACCGGACCATGCGGCGTTCGCCGCCGAGCTGCTCTCGCTCTGGCGCGCGGACGGGGTGCCGGAGCATCCGCGGCGCGCCGATCTCCTCTTCGCGGTGCGCGAGCACGACAACGGCTGGCGGGAAGCCGACGCGGCGCCACGCTGGGACCGCGAGAGGCGCCGGCCGCACGATTTCCTCACCATGCCCCGCCCGGCGAGGATCGAGGTCTGGGAGCGCGGGGTCTCCCGGTTCGCCGGCGAGCGGCCGTACGCGGCGCTCCTCATCACCCGTCACGCGCGCCGGCTCCACCGCGACCGCCGCGGCGACGCGGAATGGGAGGGGCTCCTGGAGACGCTCGACGAGCTCGAACGAGGGCTCGCCGAGGCGGCCGGAGCCGGCGAGGACGAGATCGCCGCGGACGACCGGCTCCTCGACCGCGCGGACACGCTCTCCCTCGCCGCGTGCAGCGGATGGACGGATGCCTTCGAGCGGCACGGCGTGCGCGCCCGGCTGCGCGACGGCACTCTCGCGCTCGATCCGTTCCCGCTCGCCGGCGCCACCACCTTCCGGGTCCCCTGCCGGCGCATCGCGCACCGCGACTACGGCGGCGACGCGGCGCTCGGAGGCGAGCTCGCGGCGGCCCGCTGGAGCGAGCTGACGGTGCGGGTTTGTCCCCTCACCCCCTAACCCCCTCTCCCATCCCCTCCCTTCCGCCGGGAGAGGGGGAACAGGAAGCTCACTCCGGTGGGTCCATCCCGCCCAGCACGACCTGCTCGAAGACGCTGCGATAGAGGATGAGGACGTCCGTGAAGACCCGTGCGAAAGCCTGGTCCGTGGACGCCGACATCAACGCGCTCCCCTGCAAGACCAGAGACGGCAGATAGAGGGGCTCGTCCGGGCTGGGAGCCGCGGGAGAGCCGGCCTCGCGCCCTCCACGACCCAGGCCGGCGGCCCGCTGATCCACCAGGTAGAGCGTGTAGAAGAACTCGAAATGCCCCACCTCCAGGGCCTTCAGCACCTTCTCCAACGAGTCCAGCTTGGGGAGCTCCTTGCCATTCTCGTACTTCGAGAGCTGGCTCTTCCCGATCCCCGCCTCGCGGGCCACGCGCGCTTGACTCTTGCCGCGGAGCTCGCGGAGCAGACTGAGGGTCCTGCCCAGATTGACGAACATGCCCATGCGTAAAATGTATCGGTAGGCGTGTGCGCGGCGCAAGCGTAAACATCTCTATCCACAACACTTAGGGTTAAAAGTAAAAGCTTCTTCCGGTTATCCGAGACAGGCCGGCCACAACGCACCCGCCGGTGGCGTGCTCGGTCTCGACGGAGAAGATGCCGGAGAGGGCTCCGGACAGACTTGATACGGGAAGCAGGGTCAGCGGGTCTTGCGGCGGCGCCCCGGACGCCTGGACGAGGTCTTGGGCCTGGCTGGCGGCGCTTCCGCCGCGGGGCTCTCGTCCGGCTTCTTCTTCGAGACGACCCGGAACAGGACCACGAGATCCCCGAGCTCGAAGGTCCCCTGGGCCACCGGATGCGGCTGGAGGAACGCGGCGCTGACGAACGCCTCGACCTGCCGCAGAGCGTGACGGACTTCCTCGGGCCACTCGTCGCCGGGCTGCGTCGACGGGACGCCTCCGGACCGCTCGAGCGCCTCGGCTTCCGACTCGACCAGCTCATAGCGGTGGAAGAACTCGCGCCGGCTCATTCCCTGGGAGACGAGGATCTTGGAGAGCGTGGAGAGCGTCGCCTCCTGCCGGGCGTTCTCGATCCGGGAGAGCTGGCCGCGCCCCAGGCCGGCCTCCTTGCCCAGCTCATCCAGAGTTTTGTCGCGCTCTTTCCGCACGCGGCGGAGCGTCTCTCCGATATAGGCGAACAGGTCCACGCGCCGAATCTATCCCCAGCGGACCGCGACGATCAAGCTTAAGTCTTTGTCTTGGAATGCCTTACGAGCGGTCCGCAGATTACCTTGCGCGGAGAGATGTTACCGTGGACGAGAACCGATACCCCGAAAAGGGAGGACGCGAGGAAACGAAAGTTGCCGCCTTTGTAGAACCGGCGATCGGGAGCGGGATCGATTGCGCGGCGCTCGCCCGTTGCGCTACCCTCAATCGATGTCGCAAAGCCAGGAAGCAGGAACAGGCCCCGTGCCGGAAATGCCCGCTGTGGCGGTTCGGGTCCTGATGCCCTCTCCGGTCGGTCCGATCGGCGTCGAGCTCATGGGAACGGCGGTGAGCCTGCTGCGCTTCGCGCCCGTCGAGCCCGAGCTCTCGACGTTCATTCCCCTGCACCGGATCGACGGCTCGGACTTCTTCGACGAGGTCTTCGGCCGCCTCTCCGAATATTTCGCGGGAGCGCGCCGCAAGCTCGAGCTGAAGATCGACCTCGGCCCCTGCGGTGCCAGCGTCCATGTGCGGCGCGTCCTCAAGGAAGCCGCCCGGATCCCGTACGGCAGGACCCGTACCTATCAGGTGCTCGCCGAGGCGGCGAAAGCGCCGGAGGGAGCGTCCGGGATCGCCGCCATCCTGCACGAGAACCCCATCCCCATCCTCATCCCCTGCCACCGCGCCGTGGCCGCCCCCCTGGAGATCGGCGGCTACGTCGGCGGTCCCGAGCGGAAGCGCTGGCTGCTGGAGCTCGAGCGGCAGGGCGAGGAGGCGGTCTGACAGGCCTCACGCGGCCCGCCGCACCACCACCGCTCCCTGCGGCCACTCCCCTTTGAGGAAGGCTTCGGCGGCGGGGAAGAACTCCTGCGGCCGCTCCAGGTAGGGGTGGTGCCCGGCGCCCTCGACGGCGAGGAAGCGGGCGTCCGGCGCGAAGGCGGCCCAATCGCGCGAAGCCTCCATGGGCACCAGGTCGTCGGTCCCCTGGATGACCAGGACGGGGAGGTCCAGCCCGGCCAGGCGCGGCCGGAAGTCCCAGCTCCCCATCTTCGGGATGATGTGGTCGAAGTAGAGCGCGACCGCGCGCTGCGGCCACTCGTTCGGGAACGAGCAGACATCTGCCACCGGGAAGCGGGCGACCGCCGACAGCTCACCCATCTGGGCCGGCAGCAGGAAGTGGGTGAACCAGGCCCGGCAGAAGGTCACCGGGTCTTCCTGGTCGATCGCTTCGCGCCGCAGCTCGTCGAGCCGCGCCATCCCCGGCGGGAAGACCAGGTCCTCGGAGGCGGGAATCTCCTGCGCCCATTCGCCGGGCACGTAGGGGGTGATCGGACAGACCAGGAGGAGCCGGTCGACCCGGCCCGGGTTGTCGAGGGCATAGGAAGCGGCGATCGCCGCGTGGTAGGAGGACCCCAGGAGGGTCATGCGGTCGAGGCTGAAATAGCGCCGGATCGCCTCCAGGTCGTTGACGTCTTCTTCCAGGCTGAGCTGCCGGCCGTCGGTGACAGTGCTCGACCGGCCGCGGCTGCGCGGATCATAGAAGACCAGCCGGCGTCCCTCGGCCAGCGGCTGCAGAGGCTCCCACAGCCAGTTGGCATTGGGGACGACGACGGTCTCCGCCCCTTCTCCCAGGATGCGGTAGTAGAGGTGGAGCCCCGGCCGGACGAACGCGAATCCCTCACTGCTCTTCATCACCACCCTGAAGCAGGAGGGCCAAGCATACTACAGCCCCGTCCCCGGTCCCCCCTCTCAGACCCTGACCGCGACCTCCGCCTCCCGCGGCACCCGCACCGGGAGCTCGACGATCCGCACGGGCGGCCGGTCCGGCCAGATGTGGCGCAGGAGCTGGATGCTGACGTTGTAGACCGGCACACCCGCCGCGGTCTTCCCTTCAGGCTGGCCGCGGTGGGCGTGCCCATGGAACACCACGTCCACGGGATAGCGGTGGAGCGGCTCTTCCAGGCGGCTGCAGCCGAGAAAGGGGTAGATCTCCAGCGGCTCGCCCTCCACGGTCGCCGCGATCGGCGAATAATGGAGCAGAGCCACGCGCGGCCGGTGGCGCAGCCGGGCCAGCGCCGTCTCGAGCTTCAGCGCCTCATTGACCGCCTCGTGGACGAAGGCCTTGATGATGTCCTCTCCCCAGGGACCGAGCGCGCGCTTGCCGAAACCGCCGGCGAACCCCTTGATCCCCGCGAAGCCCACGCCGTAGATCTCCGTGGCGTCGCCGTCGAGCACCTGGATGCCGCTGTCGGTCAGGATGTCTTTGATCTCCTCCTGCTTGCCGCCTTCGAAGTCGTGATTGCCGAGCACGGCGATCACCGGAATGCCGACCGCGGTATGGATCTCGCGGGCGAGCCCCTGGGCCTCCTCGGGCAGGCCATGGTCCGTCAGGTCGCCGCCGAGCAGCAGGACGTCGCATTCCCGGCCCACCTGGACCAGCGTCTCGCGCAGGCCCGGCTCGGGATAGCGCGTGTAATGGAGATCCGCGATCGCACCGACCCGGACCTTGTCTTTGATGGGTGGCTCCATTCCTTTCCTCCCCAGCTCATTCCATCCGAGTCGGGGCAAGACCCGTGCCAGGAGCACCCTCGCGGATGGGGCGCTGGTACGCCGTTTGCTCTAGGACGTCCCATGATCGAAACAGTGGCATCCCCCGCACAACAGCTCCCTCTGGACACGATCGACTTCTATCGTAAGGCGATGGAGACGCTGCAGCAGGCGGGGATCCCGTTCCTGGTCGGTGGCGCCTATGCCTACGCCCGCTACACCGGAGTCGTCCGGCACACCAAGGACTTCGACGTGTTCATCCATCCGCGCGACTACGACCGCGCTCTCGAAGCCTTTGCCCGGTCGGGCTGCCAGGTGGAGCGCAAATTCCCGCACTGGCTGGGCAAGGCGTGGTGCGGCGATGATTTCGTCGACGTGATCTTCAGCTCGGGCAACGGCGTGGCCCGGGTCGACCGCGGCTGGTTCGAGCGCGCGGTGGACGAGGAGGTCCTCGGGATGCCGGCGAAGCTCTGCCCGGTCGAGGAGATGATCTGGTCCAAGTCCTTCATCATGGAGCGGGAGCGTTTCGACGGCGCCGATGTGGCACACCTGCTGCACTGCCGCGCCGCCGACATCGATTGGAAACGGCTGCTGGACCGTTTCGGCGAGCACGGGCGCGTGCTGCTCTCGCATCTGGTCCTCTTCAGCTACATCTATCCGGACGACGCCGGTCTCATCCCCCGCGGGATCCTCGACACCCTGTTCGAGCAGGTGAAGACCGCGCAGCGCGAGCCGGCGGGCGGGAAACGCCTCTGCCGGGGACCGATCCTCTCCCGCGGGCAGTACCTGATCGACATCGAGGAGTGGGGCTACCGCGACGCCCGCCTGGAGCCGCTCGGGAGCATGACGGACGAGGAGATCGCGATCTGGACCGCGGAGGCCCGCGAGGAGGAGAAGAGGCAGCTGGAGAAGGGGCATTGATCCGATCCCCTCTCCCCGGCCCTCTCCCCAGGGAGAGGGAGCAGGCAGCGCTCTCTTTACTGCATCTGCGGCGCCCAGCCCTCTGGAGCCATCTCGAAGGCCGCAAACTGAAATCCCGGCGCGACCGTGCAGCCCACCAGGGCCCAACCGCCCGCGGCCCGGGCGGTCTGCCAGACGCCGGCCGGCACCACCGCCTGGGGGCGCTCACCCGCAGCCAGGTCGGAGCCGAGGCGCAGGGTCTCGACGCTCCGGCCATCTTCCGAGAGAGCGAGCTCGACGGGAGCCCCCGCATAGTGGTGCCAGACCTCGGCCGCGTCGTGGACCCGGTGCCAGGCCGAGACCTCGCCGTCGCGCAGCAGGTAATAGATGGCTGTCGAGAAGCCGCGGCCGGTCGCATCGCCGGCCGGGTCGCGGAAGGTCTCGCGGAAGAAGCCACCCTCGGGGTGCGGGTGGAGGCCGAGGAGACCGGCCACCTCCTCGGCGGTCATTCGGGCGCGATCTCCCAGCGCACCGTGACGCTCGCCGACACTCCGACCTGCCCGGCGGAAACCGGCGTTTCGGCCATGGCGGCGGATTCCATGGCCATGCGTCCCGCCTTGAGGAACGGCTGCGGCGTGACCGCAATCCCCCCTTCGGCGACCTCCAGGACGCGCACGAGGCGGACCTTGAGGGCGCGGGCCAGGGCGTCGGCCTTGACGCGGGCCTCCTCCACCGCCTGGGTGAGGGCCTCGGCGCGCGCCTTGCGGTCGTCGCGCAGGCCGAAGATCACTCCTTCCAGCCGGTTGGCGCCCGCGGCGAGGCCGGCGTCGATGACCGGGCCGACCTTGTCGAGCTGCTCGACGTCGACCGAGACCACGTTGGACGCCTGATAGCCGACGATCCGGGGCTCCTGAGACTCGCTGCCCGGCCTCGCCTGGCCGTAGACGGGGCCGAGGTTCAGCTCCGAGGTCTGGATATGGTCGGCCGGGATGCCGAGGCGGCGGACCGCCTCCAGGATGGCTCCGGCGGTCCGGTTCACCTGGTCCTGCGCCTCGCGGGCCGTGGTCGCCTGGGCGGAGATGCCGAGCCGGACCGTCGCCTCGTCCGGGGCGACCCGGGCCTCGCCGTCGGCGGAGACGGTCAGCGCCGGCACGTAGGGCGGCGGCACGGGCGGCGGCGGCACGGGCGGCGGCGGCGCAGGCCGGTCCTGAGCGACGGTGGGAGCAGCCGCGAGAGCTGCCAGGAGCACGAGGGCGAGTTGGGCGATGATGGGTCGGTTCATCCGTTCCTCCCTTCCGGCTCCAGTATATGCAGAGCCGGAAGGAGGAGCGACTCACCGGGACCCCGCCGCACTCAGGCGTCGCCGCCGATGAAGCCCTTGGCCCCCGCCTGCGAGGCCGCCGACTGCAACGCCCTGTCCTTGGCGTCTTTCTCCGCCTCGTGAGCGGCGTACTCGGCCTCCATCTGCTTCGCGTAGCGGTAGCGCACGACGTAGCTGTAGAGGTTGAGGGCGAGGCTCAGGATGACCAGGATGAAGCCCCACGTGAACGCATCCGAGGCACTGAACTGGTAACCGAGGATGTGCGCCATGCTCGCGAAGGTCTGATGGGGGTCCGGCAGCGATGCGATCGCCTGGGCGATGTCGGTCGACGGCTGATCGGCGAGCATCAGGGCCACGCCCGTGGCGCCCGTCGCGAGGCTGGCGGCCTGAGCGTTGTTGGCTCCTGAGGGGGCCCAGGGGTCCGGCTTGGGGTCGATGACGGTCTCCTTGTTCTGCATGGTGGGCATTCTCCAATCCCTCGTTCGAGCTGCATCCCATTTGGAAGAGCCGTCGAGGACGGCTCACAGTGCGTGTATGTACTATCGGCGTGGTCGACAGGGTGGACGTTACACCGGATCAATGTGGATCTCCCGAGAGGATGAACGAAGCCCACCGATAAGGTTCGTCTCCGGCGTCGATCCTCTCGAGCTTCGCCCGCTGGAGCGCCTCCGCTTTGGTGCCGCTGTCCCCCAGATTGCGGTAGAAAGCGGTCATCAGATCGGGAGTGGACAGATCCGAGACCGGCCAGAGGCTGACGAGCAGGCTCCTGGCGCCAGCATACAGAAAGGCTCGCGTGAGCCCCACCATCCCTTCTCCTGTGATCCGTTCACCGAGCCCGGTCTCGCACGCCGACAGAGCCACCAGGTCGGCATTCAGCCGGAGGTTGAAGATCTCATAAACCTGGAGGAGCCCATCCTGTCCAGAGCCGGGACCGCGGGTCAACATCAGCCCCGAGAGCTGAGGCCGCACCTCGTCCACGAAGCCATGTGTGGCGAAATGAATCCGCCGCGCGGTCTGGATCAGCGGATTCGCTTTGACGTTCTCCTCCGTGGCGTTCTCCCGCATATAGAGCATGACTTCGGATGCCGGGTAGAGGTGCGCGATGGCTTCCACCTCGCGGCCCGATCCAGGAAGCTGCGGCGCGGTCGAGGTACTGCCGGAGCCGCGCAGCGCAAGCGCCGCCTGGGCCGAGGGGTAGATCGGATCGCCGAAGGCGATGAGCCCTTTGGCGGCGGCAGCCTCGCTCGCCGGAAGCGGACGCGGCTCGCGCAGGCCGTCAAGGACGCTGGCCGACGGTACATATGAAACAGCGTGATCGCGGAGCAGATAGCGAAGCTTCTTGTAGGATGCCCCGCTCGACGGATTGCTCAGCAGCGCTTCGAAGGGCACGAGAGAGAGAGGCCCGTCAGGCGAGATCAGCAGGTTCGGCGTTCGCGAGAGCTGAGCGGTCGCGGATCCGAGGAGGATCTGGTAAAGGTTGGCGGCCTCGGACCGAAACGGGCCGAGGGCGAGGATTCCAGGCCTCCCCAGGACCGTCCGGAGATCCTGTACCTTCTCCTCGAGGACCTTGGCCGAAGGAAGGCGATACACCGACAGGTCCTGGTGGGTTACAGCGAAGAGAAAAGATCCCTCCTGGCCCACGAAGTACTCGAGCAAGGCCGTACGCGAATCCAGGAGGCCCTGGACCTGTTCGAGCCGCAACGGCGTCGGGTAGCGGACCTCGGCGTACCGGGGATGCCGGCGCCGGATCTCCTCTTCCAGCTGCTCCATCTTTTCGCCCGCTTGGTCGAGCTGCGAGCGCAGGTCGGCGATGCGGCTGTTCTCCGAGTCTTGAGCCAGGATCTCGCCGAGTCGTTCCTGAATCCAGGACAAGCGGGCTCCGAGCTCCGTCTCCTGCCGTTTGAGGTCGGGTGCGATTCCCTCCTGAACATCGATGCGCCCCTCGGCGATGAGGTCCAGCAGCCCGCGAGCCCGAGCCCGCTCGCTGGCCTCCAGTGCAGCCGCTGCATGCCCCTGCCCGGGATCTTTCTCTTCCAAGCGCATCTGCAGATCGATATAGAGCTCGTACCAGGCCCGCTTGGACGCGAGATAGGTCGTCCGCAGCTTCTCGCTCGAAACCCGGCTGCGCACCGATTCGATGATCTGGATCGCATTCCGGACCCGGTCCAGCGCCTGCGGCAGGTCGCCGCGCTGCCGGTCGAGAACCGCCCACTGGTAGAGGCAGGCGGCTTGGAGGCCGGTGTTTTCCGTCCGCTGCCCAAGATCGAGCGCCGCGTGAAAAGAGTCCTCTGCCTGGCCGAGATCACCCAGGGCCTGCCAGGCCCTCCCGAGCTCGAGAAGGCTCGCAGCTTCATTGGCCCGGTCGCCGCTCTTCCGGCGCAAGGTCAACTCCTCCTGCAGAAACCGCAAGCCCTCTTGATCGCGGCCGAGGGCGACGTAGACGGCACCGGTCCTTCCAAGCGCCTCGGCCATGGCGCCAGGAAGGTTCTTCTCCCGGGACAGGGCAAGCCCGCGCTCCAGATCGCCGAGCGCTCTTTCGGAGTCCCCTTGCAGGTACAGAGTCCAGCCGAGGCTGTTCAGGAAACGGGCTTCTCCCTCGGCGCTCTTTCCGGTGACGAGCGCAAGCCCCTCTTCGTAGGCATGCTGGGCCTTGTCCAGATCTCCCAGATCGACGTAGACGAGGCCCAGGTTGTGCAGGACGCGAGCCTCGTAGGCGTCATCTTTGACGCGGTGATAGTAGGCACGGGCCTGAACCAGCCGCTCCAGCGCATCACCGAGCTCGCCCCGGAAGCGGTGAAACTGAGCCATGGTCGAGAGCACAACGGCCTCGCTATTGCCTCCCACCGACCGGCTCAGATCCAGAGCCTGATCCAGGGAGGCCGACGCCTTTTCCATCTCTCCCCGACCCTGGTAGACACCCGCGAGGGCAACCAATGTGTACAGCGCGCCCTGAGCATCCCCGCTGTCACGCCGCAGAGGAAGTGCCTCGGAGAGATAGCGAAGAGCCTGATCGAAATCGCCCCGGTCGCGGTAGATCAGGCCGATGCCATAGAGAACCAGACCCTGCTTGCCGAGGTCTCCCGACTCCTTCCAGAGGGTCAGCGCCTGCTGGTAATGATCGAGGGTCTGAGGATAATCGCCGAGCGCCAGAAAGGCGGCCGCCAGATTGGTATGCGAGAGAGCCTGCAACTTGGGGTCCTTGACCTCCAGAGAGAGAGAGAGGGCCTGCCGGAGATCTGTGAGAGCAGCGGGTATATCGGATGCCGCAAGCTCCTGGGCGCCCAGATCGTGGAGCACGTCGATCTGGCTGCGGATCTCGCCGACCCCTTCCCAAAGGCGGAGGGCCTCTTCCAGAAGCCGAATCGCCTCCTGTCTCCCCTGCTCCTTTGGAAGGCTGATCAGGCGCCACGCCTCGGCTCGGGCCTTGTAGGCCGCTGCCCGCTCCCGATCCCCCGGCCCAACTGGGCGCCGCGCCACCAACACCACCCGGTAGGCGCCCGGGGCCGCATTGGGGTCGTGCGGCGTGACGACCAGGCGCAGCTCCTCCTGGGCAGGGGCGACCAGGGACAGGACTTCCTTGTCCTGGAGACCGTCGGGGTCATCGGTCGAGTACAGGACCGCGCCGTCCGGCCCGAGCAGGCTCGCGACCACGTCGATGCCGGTCTGCTCGATCTCCAGGCGGACGTACCAGCCCGCCTGTACGGCCAGGCGGTGCTCCTGCCTCTCCCCGCCGCGCAGCACCCGCTCCACCGGCTTTCCCTCCTCCAGAAGGGAGGACGGCTCGGTCTTGGGCGTGGGCTTCGGCTTGGGCGAGGAGACGGCCGGCGAGCAGGCCAGGCACAGGGCCAGCAGGCCAGGCAAGAGGGAGAGGACAGCTGAGCGGGAAACGGCCGGGAGCTTCAAGCAGGGCTCCAAGATGCTCTGAGCGACCATCTTAGCTCAGATCCACGCCGCGGGATATGCAGAACGACCGATGCATTGCCGGCCGTTACGAGGATAGGATCTAGCCGATGGCGACCGACGACCAGGAGATAGTCTCCCGATTCCTCCGGGGCGAGGCGGACGCGGTAGGGACCGTGGACGGATGGATCTCGCGCGCGGCCTGGCCCTACCAGCGCCGCCTGGCCAACCGCTGGGACGACGTCCTCCAGGACATCCGCCTGGAGATCACCCGTCTGCTGGGCCAGGGGAAGTTCCGCGGCGAATCCAGCTTGCGCACCTACCTCTGGCGCGTCACCAACCACAGCTGCCTCGACCAGATCCGCGCCGACAGCAAACGGCAGTGGACCGATCTGGAGGAGATCGAAAAAGGGACCGCCGGGCCGCCGCCTCACCCGACCGCGGCCATCCACGAGGACCGGGACCTGCTTTGGCGCGTCCTCGAACGCTCTTCGCAGGACTGCCGCGAGTTGTGGCGCATGATCCTCGCGGGGCACTCCTACCGCGACATGAGCCTGCGTCTCGGCGTCGCCGAGGGGACACTGCGGGTGCGCGCCCTGCGCTGCCGTGAGAAGGCTCTCGCCGCGCGCGCCGAGCTGCTCGCAACTCCCGCGACGAATCGCCGTAACGCCGAAGCGCCTGCGACGCCTAATCAGGTTGAGGAGGCGAACGGATGATCTCCAATTGCGATGATGTGCGAGGGATGTTCCCGTGGTTGCTCAACGGCACCCTGAGTGACGACGAACGGCGGGAGGTGCTCCAGCACCTGGCGACCTGCGCGACCTGCCGTCACGACCTGGCGGACACCCGGCTGGCCGCCGAGATCTTCGACCAGCACCCGCCGGCCGAGGCGATCCTGGCCCTGGCCTGGGACGAGACGCCCCCCGGAGTCGACCCGGCGCTCCTGGAGGAGCATCTGGCGAGCTGTCCCCGCTGTGCGGCGGAGCTCGAGCTGGCGCGGATGAGCCGCCGCCTCGAAGAGGACGACCGGATCGTCCCCCTGACGCGGCGGACTGCTCCGGCGGCACCGGCGACCGGCTGGCGCGGCTGGAAGTCGGCCGCCCTGGCCGCGGGGCTGGCCGGCGTGGTGGCGTCTGCCGGCTGGTTCCAGACCGCCGGGCGCGTCGGCACCCTGGAGAAGCAGCTCGCCGAGAAGCCGGCGGTCGCGGCCCCGGCGCCCGCACCGCCCGCCGCCGGCTCCCACAACGAGCAGCTCGCCGCCGAGCTCCAAGAGAAGATGAAGAAGATAGACCAGAAGGAGAAGGAGCTCAGTGCGCAGCTCGACCAGCTCGCCGAGGCCCGGCCGGCCGCTCCGACGCCCCAGATGATCTCCCGGACCCTGAATCTCATGCCGAGCGGTGACGTGGCGCGGGGCGGCGAATCGGCCGAAACTCCCGAGATCCCGGCGCGGTCGTCGGCCGTCCTCCTCCTCCAGGCCAACCCTCCGGACACCAATCTCGACCGCGCGGTCGAGATCGTGAATGCCTCCGGGAAGGTGGCATGGAGCGCGACCGGGCTCCCGTTCGATGCCGAGAACCACATCTACGCCCTCGCCCTTCCCGCGGGCCTGTCCGCAGGCACCTACACGATCCGCATCTACAGAATCGCGGCGGACGGCCGGCGCGAGCCGGTGGAGAGCTATGCGATCCGGGTGAAGTGAGCCTCCGCAGGGGGCACGGACTCTGCATCGAATTCTGGGCATGAGAGAAAGGAGTCCTCATGCCCAGATTCCACCTTGAGCAATTTCGGAGGCCGGTCGCCGGGGCGATCTTCCTCCTGCTGGTACTCGGGCTCGCCACGGCGGTCGCGGCGCAGAACCTGCCTCTTCCTCTGAAGCTCACGGCTTTCGCCGTCAACCTCGGCGCCGACCGCCCGGCGGCCCGCGCGAACATGGTCGAGATCAACGTCGACCGGTGGTCCACCGAGGCGGAGAGGAACGCCCTGATGGACACCTTCCGCCGCAACGGATCGGACGCGCTGCTCGCCGCGCTACAGAAAACGCCGCGCGTCGGCTACATCCGGACGCCCGACAGCATCGGTTGGGACCTCCACTACGCTCACGCCGAGCCGCTACCCGACGGCGGGTACCGCATCATCATCGGCACCGACCGGCGCATCAGCTTCTGGGAGCGCTACAACAACGCCCGGTCGGTCGATTATCCCTTCACGCTGATCGAGCTCCGGCTCGACCCGAAAGGCAACGGTGAAGGCCGGATGTCGCTCGCGACCCGGGTCACCACGAGCGGGGACGGCAAGCACCTCGAGCTCGAGAACTACTCGGCCCAGCCGGTGCTCCTCAACAACGTGAAGATCCAGGGGAAGTGAGCCGGCTCATCCGCCCAGGCGCTGGGAGGCGGCGCCGTAGATGACCCGGGTGGCCGGGTCCTGCAGGAAGGCGGCGACTCCCAGGTTTTCCCGCTTCCAGCGTTTGTCGAGGCCCAGGACCATCTCGGTGGACTCCCGGGCCCCGGCCTTCCCCGCCAGGGTGAAGGCCTTCTCCAGGCGGCGTACGACGTAGTCGTTGCGGAGCGTCTTCGAGGCGTTCTCCCCGGCACCGACCCGCGTCGCGAGGCCGGTCTCCCAGACCGCGACCCAGAGGTCGAGGTCACCGCCGGCCGCCGCCTGCATCTCGGCGCCCACCCGCACGCGCAGGCGGTCTCCTGCGCCGTCCGGGCTGGCGTCCAGCGTCACCCGTCCCGCCGGAGGAGCGGCGAGGGCGGAGGCAATCTGCTGGCGGACGACCAGCTCCTGCGAGCCGACGCACTCGGTCTTGCCGTTGATCACGAGCTGCGGCGTGTAGATGCGGTTTGAGCGGAAGGCCTGCGCGTAGGCGCGCTGGCGCTCGGACCAGCGCGGCGAGTCGAACGGGTCCTGCCAGCCGATGTAGTCCCAGTAGTCCACATGGAAGGACAGGGGGATCACCCGCCCGGCGAGCGCCGAGTCCTGGGACAGGCGGGTCAGCAGCCGGTCGGCCGGCGGACAGCTCGAGCACCCCTGGGAGGTGAAGAGCTCCAGCACGATGGGGCCTCCGTTGGCGGCGGCCTGGGGGGCGGCTGACCCGGAGCGGGAGAGAGCGGCCAGGACGGAGAGCCCGGCGAGGATCGGAAGCGCGAGAAGGATCTTGTTGCTCATGACCATGGATACGTCACTCGAAGGCCGGGTAGTTTTCGAACCACTGGCGCGGCCGGAGGATCTTCCAGTCGCGCTTCCCATCCGTCAGCTCCAGGCCCACGTCGAGCCGGCCCAGCGCCGCATACAGGATACCGCGCGGATGACCGCCTGCGATCCGGAATCGTCCCTCGACCTCCGCCTTGCCCCCGGCCACGGCCATATGGTCCACGTTCACGAAATTCTTCCCCAGCGTGAGGTCCGCCACGGCTCCGACTCCCTGGATGTCCAGCAGGTCGTCCACCCAGCGGAGGAGCTTGCCCCGTCCCGCGGGGGCGAAGAGGGCGAAGAGCGGACGGGCGTCGCTCAGCGTGCTCTCCACCTGGGCACGCAGGAAGACCCGCGCTCCCGGTGCGAGCACAGCGCGGTCCAGGTGGGCGCGCGCCCACCAACCCTGCGGCCCGCCCAACACAGCCACGTTCGTGAGATCGATCTTGCTCCCCGAGATGTCGAACCGCCGGTCCTGGAGGTCCGCCCGGTTGAGCAGCGTGCGCAGGCTCAAGGTGCCGTTCAGCTGCTTCTCCTCGAAGCGGGCACCCATCCGGGGAGCGTCGAGCCGGATCTCGCCCGAGCCGATCCATTGCGGGGCTTCGGCGTGGAAGCGGGCGCTCATCCGGCCCGATCCCCCGGTCAGGACGAGCCCCGATCCCGCGGGGAGATAGGCGTTGTAGAAGCGCAGGTCGGGCACCTCGGCTCCGGGCATGTCGATCGCCACCCACCTGGGCAGGAAGAGCCCGCCGACCCGGGGCTCCCGGCTGGCCGCTTCGATGTGCAGCCCGCGTCCCCGCACGTGCGGGCGCCCATACCCCGTCCGCTGGATCTGGAAGTTGTCGAGGTGCAGCGAGATCCTCCCCTCCGTGGCGCGCTCGGCTGTGTCGACCCACCAGCGGACCGTGCCGTCTCCCTGGGCCCGGTAATCGAGCATGGAGACGGTGATCCCCTCGGGCCACGCCTCCAGATGGCTGCCAGGGAGGACCCGACTGTGGCGCAGACGGAAGTCCGCCGTCGTCCGGCCGCCGCCGAACCGCAGGTCGACCCACCGGGTCTGGCGGAACAGGACGTCCAGGAAGTCCAGGCTGCGCACCCACCCGTCCAGGGTGATCCGGCCGGTGGCGAACCGGAACACCTCGCGCCCCTTGAACCGCTGCGGCGGATAGGGATCGACCCGGCCGTCGATGCGCCCCCGAGCGTCCGCGAGGATCGGCTGGGCCTGCGCGCCAGCCCCGAGCGCCAGCGCCCCACCGAGCACCTCGACGCGGGAAGGATCGACTTCCAGGCGCTGGTGCGTGACCAGGTCGAAGCCGCCGGTCAGGCGGGCATGGCCGGCGAAGCGGACCTCCTCGATCCACACCTCCCGCACGTCGTCCAGGCTCATTGCGGAGATCCGCACGTGCCAGGGCTTGCGCCGCGCCCGGGGCGGATAGAGCACTTCCGGCTTGGCCCGCGGCGGATTGGCGAAGCCGGGGATCGGCGGGTAGAGCTCCGGCCGGGCCGGCCGCAACCGCGGCGGCGCATCCAGCCGGCGGCTGAGGCGGAAGGCCGCTCCGCTGCCAGAGAGCGGGCCGAGCCGCAGCTCGCGGTCCCGGAGGTCCCACAGGTCGACCTGGACGGTGCCGCGGTCCACCGCCAGCCACCACTGGAAGACCCGGGTCTGGTTGCGCATCGCGAAGCCGCGCACGTGGACCACGCCCGGCCAGACCGTCCACGCCGAGTCCCAGTGGATCGCCAGCCGCTCCGGCCGGCGGTTGAGCATCCGTTCCAGCCCGCCCTGGCGCAACCAGACGTTGCCGATCACCAGATAGAGCGGCCAGAGGACGGCGAAGCCGGCGACGAGGGCCAGCAGGAGGCGGATGAGGAGCTTCTTCACGCGCAGCGAGGACTTGCGAGAGTCGTGCCGGACCTCACCCCCCTAACCCCCCTCTCCCGGGGGCAGGGGGGGCGATGGGAGAGGGGTCGGGGGTGAGGTCTACGCCTTCAGCAGTGGCACCCTCCCGCCCGTCCAACCCGGAAAGAGCTGTCCGTCGTCCTTGATCCCCAGGTGCTTGCCCGCGAGCTCGCAGAAGACGGCGCGGAAGTCGGTGGTCACCGGCAGGTCCCTTCCTTCATAGAGGACGTCCTCCGAGAGACCGGCGAAGCGGCCGTGCACCTTGCCTCCGTCCACCTTCCCCCCGAGGACGAACAGGCACGAGCCGTGGCCGTGGTCTGTTCCTCCCGAGCCGTTCTCGCGCACCGTCCGCCCGAACTCGGTCATCGTGGTGAGCAGGACGTCATCCTGATAGTGCGTCCCCAGGTCCGTCCAGAAGGCGTGGATCGAGGACGCCAGGTCCGCGGCCTGGCGGGCGAAGGTGCCGGTGGCCGTCCCCTGCTGCACGTGGGTGTCCCAGCCGCTCGATTCGGCGAAGGCCACCTCGAGCCCGACGTCGGCCTTGACCAGCAGGGCGATCTGCCGCAGCGCGAGGCCGAGCGGAGTCTGCGGATAGCGCGCGCCGTTCGCCGGCCGGTAGTTGGCGATCTCCTCGGGCGACAGCATGTCCATGGCGTGGAAGGTCTCGTCCGCGGTGTCGCGCAGCAGCTCCTCGGAGGTCTGGTGGTAGAGGGCCTCGAAGCCCTGTCCCGCGGCGCTCGCCACCTTCTCGGCGCCGGGCAGGCGGACCCGGAACTGCGCCAGGTCGGTCACCGCGAGGGCCGGCGCGTCGCCGTAGAGCGAGCGCGGCATGGCGGGAGTAAGGGCCACGGCGCGGAAGGGCGAGCCCTCGTGGCCGAGGAGCCCCACCGCCCGGTTGAGCCAGCCGGACGGCGTCCCCTTGCGGCCCGGTGTGCCGGTCTCCATGTAGTCCTGCGCGTCGAAATGCGAGCGCGTGGGGTCGGGCGAGCCCACGGCGTGCACGATCGCCAGCCGCCGCTCCTGCCAGAAGGGCAGCAGGGGCGAGAACGCCGGGTGCAGACCGAAGCCCACGCCCAGGTCGGTCGCGGCCTCGTCGCCGGCCGCGCGGGCGGCGCTCATCCCGAGACGCGGCCGGAGGGAGCGCAGGATGGCTTCATTGTTCGAAGCGAGCGGCGGCACGGCCATCAGGCCGTCCATGGCGCCGCGCTGGAAGATCGTCACCAGGACCTTGCGGCGGGCCTGCGGACCCGGTCCTTGCGCGGCCAGGGCTGCGCGGGTCAGGAAGCGCGGACCGGCCCCGAGGGTGAAGAGGGCGATCCCGCCGGCTTTGAGAAACAGTCGTCGCGTCCACATGATCGGTACTCCTTGCTGCATCAGCGCCGCTGGAACTCGGGAGAGCCCAGGATGACTCCCACCACCTGCTCGACCGCGGTCGGCGGATGCAGGTCGCGCGGAATCGATGGAGACGAGAACAGGGCTTTCCAGCCGCGCGGGCGCTCGCCCCGCGCCTCCTCGTCCATGAGGGTGTCGCCGTCCATGCCCGTCAGACCGCTCAGCGGATCGTCCTGCGGCGAGGCCGCATCCACCTTCTTCGCCAGCTCGGGGTCGTGGATCATCGGGCCGAGCTGGGCCAGGACCGGCTGCAGGCTGCGACCCGGCAGGAGCAGCCCGGCGTAGACCTTCAGAGCCTCGTCCCGCGATTCCGGCTCGCGCCGGCCGTTGAGCTCCGGGAGGTCGAGGCCGACGCCGCCGACCCGGCCGGCTGCGAGCTGCAAGCCAAAATTCATCCGCTGCAGGAGCGACCCGGTGTTGACCCAGGCCTCGGCGCGGTCGGGGAAGCCGGTGGGCGCCTGGTAGGCGTAGAGCGGCTGCCCCATGCGGGCGATCCAGCCGAGCAGGTCGCGGGGGTCCTCGATCCGGCCGCCGGTGGCGCGCAAGGCCGAGACGGCCAGCTCGAACGGCGACTTGATCTTGGCGCCGACCGTCTGCCGGCTCCAGAGCTCGGGCGAGGTGGCGATGGCGCGCAGCATCTCCCGCGTGTCGCCGCCGGTCTTCAGGAACACCTGGGTCAGGCGGTCCTCCAGAGCCTTGGACGGCTGGTCCGAGACGAAGCGCACCGCGAGCTTCCGGGCGATGTGGCGGGCCGTCGCCGGGTGCCGCGCCAGGAGGTCGAGAACCGCTTCGCCATCCGCGATGCCGCGGCCGGCCGGGAGCTTCCTGCCGAGGACGGCCTTCTCGCCCGCATCGTGCTGGTCGGCGCGGAAGAGGAACTCGCCGTCCACGAGGAAGCCGAGGCCGCCGGCGCGGCGGACCTGGCCGAGCCTCTCCTCGGCTTCGCGGCGCCGCGGGCCGGGCGGCATCAGGGTCCAGCCGGTGAAGGCGCGAGCCACCTGGATCACGTCCTCCTGGCTGTAACCGCCGTCGACCCCGAGAGTGTGGAGCTCCAGGAGCTCGCGGGCGTAGTTCTCGTTGATGCCGCTGGGGCGCATCCGCCGGCGTGGCAGCCGCTCCAGCTCGTCGTCCAGGGTGGTGACCGCCTCGGCCGGCGCCGCCGACTGGGCGTTGTCGAGGTAGAGGAGCATGGCCGGGTGGCGGGCCGTGGCGCCGAGCAGGTCGCGGAGCTCGCCGAGGCTGTTGGGCCGGATCGCGTCCCGCTCATACGAGAGGACGTAGCCGCGGGCCTGGTTGTCGGTCAGCGAGACATTGAAGTGGTTGAACCAGAAGTCGGTCATCACCTCGGCAAGCTGGTTCTCGGCAAAGGTGGCGCGCCACAGCTTCTGCACCATGAGCTGGCCGATCAGCTCGCGCTGCGAATGGTATCCCTGCGAGCGCGCCCAGCGCCCGACCGCCTCCCGCATCTCCTTGCGCTCCGTCAGGTCGGGGAGCTGATCGAGGCTCTCTTCCTTCTCATTGACGGCGTCGCCGCGCTCCTTCCCGGGCCTGCGGCCCTCGACGACGCCGGCGCGCACGGCCTCCCGGAGAAGCATGCCGGGCGGCGGATAGGTGCGGGCGATCTGGCCCGCGGACATGGCGAGAGCCGGCAGCTCGTCGAGACGGTCGAGGCGGGGCTCGGCCTGACGGGCGGCGAGCTGCCGCTCGAACCAGCGCTCGAGCCCCATCTCGAGGACCTGGTCGATCTCGCCCGGACGCGGTCCGTACGAGAAGCGGCTGAGCAGATGGGCGGCGGCCTCGCGCTCGGTGAGACCCGCCTCTTTCCAGGGGAAATGGTAGGACGGCGCCGGCTCGCCGGCGAAACCGCTCGCCCTGGACAGGCAGAGCGCGAGGGCGATGAGGGCGATCGTGGTCAGGACAAAGGCTCGCATACTTCGACTTCCTCCTCGTGCGTTCCCTTCCAGAGGCTGGAACACGCGAGGCGGGGATTTCCTGCCCCCAAATTCTTTCCCATGCCCCTCTCCCCGGCCCTCTCCCCACGGGGAGAGGGAGAAAAGGGGTGCGCCCCAAACTTTTTCCGATCCGCGCACGTACAACTGTGTCGGTTGTGTAGTACACTGATACCACAGACTTCGTGAAAGGACCGGAGAGCGCCGATGATCGAGCTGCAGGACTTGACCAAGACCTACGCGGACGGCACGCGCGCCCTGGGCGGGGTGAGCCTGTCGTTCGACCGCGGCATGCTCGGCCTCCTGGGACCCAACGGCGCCGGCAAGACGACCTTCCTGTCGATCCTGACCCTGTCGCTGGAGCCGTCGTCCGGCCGGCGGGTCTACGACGGCCTCGACGCGGCAGAGGCGCGGCTGCGGCCGGCGATCCGCCGCCTGATCGGCTACCTTCCCCAGGACTACCGGCCGCTGGGCCACCTGACCGGCCGCGAATACCTGGGCCATATCGCCCGGCTGCGAGGCAGCGATCTCAGCCGGGCGGCGCTGGCGGAGCGGGTGCGGGGCCTCCTCGAAGCCGTGGGGCTCGCCGCCGCCGCGGATCGCCGGTCCGCCGAGTACTCGGGCGGCATGCAGCGGCGGCTCGGCATTGCCCAGGCGCTCATCCACTCTCCGCGGCTGGTGATCGTCGACGAGCCCACGGCCGGCCTCGATCCGGAGGAGCGCATCCGCTTCCGCGGCCTGATCACCGAGATCGCGGAGACCACGGCCGTCCTGCTCTCCACCCACATCGTGGAGGACGTGGAGGCCACCTGCCCGCGCCTCGCCGTCATCGCCCGCGGCCAGCTCCTGTTCGACGGTCCGCCCGGAGAGCTGCTGCGCGCCGCCGCCGGCCGCCTCTGGCAGGTGCCGGCCGGAGCTCCTTTGCCACCCGGAGCCGCCGAGGTCGCCCTGCGGTCGGACCACCGCGGCGCGGTCGAGCGGGTGGTCTGGAGCCCCGAGCCGGTCCCCGGCGCGCAGCCGCGGACGGTCACCCTGGAGGAGGCCTACGGCGCCTGGCTGGCCGTGCGCGGCCTGGCACCCGATCCGGAACCCTCACCCCCTGACCCCCTCTCCCACCCGCACTCACACCCGCCCGGGAGAGGGGGAATCGTGCTCGGTGCTTCGAAATGAAGAGGACGGCCGCCTTCATCCTCCACGAGCTGCGTACCCAGGGACGCTCGCTGCGCTTCCGGGTCGCCGCCGCGGCGTACGTGATCGCCGGGAGCCTGCCGGCCGCGCTCGCCTACAGCCGCCGGACCGGCGGCTTCTTCCAGATCGGCGGCGCCACCTACGCCGGCGAGACGATGCATACCCTCCCCCTGCTCACCGGCGTCCTCGCCATCCTCCTCTCGCTCGACGGCATCAGCCGCGAGCGGTCGAGCGGCGCCTGGACGACCCTGGCGCTCACCGACCTGACGAACGCCGGGTATCTCCTGCGCCGCTGGGTCGCGCTCCTCGCCGTCGTGGTGCCGCTCACCGCGGTGCCCCTCCTGGCCGCGGCCGGCTTCGCGGTGGCCGCGGCACGGCCGGACGCGCCGGCTTTCTTCTGGGGAGCGTTCTGGGCGCCGTGGCTCGTCCACATCCTCCCCCTGTCGATCCTCGGGATCACCCTGGGGCTCGGCCTGGGGACGCTGGGCGGCGGTGGCATGGGCACGTTCGTGACGGGCGCCGTCTTCGTGGTCTGCCTTCCCTTGCTGGCGAACAGCGCCCTGGCACATCTGGGATATCAGGTCGGGGATCCCCTGGCGTGGCTGGACACGCGGATGGCCAGCACGACCGTCGACCGGATCGGCAAGGCTTTCACCAATGTCGATCAGGCCTACTGGATCTTCCCCGCACCCGCGAGCGAGGCGGGGTTCGACCTCGGCTCCCTGGGCGAGCAGAGCCTCGCCGACGGTCTCCTGATCGCCGTAGTGGCCGCGGCGGCCTTCGGCCTGGCGATCGCGCGGCTGCGGCGGACCCGGCCGGACCTCCCGCCGTGGAGCGTGCGGCCGGACCACCCGCTGCGCAGCTTCCTCGTGCTCTTCGGCCGTCTGCGCGAGGCTGTCGCGCTCGATCCGGCCCTGGCCCCGGCGGACCGGACCGGCATCGCCCTCGCCCTCCTCCTCGCCGCCACCGCCGGCGCGGCGATCCTCGCGCGGGACGACCGCTACGACGAGCAGGCCTGGCGGATGGTGCGCGCCGAGATGAAGCCGCCGGATCCGACCCCTCACGACGTGCTCCCCGGTCTCTGGAGGATCGAGGGAACGGTCGCGCCGGACGGCGTGGTCGCGCTGCGCGTCGCCGGCACGTTGCGCAACACGGGGAGCGAGCCGCGGGGGCACCTCGCCTTCGTGCTCAACCCGGTGCTCGACGTGACCGGGCTGACCGCGGACGCCGGCCGGGTCCGCTCGGCGCACGTCTGGGACCGCCTGACTGTCGAGCTCGATCCGCCGCTCGGCCCCGGCGAGCGCCGCGAGCTGCGTTTTCGGATCTCCGGCCGGCCGGCGCGAATCATCTTTCCCTCCCGTCCCAAGCCCGAGCAGCTCGTGGACGACGCCCTCGGGTCGCACCAGCGGGCGCGCTTCGGCCGCGATCTGATCGACTTCTCTCCGACCTATCGGATTCCGTCGGTCTCCGGCTACCGGGTGGAGCTCCGGGCCGCCGACCTGCTCCCGGTCCCGCGCTACGGTCCCTGGACCTTCACCAGCGAGTACGGCGTGCCGGGGGTGAAGGAGGAGACGATCTTCCCCAAGGCCGAGGTGAGCCTCTCTCTCGCCGTCCCTCCCGGCCTCTTCCTGGCCGACTCCTGCGGCGGCGTGGCGCGCGGCGGACGCCTGGAGAGCCGGTGCGCCATCCCCCTCGCCGAGCTGACGGTCGCCGGCGGCCGGCACCGGGTGCTTGCCGGAGGCGATCCGGCCGGACCGACCGTCGCAGTGTTCCCCGGACACCGCGCCGCCGGCGAGCTCCACCTGGGATTCCTGGCGCGCAGCTCCCGGATGCTGGGAGAGGCGTGGCCCGGCTTGGGCGGGCTCGACCACACCATCGTCCTCGAATGGCCGGCCGGGGAGATCCACTCCCGGAGCTCGTACTCCTGGTCCTTCTCCAGTTACTACGACAGACCGTTCGGGGGCTTCTTCGACGTGCGGGGAAGGCTGATCTTCCTGGAGGAGGCCCAGCTGATCCGCTCGCGTCCGATCGATCCCGAGTCGCTGGTGGCGGAGGTCGTCTCCTCCCGCCTGTCCCAGCGGCGCCGGATCGTTCCCGAGCAGCAGCTCTTCTTCCGCCAGCTCTTCCGGACGCTCGCCCTGCAACGGCTGGGCCTCGGACCCGAGATGGGGGCGGTCGTGGCGATCGACCCGAAGTACCTCTCGATGGTCCTGGTGCCCGCGTTGAGCGACGCGAGCTGGGCCTACTGGCGCATCCGCTTCCCCGCGTTGATCGCCGCCCTGGAGCACCGCGCCGGCCGCGAGCCGCTGCGCGCCACGATCGACGAGCTCCTCGCGCGCGGCGGGGAGCAGCCGGCCTCGTTCGACGAATTCGAGGCGATCCTCAACCGCCGCGCCGAGCAGCCGGTGGACGGCATGATCCGCGACTTCTTCCGCGCCGGCCGCATGCCGGAGCTCGCTCTGGAGGACATGGCCTTCCACCGCGCCGGAGCCGGCTGGCGGGCGACCGGCCGGGTGCACAACCTGGCGGACGGCGAGGCGGTCTGCCGCGTGGTGCTGGCCGCCGCGGTCGCCCCGGTCGAGGCGACGGTCACGGTCGGCACCGGCGGAAACGTCTCGTTCGTGCTCGAGACGCAACACCGGCCGCAGGCCGTGTACCTGGACCCCGATCACGAGTGCCACCGCATGGAGCCGACGGGCGCGCCGCGCGACCGCGTGTTCTTCACCGGAGAGACGCCGTGAGGAGAGCGCTCCGCGGCATCCGCCTCTCGCTGGAGCTCCTGCTGGGCCGCCGGCTCTGGCTGTTCGCGGGGATCGACGCGCTGGTGATCCTGGCGGAGATCCTCCGCATGCTGCTCGGCGACGGCGGCGAGCCCGCGGGGATCTATCTCTGGGTGATCCTCATGCCCTTCCTCCTCTTGGGGCTGCCGGCCCTCTCCGGGATCGTCGAGGTGGAGAGGAGGGCGGGCTGTCTCGACCTGGCGCTCTCGACGCCCGGAGCGGTGGGCTATTTCGTGCGCCGGGCCGCCGCGGTCTGCGCCGTCATGGCCGTCCAGGGCTGGGCGCTGACGCTCGCCGACTGGCTTTACGAAGGCCGCGGCTTCCCGCTCCTGGCGCCGCTCGCGCAGATCACGGCCGTGACCTTTCTCCTGGGAGCGCTGGCGCTCTTCTGGGCCGTGCGCTTGAAGACCGCCGGAGCGGTCTGGCTCGCCTCGATGGTGACGCTCGTCGTGCTGCGCCCCTGGTTCTTCCGCAATCCGATCCCGGACACCTACTTCGCCCATTTCGGCCACTGGCTCCCCGGCCGCGACGAGGCCCTGCCCTGGCTCGGCAGCCTCGCCGTGCTCGCCACGGCCGCCACCCTCTTCTCTCTCTATGCCCGGCGCCGCCTGCGCCGGCCGGAGTCGCTGTTATGAAAACAAAGGACATAAAGGACCTAAACGACCCAAAGGACAACACGGACCTCAAGGACAGGCGATCTGTCTTTCTGCTGTCCTTTACGTCCTTTATGTCCTTTACGTCCTTGCTTTTCGCCACCGCCTGCTCCCCCGCCCCGGCCGCCGTGCCCGATGCGGCCCCTGCGGTCCCGGTGCGCCTCGAGAAGGTGACCCGCGACACCTTCCAGCCGACCGTTTCGGTGCTCGGGGTGGTGCGCCCGGCCGAGACCGCCGAGGTCGCGGTGACCGCCGGCGGGCTGCTGCGCTACCCGGCGCGCTTCGCCGGCGGGTTGCCCAGCGGTGCCGAGGTCCGCAAGGGCGAGGTCCTCGCCCGCATCTCGCTCCACGACGCCGAGGCGAGCCTGGCCGAGGCGCGGCTCCACCTGAAAGTCGCCGAGTCGGAGCTGGCGCGCCATCGCAAGGCGTTCGAGGCCGGCGTCGAGGCCGCCGTGGTCGAGGCCGCCTCCGAGGCCGAGGCCGAGCTGGCGAAGAGCCGCGTGGCCGCCGCCCAAGGTCGCCTCTCCCGGCTCGACCTGCGCGCCCCGGTCTCCGGCCGGCTCATCGTCGACCGCCGCGTGCCGCCGGAGTCGGAGGTGACGGCCGGGCTCGTCCTCGCCCGCATCGCCGCCGGCGGCACGCCCGAGGTCGAGGCCAGGGCCGCCGCCGCGGACCGCGACCTCCTGCACCCCGGCCTCCGCGTGCGCTTCGTCCTGCCTGGAGCCCGCGAGCCTCTGGGAGAAGGAGAGATCCAGGAGGTCTCGCCGGTCGTAGAGGCCGCGGGGACGGTGCCGCTCGTCGTCCGGGTGAGCGATCCCACGGGTCTGCCGGCGCCGGGTGAAGGGGTCGAGCTGCAGATCGATCTCGACGCCCGGCCCGAGACGATCACCGTGCCCGAGGACGCCCTGGTGGCCGGCGAGAGCGGCGGCGCCGTCTTCGTCGCCGAGCGCAACGAGGGGAGGATCGCGGCCCGCCGCCGGCAGGTCGAGACCGGAGCGCGCGGCAATGGCCGTGTGGAGATCCTGCGCGGGCTTTCTGCCGGGGACCGGGTGGTGATCGCTGGCGCGTCTCTGCTGGCGGACGGCGACTCGATCGCCGAAGTCGAAGAAAAACCGGAGGGCGCGCCGTGATCCGGCAAGCCGTCGAGCGGCCGGTCTCGACCCTGATCGCCGCAGCCGCCCTGGTCGTCCTCGGTGCCTTCTCGCTGTTCCGCCTGCCGGTCTCCCTGCTGCCGTCGGTCGAGCGGCCGGGGCTGGAGATTACCGCCACGGCCGAGGGGCGCTCGCGCGACGAGGTGCTCGACCGGGTGACCCGCCCGCTGGAGCGGCGCCTCGCCGCCCTGGCCGGCGTCACCTCGGTGCGCACCCGCACGGGCGACGGAGTCGTCCATGCGCACGTCGAGAGCGAATGGCAGACCGACGCCGACCGCCTGCGCATCGAAGCCGAGCGCCGCCTCGCGGACTTGGACGGCGTGACGCTCTCCGTCGAGCTGACCGCGGGCGATCCGGAGCCCATCGTCGAGGTGGCGGTCCTGGGGGGAGGCGCCGAGCGGACCGCCTTCGCCGAGCGGCTGCTCGTCCCCGAGCTGGCCCGCATCGAGGGGGCCGGCCGCATCGAGACCGCCGGCCTCGCGCCGCGCCATGCCGTGGTGCGTCCGCGCGCCGCGGCCCTGGCCGCCCGCGGGCTCACCCCGGCCGACCTGGTGAGCCGCCTCACGACCGTGGGGATCGCCGTGCCGGCCGGCCGGGCGCGCTCGGGAGCGGCGGTGCGTCCGCTCCTGGTCCGCGAGGAGGTCGCCTCCCTCGATGCCCTCGCCGCCCTGCGCGTGCCCGGCCCGCACGGCGAGAGCGTGCTGGGCGACGTTGCCGGCCTCTCCCTGGAGGAGATCCGCGACGGTTCCCTTTTCCGCATCGACGGCGAGGAGGGGACGCTGGTGCGCGTCTTCCGGGCGCCGGAGGCGAACGCCGTGGCTCTCGCGGCAAAGGTGCGCGAGCGGATCGGAGAGATCGGCGGGCGCACCGGCTCCGGCCTCCGCGTCCGGATCGTCGACGACCGCAGCCGGGAGGTGGTCAAGTCCCTCGCCGACTTAGGGGTAGGAGCCCTCCTCGGCCTCCTCATCGGCACCCTGGCGATCCGCGCCTTCCTCGGCCGCTGGCGGCCGACGCTCGCGCTCGCGGTGGTGGTGCCGGCCTCGATCCTCGCCACCTTCACCGCCTTCCACCTCGCCGGCTCCTCGCTCGACGTGGTCGCTCTCGCCGGTCTCGCCCTCGCCGCCGGCATGCTGGTCGACAGCTCGATCGTGGTGCTGGAGGCGATCGAGACGGCGCGCGCCCGTGGCGAGGCCGAGCCGGTCGTCGCGGGCACGCGGCAGATCGCGCTGCCGGTGGTGGCCGGCTTCCTGACCACCGCCGTGGTCTTCCTGCCGCTCATCTATCTCCAGGGCCTGGCGCGAGCCTTCTTCGGGGTCCAGGCGTTCGCCATCGTGGCCTCGCTCGCCGCGTCACTGCTTTTTTCTCTCACGGTGACTCCGGTCCTGGCGGGCAACACCGCGGAGAGCGCCTCGGGATGGAACGGCGGCCGGAGCCTTTATCTGCACCTGCTCGACGGCGCTCTGGCGAGGCCGGCTTTGCCTGTGGTGGCGGCCGTGGCCGTGACTGCGCTCGCAGGGATCGCCCTGGTGCTCCTGCCGCGCGAGCTGGTGCCGGACGCCGCCGCCCGCGAGCTGGTCGTGCGCTACCGCCTGGCCCCGGACCTCACCCCCGAGGCCTCCCTCCGTCTCGGCCACGCCATCGAGGCGCGGGCGCGGGAAGCCCTGGGAGGGACCAAGGCCCAAATCGCCACGATCCAGATCCCCGGAGGGGGTCTCTCCCAGGAGGGAGACGAGGACGAGGAGACCGGGAGGCTGCGCGTCGCCTTCCCGGATGCTGCGGCGGCGGTCCGCGCCCTCGCTTCCCTGCGCTCCGCCTTACGCCGCCTGCCGGAGGTCGACGTGCGGGTCGAGCCGCGGGCGAGCGCCTTCGTCGAGCCCATCGAGCGCTCCGGCCGGCGCCTGGAGGTCGTCGCCCTGGCCGCCACGCCCGAGAAGGCCGCCGATCTCGCCGCCCGCGCCACCGCCCGCCTCGAAGCCGCCGGGCTGCACGAGAGCGCGGCGCATCGCGACCTCCCCCACGAAGTGCTGCTCCTCGCCTGGGACCTGCCGCGCCTCGCCGCCGCCGGGGCCGACCGCGAAAACCTGGAAGGCCAGATCCGCCTCGCTCTCACCGATCGCACCGCCGGCCGCGTGCACCTCGAAGGCGTCGAGCCCGAAATCCAGGTGAAGCCCCCCGCGACCGACCCCGCCCTGCTCCCGGTCTCCCTCTCCTCCGAGATCGTCCCTCTGGGAGCCCTCGCCCGCCTCGCCCCTGGAGCCCGCCCGGCGGACCGCGAGCGCCAGGACGGCCGCCCCGCCGTGCGCCTCGCCTTCGACGGCACGGTGCGCGATCCGGACGCCCTGCTCGCCGATCTGCCCCGCGGGGCCGGCGAGGAGCTGGCTCCCGGTGGCAGAGCCCTGGAGCTGGCGCGCGCCTTCGGGCAGCTCCGGCTGGCGCTCGCCCTGTCGCTCCTCCTCGTCTTCCTGACCCTCGCGGCGCTCTACGAGTCGTTCCGCCTCCCCCTGGTCGTCATGTCCACCGTGCCGGTCGCCCTGGGCGGCGCCCTCGGCCTGCTCCTGGCGACCGGGCAGAGCCTGGACGTCCTGTCGTTCCTCGGCCTCATCCTCCTCGGCGGGATCGTGGTCAACAACGCGATCGTCATCGTCCACCGGGCGGAGGAGCACCGCCGCGCCGGCGAGCCGCTGGACGAGGCACTGCGCCGCGCCGGGGCCGAGCGCTACCGGCCGATCGTGATGACCACGATCACCACGCTCGCCGGCATGTTGCCGCTGGCCCTTCTCGGAGGGCAGGGAGCCGAGCTGCGGCAGTCGCTCGCCACCGCGGTGATCGGCGGCATGGTGACCTCGACCTTCGCCTCGCTGCTCCTGGTGCCGGTGCTGCAACGGGCGCTCACGGCTCCCAGAGGGCGGCGCGGATGAGGTCCCTCCTCGCCACCGCCGCCCTCCTCGTCCTGGGAGTCGCCGCCTTCGTGCGCCTCCCCCTGGACTACCTCCCCCGGCAGAGCTTCCCCGAGCTCACCGTAAGCCTCCAGCTCCCCGCCGCGCGGGATCCGCAGGAGGTCACGCGCGATCAGGTCGAAGCGATCGAGAGCGCCGTCCGCTCGCTGGGGCGGGTGCGGGGGACCGACGGCGAGGTGCGCCCCGACGGCGCCACGCTCTCCGTGCGCTTCGCGTCGGGGACCGATCCGGGACGCAAGGCCGCGCGCCTCGAAGCCGAGCTCGAGGGCCTGCGCCGCCGTCTCCCCGAGGGCGCCCGGCTGCGGGTCGAGCCCGCGGACCGCCAGGACGGCGAGCTCCTGGCCGTCGTCTGGCTCCTCGGGGCCTCCCGGGAGCTCGAAGCCGAGACCGCGGCCGAGACGCTGCGCTCGGTGCCGGGCGTGCGCACCGTCGACGTCCTCGGCACCGGCCGCGAAGAGGTGCGGGTCGAGCTCGCCGCCGGCCTCGTGGACCCCCGGGGCACCGCGGCCGCCGTCCGCACCGCGGTCGAGAGGTCGCTCCGCGCCCCCGTGCTCGGCCGCACCCGCCAGGGCGACCGCGAGATCCCGATCGTCTCCCCGCCGTCCGATCCTGCGGCTCTCCCCTTCCTCCTTGTCCCGGCGCCGGACGGAGCGGTCCCCCTCGGCTCCCTCGCCACGATCCGCGAGAGAAGAGGAACGCCGACCTACCGCGGATCGTGGCGAGGGAGC
>WNGB01000994.1_pt1 | contig 102544 bp, 99 predicted proteins | sample 5400681 | NCBI WGS metagenome assembly WNGB01 (sample SAMN13153367, study PRJNA577476) | soil metagenome | isolation source: 115 cm soil or saprolite under grassland replicate 2 | place: USA:California | collected 2016-06-15 | reverse complement strand
TGACCTGGAACGGCGGGCCGGCTGCCCCACCGAGGCCCGGGAGAACTACTCCCGCGCCATTGCGCTAGCCCGGAGCCCGGCCGAGCGCGTGTCCTTCGAGCGGCGGATCGAGAGCCTGGGAATCTCCTAACGCGTGTCCGGTTTCGGCGCCCGCCATTCGTCGTCCTGGTGACGATCACCCGATGAGACCAGAAGAGACCGGTGCCGCAGACGTCAACGGACCTAGTAAAGGCCCTCTGCCGACGGTGGGGCGGTGAGTTCGCTAAGCGGCCCGACATGCCCTCGATGAGCGGCGGGCCGTGGTCGAGGAGTGGCCCCAGCTCATCGCCGAACCCGCGCCGAGCGGTGCTTGCGATCGGGTCCGCGTCGAGCTCGGCGGCGCTTGGACCTCCTCGAAATCTCGAAGAGCCGCGTCCGGTTTCGGCCGGTCCCGTTCGTCTTCCTGACGTAGCTCACAAACGACACAGGAGGAGCACCGCGATGCGCAAGATCATCAATTCCGCCTTCGTCTCGCTCGACGGCGTCACCGCAGACCCAGGCTCCTGGGCGATCTTCGACCCGGACGCAGCGGGAGAAGCCGTTCAGGCGCTACACGCCCTCGGCGGCATGCTCATGGGACGAGGCACCTACGAGTACTTCGCCGATGTCATGCCCAAACAGACCGGGCCATACGCAGACGCGATCAACGCAATTCGCAAATACGTGTTCTCCTCGACGCTGGAGAACGCTGACTGGAATAACTCCACGCTCATTCGCGACGACGTCGTCACCGCCGTGACCGAGCTCAAGCAAGAGGACGGCGGTGATCTCATGATGTACGGATACGGCCGACTCAGCCAGACCCTGCTCGCCCACCACCTGGTCGATGAAATCCGGTTCTCGATCCACCCGGTGCTAGTCAGCGGGGGAGCTGCTGGCGGTGGCAACGGCAAGACGCTCCAGCTGAAGCTTCTCGGCGCAACCCCAGCGCCGAGCGGCGTCGTCGCCCTCACCTACCAGCCTGCCTCCAGCTGAGCGGTAAGGCCCGGCGTGGCCACAAGCCCGCCGGGCCTCAACCATATCCGCGCACAGGACAGCCTGGACCAGCTGCGCGCCTGCCTCGGCCAGGAGCAGTTCGAATAAGCCCAGGCCGAGGCCATGACGCTCAGCTCCGACGAGACCCTCAACCTGGCCTCCGGGAATAGTCTCCCGGCCTGAGCTCCCCGCGTGGCACAAGGGCTCGCTAGGCATGCGATTAATCACCAATCGATCATGTCCCCAATGCGGTACAGGCGTGACAGCCGCCTCACTCCCGGCTAAGGCAGATTACGCAGCGCAAAGCAAGCACCCCGCCTCCAAGCCCCAGTTGCCGATTCGGCATGGCCGGCAACTCTGCTGCTGATACATATAACCGCGCGCAGATCATCTGCAAAAGAATGCTCTGGGCAACGTACTCCATATCAACCAGATCCGGGCGACGCCGGACACGCATAGCGACCCGATCTGCACGTCTGGACTGATGATCGCTGAGGATCCGCCAACCGCGCAGAGCGGCGGCTTGGCGCGCCTGCGAGCGAACACGCTCCGTGACAAGCCAGCCATCGTGGGGCCGCAGCGGGGTGGATCTCGGCGGCTACTGCCGCGACGTCACCGACCGGAGCTTCCTGGCCTGGCGGGTCCTGGTGACGCCCGATCGGCGGCATAGAAAGACGTTCTGCGTGTCGGTTGGTGACGTGGGAACGTCCCCCTGATGCGCTTCGGGCTTGGTGTCCCACGCAGCAGGAGGACGTTCATGGGTAACGGTAGTGGCGTGTCCCGAGGTGACCGCAACCGCAATGCCCGGCTGGAGCGGCTGCGCGCCTTGGTGCCGGTGACGAACGCGATCGTCGGGACCGGCCTGGCAGGCAAGAAGCAGATGGTCGTGGTGACCGATCATGATTCGAAGGTCATCGCGCGGCGGACGTTCCGGTGCCGTGCCTGGGATCTTGGCTGGGCGCTGGACGGGGCAGCTGGGCGCGCCGGGGCGAAGGGGTGGGCTGGGGTGACGGTGTCGTGCGAGCCGGCCGGGCACCGGTGGCGGGCGCTTTCCCAGCTGGCCGCGGACCGGGCCGGTGCCGTTCGTGTGCGTGCAGCCGGTGGTGACCTCGTGGGCCCGGCGCACCGAGGATCTGACCTGCGATAAGACCGATGAGAAGGATGCGGTGCTGATCGCCCGGCTCACGGCCCAGCTGCGCTGTTATGTCCCCGAGCCGGCGGGTGAGACGTGGGGCCGGCTGCGGCATCTGGGCACCCGCCGGGAGCAGCTGGTCACCGAGGCCGGCCGCCAGGTCCAGCAGATGCGCGACCTGCTGGAATGCGCCTGGCCGGCCGCGCTGGACACAGCGCGGCAGCCGTTCCGGTCGGGCACCTGGATGGCCGCGTTGCCGGTGATCGCCGGCCGGGATGGCGGGGACTTCGGCCGCACCCGGCGGCTCGGGGCAACCCGGCTCCGGGCGGGCGGTGCGGCGTGAGATCACCCGCCGCGGCGGGCAGAAACCCTGCCTGCGGATCGTGCGCGGGATGTTCACCGCGCTCAGCGATCCGGCCGGGGTGATCGCGCACCGGCCCGGCGCGCTGGAGCGGGTGCAGCTGCTGGCCGAAGACTGGCAGCTCACCAAGGACCGGCTCGCCGAGACTGAGCAGCGGATGACCGCAGTCCTGGGTGAGCTCGGCCTGACCGCGCTGGCCACCTCGATCACCGGCCTGTCACCGGCGGGCGCGGCGGCGATCTTGGCCGAGACCGGCGACCCGGGGCGATTCGCCACCGCACGCGCGGTGGCCAGGCACGCTGGCCTGGCCCCGCGGGAGAAACTGTCCGGCGCGTTCACCGGCCGGACCCGGGCTGACCGGGCACGGACGCCCCGGGCTCCGCCTGGCAGCCTGGCGCGCCGTCTGGGGAGCCCAGCGCGCCAGCCCCGTATACCGGGCCCGCTACCAGCACCTGACCAGCAGGGACCAGAACAAGCTCACGCCCGCCCAGGCCCAGGCCATCATCGCCGCCGCGATCTTGCGGCAGCTGCACGCGGTCATCACCACCGGGCAGGCATGGGATCCAGCCACCGCGGCCCACGGCACCCGGCGGCAAAGCAGGCAACTCGCCGCCTGACCCTGTCAGCGGCGCTGCAAGCTGGCGGCCGGGGCGAGCCCTCCGCGGCATTGAGACACACCGTGATCTCGGCGCACATCATGGGCAGCCCCGTCCGTCGTCTCTCAACCCGATCACGCGCTGCTGGGACAAACCCCATACCGCTATGCAGGGACAGACGACGGACGAGGCACCGGCCCAAAGCTTGACGCAAACCGACTCACGCTGATGTGCGGACGTTGCCGGTACCGGGCAGCAACGAATATTCATGCAGGGTGACGCACCGATCGCCGTGTCGATACCAAGGTGTGCGGCATCCTTCTGGACGCGCGCGTAGCCGATATGCGTGGCGGTGATGGGACGCATGTTCATGGCCAGGGCCGCACAGATAAGGGCATTTTGGACCTGCCGATCGGCGAGTTCCACTAATGAATGCACGTTGTGGGCCGGCCTGCGGCCTGGCCTGGTAAGGCTGGGGTGGCACCCGCTGACAGTTTGCAGGGCCGGGCTGGGTCGGCCTGGGGCGCGGTGGCGCGGGGCGGCTGTGACGCGGGGCAGCGGGCAGTGGCGGCTCACTGGCTGAGGGTCCGGGCGGCGATCCCGGTGATCAGCAGGCTGGAGGCCAGGGAGATGGCCAGCATGCCGCGCCGGCTGGAGGCCAGGCGGCCGATCAGCCTCCCGCCGCTGACTAGGACCAGCTGCCAGCTGGCCGAGGCGGCGACCACCGCTCCCACAAACGCGCCGGCTTCGGCGGGGGTGAACGCGGCTGCCGAGGCCTGCCGGCCCAGCACCAGGGCCGCCCAGTAGATCACGGTCAGCGGGTTGACCGCGGTGATGGCGGCCAGCGCGGTGTAGGCGCGCAGCGGGGTGCGCAGCGCCAGCCCCACCCGGGGTATGGCCGCGGGCGAGCGGTAGCGGCGGGCGGCGGCCACCGCCGTCCACGCCGCCACGGCCGCGAGCAGCGCGCTGGCCGCCCAGCGCAGCGGGCCGGCCACCGCCTGGACCTGGCGGGCGAGCCCGGCCCCGCCGGCGACGGCGGCCAGCGCGAACCCGCCATCCAGGGTTGCCGCGCCCAGGCCCGCGGCGGCCCCGATGCACAGGCAGGCGGCCGCGCCCAGCCGGATCAGGAAGATGGCGATGGCGCCGACCGGCATGGCGATCCCGTATCCGGCCAGCAACCCGGAGATCACAGCCGCGTTCATCTCGGGCACCTCCCGCCCAGACGGATATATAGACGACCGTCTATATAATGGCGATCGCCGTCAACTACCGGCTGCGGGGAAATATTCCGGTTCCCGGCACCGCGCCTGGCGCACTTCCGGCCGGGGCATGGCCCACTGGCCGGCCGGCTGGGCGGCAAGTACGTGCTGATGGCCGCGCTGGTCGTCTTGGCGGCGTAGCCGTCACCTTCGTGTTAGTCAGGCGGCTGATGTGCTTGGCGCACCGGACCGCCGTTCGGTATGTCATGACGTGTCGTCGTGGTGGCTATCGGTGCTGTGCGGGACGAGTGGTCTGCGTGCCCGGCAAGCCGCTGGCGTGACAGCCGCCGGTTACCCTTCCCGGAGGGTCCGGTCAGTGCCGTCGTCCCGGACCTGGAGAAAGCGATCCGGGTGCGATCTTTGATTCGGCTGCGTTCTGGACGTTTCGGTTCTTGGCTGCCAGGCCCGCCGGCCCGATGGATGTCGTTCTGGAGTTAGGTGATGAGGAACTCCGCGACGACGGGTGCAGTGGCTTCCGGGCTGATGTCGTGGCCTTGGCCGGCGAGGCTGTGCAGCCGCCCGCTGGGCAGTGCCGCCGCGGCTGCCCGGGCCGCAGCCCGCAGGAACGGCGGGCTCTGTTCGCCGCTGATCACCAGGGCCGGAGTGGTGACCGTGGCCAGCAGCCCGGCCGGCAGCGACAGGTCGCCGATGATCGTGGCGTCATAGGCCAGAGTGTGGGCGATTGCCTCCAGGCCAGGCCGGAACGGCGCGTGGCGCAGTTGCGAGACCACATCTGGCGGGATGCCGACCGCCTTGGTCTGGTACAGCTCCACCGCGTCGCCGCGGCGGCCCGCGGCGACGAGCCCGGCGAGTTGCCCGGCGAAGTCGGCGGGCAGCCCTGGGTGGCTGTCGTCGGTGCGGAACGGCGGCTCGTAGAGCACAAGTTTCGTGATCGGCAGGCCGCTCGCGGCGGCCTGGAGCGCCAAAGTGGCGCCGGAGGAATAGCCGAACACCGATGCTGATCCGCCGGCCCCGCCGATCAGCGCGGCAATGTCTTCGATCTCGCGGTCAACAGCGTACGGTGCGGTGTCACCGCTGTCGCCGCGGCCCCGCCGGTCGTAGTTCAGCACAGTGAGGTGCTCCTGGAGCGCCGTTGCCAGCGGCTCGGTGGTGGACCGGGTGTTGAACGCGCCCACGGTCATGATGACCGGCGGCCCGTCGCCGAACCGGTCGAAGGCGATTGCGGTGCCATCGGCTGAAATTACAGTGTTCATGGGTGATCTCCCTGTCTCCGTCCGGCGACGCTCTGAGTCGCGGCTTAGAAAACCGTTGCGATGCACAGGTGTACTGCCGCCCCATCGTTCCCGCAGCCGGAGCCCGGCGATGCGGGCCATGAGGTCGAACTGCGCGGGCAGGCGGGCGCAGGCTGACCGGTCCGCGGACGATGCCGTCGGCGCTGATGCGGATATGGTTCAGGCCGGGAATCTGCATCACCGCGTCGTAGCGGCCAGCGTCCAGCACGACCTGGTCCACCGGCGGGCAAATCGGCGGTGGCATGGGCGATGCGCGGGCGCACAACTCGTCAGCCAGCATGTTCCCTCCGGGTCATGCGGCTACCGGCGCATCGGTAGCCCGGATGGCGCTCGCTGACACCGTGGTAGGAGACGAGAAGCAGGCGCGAGTATCCGTTGAATGCCTCCAGCGGCATCCCCGCGGGCGCGAAGAGGTCCTTGCGGATGGGCACGTAGCGCCGCGGGGGGGCTGAGACTGAGCCGCCCGAGAACGCGGTGAAGATCTGCTCCTGGGTGTCGTCGAGCGGTTCGTAAGTCATTTTCTCCTCAAGCTGGCCGTCCGCGGCACTGACGTCGACGCGAAGCTGGTTCGAGCGGTAGGTGCCCGCGTACGGAGACAGATCGCCCACCGGGAAAGTGCCCGGCACGAGGTCGGGAACGTCGAGGTCAAGGTGCTCGCGGAGTAGCCAGAGCAGGATCTGGTCATGCAGCGCCATCGCCCGCGGGTCGTTGCCGAAGGCGGCGAAGATGAGATCGTGCTCGGGTACAACGGCCAGGATGGACACTCCGCCGGCCGATGCTCCTGAATGGGCGAGTACGGTCGTGTCCCCGAAGGGCATGAGCAGCCATCCCAGCCCGATGGGCGGGCTGTTCGGGGTTCTCATGTCATGCGAGACGGACTGCATGCGCGCGGTTGACTCGCGCGACAGGACCCGGTTCCCCGTCGGGGATATGCCCCCGGCGAGATGGGTCTGCCCGAATGCCAGCAGATCACCGATGGTGCCGATCGGCGTGGCCCCGGCGGGCGCCCAGGTGTCCGGGAGCGTGAACATGCCGGTTCGCCGGGCGTCCCCGGTCGCTGGGTCGGGGAAGTGGCCGACGGCGGTGCTGCGGAGGATGGCTTCCTCAGCAGAGGTGCCCGAGTCATCCATGCCCGCGGGTGCGTACACCTCACGCTTAAGCAGGTCGTGGTAGGACGTGCCGGTCACCACCTCCAGCAGCCGCCCGGCGACGATCATCCCGCCGTTGGAGTAGCTGATGTACTCACCTGGCCCGAACAGGGCCCCGCAGTACCGCCCGAGCCCGTCGAGGAAGACCTTCAGCGCACCGCGGCCCCTGGCGTCAGGGAAGAACAGGTCCGCGTCGATCCCGTTGGTGTGATTCAGCAGATTCCGGACCCGGATCTTTTCGGCCGCCGCGGGCGTGGCCAGCTTGAACTCCGGCAGGTACGTCACGACCCGCTCATCCAGATCAACGCTGCCCCGCTCGGCCTGCTGGAGCACCAGGGTGGTGGTCAGGACCTTCGTCACGGATCCGAAAAGGAATCCGGTGTCCTCCCGCATCGGCGCCCCCGTGGCGGCGTTCGCCAGCCCGTGGGCCACGACGGCCAGGCCGCCATCATGGTAGACGCCGGCGAGATACCCAGGGACCTTGCCCGGCTCGCAATAGGCCGCGGCCTGCTCGCCAATATGCGCCGCGACCGCCTCTAGCACCTGCGACATCTCGTTTCCCTTCCGGTTCCTCATCGCGCACGGCGCCACGGCCCCGGACTCCGCCCGACTTGCACAGTGCTCAAGTGGAAGGCTAACGCGCGGCTTGGACTTAGTGCAAGTAGCTCCTTGAACAGTGTTCGAGCTCAGCCGTGCCCTGCCCGTATCCTGGGCGCATGCCGCGCGACACGCTGACCCCCGAGCAGATCGTCACGGCTGCCATCGAGTTGATGGACGCCGAAGGGCTGGACGGCCTGAACATGCGCGCGCTGGGCAAGCGGCTGGGCTCGGCGGCCACTGCGGTCTACTGGCACATAGGCAGCAAGGCCAATCTCATCGCCCTCGCAGGCGATCAGGTCTGGCACGAGGTCGCGCTACCCGACCCGGCCGCGGCCGGCTGGCGGTCCGCGGCAGCGGAGCTGGCCACCGGCCTGCACGCGATGCTCACCCGCCACCCCTGGCTGGTGCAAGCCTTCGGCTCCTACATGGTGTTCGGCCCCGGCAAAGCCCGCCACGACGACCACAGCCTCGCCATCTACGAGGCGGCCGGATTCACCAGCACGCAGGCGGACCAGGCGATGGCCACCGTCTTCACCTTCGTGCTCGGCAACGCCCTCGGCCCCGCCGCGGCGGCCTCACTCCCCCGCAAGCTCAGCCGCGGCGGCGGCAACGCCGAAGCGCTGATTCGCGACACCATGGCGAAAGCCAGGGACATCGCGGCGCAGTTCCCGCGGCTGCGCGCCCGCCTCGAAACAACAGCCGCTGGCTACGCCGCGGCGCCAGAGCACAACTTCGAGTTCGGGCTCCGGGCCATCTTCGACGGCCTGGAAGCCCAGCTCACCACCCGCCGTACGCCAGCCGGCCAGAACGCGCGCAAGCCGCCCCGCCACGGCCAAAAACCACCCGGCGGCCCAGGGCCGGCCTCAGGAAACAGGCAAGCCACCTCACCAAAGCCGGTGCCATAACCGGCTGATCTGCGCGCCTCAACCAGTGATCACCGAGGCGTCGCAGCCGCCCAGAACGGCGGTTCTACGCGCGTGTAGTCACTTTGGATCGGCCACGCTCCGTGATCACATTGCGACCCGAGGCCGCACCGTCCCTAGCCTGATCTCTGCGGCCCGCGGCGCCTTGCAGCGGGCATACCGCCAGCCGCTGTCTGCTGCCAGGGCTCGGAGAGCTTCGCCGTGCCACTATCGTGCCAGCGGGTAGCATCGCCGCAGGCCGACGCTCCGCGACCGCATATCCGGTGCGAACGGACCGGGCCTTCACTGGCGAGGCCTCCGGCCCGGTGGTCTTCGTCGCGCTGTTTGCGAAGTCCAGGCTGTCCGCATACAGCGTCATAGCAGACCTCACCGACAAACGTCCTGCTTGAAGTCGAGCGCCACGACCAGCTCATCACGCTGCCCAGCGACAGCCGGCCGCGCCGCCAGGGAGGACCGCACCCACTCCAGGCCACCGCCGACCACGACCCCCGCATGCGAATATGCCCGTGACCACCGCACCACCCGCTGCCAGCGACCCGGCTGCCACTGCCACGCCACCCCGCCCGTCCTCCACGGCCCTACCCCACCTGGACCCGCAAAGCCGGCGCCCGCTCCATCACCAAGACCCTCACCGCCGAGGACGCCGAGCGGCTCCGCCCCTACTTCGCCGCCCACCGCGGCCTGCGCCAGCTCATCACCGAACTCGAAGCCATCTCCATCGAACTCGCCAAACAACACACAACACCCAAAACGCTGGGCTGATCTCCCGGCTGGGAACCCCGCGCCGGGAGATCAGCCCGCTTAAGCCGGGGCCAGCCCCCTGGCAAACTCCCGGAACCGCTGATCAGCAGGGTTTTGTCGTTGGCCCGCCATCTGAGCAGGGAGTCTGTGCCAAGGCGCAGGCTCCTTGGTTCGTCTTAGTGATCACCGAGGCCCTCTTGCTGGGACGGCGGATCGAGGCTGGCGAGTGGGCCGGCGGGCAAGCCCTGCCGTCAATCGCCTCGCTGGCCGGTCACTACGACGTTAGCCGCGCCACCGTGGCGAAGGCGCTGCGCCGCCTGGCAGATGACGGGCTGGTGGAGATCGTGTCGCAATGGGGGACGTTCAGGACGTAGAAGCGCCCCGCCAGCGGGGCACGCCCGTGTACTGAACTCAGCCGTGCAAGATCTGCCGCAGCATCTGCTTGATCTTGGACAGCTCACTAGTGGCGTTGGGTGTGGCGGAAGGCCCGGCGGCACATGCCGTCAACGGGGTGCGCACGTTCCCCTCCATAGTGGACAGCAACAGCCGGCAGCCGACGTCTCTGTCGCTACTGTGCCTTCGTAGCAAGCCGCCCAGTGAGAGAGGAGAGCCGATATGGCGCACACGCCTCGGGAACGCCTGGCAAAGCTGGGCGCCAGTCCGCGTTGGAGCCTTCTTCGCTGCTGAGGCGGTTTCCTCATTGATGACGCCCTGGAGAGGAGCGGCGAGCGGGCTCGACTGGCCGGGCCTTCACCATTCCGGATCAGCCGGAGTTATCGTCTGGCGGAGCGAGGAGCGCAGGCGTGATGTCGGTGTGGCTGAAGTCGGTTCCCTTGAACAGCAGCGCTTCTCCGGTGGACTTTGCCAGGCGTATGCGAAGCAGTCGCCGAAGTTCAGGCTAGCCTTGTGGCCGCTGCCTTTCCCGAAGTCGCGGTAGGCGTCCCGGGCGATGCGGGCCTGGTCGTGTGTCACCGGTTCGACGCGCAGTTCCGCGGTATCGACCAGCTCGTCGAAGCGGCGGCTGGCGACGGGGTCACGGCTGGCGTCGATGACGACCGCGGTCTCCAGGTAGTTGGCGGCGGAGATCTTCCGGACCTGTGCCCTCTCGATGGCATGAGAGCGCAACAGAACCTCTCCGGCGGGGGCGAGGCGAATATCGGAACGTGGCCGGGCCGCCCGGCGATGGCGTCACCGGCGCAGGCCCGCGCGTATCCCGAGGCGCCGCCGAAGCTCATCGGGGTCCGGCAGCATGCTGGTGTCTTTGCCCTCGGCTTCCGCACGGCGGAGCTGCCACTCGCAGTCGTCGATCCTCGCAAGCACCCGGTCCAGCTCGGCGCCCCCAGCCGCAACCGCCTCGGCGGGGGTCATGCCTGCCGCGTCGCGGGCTTCCAGCATCGACAGGTACCCGAACTCACGGTTGATTTCATGGGCGACGTCGTCCAGGGAGTGCTCGATCGGCAGGAAGTAGCCCTCCAGGATGAGCTTCCGCTCCGGCGGGGGCACGCCCTCGATGCCGAGCCTCCGGCACGTGGCCTCGCGACTGTCCGGCCCGTCCTCAGCCTCCGGTGACGTACTGGCGAGCTCGTCCGCGGTCAGGGCGCTGCGCTGCGTCACGTTGGCCGGGCACCCCGCGGCGGAAGCCGCTGCCAGCACGACAGCCTCCAGGTCAGCCGCCCGCCCTACGGAATTCGCGGTCACCGTGAACCCCGACACGCTGCGCCGGATGGTCCCGAGGTTGGTCAGCCGCCCCGGCTGGATCTGCCCGGCGTATTCGATCTCACCGGGCGAATTGCATGTCCAGAAGCGCTCGGGCAGCGTCTCGAGGTAGGCATAGTAGCCGTCCACATCCCTGATCGGAGGCTGCGGCGGAGCTAGGCAGCGCCTGGTCAACAGCGGCCAGACCTTCTCGACGGACCCCACGGCGATCGTCGTGTCGCACCACCGGTACTCATCCCCGTCCGCGGTCTGGAAGACCGGTGATGACTGACCGGCGAACTGCGACAGCAACCGTTCCGGGAACAGCGGCACGCTTCGGGGCGCGACCGGCCCGCGGGGAAACAGCGCCTCGCCAGCCTCCCGAAGGTCACGCGGCAGGATGCCCATCCCGCCGAGCGCCTGCACGTGTCGGCCGCCACCTGGCAACTGGGCGCCGTCTGGCAGCAGCCTCCCGATCACGATATCCAGTCGCCGGACGGACAGCGAGAACAGCCGGTCACGCTGCCAGACCCGCTGCGGTCCGCCGACCAGGCTGCGCAGGGACAGTTCCGACCCGCGCTTGACCGAGCTCACCTCGTACACGTCCACCGGCTCGGTCAGCCACTCGCCGAGCAGGTCCCGCTCGTCACCGCGCAGCAGATGACCTCGTGCGGCAAGAAACCGCTCGGCGACGCCGCCGTCGAAGATCGCGAGATCGAGCGCGAGCATGGCTGCGCTCGGCGCGCCGATGGCGCATGCAGCCATTCGTTCAGCGGCCGTGCGGTTCGGGCCCCGTTGCGCGTAGGTGGCGAGCATCGCATACAGCGCCGGGGCGCGGTCCGGGAGCGGATGCACGCCGCCGTCCAGATCCTTGACCCGGCAGCACGCCTTGTACTTGCGGCCAGACCCGCACGGGCACGGCTGGTTCCGGGATGCGCGCTCGGTGCCCGGAGCGGGCTGCCGTAGCCTGTCCAGCGGCCGGAGCAACGGCTCGGCGATTTCGTCGGAGCCGATCGCCGACGCCAGCTCCCAGGCCCGTGCCCAGTTGCCCGCGCACAGCTCGTACTCCATGGCGTCGCGGGCCGCCGGGAGCAGCATCGGGTCGAGCCGGAGGCAGGACTCGATCAGCTGCCGCGCCTCGTCGGACCGGCCCGATCCCTCCGCCGCCCGTGCCCGTAGCAGCATCGGGATGGCGGGATGCCCGCAATCCTCCAGCGCGGCGATGCCGCGTGCCCACGGGTGCTCGTCTGTCATTCCGGGCACGGCGGCGGTCTCCACCGCTTCCGCCACCAGGTCGATCACCGCTGGCTTGGCCAGCCAGGGAACCACGTTAACGAGAGGCCCGGCCGCTAGCGCCGAGATGCACCCCAGCGCCTCCCCGGCATCGCCGGTATCCAATCGCCCGCGCGGGCCGAACTCTCGGTGTGCCAGCAGCCACCGGGGAACGCCGACTCGCGCGGCGAGCCCCGTAGCCGCTGAGTCGTTACCGGCGCGCAGCGCCGAGGCGAGCTCCCGGGCAACGTCCATGTCCGGCAGCAGAGCATCTCCCGCGGTCACCGCAGGAGCATAGCGCCCAGCGGCACCGCCCGGGATTCCGGCAAAACCCGATTGAGCGGGCTCGGCGCAGCTCGCGATGCCGCTCGGGCGTGCGGACCATCGGCGGCTCTAGACTGCCTAGCGGTGCATGAGCACGCTGTCCAGGTCATGCCCATGCGAGGCGGGAGGCATCGCCATGAACGATCTTGAGTCGGCCGCGGAACACGCGGTGCTGACCGGGCAGGTCCGCTCGCTCCTGGCATGGGTGGGTTCGGGGCGCAAGCTTACCCAGACCGGCAGGATCGGACTGGCGGACGCCCGCCACCTGGTGGAACTGCTCGGCACCGGCGACACGATCGACCCGAAGATCGGCGACCGGGTCTTCACGACCAAATCCAGCGAGGAACTCGCTCACCTCACCCAGATCGTCGAGTGGGCGAAGGCCGCGCGGCTGGTCCGGGTCAGTGGCACCCGGCTTGTGCCGGTGAAGAAGAACGCCACCCTGCCCGGTCGGCCGCTGGACCTGGTGATGGCGATGCTCGGGGCCTATCCGAAGCTCGGCAAGTTGCTGTTCCCCAGGGGCGCCTACCGCCAGTCGCTGGTCGGGGACCAGTTCCGCGACGTCAGCGAGGCGCTCATCACCACCATGCTCGCCTATGCGGGCCCCTGTCCCCTCAGCATGCTCGCGCGTTGGCCAGTGACATGATCGCGGACCGGTACGTGCTCGACGGGCTCAGTGAGCAGCAACTGAACTTTTTGCGGCGAACAGTTAACACCGACGTCAGCGTCGCCGTGGCCGCACTCGCCGCGCTCGGCGTCGCTACCCTCGATGAGGCGCAGGACACCGCGGAACTCACCGCCCTTGGCCGATTCGCAGCCGGGCGCAGCCGCGGCATGCCGTTGCCGGGCGAGCCTGTGCTACAGGTGCGGATCACACTCCTGGATGTCGCCGACCCGCCGGTGTGGCGACGCGTGCTGGTCCCCGCGGCGTTTAGCCTCGACCGGGTACACCGGGTGATTCAGGCTGCCATGGGCTGGCAGAACTACCACATGCACGTGTTCCGGGTCGGTGAGCTTGGCTATGCCCCCGACCCGGAAGGCATGCTCGGGCACCTGGAGGAGGCCAAGGTGCGGCTCGCCGACGTGGCCGGGGTAGGCGAGCGTATCGGCTACGAATATGACTTCGGCGACAGCTGGGAGCACGAACTCCTCATCGAGGCGTGCACCAAGGCCGAGGCCCACCAGACCTACCCTGCCTGCACCGCCGGCGAAGGTGCTTGCCCGCCCGAGGACTCCCAGCTACCAGGGACTCAAGGAGATCCTCGCCGACCCGTCCAGCAAAGAGTACGAGGAGATGCGGACCTGGGCGGAGTCGCAGACCTGCGGCACGTTCGATCCCGCAAGCTTCGACCTGGCCGAGGCCAGCGCAAGAGTGTCGACCGCCTGACCCACCTCGGCATGCGGCGGCCGGTTCGAGTCCCTCGCCTTCCGATCGGGCCTGCCAGCCATCGGCTTTCACGATCTGCGCCACGGCGCTGCCAGCCTGAGCAAACCGGCAGAGTTGCAGCGGATGCATCATTCGGCAGATTCGGTGAACGCGCGGCGCTGCCGCGGCCAACGTCGCCGAGCCAGCGTCGCCCAGGAACCGGAACTTGACACCAGCGCCGTACAGTCAGCGCCGTGCGGAGAGCCCTCGCGGCCAAGATCCCTGCGGCTAGTCCTCGTTCGGGTCGGTATTCGGGTTGGCGCCGTCGACCACCGTCTCGTCGTAGCGGCTGTTCGGATCCGGGGCCTTGCCGCTGCCGTCGCAGTTCGGGCAGGTGACCGTGACCAGCCGACGCTCCTCGGCCAGCACGACGTTGCCGCTGCCGTTGCACATCTTGCAGTCCGGGGCCGGCGTGGGCGGCCACAGCATCTCGCAGACCTCTAGGTACAGCTGCTCGGGATACGGAATATGGTCGATTCTGCTCAGCGCCTGGTCTTGCCCGGCCGATTCGACGATGAACTCGCCGTAGCCCAGCATCCGGCCGGCGAACGACCGCTGGAAGCTCATGTCGGTGACCTTGCCCAGCGGCATCATTCCGACTTTTCTGGTCAGTACCCCGCTGGTCAGGATCATTCGCTGCGAGGTGACCACGAAGTAGTCGACCGCCCAGTTGATCACCTTCCAGATCAGGTTCAGGGCGAGCAGGAGCCAGAGGAGCCAGACCACATCACGGGCCTGCGACTGCGTCTGCAGCACCGTCGCGCTCAGCAAGAACGCCGCCACGAGGCCGCCGACGGCCAGAGCGATCGGGAGGATCAGCACGGCCGGGTGCTTGCGAACCGTGATAACGCGCAGCCGGCGTTCCTGCGGCAGCAGGTACCGGTCCACCGATGCCGGGCCAGCTACCCGGCCCCGAGTCTGCGTCATGGCGCTAGAGCGAGCTGACGAAGGTGGACAATGAGTTGCCGGCGGAGTGCAGCAGGTTGAAGCCCGAGTGCACCACATTGGCGGCAGCGACTGGCTGGGTAGCCAGGTAGTACACGACGAAGATGACGAACCCCCACGTGAGAACCTTCTTCAAATTCATGCTCACCTCCCGCCGGGCATGGAGAGACTGGCACGGCCGTGAACTCAGCTTAACCCAGGGTAATTTCCAGGCCAATGTCCTCGGCCTGGAATCGCTAACGTAGCCGACCTGCGCATGGGTGCGATCTTAGCGCGGACGGGCGCCGTCCTGGTGTGACGATACCAGAGGGAGAAACGGTGCAGATGCGTTCTCGCGGTGGCAGATCTGCTCCGTTTGGCTACGATGGGTGCCTATATCATGCCCACCTGTAGCAGCTTTGCCCGCATCGGTCACAGCCGCACCGTGGCTAGTGGATCAGCACACAGGCGCTGCCGGAATCTGTCACCATTCTTTCCTGGACGCGCGCCGTTGGGGTGGACGATGACCGAGGTGAGCAGTAGCGACTTTTCCGTCGTCGTCTACCGGGAAGACGACGTATGGGAGGCCGAGGTCTTGCCCGCCGCGTTCAGCGGGCACCTGGACAGCCTCATCCACGCCCTGCGGCAGCAGCCGAGCATCGCCGGGACGATTGGCCTCGCGGCGGTCGGTGATGATTTCTTCGTGGCGCTCCGCGTGGTCGGCAGCCACGTCGCCATCTTCCTGTCCGACCTGACCGCGGCGGTTGACTGGCCGCTCGCCCGCCAGGTCCTCGATCATCTGGACATCCCGGTCCCGGACTATGAGGATCTTGACCAGGTGCTCCCGGTCGGTGATCTGTCGATCTTCGCTGATCTCGGCGTCGACGAGATGGAACTCGGCGCGCTGGCCGGCGATCTCGACCTGTTCCCCGACGAGGTGCTGGCCAACATCGCCCGCAGGCTCGGCTTCGGCCCGGCGCTCGAGCGCGCGCTCGACGTCGCCATCGGCCCGTGAGCTGACCGGCCCGGAGCCAGCCCATGACGACCGGCTACCTCGCGTCCTTCGAGCCAGCGATGCGGCTGGCGATCGAGCAGGCGACAGCGGCCGGCGAAACCGACGTACCGGTGGGAGCCGTGGTCCTGGACGCGGCCGGCGTGGTCATCGCGAGCGCCAGCAACCGTCGCGAGGCCGACGGCGATCCCACGGCGCATGCTGAGATCGTCGCGATCCGCGGCGCGGCGCGCTCCCTCGGCGGCTGGCGGCTGGCCGGCTGCACGCTGGTCGTCACCCTCGAGCCCTGCACCATGTGCGCGGGGGCCGTCCGCGCGGCGCGGCTTGGCCGGCTCGTGTACGGCGCCGCCGACGCCCGGGCCGGCGCGGCCGGATCCCTGCGGGACGTGCTGCACGACCGCGGGCTCGGGCCGGACGTCGAGGTGATCGGCGGCGTGCTGGCGGCCGAGTGCACCGCGCTGCTGCGTGCCTTCTTCGAGCGGCTGAGGGATTCCGGCGATGGCGATGACGGCTGAGGCGGCGTCCTGGCGCCGGCGGTCCGGCGCCAGGCAACGGGCCGGCGCGGCGGGTCTGAGCGGCGGGCCCGAGCGCGGGCCGGCCGGGTCAGGTAGGCTCTGCCGCGGTGGAGTCGCCTAGTGGCCGAGGGCGCACGCCTCGAAAGCGTGTGAGGGGGCAACCCCTCCGTGGGTTCAAATCCCACCTCCACCGCCAGCGCACCCAGCACGGAGCCGGGGGGCTCCGCGCGACCTGCGGTCCGCGGGCCCGCAGCCTGAACGCAATTCAGCGGGTCTTCCGGGGAGTCCGGTGCCAGGGCCGCCGAGCACGGCGTTCTTCCTGCTGATGGCCGCGGCGCCGTCGCGGCACTGTCGCGGGCCGGCTCGTTAATCCAGTTAATCCAGTTCAAGGACCCGCGCGTGCAGCACAAGCCGCTGGTGGAGCGCGGCGCGCAGCGCCCGGTGCAGGCCATCTTCCAGGTAGAGCTCCCCCCGCCAGCGGATGACATGGGGGAAGAGGTCGCCGTAGAACGTCGAATCCTGAGCCAGCACCTGCTGCAGGTCGAGCACGTTCTTGGTGGTGATGAGCTGGTCGAGCCGCACCGGGCGGGGCGGTATCTCGGCCCACTCCCGGGAACCCCGCGCATGATCGGGATAGGGCCGTCCCTCTCCGACCTGCTTGAAGATCACATAGCGAAGTTTAGATCAGTGAGGCAAGGCCCGCTGGGGAACAATTTCGTGCCAGGACCGCGGCCGCCCGCCAGCTGGCGCGCGTCCGGCTGGATGCCAGTGCGGGACCTGCCTGATAGGCCCAGCTCACCAGCCATGCTGCCAGCCAGCGACGGCGCCCTGAGCCGCCGTCGGGGAACCCGGGCGTCCGGGAAGCGGCAACATCTCGTGGCTACGCTGTTACGCTCAGCCATCGTGTAGTCGCTGTCAGACAGCTTGAATCCCGGGAGGGTGCTCACCACGATGTGGCTGACTAGTGCCGATCCGACCGCCCGCCGCTCCGACGCGGTCGCCTACCGCGGCGCGGTCACCGACCTGTTAGCAGAGGTCGCCAGCCGCGGCGGGGTGCGCGACCCGGCGGTCGCCGCGGCGGTGCTGACCGAGCGGCTCGGTGATCCGGACTTTGCCGCGGTACTGGCCGCTACCCCGAACGGGCTGGCCGGCTCGGCGCGCCAGCTGGCCGCCGAGGTCCGGAGCTACCGGCCCAGCGCGCGGAGTTCCGCCGCCGACGTGCTCGCGCTGATCCGTATCTACCTGTTCGCCCAGATCGATGCCATGTGGTGGGGCCACGTGCCGTTGTACGCCACCGACGCGGCGGTGCTCGGCGCTGGTGATCTCGTTGACCTCGAGCCGCTGCGCCGCAGCGGCCGCCTGGCATTCCGGTACCGGCGCCAGGCCGAGGCGCTGATCGCGCGTGCCGCCCGTTCGGCGGAGCGGCATGCGCTGCCGGACCGGACCCCGCGGACCGCGGGCCTGCGGTTCGCCCGCAGCAAGCCGGAGGTGGTGGCCCTGCTCAACCAGTTGTCGGCTGATTTCGCGCTGGACGCGCCGCCGGGCACGCCGCCGCTGTGGGTCACCAGCCTGGTGCGCAGCCTCGCGCATCAGCAGCACCTGCGCAGGCTCGGCTATGCCGCAGTGCGGCCGAGCTCACACTGCGCTGGCTACGCCATGGACATCGAGATCGCCTGGTTCCGGCGGTTCGACGCGCACCGGGCCCTGCAGGGGGTGCTTCTCGACCGCCAGGACGCGGGCGACGTCAATGTCATCGACGAGGGCCAGGCCTGGCACGTGTGCGTCAGCCCGGCCGCCGCGCCCGGCCTGCGCCTTGCCTTCGACGCGGAATTCGGCGGCTGACGGCCGTGTGCGGTATCGCGCTCATGATCGGCCCGCGCGCCGACGACCAGGTTTTCCGGCGCATGTTCGGCTCGCTGGCACCGCGCGGCGAGATGGCGGATGTGCTGCGCGCCGACGACCTGATCGCCGGGACGCAGCGGCTGCGGATCGTGGACCGGCGGCGTGCCGTCCAGCCCTGGGTCTCCTCGGACGGCCGGTGGGTGCTCTGCTTCAACGGCGAGATCTTCAACCACCGGGAGCTCCGTGCCGAGCTTGCCGTCCTGGGCCGCGATTTCCGCACCGCCAGTGACACGGAGGTGCTGCTGACGGCCTTCATCCAGTGGGGCGAGCACGCGGTGACCCGGCTGCGGGGGGAGTTCGCCTTCGCGATAGCTGACCGCGCTGGTGGCTGCGTCTACCTGGCCAGGGACCCGCTCGGGGTGAAGCCGCTGTACTGGTCGCGCCACGACGGCTGCCTGCTGGTGGCCTCCGAGGTGAAGGCCCTGGTGCCGGCGGGCGGCCCGGTGACGGAGATCGCCCCCGGCCAGCACGGCTGGGCCGAGCCGGCCGCCGGGCCGGATCTCGTGCCGTATGCCGACCTGCCGCGGCTCGGCCAGGACCAGCCGCCGGTCGAGGATCCCGGTGAGGCGGCCAAGCTCGTCCGCGCGGCATTGGAGGACAGCGTCCGGGTGCGGGTGGACACCGACCTGACCGTCGGGATCATCTTGTCCGGCGGGCTCGACAGCTCCCTTGCCCTGCTGAATGCCCAGGAAATGCATCCGGACTGCGTCGCGGTGACGATCGGCGCGCCGGGCAGCGAGGACGTGGCGCACGCGCGGCGGCTCAGCGCGGAGTTCGGCATCCCGCACGAGGTGATCGAGCTGCGGCCGGGTGACATCCGCCTGGACGATGTCCGGGAGGCCATCCGGCTGTCCGAGCTCACCGAGTACGGCGACATCATCAACGCCGTGGTGTCAGTGCCGCTGTTCCGCCGCGTGCACGAACTCGGCATCAAGGTGGTGCTGACCGGAGATGGCTCCGACGAGCTGTTCGGCGGCTATCCGATGTACGAGCGGGCAGGCCCGGCGGCCGCGCAGCGGCTGTTCCTGCACAAGATCCGCAATCTGTGCCGCACCGAACTGCAGCGCGTCGACCGGGCGAGCATGGCCTGCGGGGTCGAGGCGCGGGTGCCGTTCCTCGACCTGTCGCTGGTCGAGCTGGCGATGCGCATTCCGCTTGACCTCAAGGTCCGGGACGGCCAGGAGAAGTGGATCCTGCGCGAGGCGTTCGCCGGCCTGCTGCCCGGTTACATCCGCAACCGGCCGAAGAACCCGATGTCGCATTCTTCCGGCCTGCACGAGCGCGTCAGGCTCTACCGGCCGCTGTTCGCCCGCATCCACCGCTCGTTCGGCTATGACCTGCTCGAGCCGGTGCGGCGGGACTTCTCGGCCGTGCTCGAGCAATGCGGCCACGACCTGGACAAGGCCATCGCCGAGAGCGCTGCCCGGCCGGACTACCGCCTCCGCGAGCACGCACGCGACCTGGCGGGCGCGGTGCGCTGGAACGCCGCCCCGGTGGCCCGCCGGGCAGCCAGGGCCGCCCGCCGCTGAGACCGGCTGACGGCTGGCCTGCCGGTGCCTGGCCCGCGGTGCCCGGCAGGCCGACGCGTCAGCGCGTCCCGGCCCGGAGCGGAAGGCGCGCGGCGGGCGCGCGCTGGTAGGCACGATCGCGGGTAGGCTGCGCGGCGCCGGCCAGGTCGGGCCGCACCGCGGCGGCACGTTCTGGCCGCGCATCTGGGTGCTTGAGAACAAGCCAGATCGGGACGCCGACGATGGCCAGGACCACCATGACTCCCAACGGGATGTTCAGCCAAACCCAGCTCATCATCGATACCTCCATCGGTCCCGCCGGCCTCTTTCCGGCCGGCTGTTACGGACAGAGTCGCGCGCCAGATTCTGCCGGCGGTTGGCGGAACTTCTGCGGCGGCTATGAATGTGGCCGTGCCCGGGCCAGAACCGCTTCGCGGCAGGCGGCGCTACACTGCGCTGGATCACGCTAGCGATCTTGCCGGCGCGTGCCGGGGAGACCTGCCCACGGCAGAGGAGCAGCCATGAACAGGGTCGTCACCGGCTATGACGGGAACGGCAACCCGGCGATCATCCGGCAGGGCGAGCCGCCGACGGTCATTCACGCGGGCCGGTACGTCACCACGGAACTCTGGGTCACCGACGGCACGCCGCGGGCCACCGGCACAGACACCTCGATGCGCGAGTGGGCGCTGGAGCCGCCGCCGGGCGGAAGCTGCTTCCGGATTGTCGAGATCGCGCCGGGCGCTGACGACAGCGAGGCCGGGGCCGGGGATGACGCCGGAGGCGGTGCCGTGCTCGATGCCGGGCATGAGGGCTTCCAGGATGCGCACGCCACCGACACGCTGGACTACGTCACGGTCCTCCGCGGGGAGGTCGTGCTCGTGGTGGGCGGCGCTGAGGTCACGCTCGGGCCGGGTGACTCGGTCATCCAGCAGCCGGGCGTGCCGCATGACTGGCAGAACCGCTCCGCCGAGCGGGCTGTCATGATCGGCGTCCTGCTCAGCGCCCGGTAGCGCGGGATGCGAGACCCCGGTGCCATGTCCCGGTTCCTGGCCGCCTACCGGCCGGTGAGCACGATCCAGACCGGGCCGCGCGCGAACGTCATCGGCCGTCCGGAGGCGGTACTGAACGTAGTGCCGTCGTCGGCCAGCGGGCGGGACCAGCGCGCGTTCCAGGACCTGCCGTCGCGCAGCACGATGCCGGTGCCGGAGCCGATGCTCTCGGCATAGGGCGAGGGGATACCCACGTGGTGGAAGCGCGAAGGGCGCACGATCGTGTGCTGTATCACCACGGTGGCCGCGCTGAGCTGCCCGTCCTCGCTGCTGGCCGCCGGTGAGCCGTCCATCGACACCAGCCAGCGGTGCCTCGCCACGGACCAGCGGAAGGAGAAGGACGCGGCCTGGTAGGCGACCGAGCGCGATGCGGTGACGTGCCCGCCCGGGGGAGCGGGGCCGAACCGGAAGCCGATGTCGCGTGCCGTGCTCGCCCCGCGTGCCTCGGCCAGCAGCTGGCGGGTGCGGGCGTAAAGGTTGTGCGGGGCGAACCTGTTCGGGTCGCGGTAATACCCCCCGGCCAGCCCGGCATAAAGATCGACGATCCGCGCCCCGTGCACCAGCGGGAGCAGCCGGGGGTCGGCGCCGGAGTAGGCGAACGCGGGCCGCCCGAACTGCCGCAGCAGCTCGATGTCGTCCTCCCTGGTGCTGCGCACCGGGCCGATAACGGACGGGAAATGCGACGAGAACACGGCCATCAGGCGGCTGAGCCCGCCTTCAACCGGCAGGGCGTACACGATGTCGGCGCGGGTCAGTCCGGTCTGAGGGCGGGCCGCCACCAGGTTGTCGATCTTCACGATCAGGACCGTCCCTGGCCTCCTGACCGGCTCGCCGGTGAAAGGCGAGGTCAGCGCGCTCCGCGTGGGTGACGGCTGCCCGGACTGGGAGGTGCCCGGCGGTGGCGCTGTCCGGCTGGCGAGCACGATCCCGCCGGTCACGAGCCCGGCCGCGGCCACCCCCGCCGCCGTCGTGATCGCTACCTTCCGGCGGTCCCACGCCATGACGCCATCCTCGCAGCCAACGGGCAGGTCACGGCGCCCGCTCGGGGCTGTGTTCCCCGCGCGGGCGGCCTGCCGCACGGGGAACGCTATCCCCCTGCGACAGCACCCGCCACGCCGGAACCCGCCCGTACAGCAGGACACCGGGCTCGCGTTACCGGTCCGGTACAGTACACCGCCCTGCCGGATCACCCGCCCCGCCGCCGGCAGCCAGGTGATCGTGCCGCTGCCCTGGCCTCCGCAGCGATGGGCCCCCCGGCCTGCCGGTCGGCTGCCTGCTCAGGAGACACGATGCCGCTCACGATCCACCGCCGAGGCCACGCTGAACGAGCCGCACGGGCTGCGTATCACCCTGCCAGTATGCGGCCAGCCCAGCCCCGCCGGATCGGCTGCGCGAGGCGACTAGCGACCGATCACCGCCAGCTCGGAGACGGGCAGCCTGCCGCTGACAATCGTGCCGAGCCCGGGCGCGGAGTTGACGCGGAGGGCACCTCCGGCCGCGGCCAGCCGGTCGGCCATGCCCTGCAGGCCGGTGCCCTGCGTGGCCTGCGCCGGGTCGAACCCGGCCCCGTCGTCGGTGACCGTGAACTCGAGGTGGGTGCCGGGGCAGGACAGGGTTACGGTCGCCCGGGAGGCGCGGGCGTACTTGGCGACGTTCTGCAGGGCCTCCAGGGTGCAGAAATACACGGCGGCCTCGGCGTCCTGCGGATAGCGCCCGATACCGTCGGCCACGACCAGGACGGGCAGCGGAGCCCGGCCGGCCTGCGCCCGCAGGGCTGGCCCCAGGCCCTGGTCGGCCAGCAGCGGGGGGTAGATCCCGCGGGCCAGGGCCCGCAGGTCATCGACTGCCGCGCGCAGGGTGCTGCGGAGCTGACCGATCATCAGCCTGACCTCCCCGGCGTCCCCGGCTGCTTCCTCCAGCAGGCTGAGCTGGACCGTGAGCGCGACGAGCTGCTGCTGGGCGCCATCGTGCAGGTTCCGCTCGATCCGCTGCCGCTCCTCATCCTGCGCCTGCACCAGCCGCCGCCGTGACGCCCTCAGGTCGTCGATCGTGGCCTGCAGCTCGGCGGTGAGGCGGACGTTACGAAGGACAAGGCCCGCCTGCGACGCCAGGTGCTGCAGCAGGTTGTCCTCCGTGGCGGACACCGGCTCGTTCCTCGGCTTCTGCACGGTCAGCGCGCCGAGCAGCTCATCCCCATGCCGGACCGCCACGGCCCGCGCGGGCAGCCCGAACGCGGGAAGCTCGGCGTCATCAATCAGCGGGACGGCCGCGGGCGGGGCGGACCCGCGCGGCCAGGTCACCCGCGGGCGCAGCTCAGCGCCGACCCGGATCCAGACCTCTACCCGGACCGCGCCGGTCGCGCCGGCCAGGACCGAGGCCATCCGGTCGAGCGCCGCGTCGGCATCCAGCTGTCCCGCCATGTCCTGCGCGAAGTCGGCGAGCACCTGATAGGGCGTGGCTCGCTCCCCGTACACGACGCGGTTGGCGACGAGCTGGGCCCGGCGGCGCAACGGCTGGAACAACACCGCGATCGCCAGCGCCGCCGCGGCCGTGAGCAGCGGGCCGCCAGCGTAACCGGCGAGCGTCCCGATGCCCGCCACGATACCGACATAGATGGCCGTGAGCGCGGCCGACAGCAGGCCGTACATGACGGCGCGGTTGATGATGACGTCGATCTGATACAGCCCGTGCTTGAGGATCGCCACCGTGATGACGGCCGGGATCCCGAACAGCGCGATGACCGGTATCACGGTGTAGGCGGTGATCGTGACCGGGTTTGACTCACTCCCCGTGGCCGCGATGGCCAGCAGCGCGGCGGTCTGGCAGATGGCGCCCGCCACCGCCGCCAGCGTGATCCACTTGATCTGCTGGCGCACCTCGCGGCCGCCCGACCGGTAGCGGATCACCAGGGACACGAAGGCCGCCGCCAGCAGCACGGTGCCCAGCACCGACAGGCTGTTGAGGGTCCCGATCAGGACCGTTGAGGGGACGGGCCCAATCGACCTGATGCCGAGCGGGTTCTCAAACGTCAGCGACGTACCGCCGGGTGTCGGAAGCCTCACCAGCCTGGGCCGCAGCACGAACCCCGCCATCGCCAGCGCGGTGGCCAGCAGGCCCAGTCCCGCGAACGGGCGCCAGCGAGGCGACGGCAGCCTCCCGGACGGGAACAGCATCAGCACGAAGCCCAGACCAGCGAAGGTCGGGACGAAGCACCACTCAGCCAGCAGGCCCACCAGCTCAGGCGCCGGGAGAGTGGCGGGATGGGTGATGCCCAGCACCGCATAGGCGGAGGCGAGCGACATGATCGACCCGGCTGCCCCGAAGCCGAGCAGCATCCAGCCGATGAGGTTGCCTGCGCGGCGGACGATCAGCGCTCCGAGCGTGGCGTACAACACGGCGGAGGGAGCGCCGCTCACGTTCGAAATTGCGTCCCTGCTATTCAGGTCGCCCCACGCCAGGACCGTCAGGACCGCGGCGGCCAGCGAGAGCACCGTGATCGTGAGCCACGCGACGGCAGTGGCACGCCTGGAGCTGGTCATGGCAGGGTCCCTAGGACTCGCGATGCCGCGACCGGACGTAGAAGTAGGCCGGGATGCCCAGGATGAGCAGCCCGTCGAAGGCGTGCAGACCGCCATAGACCGCGTGGTCGTCGGCGAGCCCGGCGAGCAGGCTCTGCACCAGCGACGTCAGCACCACCAGCACGGCCGAGGCGACGATCGCCCGGGCGCCCGGCCGGGCGATCACCGCGAGAACCAGGATGAGCAGCGCGACGCCGGCCAGCGTGAACCCGACGGTGCGGTGCGGCGCGAAGGCCGTATCCCCGCCGGCTCCGCCCAGGGTCTGGTCCTGGAGGCGGAAGACACCCAGGCCGGCCAGGAAGATCTGGGCCACCCCGAGCAGCAGGAACCCCAGCAGCAGCCAGCGGTAGCCGCGGAAGGCGATGCCGCGCAGCCCGGTGAAGGGACCAGCCGGGACTTTCTCGTGACCGGCGGTGGCAGGCTCGTTACCTATCATCTTTGCTTGCTCCTCGTCCGGGAGTTACGTCGCGAAACGCTATGCGCGCGGCGCTGCCCCCGAACACGGTGCTAGCCACCGGGCTGGGGTGAGGCTGGCCGCCACCGCCGGTGCGGTACTCCTTCTGTTCGTGCTGCCGCCAGCCAGTCACACTGGGCATATGCGGGCTGTCTGCATTGCGCTGGCGGCCATCGGCGGCTGCGCGCTTGCCGTGGCCGTTGTCATCGAGCTGGCCGTTGGCGAGCCGGCCAGCGCCGGCTGGGTGCTGGCCGGGCCGGCGCCGTTCTACGTCGTCGGGCTGGTCGGCGCGTTCCGCCGGACGGGCAACCGAGTCGCGGTCTGGCTGCTCGCGAGCGGTGCGATGTTCATGCTGGCGGTCTGCCTCGGGGATGTCCTGGCGGTCGTAACTGGCTTCTCCGCCTGGCTGGTGCTGCTGGCCGCGGAAATCGCGGGCAACGCCAGCGTCGTCGCCGGGATAGGGCTGATCGGGCTGTTCCCCACCGGTATGCCGCAGCGCCGCGGCGAGCGCCGGGTGCTGGGCGCGGTGGCGGCCATGGCCGCGGCGCTGCCGCTGCTGGTGGAGATTTCCAGCCCTACGCCGCCCACGGATCTATTCGGTTACTCGGGTGAGCCTGCCATCGCCAGCCCGCTGTTCCTGCCCGCCGCCCGCCCGGTAGGGCCGGTCGCCGTCGGGCTGCACCACACATTCGCCGCCTGGGCCGTCCTCGGCGTGATCATGCTGTACCTGCGGTACCGGCGGTCGGCTTCGGACGACCGCCGCCGGATCCGGTTCCTGCTGGTCGGCGCGGTCGGCGCGATGGTGTTCTTTGCCGCGACCACCGCCGTGTCCCTGTCCCCCCATCCCGGCGCTTTCCAGCTCGCCGCCATTTACATCCTCTGGGTGCTGGCAGTTGTCTTCGTGCTTGGCTCGCTGGTCATTCCGCTGTCCCAGGACGGGGTCCTTGGCATCGACTCTTCGTCCCGGCGGTCCCTGGTCTACCGGGCGCTGTGGATGATGATCGCGGTGGCCTATGTGGCCGCTGCGGCCACCTTCGGGGTGCTGGCCAGCCGCTACCTGCCGGTCGGACCGGCGGTGCTGCTGGCCGTCGGCGCCACGCTGGCGTTCCAGCCGGTGCAGCGCAGGCTGGAGCGGCTGGCGGACCGGTGGGTGTTCGGTGACCGGCTGGACGGTTATGACCTGCTCAGCCGCTTCGGCTCGATGCTGGAGGCCTCACCAGGCCCGGCTGACCTGCTGCCCAAGCTTGCCGACGCGATCCGCCGCGGACTGGACCTGCAGTGGGCCCGGGTGCGCCTCGACCTGGCGACCGTCGGTAGCTCCCTGCCCATGGTCGGCGCGGCCGGGATCGAGCCGGATGATCCGGCCGAGCCCGCGCTGGCCGTACCGCTGATGCACGCCGGGACGACCCTCGGCCGCATCGAGTGCGGCGATCGCCTCGACGGGCCGCTGCTGGATGAGGACCGCCGCCTGCTGGCGAGCCTGGCCGGGCAAGCGGCGACAGCCGCGCGTAATGCGCATCTGACCGCGGAGCTGAGCGCCCGCCTTGAGGTCATCCGCCGGCAGGCGGCCGAGCTGACCGCCTCACGGGCCCGGGTGGCGCAGGCCCAGGATGCCGAACGGCGGCGCATCCAGCGGGACCTGCACGACGGCGTCCAGCAGGATCTCGTGGTGCTGACCGCCAAGCTGGCCCTGGCGCGCGAGCGGCTGCGCCGCGGCGATCAGCGGGCGGACGAGCCCCTCGCCGAGCTCCAGCGGGACCTGGGCGACCTGCTCAGCCACCTGCGCGACTTCGCCCACGCGATCCACCCGCCGGTACTGGCCGACCAGGGCCTGCTCGAGGCGATCGAGGCCCAGGCCGCCCGGCTGCCCGTCGAGGTCATGATCGAGGCCGACGCGGCATTGCGCGGCGTCCGCTATCCCCAGCACGTCGAAGCCGCCACCTGGTTCGTCGTCGCCGAGGCGCTGACCAACGCGGTCAAGCACGCCGGCGCACGCCGGGTGCTCGTCGCGCTGACCCAGCCGAACGGGAGCCTGGCCGTGGAAGTCCGCGACGACGGCTGCGGATTCGATCCGGCCACCGTCCGCGGTCTCGGCCTGGCCAGCCTGGCCGACCGGATGTCCATCGTGAACGGAGCCCTGCGCATCGACAGCAGACCGGGACGGGGTACCACGCTGCGCGCGGAAGTTCCGCTGGCCGCGGCGGGCGCCGTCGCGGAGGCCGCCGCGGAGGCCGTGGATGGCTGAGCCGCTCCGCATCGTCATCGCCGACGATAACTACCTGGTCCGGGAGGGGACTCGTCGCCTGCTGGAAGACTCCGGCCAGGTCGTCGTGCAGGCCGCGGTGGGTTCCGCGGCGGAACTGCTCGACGCGGTGCGCCGCGGCCGGCCCGACGCCGTGCTGACCGATATCCGGATGCCGGTGAGCTCGGCGGCCGATCAGGCTGCCGGGCCCGCCATGGAAGGCATCGACGCGGCACACTGCATCAAGGCGACCACACCCGGGGTCGGCGTGGTGATCCTCTCCCAGTACGCCGACGAGTCCTACGCCTTCGAGCTGTTCCGCAACGGCACCGCCGGGCTGGCATACCTGCTCAAGGACCGCGTCGGCGACCTGCAGCAGCTGCTTTCCGCGCTGCGTGAGGTGGCGACGGGAGGATCAGTGATCGACCCGCAGGTCGTCGACGCGCTGGTCACCCGGCGGGTCCGGCTGCGCGAGTCACCGCTGGCCCGGCTCACCCCGCGCGAGCTTGACGTGCTGCGGGAGATGGCCCAGGGCCGCGGAAATGCCGGCATCGCCCAGGAGCTGTTCCTTTCTGAATCGTCGGTGGAGAAGCACGTCAACGCGATCTTCAGCAAGCTCGACCTGGCCAGCGAGCAGCAGGTGCACCGGCGGGTGGCGGCGGTGCTGACGTTCCTGCGCGACGCGGGCCTGCGCCCGCCCGGCTGAGCGTTCACCGAGTTCCTGCTCGAGCTGCTGGCCAGGGTCAGGCTCGGTGATGCCAGCCGTACAGCGCCTTCGGGGACGAAGTGCCCCCACGCCAGCGGCGGTTCATCACCGCATGCCCTGGCGGTCCACTGCCGTGTCGGCCGGCTCCTGGCGGCGCTTGGTGCTGCGGTCATCTTCGGCCCTCTTCCATTCGATATGTGCTCTGCTCAGGGAGACGATCCTTTGCTTGCCTGCCCAGCGCCCCTGCGGAATGGTGGGTGGGATGCGGGAGACGTGGATGGAATAAGTGCCGCTGCGCGGTGGCATTGCCCGCGCCGGGTTCCGCCATGCTCGAAAGCATGAGGCGCGCACCTTACTTGAGCTTGATGGTGAGGATCCTGAAGTTTTTGGTGAACGAGACACCAACCGTGCCCGACGCGCCATTAAAACGGCCGGTACCGCCGGTGACCGCGAACACGGCTGGTTCCGGCTGCCGTGACCTGAAGCGGAGGGCTCCCTGGACGGTCAGGCTGCCGTTCTTCCACACAGCGGTGACCACGCAGTTGGCCAGCGTCTGTTCCGCGTGCTTTTGCGGGATCCTGGTCAGGGTGCATACGCCGGCGTCGTACCCCACGATCGGGTATCCGCCATTGACCTGGTGGGTGGTGGTGAGCTGATCGTTGATGATCAGTTCATCCCCCTGGGAGAAGACCTTGGGGTTGGTGCCCGGGGCCGGGATGAATCCCGGGTCGGCGGCGCCGTGGTTGATGTCGAAAGCGTAATAGGTGAGCGTCTTGCCGGCGCCGGCGGATCCGCTCGGCGCGGCGGCGGCCACCCGAGGTGTCCCGCACGCCGCCAGCGCCGTGGCCGCGATGACTGCGGCCCATAGTGCCGCGGTGCCAGCCGGGCCCTTCGCCCGGGCCCGGGCCCGGTTGATCGTCTGCGCTTGCATACCGTCCTCCTCAGGGTCGTTTCCTCGACCGTAGGAAGACGAGGGGTTGGGCACATCGGGGCTTTCTCGGGGATCGCTTTCAGGGCTAGCCCCGATACGGCCGGCGTGCTTGAATGCCAGCATCGGAGCGGTGACCTGCCGTGTGCTCATCGTCGACGATCACCCGGGATTCCGTGCCCAGGCCCGGGCGCTGCTTGCGGCCGCAGGTTATGAGATTGTCGGTGAGGCCGCGGACGGGGAGTCCGGGGTGCGCGTGGCCAGGGAACTCTCACCCGACGTGGTACTGCTCGACGTCCAGCTTCCCGACATCACCGGCTTCGAGGTGGTGCGGCTGGTTGCCGGCGAGCCCGATCCCCCAGCGGTCGTCCTGATCTCCAGCCGTGACGCCTCCGACTACGGACGCCGGATCGAACGCAGCGGGGCATGCGGGTTCATCTCCAAGGCCGACCTCTCGGTGCGCACGCTGGCGGCCGTGCTCGAAAGGAGCGGGCAATGACCAGGCGCCGGTGGGGGCTGGCCGCACTCGGCATCATGCTGATGGGCTGGATCATCGGTGGCGAGTGGGTGAGCATCCACCAGCACGTCCCGGAGAACCACTTCATCGACGCGGTAGGCGGGCTCTCTTTCCTGGTCGCCGGGCTGGTGGCGCTGGACCGTCGGCCGCGCAACCGCATGGGCTGGCTCATGATCGCCTACGTCGCGGTCTCCTACCTGGGCAACTGGGGGAACCTGCAGGTAGCGGTGGTCCCGATGATCGGGACCATCGGCCAGCAGCCGGGCGGGGCGATCCTCGCGCAGATGGTCCTTTCCTACCCCACCGGCCGGCTGCGGACCAGGTTTGAGCGGTTTGTCATCGGCACGATCTACGCCGTCGCGATCGGTATGAGTGCCGTGATCGCACTGGCATATGATCCGCGTGCCGACGGCTGCACCCGGTGCGCCTGGGAACCCGCCCCATTCCCGAGCAGACACGCCGTCCTGACAGCGATCTCGGCCGGCCAGCGCGCGGGATTCTTCGTGTTCCTGCTGCTCATAATGGCGCTGTGGCTGCGCTGGCGGCGGGCGACCCCGGCCGAACGCCTCGGCCTGGCCCCGCTGTGGGTGGCTGCGTCCATCTACATGGTGGTGGGCCTGATGGGCACCTTCGCCTCGCCCGACCCGACCGCCCAGCCGTTCGCGTACCTAGTGTGGGAGCTGCAAAGCGTTCTGCAGATCATCCTGCCGATCGTGTTTCTCTGGGGGCTGCTTTCGACCCGGCTTGCCCGCAGCGCGGTGGGTGATCTGGTGATGGAGCTGGAGCGGCCACTCCTTCCCGGGGAGCTGCGGGCCTCACTCGCCCGTGCCCTTGGCGACCCCTCCCTGGATCTGCTGTACGCGCTGGAAGGCCAGGGTCGCTGGGTGAACGCCGACGGGCAGCCACGATTCCTGCCAACGCCGGGTGGCGGCCGGCAGGCGAGGACAGCCACGGTGGTGGAGCGGGAAGGCGAGCCGCTGGCGGCGCTCATCCACGACCCGGCGCTCGACCAGGGGCTCGTCCGTGCCGCCGCCGCGGCGGCCGGGATGGCGATCGTGAACGAGCGGCTGCAGGCCGAGGTGCGAGCCCAGCTTGAGGAGGTAAGGGCGTCGCGTCAGCGCATCGTGGAGGCCGGGGACGCCGAGCGCCGCCGCGTGGAGCGAAACCTCCACGACGGGACGCAGCAGCGGATGGCGACGCTTGCCCTGTCGCTGGCGATGCTCCGCGACCGGGTGGCCGGCGATCCGGCGATGGCGGCCTCGCTCGACCAGGCTGCCGCCGAGCTGAAGCTGGCAATCGGCGAGCTCCGCGAACTGGCGCGCGGCATCCATCCGGCGATCCTCACCGAGGAGGGTCTGCCGGCGGCGGTGGAGGCGCTCGCGGATCGGTCGTCGCTGCCGGTCCGGGTGCGTGCCGACTTCGACGAGCGGCTCCCCGAGCCAGTCGAGGCTACCGCCTACTTTGTCGTATCAGAATCCCTCGCCAACGTCGCCAAGTACGCGTGCGCCTCCGGTGCCCAGGTCGCGCTGTGGCGGCGCAACGGATCCCTGCACGTGGAGGTGATCGACGACGGAGTCGGCGGAGCTGACGCGAGCCGCGGGTCGGGTCTGCGGGGGCTCGAGGACCGCGTCTCCGCTGTGCGCGGCAGCTTCCGCGTGCACACCTCACCAGGAGGGGGGACCTGTGTCGTTGCCGAGATTCCCTGCGATACCTGAGCCGCCGCCATCAGGCGGCAAGTTCGTGATGGATCCCACCATGCCAGGTGGAGCCGCCGCGGCAGCCAGGGTCGGTCGCACGTTCTCCCCCGAGCCCGGCGTGATCCGTGTTGTGCTGGCAGACGACTCGGTGCTGTTCCGCGAAGGGCTGGCCCGGCTGCTGGCTGAGAACGGCTTTCTCGTCGCCGGTCAGGCGGGGGATGCTGATGAGCTCGATGTAGTGGTCGAGCAGGAATCACCCGACGTGGTAGTGACCGACATCCGGATGCCGCCGACAAATACCAACGAAGGCCTTCTCGCCGCGCAGCGAATTCACGCACAACACCCGCAGATAGGCCTTCTCGTCCTCTCCCAGTACGTCGAGACGCGGCAGGCTGTCAAGTTGCTCCAAAACGCGTCCCACGGGGTCGGCTACCTCCTCAAGGATCGTGTGTCCGACATCGCAGAATTCGCTGACGCCGTGCGGCGGGTCGCCCGAGGCGGGTCGGCGATCGACCCAGAGGTCGTGGCGCACCTTCTGCAACGCCGCGGAGCATACAGCGCACTCGGGGCTCTCACCGGCCGCGAGCAGGACATCCTGGCCCTCATGGCCCAGGGCCGCTCGAACCGGGCCATCTGCGAGCGGCTTGTCCTCTCGCCGAAGACCGTCGAAACCCACGTCGGAGCCATCTTCTCAAAGCTGGGCCTGCTGCCCGCCGCCGATGACCATCGGCGAGTCCTCGCGGTCATCACGTACCTCAGGAACACCTGACCAGCGAGTCGCCCGGAGCGCGCTTTTCCTTCGCGCGGGCGATGGGTTTCACATGTCGCGCGGCGGGCCTTGAACCGGCGTCAAGGTTGCCGGCGGGCTCCAACGCCGCGGCCGAGATGCTCGGGACGGTCCAGCGAGGCGTGCTCCGATAGGAGCGCATCGACCGCCGCCCACCGGTCCGGCGGCATGGCGGTCACTTCGCCGGCCGCCTGGTCGACGTGCAGGTAGAAGTATTCTCCGGTGGCGACCGGTACCCCGTCGTCGCGGCGCAGCAGCGTGTGTACGCGCATCCGCTTAGCATCGGCGCTCACCAGGAGGCTCGCGGCCTCGATAACGTCGCCTTGTTTCGCCTCCGCGAGGTAGCGGATATGGCTTTCGACGGTATACATCGCCCGGCCTGTGTCCACCCGGTAGGCCTCGCTCAGGCCGAGGTGGGCAAGCAGCGCCTCGTTGGCCTCGCTCAGCACGATGGCGTAGCCAGCGTCATGCAGGTGGCCGTTGTAGTCGATCCACTCCTCGCGGACCTCGGTCCGGTACCGGACATACGGGGCGGTAAGCCCGGCCGGGTCAGGCACGGCGGTGCTTCTCGATCAGCAGCAACAGGTCGGCGAGGAAGTCGTCGCGCTGCCGTTCCAGCTGCTGGACGGTCACATCGCCAACGGACTCGCCAACTCCCGTGACCACCAGGTCACGAAGCCGGGGGGTGAGCTCGGGAGCGGCAAGCCGGGTCCAGGGCTCGAGCAGCGCCGGGCCAAAGTGGTCGAGCATGTGCGCCATCCCGCTCTGGCCGCCAGCCAGATGGAAGGTAAGCATCGGGCCCATCAGTGCCCACCGGAGCCCTGGCCCGTAGGTGATCGAGTCGTCGATCTGCTGGACGGTCGCCTGCCCAGAGTCGATCATGTGCAGCGCCTCGCGCCACAGCGCCTCCTGGAGCCGGTTGCCTACGAAGCCGGGCACCTCGCTGTCCATCGTCAGGCAGACCTTGCCGGTGTGGGCGTAGAACTTCTCCGCCCATGTCATGGCGGCCCGGTCGGTGCAGCGTCCGCCGACGATCTCTACCAGCGGGATCAGGTACGGAGGGTTGAACGGGTGGCCTACCACGAACCTGCCCGGCACCCTCGTCTGGGCCGCCATGTCGCTCATCATGAAGCCGGACGTGCTCGACCCGATGACGACATCGGGCGGCGTCACAGCGTCGAGCTCGGCGAGCAGTGCGATCTTGACGTCGAGGACTTCGGGGGCGGACTCCTGGACGAACTCCGCGCCGGCTGTGGCCTCGGCGAGGCTGCCGGCCAACCGCAGCCGGTCCGGGGAGGCGGCCGGGCCCAGGCCGAGCCGCTCGAGCACGGGCCAGGCGCTCCCGACGAAGGCGGCCAGCCGCTCCGCCGCACCGGATCCTGGGTCCCACGCGACGACGTCGTACCCCATCCGCAGGAAGTGCGCGGCCCAGCCGGCGCCGATGACACCGGTGCCGACGATGGCGACGGTCCGGACCGCCTCCGGCGGCGGGTATCCGGCCTCGCTCACCAGCCGACCTGGTCGAGGCCCTTGAGCTGGAGGATCTCGCGGGCGTCGGCTGGCGTCGCGATGTCGAGCGACAGTTCGCCGAGGATGCGCACGATCTTCGCGACCTGCTCGGCGTTGGACTCCGCCAGCCGGCCCTTGCCGATGAAGAGGCCGTCCTCCAGCCCGACCCGGACGTGCGAGCCCATGACGGCGGAGACGGTGATCATGTTGAACTGGTGCCGGCCGGCGCCCAGCACGGACCACTGCAGCGAGTCGCCGAACAGCCTGTCCGCGGTGGCCTTCATGTGCGCGAGGTGCTCGACCTCGGCACCGATGCCGCCCATCACGCCCATGATCGTCTGCAGGAAGATCGGCGGCTGCACCAGGCCGGCCTGGACGTAGTAGTCCAGCGTGTAGAGGTGGCCGACGTCGTACGCCTCGTACTCGAAGCGGCAACCGGTGGCCGCGGTGAGGTGCGTCAGCATGTGCTCGATGTCGGCGAAGGTGCTGACGAACGGCTCGGTCCGGGTGCTCTCGAGGTAGGGCTCTTCCCAGTCGAACTTCCACTTGCCGGCGTACTTCGGGATCATCGGGAAGCTGCCGTAGTTGAACGTGCCCAGGTTGAGGGTGCACAGCTCCGGCTTGGTCTCGTAGATGACCCGCAGCCGGTCGGCCACGCTCATCCCGGTGCCGCCGCCGCTGGTGATGCTGATGACCGCGTCGGTCTCGGATTTGATCGCCTTGAGGTACTCCAGGAAGACCGCGGGATCCGCGGTCGGGCTGCCGTCCTTCGGGTCACGGGCGTGCAGGTGGATGACGGACGCGCCGGCCTGGACCGCGGCGACTGACTGCGCGACGACGTCCTCGACGGTGTAGGGCAGGTGCGGCGACATCGTCGGCGTATGGCCCGACCCCGTCACCGCGCACGTAATGATGACCTTGCGGGCTGCAGCCACCGCGACCTCCGGGCTAGTCGACAGGATTAATCACGGGCATTCAGCGCAGATTATGAGCAACAACCGCACTATACGAAACGGTCCTCCCGGCCTGGAGGTCTTGTCAAGCCTCCGCGGGCGCTCAGTCGCGCAACGCCGCTTCCACCGATGCCGCCGCCTCGATGGCCACGGCTCCGAGCGCCCTGAAGCGCGACGGCGGCACCCGGTCGGCGGGTCCCCAGATGCTGAACACCGCGAGCGGCCGGGCGAGGACCGGCCGCAGCACCGGAGCCGACACGCCGCACAACGCCGGCTCGAGCTCGCCCGCCGACACGGCGTATCCGCGCTCACGGATCTGGCCGAGCTCGCCGAGCAGCCGCGAGACATCGGTGACGGTGGCGTCCGTGAAGCCCTCGAGGACCGGGCCGAGCACGCTGCGCGCCTCCTGCTCGGGCAGCCAGGCCAGCCAGGCCTTGCCGGTGGAGGTGGCATGCAGCGGCACGGGACGAGCCAGCCAGTTGACGGTCAGCACGGCCGGGGGCACCACCTCGTCGATGTACACAAGCCCGGACCGCCGTCCCACGGCGAGGATCGCGGCTTCGCCGGTTTGCGCGCAGATCCGTTCCAGGACGTGATGGGCACGCCGGACCAGCCCGTCCACCCCAGAGGCCGCGGCCAGCCGGGCGACCGTGTAGCCGATCTGGTAACGGCTGGTGGCGGGATCGCGGTCCACCAGGCCGCGGCCTTCGAGGGTGGCAAGCAGCCGCCAGGCGGTCGCCCGGTTGATGCCACAGGCCAGCGCGAGTTCCGCGACCGTGCTCCCGCGCGGCGACGCGTCGGCGATGGCGTCCAGCAGCCCAAGGGCCCGCTCCACCGACTGCACCCGGCCGCGCCAGGCGTGGTCCGGGACGTTGTCTGGTGCGCTCACGGGCACGTCCTGTCCGGTTGACGGTTGATGCGGGGCTTGCCTATCGTCGCATAATACGAATGCACGTCGCAGTGATTGAACACAGCGACGCTCCGGGTTGGGGGTCGCCGCGTCATCTATCGATGCGCCGCTTGCGCTCTACCAGTCCACGGTCCCGGCGGACTGGCTCGATTACAACGGCCACATGACCGAGTCCTGCTACCTGCTGCTGGTGGGCAACGCCGCGGATGCCTTCTTCCGGTATGTCGGCATCGATGAGGCTTACCGGGCCGCGGGCCGCTCCCTCTACACGGCCGAGACGCACCTGCATCATCTGCGCGAGGCGGCGCTCGGCGACCGGCTCGGGGTTCCGTTGCAGCTACTCGATGTCGGGCCGAAGAGCCTGCACCTGTTCCATACCGTGCGTAACGAGGTCACCCGGGACGATGTGGCAACGGCCGAGCAGTTGCTGGTGCATGTCGATATGCGCAGCGGCCGGGTGATCCCGATGCCGGAGGATCTGCACGGCCGGCTAATGGCGATATGCAAGGCGCACGCCGTGCTGCCCAGGCCGGCCGCGGTTGGGCACGTCATGGGCATCCGCCGGCCCGCGGGCTGGCGGCGGGCAAGGGCGGTGGACGGCGGGTGAGGAGAGGTCATGGACTTCGGGCTCAACGAAGAACAGCGTGCCATCGTCGCGACGGTGCGCGACTTTGTCCGGCGTGAGCTAGTCCCGCACGAGGATCTGGTCGAACAGCGCGACGAGGTGCCGGAGGAGCTGGCGCGAGAGATCCGTGGCAAGGCGATCGCGGCCGGCCTGTACGCCGCGAACTTCCCCGCCGAGCTGGGCGGCGGTGGCCTCGGCGCCCTGGCGGTGACGCTGGCCGAGCGCGAGCTTGGGTGGACGTCGTGGGCGTTGCAGGCCCTGGTTTCCCGGCCGAGTAACATCCTGCGGGCCTGCCAGGACGGCCAGGTGGAGACGTATCTGCTGCCGACGATCCGCGGTGAGCGCCACGACTGCCTGGCGATGACCGAGCCCGGCGCGGGCTCGGACGTCCGCTCGATGACGACCAGGGCCCGCCGGGCGGGGAGCGACTGGGTCATCAGCGGCACCAAGCACTTCATCAGCCATGCCGATGTCGCCGACTTCGTGGTGCTGTTCGCGGTGACCGGCACCGAGCAGGGCGCGCGGGGTGAGCGCTCGGCGATATCGGCTTTCCTGGTCGATCATGACACCCCCGGGCTCACGGTCAGCCGCGGCGCGCCGTCGGTCTCCCACCGTGGCTACCACCATTGCGAGCTGTCATTCGCCGACTGCCGGGTCCCTGGCTCCGCGCTGCTCGGTGCCGAGGGGCACGGATTCGACCTGCTGAGCGAGTGGCTCGGGGCCAGCCGGCTCACCGTGGCGGCCACCAGCGTGGGACGAGCGAGGCGGGTGCTGGAGCTGAGCACCGGGTGGGCGGCCACCCGCCAGCAGTTCGGGCAGCCGATCGGGCGGTTCCAGGGCGTCGGCTTCAGCCTCGCCGACATGGCGACCGAGATCGAGGCCGCCGAGCTCCTCACCCTCCGTGCCGCCTGGCGGCTCGACCAGGGCCGGATGAGCGACGCCGATGCCGCGATGGCCAAGCTCTACGCCTCGGAGACGCTCGGCCGGGTCACCGACCAGGCGGTTCAGATCTTCGGCGGCATGGGCCTCATGAGCGACCTCCCGGTCGAGCGGTTCTGGCGCGACGCGCGGGTCGAGCGGATCTGGGACGGGACCAGCGAGATCCAGCGGCACATCATCTCGCGCTCGATGCTCCGCGAGCGGGGTGCCTGAGATGGCCGGAAGCGGGGAGCCCGTCCGGGCCGAGGCGTCCGGGGGCGTCCTGGAGATCACGCTGGACCGGCCGCCCGCCAACGCGATCGACGTGGCCACCAGCCACGCGCTGTACGAGGCGTTCGCCCGCCTCGAGAGCGACCCGGGCCTGCGGGTGGGGATCGTGACGGCGGCCGGCGACCGGTTCTTCTGCGCCGGCTGGGACCTCAAGGCGGCAGCGGCCGGTGAGGCCGTCGACGCCGACCACGGGCCCGGCGGCTTCGCCGGGCTCACCGGGCTGCACGGCCGCGGCAAGCCCGTCATCGCCGCCGTCAACGGCATCGCGGCCGGCGGCGGCTTCGAGCTGGTGCTCGCCGCCGACCTCGTGGTTGCCGCGGAGCATGCGGAGTTCAGCCTGCCCGAGACCGGGCTCGGCATCATCCCGGACTCCGGCGGGGTGCTCCGGCTGCCGCGGCGGCTGCCGCGGGCGGTCGCCGTGGACATGCTGCTGACCGGGCGCCCGATGACCGCGGCGGAGGCGTGCGACCGCGGGCTCATCAATCAGGTCGTCCCCGTTGATCAGCTCATGCCCGCCGCGCGTGCCCTCGCGGCACGGATCACCCGCGCGGCGCCCCTCGCCGTCGCCGCCATGCTGGAGGTGCTGGACGCCACCGAGGCGGGCTCCGTTACCGATGGCTTCGCAGCGCTGCGCTCCGGCAGGCTCCCCCGGTACGCCGCGATGCTCGCTTCCGAGGATGCCGCCGAGGGCCCGGCTGCCTTCGCTGGGCGGCGCCCGAAGAACTGGAAGGGCCGTTGAGCACCGGTGCGGCAGCGGGTGAACCGTGGCTGGTCAGGCCGCGAACGCGGCGCCGGCGATGGCGGGCAGGGCGAGATAACACAGGTCGCGGCACTGCCGGTCCCACCACGCGTCGCCGTACGGCCAGGCGGAGGTCTTGACCACCACGACCCGCCTCGGCCGGTCGACATACACGAACTGGCCGCGCATCCCGTCGGCCATGACGTGCTCCCCGGCCGGGTCCAGCGGCCACCAGTGGTACCCGAAGCCGGCGTGGGTGGTGATCGTGCTGGGAAGCCTGCCCGGAGCGAGGAACTCCCGCTCGGGCCGGCTGCTCGCCTGGACCCAGGAGCGGCTGACCACCTGGCGGTCCCGCCACCTGCCGTCGAACTGCAGGGTGCCGATGCGTGCCCAGTCGCGCGCGGTGGCGGCCAGTGAGCCGCCGGCCATCGCGACGCCGCCCTGGCCGGCCGGCTGGTCCAGCCCCACCACAGCCGGCCGCTCCGCCCCGACCGCGGACCACAAGCGGGCTAGCGCGGCCGGGAAGGGCTCGCCGGTCGCCCGCTCCCGCGCCCAGTCCAGAGCCAGGGAGTCCGGGGTGCAGTAAGCATACCTGCTGCCGGGGGGGTCACCCGCTGGCATCTCCAGCAGTGCCTCCCGCAGCCCGCCCGCGCCGTCGCGCCACCGGCGCAGCAGCCGCGAGGCCGGGCTGTCCGGGTCGTGATAGTCCTCGCGCCATCCGACGCCGCTGGTCATGGTGAGAAGCTGGCGCAGGCTCACCCCGGCGTACCCGCTGGAGCCCAGCTCGGGAACCATGTCGGTCACCGGCGTGTCGAGCCCAGGGAGCCGGCCGTCGTCCACCGCCTGCCCGACGAGCAGAGCCAGCGCGGACTTGGTGGCGGAGAAGCCCAGCAGTCGATCCCGGGCCCGGGTGCCATGGAAGTACTGCTCGTGGACCAGGACGCCGTCGACCACCACCAGCAGGGCGGTCGAGACGGTGACGGCCAGGAACTCGTCCAGGCCCATGGTCCGCCCCGCCCCGGCCACTGTGGCCTGGAGTGAGATCGGCCGGGTGGGCCATGGCCGCGGAACGGGGGCGGGAACCTCGGCGTGCGGCTGGTGCCGTTGCGGTTCGCGCAGGGTGTCCACGTCGGACATGGCCCATCTCTCCGCTCAATCGCTGTCACATAACAACACGGGATCAACCTGCATTGAACAGATTGAACAGGTTGACAGGCCATAGACGCCCAGGCTACTAACAGATCAATGTTGTGCAGCCTGCGGGTTCGTCCCGCAGGCCGCAACCCCTCATCTGCCAAGGCACGTATGGGTCACCGCGCGATCACCATCTCGGGCGCTGGCGTGCAGGCATGTGCGTGGCGTAGGGCTTATGCCTGCCCGCGGACTCATGTCGGCGCCCTCCGCCGCCACGAGGACATCGCCCGGAACTCTCATCGATAAGAACCCGGGCCGGCCACCGGCGCACCGCTAGGGCCGGCGAACAGAAGGGTCATGACATGACGGATGTTTCACGGCGACAGCTCCTGGCCGGCGCCGCCGGCTTGGCGGCGGTCGGTGGATTGGCTGCCGCGTGCGGTAGCAGTTCTCCGTCGACTGGCACGGGCTCGGCCACCGGCGCTGCCGGGACGTCCAAGCGGGGCGGCAATTTCCGGCTGGGAGTTACCGGCGGCGGCTCCAAGGACATCATGGACGGCCAGAACATCATCACCAAGCCCGACCAGGCCCGCCTGGTGAGTGCCTTCGAGACGCTGCTGCTCTTCAACGAGAACTACCAGCTCACCAACGACGGCCTCGCCGAGAGCGTCACCCAGGACAACCCGAAGCAATACACCATCAGGCTGCGCCAGGGCATCGAGTTCCAGAACGGCAAGACGATGACGGCCGACGACGTCATCTATTCGATCCAGCGCATCGGGACCAAGGGGAACGGCCTCACCGGGTTCGCCGCCACGGCCACGATGGACGTGGCGGGCATGAAGAAGCTGGACAAGTACACGGTGCGGCTCCCGCTGAAGACGCCCGACTCGACGGTCCCGCAGACCCTCGGCAGCTATACGTTCACGATCGTGCCCACCGGGTACAAGGCGTACCCGCATCCGCAGATCGGCACCGGCGCCTACAAGCTCAAGTCCTTCACGCCCGGCCAGCAGAGCGTCCACGAGCGCAACCCGAACTACTGGCGCAGCGGCGAGCCGTACTTCGACACGGTGACGGTTACCGACTTCAGCGACTCGACCGCTCAGGTGAACGGGCTGCTCGGCGGCCAGATCGACGCGATGACCGACCTGCCGGCCTCGCAGGTGAAGGTGGTGCAGTCGCGCGGCATGGGGGTGCTGGTGTCCAGGACCGGCGGCTGGATACCGATATGCATGGCGATCGACATGCCCCCGTTCGACGATGTCCGGGTCCGCCAGGCGATGCGGCTGATCGTGGACCGGAAGGGGATGCTCAGGCAGGTCTTTTCCGGCTACGGGTTCGTTGGCAACGACCTCTACGCGCCCTTCGACGCCGGCTACGACAAATCGCTCCCGCAGCGGAACCAGGACATCGCCCAGGCCAAGTCGCTGCTCAAGGCGGCCGGCAAGGCGAACCTGAGCGTGGACCTGCACACCACCAACGGCGCGGCCGGCATGGTGGATACGGCGACGGTCTTCGCGAACCAGGCCCAGGCCGCGGGCGTCAAGATCAACGTGATCAACGACCCGAACTACTACGGGGACCAGTACCTCAAGCTGGCCTTCTCGGTCGACTTCTGGGGCACCCGCGCCTACCTCAACCAGGTGCAGCAGGGCTCGCTGCCGAACTCCCCGTACAACGAGACGCACTGGCCGCCGAAGTCGGGCACCGGGTCCAACTTCGAGTCGCTGTACAATCAGGCACTGGCCGAAACCGACTCGACCAAGCGCATCGAGATCGAGCACGAGATGCAGCAGCAGGAGTACAACATCGGCGGGTACATCATCCCGTGCTTCGGTGGCCTCATCGATGGCTACTCGTCCAAGGTCAAGGGGCTCAAGCCGAGCAAGGGCACCCTCAACCTGGATAGCTTCGGCCACGGCTACCGCACGATCTGGTTCGGCTAGCGCCGGCAGACAGGGTCGTCGTGAACAGGTTCAGATTCCGCGGGGTGTCCGGGTTCATCATCCGCCGGCTGCTGCTCGGGATCCTCGTCCTGATCCTGGTGTCGATCCTGGTGTTCCTGGCCACCCAGGCGCTGCCCGGCGACCCTGCCCGCGCCATCCTCGGCCGGTCGGCGACCCCGGCGAGCCTGGCGGCTCTGCGCCGCCAGCTGCATCTCGACCAGCCGGTGCTCACCCAGTACTGGACCTGGGTGACCGGCCTGCTGCACGGCAACCTCGGGACATCGCTGGCCGCCCAGGAGCCGGTGAGCACGTTGCTGAGCCCCAAGCTGGTGAACTCCGCCGTGCTGGTGGCGCTCGCGGCGGTGCTGTCGATACCACTGTCGATCGCGATCGGCGCGTGGGCGGCGCTCAAGCGGGAGAAGGTCTTCGACACGACAAGCTCAAACCTGCTGCTGGTCCTGGCGGCGCTGCCGGAGTTCGTCGTCGCCGTGGTGCTCGTCATCCTGTTCGCGACGACGGTGTCCCACGTCCTGCCCGCCATCAGCACGGTCCCGCCAGGATCCCGGCCGTGGAACAACTGGGTGGCGCTGGTCCTGCCGACCATCACCCTGGTGATAGCGGTGGCGCCGTACGTCGCCCGGATCATGCGGGCCTCGATGATTGAGGTCCTGGAGAGCGACTACGTCGAGATGGCCCGGCTCAAGGGCCTGCCGGAGCGCACCGTCCTGATCCGGCACGCGCTGCCGAACGCGCTCGGGCCGGTGTTCCAGGTGATCGCCCTGAACCTGGCCTACCTGGCCGGCGGCATCATCGTCATCGAGTACGTATTCAACTACTCCGGCATCGGAAGCGCGATCCAGGAATCGGTGGTCAACCATGACTTGCCCGTTGTCCAGGCGCTTGCCATGCTGATCGCGGCGGTGTACGTGATACTCAACCTGCTGGCCGACGTGGCCACCATCCTCGTCACGCCGAAACTAAGGACCCGGCTGTGAGCCAGGTGAGCAGCGCCTGGGTCGCCGACGCCGAGATAGCGCCGCCACTCCCGGTACGCGGCACGTCCCTGCTGCGCCGTTCGCTGCGGCTCTGGCGGACGCGCATCGGCGTCGCACTGGTCGGCGTCATCGTGCTGCTGGCGATCGTCGGGCCGTACATCGCCCCTTATGGCCCGAGCACCCCGGTCGGGGCGCCCAACGCCAACCCCGGCGGCAAGGCGATGCTCGGAACGGACTACCTCGGGCAGGACGTGCTGAGCCGGCTTCTCTACGGCGGCCGCAGCATCCTCGTGATGGCCGTCCTCGCGACCGCGCTCGGGCTGGTCGCCGGCGCGGCGATCGGCCTGCTGGCGGCGTACTCCCGCAACGCGCTCGACGACACCCTGATGCGCGGCATGGACGTGATCATGGCGCTCCCGCAGATCATGCTGGCCCTGGTCGCCGTCGCCATCGTCGGCCCGCACGCCTGGGTCATCGTGGTCGCCATCGCCCTCACCACCGCGCCGCGCATAGCGCGGGTGGCGCGCGGCGCCGCGCAGCCCATCGTCGAGCGCGACTTCATCGCCGCCTCGGAGGCGATGGGCGTGCCGCGCTGGCGCATCCTGTTCGGCGAACTGCTGCCCAACACCCTCGGGCCGCTCATGGTGGAGGCCAGCCTGCGGCTGACCTACTCCATCGGTTTGATCGCCGCGCTGGCGTTCCTCGGGCTCGCTCCCAATCCCAACGGCGCGAACTGGGGCAGCATGATCCAGCAGAACCAGCTCGTGCTGGCGGTCCAGCCCTGGGGGGCGGCCGCGCCGATCATCGCCATCGCGCTGCTGACGATGGGAACCGGCCTGATCGGCGACGGCATCGCGCGGACCGCGGCCGGCATCGACCGGGCCCGGGGTGAAGAATGAGCGCGGCCGAGCTGGCGGGGCAGACGGCCGAGCCTGCCATGGCTGCGGTCGCCGTCCGGGACCTGCAGGTCGAGATCGAAGCTACCGGCACACCCGTCATCAGCGACGTGGCGTTCACGATCGCACGCGGCGAGATCCTCGGGGTGGTGGGCGAGTCCGGGTCCGGTAAGACCACGGTCGGCCTGGCGCTGCTCGGCCACGCCCGGCGCGGCCTGCGGATCGCGGGCGGGTCGGTGCTGCTCGGTGACCGCGACATCCTCACGCTCGATGAGGAGCAACTCCGGCGCCTGCGGGGCACGCTCGTCTCCTACGTCCCGCAGGACCCGGCCTCGTCGCTGAACCCGGCGCTGCGGATCGGCACCCAGCTCCGGGAGGTCATCGAGGCGCACGGGACTCACCGGGACAGCGCCGTCTCCGAGCGCGTCGCGGAGATGATGCGGGAGGTCGCGCTCCCCGACGACCGCGCCTTCCTCAAGCGGTACCCGCACGAGATCTCCGGTGGCCAGCAGCAACGGGTCGGGCTCGCGATGGCCTTCGCGAACCGGCCCCGCCTCATCGTCCTCGACGAGCCGACCACCGGCCTGGACGTCACCACGCAGGCGCACGTGCTGGCGACGGTCCGCGAGCTCGCGACGCTGCACGACGTCGCCGCCCTGTACGTGAGTCACGACCTGGCGGTGGTCGCCACCCTGGCCCGGCAGGTCGCGGTCATGTACGCCGGGCGCGTGGTCGAGATCGGCGACGCGGACGAGCTCTTCAGGTCCGCCGGCCATCCCTACACCCGGCGCCTGGTCGGCGCGATCCCCCGGCTGACCGGCGGCCGGTCACTGGTCGGCATCCCTGGGCATGCGGTGTCCCCCGGCCGCCGCCCCCCTGGCTGCAGCTTCGCGCCGCGCTGCACCCTGCGCATCGACCAGTGCGAGGCCGCGGTGCCGCCGCTGCTGCCGGTCGGGCCGGGCCACGCGGTCCGCTGCATCCGGGCCGAGCTCGTCATCTCCGAGGCGCAGAGCCGGGTCGGCGACCCGATCGAGATGCCGGCGGCGGACGAGGCCGAGATGCCCGCGTTGCGCCTGGAGAACGTGATCGCCTCGTACGGGCGGCATGAGGTCGTCCACTCGGTGAGCCTGAGCCTGGCGGCCCATGAGTGCGTGGCGCTGGTCGGTGAGTCGGGCTCGGGCAAGACGACGGTCGCCCGGGCGATCGCTGGCCTGCACCGGAGCTGGACCGGCACCATCTCGCTGGACGGCGCCGAGCTGCAGTCCGCCGCGCGCCAGCGCAGCCGTGACGCGCGGCGGCGGATCCAGTACATCTTCCAGAACCCGTACGGCTCGCTCAATCCCCGTCAGACGGTCGGCCAGATCATCGAGCAGCCACTCAGGGTCTTTGGTACCGCGAGCGGCCGGGAGGCCGACCGGCGGATCGCGGAGATGCTCGAGCGGGTATCGCTGACCGAGGCGTACGGCCGCCGCTACCCGGACCAGCTCTCCGGTGGGGAGCGGCAGCGGGTGGCGATCGCCCGCGCCCTGGTCTGCGACCCCACCGTGCTGATCTGCGACGAAGTGACCTCGGCACTGGACGTCAGTGTCCAGGCCGCGATCGTGGAGTTGCTCGGCAACCTGCAGCGCGACCTCGGGCTCGCGATGCTCTTCATCACCCACAATCTGCCCCTGGTGCGGTCCGTCGCGCAGCGTGTTGCCGTGCTGAGCCAGGGCAGTATCGTCGAGCACGGCGACGTCAAGCAGGTGCTCACCCACCCCGGCCAGCCCTACACGCGTCAGTTGCTCTCCGACACCCCCTCGCTGGAAACAGCCACCTCCGAAGTCGGTATCGGCGAGCCGCCAGCAGGCGCTGCCGGGAGTTAGCCAGATGCCCGCTGGCCGGCGCCCGGACATCCTGATCATCATGGCCGACCAGATGGTCCCTTCCGCGCTGCCGTTTCACGGCAACCCGGTGACACAGGCCCCGGCGCTGTCCTGGCTTGCCGAGTCCGGGGTGGTTTTCGACGCGGCGTACACGGCAAGCCCACTGTGCTCCCCCGGCCGGGCGTCGTTCATGACTGGCCTGCTGCCCTCGCGCACCCGCGCCTACGACAACGCGGCGGCGTTCCCCTCCGAGATCCCCACCTTCGCCCACTACCTGCGGAGGGCCGGCTACCGCACCGTGCTGGCCGGCAAGATGCACTTCTGCGGCCCGGATCAGCTGCACGGGTTCGAGGAGCGGCTCACTACCGACATCTATCCCGCGGACTACGGCTGGACGCCGGACTGGGACCGCCCCCATGAGCGCCCCAGCTGGTACCACGACATGTCGTCGGTCATCGACGCCGGGCCATGCGTGCGATCCAACCAGCTGGACTTCGACGAGGAGGTGGCGTTCGCAGCCGAGCGGTCGCTGTTCGGGCACGTCCGCTCGGGCGACGAGCGCCCGTTCTGCTACGTGGTCTCGTTCAGCCATCCGCACGACCCGTTCACCATCCCCCGGAAGTGGTGGGACCTCTACCGCAACGAGGACATCCCGATGCCCGCCGCCGGGCTGGACGAGGCCTCGCTGCACCCGCACGATCGCCGGCTCCGTGAGGTCTGCGCGATGAACGGCGTGGAGATCACAGAAGCTCACATCCGCGCGGCGCGGCGGGCCTACTACGGCGCGATCTCCTATGTTGACGACCACGCCTCCCGGCTGATCGGCCTGCTGCGCGACACCGGCCGGCTCGATGACACAGTCGTCATCGTCACCAGTGACCACGGCGAGATGCTCGGGGAGCGCGGAGCCTGGTACAAGATGAGCTTCTTCGAGGGCGCGGCGCGCGTGCCGCTGATCGTCCGCGCGCCCGCGCTCTTCCCGCCAGGCAGGGTGCCGACCGCAGTGTCCACGATGGACCTGCTGCCGACTCTGGTTGGCCTGGCCCACGATGGTGACCTGTCGGACATCGTCGGCCCGCTGGACGGCCGGAGCCTGCTGCCGCACGTCTTGGGCACCCCTGACCACGATGAGGTGGTAGCGGAATACCTCGCCGAGGGGGCGATCGCGCCGATCGTCATGATCCGCCGAGGGCGGCATAAGTTCATCCACTCACCGGCCGACCCAGACCAGCTCTTCGATCTCGCGTCCGACCCGCACGAGCGAGTCAACCTGGCCGGTGATCCGGCCTCAGCCGGGCTGGCCGCGGAGTTGCGGCGGGAGGTCGCCGCGCGGTGGGATCTCACTACTCTGGAGCGTGAGGTCCGCCAGAGCCAGCGGCGGCGGATCGCCGTTGGCGAGGCACTCGGTGCCGGCACACAGGCCCCGTGGGACTTCACCCCCACGTACGATGCCTCGCGCCGCTACATCCGCAACCATACGGACCTTGCTGATCTCGAGGAGATGGCCCGCTTCCCGCCGGTCGAGCGCCGCGTGCCCTTCGCCTGACAGGGGGCTGCAACACAACAGCCGAATGCGGTAAACAGCGCGGCGGAGGATAGGAGATTCGAACTCCTGAGGGTTGCCCCCAACACGCTTTCCAACACTGTTGGCGGGCGTCCGCCAGGGTTCGGCACCGTCCGTGACTTGCGCGAACGTGATCGGGGTGGCGAGATCGTTCTCGCCCGGGTGCTGGGCGAGGATCGCCTCAAGAGCGGCGATGATCCGCCCGATGTCGGCCTTGGTGCGGCGGTAGGTTCCGGGCATGAAGATCATGCCGAAATGGCCGTCGCCGCCTGGCACGATCGCCTCGTTGTGCAGCGGCCGGTAATCACGCAGGTTGTTGGTCACGATCGCGCGGTGCTCGGCGCGGGCGAGGGCGAGGACGTCGGTGTCTGACATCGCCTCGCGGCCGGGATTGCCCGCGACCGATTCGACGTCGTGCCCACGTTCGCGCAGTTCCCGCGCGATCACCGGGGACAGCATCTCGTCCAGCAGCAGCTTCACCGCCGGACAGCGGCGCGCCCGGCCGCGTAGGCTGCGTGCGCCTCGGCGGCCTCCTGCTCATTCAGGTCGATCCACTGGTCGATCTCCTCGGGATAGGCCCCGTAATACGAAACAGCGGCCTGCACCAGGCCCAGTGGCATCTCCAGGTAGCGAGCCGCCTCAGCGATGTCCCCGTTGTTGTCGCGGACGGTGGCGATGACTTCCCAGACGTCCTTGCCGGTTCCCAGCAGCCGTGCCCGGCGGCCGGCCGGGCCTTCGGCGAACCGGACCAGCGGATGCTCGTCCATCCGCAGTCCTTCTTCGACGTACCGCTGGGCGAGCGTACGCGGCGGCAGATGCACGTGCCGGGCCCGGGCGCCGAGGCGCCGGATGGTGGCCTCGCTCAAGCGCACGCTCAGCGGTTGACTCATGTACTACATGGTAGCTCAGCGCGCTACCACGGCTAAGATAGAGGGCCGGTGCCAAGGGTGCGACCACCGTATCCGGCAGCCTGCGGATCGCCCGTGCGGCAAGAGCCGACGCAGACCTCGTTCATCGGCGACCGGCTGATCCGCCGACCGGGTCCAGGTGCCGGTCAGTGGCTGGGGTGGTCGTCGGAGATCCAGGGCGCCTGCAGCTCGACCATGCGCCGGGTGGCGTAGTTCATCTCCGCTACGGTCAGGCGGAGCCGGTACCACAGGCACCGGAGCCGTTCGCGGCCGGACCAGGAGCACGCCGCCGAAATCGAAAGCATTGGCATCCCTCCAGCGCGGAACAGTCTCTGACCTGGTACAACGGGCGCGAATCAGAGGTGTTCGTGGCCACAAACTGAGCCAAACGTGCTTGCACCCCGGACGGGCGAGGCACAGCGATCGCGCGTCTTCGCAGGCCAGCGTGGCGGAGGATGCGAGATTCGAACTCGCGAGGGGTTGCCCCCAACACGCTTTCCAAGCGTGCGCCCTAGGCCACTAGGCGAATCCTCCGTCGGCCAGCCTACCGACTTCCGGCCGGTGCCGGACGCCCGCTGCCGACCGCGCTGCCCGGATCGGGGACGGCCGCGTCGGCCGGCTGGCTAGACTGGGGACAGACCCCTCGCACGGCGTTTATCCCGCCAACTCCCCCAGGGCCGGAAGGCAGCAAGGGTACGCGGGCTCTGACGGGTGTGCGGGGGGTCCCTTCCGTCCTGGTAAGGATGAGGTCATGGCAGGCGACGTTCCCAGTCCCGCCCCGGTGGATCCAGCAGAACCTGGGGCTCCCGCAATCCGGCTGGCGCTGTACCGGAAGTACCGCCCGGCCACCTTCGCCGAGCTCAAGGGTCAAGATCACGTCACCGAGCCGCTCCGGCAGGCACTGCGCAGCGGCCGGGTCAACCATGCCTACCTGTTCAGCGGCCCGCGCGGCTGCGGCAAGACGTCCAGCGCGAGGATCCTGGCGCGCTCGCTGAACTGCGAGCAGGGGCCGACCCCCGACCCGTGCGGCAAGTGCGCATCCTGCATCGCGCTGGCCCCGTCCGGGCCCGGCAGCATCGACGTGATCGAGATCGACGCAGCGTCGCACGGCGGCGTCGATGACGCCAGGGACCTGCGCGAGCGCGCGTTCTACGCCCCGGTTTCCGCCCGTTTCAAGATCTATATCATCGACGAGGCCCACATGGTGACCGGCGGCGGCTTCAACGCCCTGCTCAAGCTGGTCGAGGAGCCGCCGCCGCACCTGAAGTTCGTCTTCGCCACTACGGAGCCGGAGAAGGTCATCCCGACCATCAGGTCCCGGACCCATCATTACCCGTTCCGGCTCGTGGCACCCGGCGTGCTGCGGGAACTGCTGGAGGAGATACTCGCCAGCGAGGGCGTTGCCTACGAGCCTGCCGTGCTGCCGGTTGTCGTCCGGGCAGGGGCGGGCTCGGCACGCGACTCGCTGTCCATCCTCGATCAGCTGCTCGCCGGGTCTGGCGAGGAAGGACTGACCTACGAGCGGGCGATCGCGCTGCTCGGCCACACCGATGCGGGCCTGCTCGATGAGGTGACCGATGCCTTCGCGGCCGGTGACGGCGCGGCCATCTTCCGCGCCGTGGACCGGGTGATCGAAGGCGGGCACGAGCCGCGGCGGTTCGCCGCCGACCTGCTCGATCGGCTGCGCGACCTGATCGTCCTGGCCGCCGTTCCCGACGCCGGCGAAACCGGGCTGCTCGACATTCCCGCCGACCGGCTCGACCGGATGCGCAACCAGGCGGGAGAGTTCGGCCAGGCCAGGCTTACCAGGGCCGCCGAGGTCATCAACGCGGGCCTGGTGGAGATGCGCGGCGCCACGTCGCCGAGGCTGCTGCTTGAGCTCCTGTGCGCCCAGGTGCTGTTGCCCGCTGCGGCGACCGGCGAGCGCGCGGTCATGGCGCGGCTGGAAGCACTGGAGCACAAGCTCGCGTCCGGGGTCCGGCAGGGCGCTTCCCCGCGGGGTCCCCGGCAGGCTGCCGTCGAGCAGGTCGCCGAGCAGACCGCCGCCCAGCGGGCAGGCGATGCCGCCGGGCCGCGGGCGGGCGGTGCCGCCACGCCGGGGGACGCGCCGCAGGCCCCGCGCGTGCGGGACGAGCCGCGGGCCGCGAGCCGCCCGCAATCACAGGACAAATCGCGGGCCGCGAGCCGGCCGCGAGCCGCGAGCCGCCCCGAAGCCGAGGCCGAGGCCGAGGCCGAGTCCGTGCCCGGGGCGGACGACGCCGGCGCGGCTGCCGACGCCAGCCCGGCCGCCAGCGCACGGCGGGGTCAGGCTGGCGGGCGGCCGGCTCAGGCTGGCGGGCGGGACGAGGTGCCGGGCCGGGCGGCCGGTGCGGGCGGTGCCGGGCCCGGGTCGATCAGTGACCGCTGGCCGGAAATACTCGACGCGGTGAAGCGCGAGCGCAAGGTGACCTGGATCCTGCTCGGCAACGCCACCGTGGAGTCTGTCAGCGAGGGGGTGCTGACCCTCAGGTTCGCCAGGGAAGGCGAGGCCAGGGGTTTCACCGGCAGCGGCTGCGACCAGGATCTCTCGCGCGTGCTGCAGGCCATGTTCGGCGCGGCTCCGCAGATCAGGACGACCGTCGCCGGATCGGGCACGTCTGCCGGGCCGGGCACCTCTGCCGGGCCGGGCACGTCCGCCGGGCCGGGCACGTCCGCTGGATCGGGCGGCCATGCCGGGACCTCGGCGGCCGCCGGCCGGCCGGCCGGCGGCATGCCACCGGGCCAGCCGGCCAGGCCAGGCCGCGCGGCCCCAGGCCGCCCGGAGCCGGCCGGGTGGCAGGACCGCCCCGCCCCGCCGGACGACGACTTCCCCGACGACGACCCCGGCCCGCATGACGCCGCTCCGCCCGGGCCTGGCAATGGCAGCGATTCGCTGACCGGCATGGATCTCATCGAGCGTGAGCTCGGCGGCAAGGTCATCGGGGAACTCGGCGGCTAGCGTCGCCCGGCCAGGCGGCCAGTTCCCTGGCCTTCGCTAGCGCCCGGTCCGGCGGCAGGCCCGGCCCGCGAAGGCAGGGCCCGGTTCGCGAAGGCAAGAGCCCCAGCCCGCAATGTGCGGGCCCGGGCCGGCGGCGCGCGGCCCGATCGGCGGTCCGATGCTGTCGTGACGCCCTGGCAGGCTTAGGCTCGGAGGCGACAGGCGATTGCTGGCGCGCTCCCCGCGCGCGGTGATCCCGCAAGCCCGTCGCGACCGCGATGGCAGCAGATTGGAGCAACGTGGACCCTGGCGGTCAGCTGGACATGCAGCAACTGCTCGCCGCTGCGCAGCAGATGCAAGAACAGCTCCTGAACGCGCAGGAGGAGCTTGCCGAGGCCGAGGTCGAGGGCTCGGCAGGCGGCGGGCTCGTGAAGGCCATCGTCAACGGGCAGGGCGAGCTGGTGGAGCTCACCATCGCGGCCGCCGCCATCGACCCCGCCAACCCGGATGAGACCGCGCAGACCGTGGCCGACCTCGTGCTCGCCGCGGTCCGCGACGCCAACCGGGCGGCCGGCGAACTGCAGCAGGAGAAGATGGGCCCCTTCGCGGCCGGCTTCGGCGGGGCGCCGGGCGGTTTCGGCGACACGCCGGGCGGCGATACCGGCATCCCCGGCCTGCCCGGATTCCCCGGGCTGCCCGGCCTCGGCGAGCCTGGCACCAAGCCGGCTGACGGCTCGGCCGGTCCCGCAGGCGGGCAGCACTGAGGTGTACGAAGGCGTCGTCCAGAGCCTCATCGACGAACTCGGCCAGCTTCCGGGCGTCGGCCCGAAGGGCGCGCAGCGGATCGCGTTCCATTTGCTGACGTCCGACCCAGCGGACGTGCGCCGGCTCTCGGCGGTGCTGCTCGAGGTCATGGAGCGAGTGAAATTCTGCCGCACCTGCGCCAACGTGGCCGAGGACGACGAGTGCCGCATCTGCCGGGATCAGCGGCGCGATCCGTCCGTGATCTGCGTGGTGGAGGAACCGAAGGACGTAGCGGCGATTGAGAAGATCCGCGAGTTCCGCGGGCGCTACCATGTCCTTGGCGGTGCGATCAGCCCCATCGACGGGGTTGGCCCGGAGGATCTCCGGATCAAGGAGCTGATGACGCGGCTGGCCGACGGCACTGTCGCCGAGCTCATCCTCGCCACCGACCCCAACCTCGAGGGCGAGGCTACGGCGACCTACCTGGCCCGGCTGATCAAACCCCTCGGGATACGGGTGACCAGGCCCGCCAGCGGCCTGCCGGTCGGCGGTGAGCTTGAGTACGCCGACGAGGTCACCCTGGGACGCGCATTCGAAGGACGGAGGCTGATCGATGTCTAGGGCACCGGACCCGGGTCTGCCGCGAGGGCGGGGCGGGTCGTGGTGAGTGCGGGCGAGGACGAGGACACGGCCGCCAGGCCGGGTGAGGACTGGCGCCCGCTCGCGAACCAGATCGCCAGGAACGCTCAGGATTACCTGGACGGGATGGCGGCACTAGCCGGGGGCGAAGGCGGCGAGGAAACCGTGCCGCTCATGCTGCTCGAGGTAGCCCAGATCATGCTCGCCGGGGCGAAGCTCGGCGCCAGCAAGGACGTCATCCTGCCCGGCAACTGGGAACCTGACGTCGGCGCCGATCCCGACCTGGACCTGCTCCGCACCGGCCTGGCTGCCCGGCTGCTCGACTGCGACGAGTACGCGGAGCTCTTTGACCCCTACTCGGACACCAGGGCAACCCCGTTCCGGCTGTCGGATGATCTTGCCGCGGTGGCGGCTGACCTGATCCACGGATTGAAGCACTACGAGGCCGGGCGCTCTTCCGAGGCCCTGTGGTGGTGGCAGTACTCGTACGTCAACCACTGGGGACTGCATGGCGGCGCGGCAATGCGGGCGCTGCACGCCGTCGTCGCGCACGCCCGGCTGGACGTCGCGGAGGAGAGCACGGCGGGCTGACCGCTGGATAGACTCAAGCCGACTGCTGCCAGCCAGACCCGAAGGAGCGGCGGCCCTGTGGCCCTGGTCGTACAGAAGTACGGTGGATCCTCGGTAGCCGACGCCGACGGCATCAAGCGCGTTGCCCAGCGCATCGTCGCGGCGCGCAAGGCCGGCGACCTGGTGGTCGTGGTGGTGTCGGCGATGGGCGACACCACCGACGAACTGCGCGATCTGGCGAATCAGGTGAGCCCGCTGCCGCCGGGACGCGAGCTTGACATGCTGCTGACCGCCGGAGAGCGGATCTCGATGGCACTGCTGGCCATGGCCATCGCCAATCTCGGCTTGGAAGGCCGGTCGTTTACCGGCTCGCAGGCGGGCGTGATCACCGACTCGGCGCACGGCAAAGCCCGCATCATCGACGTGACGCCCGGCAGGATCCAGGCGGCCCTTGACGCGGGCGCCATCCCGATCGTGGCCGGCTTCCAGGGCGTCTCGCAGGACACCAAGGACATCACGACGCTCGGCCGGGGCGCCTCTGACACCACGGCGGTTGCCCTCGCGGCTGCTCTCAGCGCCGATGCGTGCGAGATCTATACCGACGTGGACGGCGTCTTCACCGCTGATCCGCGCATCGTGCCCGGCGCCCGCCGCATCCCGCGGATCTCCTACGACGAGATGCTGGAGATGGCCGCTTCCGGCGCGAAGGTCCTCATGCTGCGCTGCGTGGAATACGCCCGGCGGTACGACATCCCCATTCACGTGCGGTCGTCGTTCAGCAACAGGGCAGGTACCTGGGTTACCGGCAGGGCGGCCAACCAGACGGAGGACGGCGAGATGGAGCAAGCGATCATCTCCGGAGTCGCGCACGACAGGAGCGAGGCGAAGATCACTGTCGTGAGCGTGCCGGACAAGGTCGGCGAGGCGGCCAGGATCTTCCGGACCATCGCCGCCGCGGCGATCAATATCGACATGATCGTGCAGAACGTCTCCGCGGCCGCGACAGGCCGCACCGATATCTCGTTCACCCTGCCGCGGGAGGACGGCCAGGCGGCGATGACCTCGCTGCGCAGGCTGCAGGACGAGGTGGGCTTCGACTCGCTGCTCTACGACGACAGGATCGGCAAGGTCTCGGTCGTCGGAGCCGGGATGCGCTCGCACCCCGGGGTGAGCGCCACCTTCTTCGGCGCGCTGGCGGAGGCAGGGGTCAACATCGAGATGATCTCGACATCGGAAATCCGGATCTCGGTCGTCGTCGACGAGAACGACGTCGCGGTGGCGGTGGCAGCCGCGCACCAGGCCTTCGACCTCGGCGCAGGCGAGGAAACAGCCGTCGTCTACGGGGGGACGGGCCGGTGACCGGCAAGCGCAGGAACGGCGGGCCGGCGCTTGCCGTCGTGGGCGCCACCGGAGCCGTCGGGACGGTCATGCTCGACGTCCTGTCCACCAGGGACGATGTCTGGGGGGAGATCCGGCTAGTCGCCTCGCCGCGGTCGGCCGGCCGGCGGCTGCGGGTCCGCGGCGCGGCGACCGAGGTACTGGGGCTGGCCCCGGAGGTCTTCGACGGCATCGACCTGGCCATGTTCGACGTGCCCGATGAGGTGTCGGCCGCCTGGGCGCCGGTTGCCGCCGAGCGAGGCGTCGTCGTGATCGACAAGTCCGGGGCGTTCCGGATGGATCCGGACGTGCCCCTCGTCGTGCCCGAGATCAACCCGGGCCAGGCCGCGATCAGGCCCAAGGGGATCATCGCCGTGCCGAACTGCACCACCCTCTCGCTGATCGTGCCGATGGCGGCCCTGCACCATGCATTCGGCCTGCGCGAGCTCGTGGTCGCCTCCTATCAGGCGGCGTCGGGGGCGGGCCAGGCGGGCGTCGACTCGCTCTATGACCAGCTGAGCAAGGTGGCCGGGAACCGTTCGCTCGGCCAGCGGGCTGGCGACCTGCGCGGCGCGCTCGGCGACCTCGGGCCGTTCCCGGCGCCGCTGGTGCTGAACGTGGTGCCATGGGCCGGCTCGCTCAGGGACGAGGGCTGGTCGTCAGAGGAACTGAAAATCCGGGACGAGTCGCGCAAGATCCTCGGCATGCCGGGCCTTAAGGTCTCGGCGACGTGCGTGCGGGTGCCCGTGGTCACCACCCACTCGGTCGCCGTGCACGCCGTCTTTGACCGCCAGGTCACCAGGAAGGAAGCGCAGCGGGTGCTCAGCGGGACGCCCGGCGTGGTGCTCCTGGATGATCCGGCCGGAGCCGAGTACCCGACGCCCGCCGACGTGGTCGGCACGGACCCCACCTGGGTCGGCCGGGTGCGGCAGAGCATGGACGACCCGGCCGCGCTCGACCTGTTCATCTGCGGCGACAACCTGCGCAAGGGCGCGGCCCTGAACGCCGCTCAGATCGCCGAGCTGCTGGTCCCCGAGTTCGCCGCGCGCTAGCAGGCTAGCCGTCGCCGTGCCCCGGGTGGCCAGTCGCCGGACTGCCCCTGGCCAGGCGGAAGTCGAAGGCCACGTCGAAGAACGGCCCCGGCATCCCGAACCGCGCGATGGCCGCCGGATCATCGCATCGGCGGAACGGCAGGACGAGCCCGTCGCGGACGCCGAAGGCGGCATCGCTGTCCAGGTACTCGTCACCGGCCACGAACAGGTGCGTGGTCAGCGTCCGGTACCCGTCCGCGCGCACCTGGGCATGGATATGCGCCGGCCGCATCGGGTGCCGGCGCATCGCCCGCAGCAGTTCCCCGCCGGTGCCGTCCACGGGCACCGGGTAGCTGGCAGGCCGGACTGTCCGCACCATGAACGAGCCGTCGTCGCCGGTCGCCAGCAGCGCCCGGAGGTTGCCGGCGGGCTGCGCCTCGTCCTGGACGTCGTAGCGGCCGTGGTCGTCGGACTGCCAGATGTCGATCGTGGCGCCCGGCACCGGCACGCCGCCCGGGCCGGTGACCGTCCCGCGCAGCACCGTCCAGCCGCCGCGGCCCCATTCCGCCCCGGTGGCGATGATCGCGCCCATTTCGCGCGGCGGGGCGGCGGTGTGGAACGGCCCCTCGACCATGCTCGGCGTGCCTGGCCCCGCATTGCTCAGCCGGTCGACCAGCGAGGACAGCGCGAGCAGGTCGGAAAGCAGGATGAACTCGTGCCGGTCGCTGGTGCAGAACTCGCCGGTCCTGGCCAGGAAGTCGAGCCCGTACCGCCACTCATCCGGCGTCGGCCTGGTCTCCCTGACGAACTCGTGCAGATGCCTGATCAGCGCGGTCAGCAGCGCGCCGGTGCGCGGGTCGTCGGTCCGCACCAGCTCGAGCACCCGGTCGGTGAGGCCGGTTCCCGGGGATTCCCGCGATGCAGGGTCCGTCATGGTCTGCTCCTTACGCCGGCCGGCGCGTCCGGGTACCGAGCCTAGCCGCGCGCCTGTCCGGCGCTCTGCGCCGTTGACCCTTGCCGAGCGCGCCATCGCCGGCGGCCAAATGGTTTGACCGCCGCGGCATTGCGAACCTACGGTCGAGCAGGAGGGCCAGCCGGGCGATCGCGGTGATGCGGAATATTAACGAGATATATCTTGACATCCGCCGACCACGTCCGATAATCAGGAAGAGCGGCCGCGTCCGATGAGTCCGGGAGCGCGGTCGCGTCCTATAACCAGGAAGACGGGCCGGGGCAGCCGCCCGTCGCTGACGTAGGGGATTCGATGAGCAGAGTCAAGGCGATTGCGAGCCTGCCGAGCGGGCGCCGGGCGAAATGGTTCATCCTGGCTTTCTGGCTGATCGTGGTCGCGCTGGCCGGACCGCTGGCCGGCAAGCTAATGGGCGTGGAGAAGAACGACGCGTCGTCCTGGCTGCCGGCCAAGGCGGAATCCACCAAGGTACTCAACCTGCAGTCCACGTTCATTTCCCCCAACGTGTTCTCGGCGGTCGTGGTGTACGACCGTGCCTCCGGCCTGACCGCCGCCGACCGGGCCAAGGCCGCTGCCGACGCGCGCACGTTCGCCCGCCAGCCGGGCGTGCTGGCCAGCCAGGTGGCCGGGCCGATCCCGGCCAAGGACGGCCGGGCGATCGAGACCATCGTCCCGGTCAACCTCGGCCATAACGGCTGGAACCAGGCCGGGACCGCTGCCACCTCGCTCCGCACGGCCGCCACGTCCGGCGCGAACGGCATGACCGTGCACATCACCGGGCCGCTCGGCACGGCCGCGGACTCCAGCAAGGCGTTCAAGGGCATCGACAGCACGCTGCTGTACGCGACGCTGACGGTGGTCATCGTGCTGCTGCTGATCACTTACCGCAGCCCGATCCTGTGGCTGCTGCCGGTCATCTCGGCGGGCATAGCGCTGACCAGCGCCGAGGCCCTGATCTATCTCCTGGCCAAGCACGCGGGGCTGACGGTGAACGCGCAAAGCGCGGGCATCCTGTACGTGCTCGTCTTCGGCGCGGGCACCGACTATGCCTTGCTGCTGACCGCGCGGTACCGGGAGGAACTGCGCCGTCATGAGGACAGGCACGCGGCGATGGCGGTGGCGCTGCGCCGGGCCGGCCCGGCGATCATCGCGAGCGCGATCACGGTCATGATCAGCCTGCTGACGCTGGTCGTCGCCGAGCTGAACTCCACCAAGGGCCTGGGCCCGGTGCTGGCCATCGGGGTCGGCGTCGCGCTGCTCGCGATGATCACGCTGCTGCCCGCGCTCCTGGTGATCTGTGGTCGCTGGGTGTTCTGGCCGATCAAGCCGAAGTACGGCTCGGCTGAGCCGACCACCGGGGGCTTCTGGGCCCGGGTCGGCCGGAGCATCGCCTCCCGGCCGCGGATCGTCTGGGTGAGCACCGCCCTGGTCCTCGGGGCGCTGGCGCTCGGACTGACCGGCCTGCACGCCAACGGCCTGTCGAATGCGGAGTCCTTCCGCGGCCATCCGGACTCGGTGGTCGGTGCGACGGTGCTGGCCAGGCATTTCCCGGCCGGCGCCGGGCAGCCCGTCGTCGTGGTCGGCGATGAGTCCAAGGCCGCGCAGCTGCGGTCAGCGTTCAGCGGAACCAGCGGGATCACCGCGGTCACGCCGCCCGCGGTCCGGGCGGGCCATGCCTACCTGGAGGGCACCCTCACGGTCCCGCCGGACGGCCAGGCCGCCTATAACACCATCGACAACGTGCGTTCCGCCGTGCATGCCGTGCCCGGCGCGAATGCCCTGGTCGGCGGCAACACGGCCATCAACCTCGATGTCGCGCGTGCGGCCACGCATGACCGGAATGTCATCATCCCGATCATCCTGGCCGTGGTCTTCCTGATCCTCGCGCTGCTGCTGCGGGCGATCGTCGCGCCGCTCATGCTCATCGCCACCGTGGTGCTATCCTTCGGCGCCGCCATGGGCGTTAGCGCGATTGTCTTCGACAACGTGTTCAACTTCGGCGGGGCAGACACGTCGTTCCCGCTGTTCGTTTTCGTCTTCCTGGTCGCCCTGGGCATCGACTACAACATCTTCCTGATGACCCGGGTGCGGGAGGAGGCGAAGCGGCATGGCACCCGGCGCGGCGCGCTCACTGGGCTGGCCGCGACTGGCGGGGTGATCACCTCGGCCGGCGCCGTGCTGGCTGGCACGTTCGCCGTGCTCGGCACGCTGCCCGTCACCTTCCTGACCGAACTCGGCTTCGCGGTGGCCTTCGGCGTCCTGCTGGACACCCTCGTGGTTCGCTCGGTGCTCGTCACCGCACTCAACCTGGACATCGGCCGGTTCATCTGGTGGCCGAGCAGGCTGGCCAGAGAGTCCGTGCCGGAACCCGATCAGCTGGCCGAACGGCCGACCGCGGTCGGGTAACGGGGCAGCAGGTCCCGCGGGCCGTGAATCCCGCGACCGCTCCCGGCAAGGCGCGCGGTCGCGGGATTCACTATGCCGGTGAGTTAGTGAGGCCGCCGCTCGGGCATCCCGCCGCGCTGATGACGAAATCCCGATCCGGGCCATGGAAAGTTAACGCGGCGGCAAGTAACCATCCGCGATGGTATTTAATTGCCGCGACCGGAGATTAACCGGCGGTTGCGCGGGTAAAACCCCGCCGTGCCAGCTTGCAATCCCGGCCAGCGAGACTATCGGCTACAGGCCGGGCGCATATCGCTGGCCAGGTAAGTAGTTGAGCGGTCGGCTATCCCGGGGGAGGGTACGTTGACTACGCGAGGCGGCAGCTGGCGCCCAGCCGCTGCACGGAGTGCCAGCAGGCGTGTCTGGCCTGCTGAGCCTGTTCTGGTGCGGTTTCGATGAGCATATCGCCGGGCGATTCCGGCGCGCAGATCATGGTCCCGTCCGCGGCCGGCCCGCCTGACGGCGCCGTTGCGAGGCGCATCATTTCCTGACTGCGCCTATCGGCATCCCGCGTTCCGAAGCGCTTGCGCCGTATGTTGCCATGCCAGCGAGCGCCGATTAAGGAGTCAATCATGCCTACGGATTACGCCTTGCTCAGCACCTACCCGCCGACTCAATGCGGGCTGGCGACGTTCAGCGCGGCATTGCTCGCCCATCTTCCCGAGCCGGGTGACAACGTGGGCGTGGTCCGGGTGCTTGATGAGCCAGCGCCGCGGAACTCGCCGCTGATCGTGCATGACCTCGTCAATTCCTGCGCGGCAAGCGCGGCCGCGGCGGTCGGGATCATCGACGGCTTCGACGTCGCGATCGTGCAGCACGAGTACGGCATCTACGGCGGGCACGACGGCGAGGATCTCATTCCCCTGCTCAACGCGCTGACCGTGCCGAGCATCGTGGTCCTGCATACGGTCCTGGCGGATCCGACCGATCATCAGCGCATGGTCCTTGACGCGGTGATCTCCGCCGCCGACACGATCGTCACGATGACGCGGACCGGACGCGCGCGGGTGCTCGGCATGTACGGCACCAGCCCGGGCAAGGTCGTCGTGGTACCGCACGGCGCGGCCGGCCCGCTGGCGGCCAGGTCCGCAGCCCTCCGCCGGCCGGGCCGCCCCCGGGTCCTGACCTGGGGACTGCTGGGCCCTGGCAAGGGGATCGAGCACGCGATCGAGGCTGTTGCCCGGCTTCGTGATGGGCAAGGGCTGCGAGTGGACTACACGGTCGCCGGCCAGACGCACCCGCGGGTGCGCGCCAGCAGCGGCGAGTCCTACCGTAAGTCGCTGCAGGCGCTGGCCCGCGCCCGGGGCGTCGACGACAGCGTGCATTTCGATGGCCGGTACCTCCCGGTCAGCGCGCTGGTTGACCTCGTCGGCACCGCGGATGTCGTGCTGCTGCCGTACGACTCGGTGGAGCAGGTCACCTCGGGGGTCCTGATCGAGGCCGTGACGGCGGCCAAGCCAGTGATCTCGACGCGTTTCCCGCACGCGGTCGAGTTGCTCAGCGACGGCGCCGGGCTGCTCATCGAGCGGCAGGATCCCGCGGGCATCGCCGCCGCCCTGCGCCGCGCGCTGACCGAGCCTGGCCTGTCCGAGCGGATGAGCCGCCGGGCGGCGGGCATCGCGCCGCAGCTGCTGTGGCCCGCGGTGGCCTCCTGTTACCGGGAGCTTGCGGCCACCCTCACCCGGATCCCGGCTGGAGCCACGCTATGACCTGCCCGCCTGCGCCGTTCCAGCATCTGGAGCGGATGTCCGATGATGTCGGCCTGCTGGAGCACGCCAACGGCATCGTGCCCAGGTACGAGCACGGGTACTGCATCGACGACGTGGCGCGCGGCCTGATCGTGGTGTGCCGGGAGCCGTCGCCGACGGCGGAACTCGTCAGCCTGGCGCACCGTTACCTCAGCTTCCTCGTGCAGGCCCAGGCACCGGACGGCACGTTCAGGAACCGCCTCGGTTACGACCGGCGCTGGCATGATCAGCCCGGTATCGAGGATTGCTGGGGCCGCGCCCTGTGGGGACTCGGCACGGCCGCGCTCCGGGGCCCGGTGCCTGGCATCCGGTCAGAGTCGCTGGCCAGGTTCGGCCAGGGCACGCAGGCTCGTTCGCCATGGCCGCACGCCATGGCCTTCGCGGCGCTCGGCGCCGCCGAGATCCTGGCGGACTGGCCTGATCACTCCGGTGCCCTGAGCCTGCTGGCCAGCGCGGTCGAGGTCATCGGCGAGCCGATGGCGGGCCCTGCCTGGCCCTGGCCGGAGCCGAGACTCAGCTACGCTAACGGGGCGATTGCCGAGGCGGTCATCGTGGCGGGCGAGAAGCTTGGTGATGACAAAGTGCTGCACGATGGCCTGCGGATGCTGGAATGGCTGCTGGCCGGCGAGACCAGGAACGGTCATCTTTCCGTGGTGCCGGCCGGCGGCTGGGGCCCAGGCGAGCCGCGGCCGGCATTCGACCAGCAGCCGATCGAGGTCGCCGCGCTTTGTGACGCGTGCACGCGGGCAGCGGCCGTCACTGGCGACCCGAGCTGGCTGGGTGCCGTGGAGATGTGCGTCGCCTGGTTCCTCGGCGACAACGACACCAAGGTCCCGCTGCTTGACGAGGAAACCGGCGGCGGCTGCGACGGCCTCACCGCCACCGGCCGCAACGGCAACCAGGGCGCCGAGTCGACCATCGCCATGATCTCCGTGCTGCAGCAGGGACGCCGCCTGATCGCCGCGTCACGGTGACGGGCCCGGGCTCCGCGGGCGGGCTGCTGACCCGGACGCACCACCGGCTGCGGCCGGACGCATCCCGCCTGCTGAGCCGGCTGTTCGTGCCGGGCCAGGAAACCCTGATCCGCGGCGAGTCGCGGGCGATGGCGGTCATCGGCCGCGTGCTGGCGATGAGCGAGGACGAGGCCGCCCGCACGCTCACCCGCACGCTGGCCAGGTTCTCCGGCCGGTACCGCGATCTGGGGGAGACCCTGGAACGCAACTTCGGGCTGGTCGCCCACCGGCTCGGCGGCGAGATCGAGGTCGGCTGCGCGCGACGGCAGCTGATCGGGGCGTATTTCACCCAGCAGTACGCGCTGGAAGCCGCGGCCCTGTTCAACCCGTCCATCGTGCAGCATCCTGACCAGGCCGGCTGCGCGGCGGGCGACGTCCGGTTCGTGCTGAGCCTGCGGGCAGTCGGCGAAGGCCACCTGTCCAGCATCGAATTTCGGACCGGCACGGTCAGCGGCAGCGGCGAGATCAGCGTCGACCACCCCGGCCGGTTTCCTGACATCGGGCGCTGCCGGCCCGCCGTCTACGACCGCAGCCTGTTCCAGGAGAAGCTTGCCGAGCTCAGTCGCGAGGACGAGAACGCGCAATTCCTCTGGAGCCTGCTGCCGCCTCATTTCAGCATGGCCGAGCTCGACGCCGCCGTCGGCGAACTTGCCCTGCAGCAGGTGATGCGCGGCGACTCGGTCGCGCTGGTGGACTGGGTCCGGTGGATGGCGGCGTCCAACTACGAGGTCGAGTTCGACGAGCGGCACGCGATCTCCGAGCGGGTGCTGTGGCCAAGCGGGCCGGCCGAGAGCCACGGCATGGAGGACGCCCGGTTCGTGCGCTTTGTCGACGACGGCCGCGGCGCGGACGGCGGTGGCACGGGCGGCGCGGGCGGCAGCGGCGACGCGGTCTACTTCGCGACCTACTCGGCGTTCGACGGCCGGCGGGTCGCGGCGCACCTGCTGAAGACCGCGGACTTCCGGACGTTCACCGTCTCGCAGCTGGCCGGCCAGTCGGCGGGCAACAAGGGCATGGCGTTGTTCCCGCGCCGCATCGGCGGCCGCTACGCCGCGCTCTCCCGCTGGGACAGGGAGACCAACGGGATCGCGTACTCGGCTGACAGCCTTCGCTGGGCCGAAGCGGTCACGGTTCAGGCGCCCGCCCGGCCGTGGGAGCTCATCCAGCTGGGCAACTGCGGCTCGCCGATTGAGACCCCGGCCGGCTGGCTCGTCTTCACCCACGGAGTCGGGCCGATGCGAGAGTACGCGATCGGCGCCATCCTGCTCGACCTGGACGAGCCCGAGCGGCTGATCGCCGCGCTGCCCGAGCCGCTGCTGGTGGCCGACGAGTCCGAGTGCGAGGGCTACGTGCCGGACGTGGTGTACTCCTGCGGCTCGCTGCTGCACGGCGAGAAGGTGGTGCTGCCGTACGGCTGCAGCGACTCCTCCACCAGGTTCGCCATCGTCGACCTGCCGGGCCTGCTCAACCGCCTCACGCCCGGCTGACCGGCCGCCCGGGCGATCACAAGCCTCGCGATGAACGGGCCGCCGCAGCAACCGATTCCCTGGCGGCGGTCCTCCGATGGCGAACCCTGCGCGTCTTACTCATGGCGGGGTGCACGGCAGCAGGCAGATCATGCCGCGGCCGGGCGCTGCCAGGCGCGCAAGGGGAGGCTCGCATGGTATCAGGATCACATCGCAGGGCTGGTCGCAGGCACATCATGGCCAGGCACCGGGCAGCGGCGCGGGAAGGTCAGCAGCAGCTGCTCACGGACCAGCGGCGAGCCGAGGGCATGCCCATCGCGCGCGGCAAGCATGCCGCTGGTCCGGGCGGACCGGCCGAGCCGCCCGCCCCACGGCCGGCCGCCTAGCCCCTCGGGGTGATCTCTGCCATCTGCGACCAGCTGTCGCCGGGCACCTGCACGTTGATGATCTGCGGCGTCTCCGCAACGACGTCCGGCATCCACGCCATGGCCGCCTTGAAGTGATCGGAGTTCACGTGCGCCGCGGCGGCATCATCCTGGAATGCCTCGACGAGGACGAACTGATTCGGGTTCTCGACGCTCCTTGACCACTCGAAGAAGATGTTGCCCGGCTCGCTCCTGGTGGCCTGGGTAAAGGGGTCGACGAGGGTGAGCCACTCCTCGCTCCGCTCGGGCCGGACGGTCATCTTGACGACGATGAAGATCATGGCGGGTTCCTTCGGATGCGGCCTGCGGGGCGGATGCGGCCGTGGGAGCGGCCGCCGCGTCCATCTTACGATCAAGGGCTCGGCCGGCCGCAGAGCCGCCGCACAGCCGAGGGCCCCGGCCCGCTCGCCGGGGGAGGAAGGCAGGCGAGCGGGCCAGGGCGGCTAGGTAGCGATCGGCTACTGCGGGAGCGGCTCCATGAAGACGTTGAACGAGCGCCCGGTAGCGAACACGTTGTGCGGTTCGACCTGGGTCACGCCATGGCTGACCATGAACACCTTCTGGCGCTCCCACCACGACACCAGCCCGGAGCGGTGGCCGCTGTAGGTCGTGAGATGGATGCCGGTCAAGCCGACCAGGCGGGTCTCGACGGCCGGAGCGGTGTACGGCGCCACCGAACTCGGCGTGGCGCCGAACTCGGCACCGATGCGGGCCTGGGTGTAGCTGGTGGCCGGGATGGCGACGGTGCGGAAGTGCGCCTCGCCGGTGGTGTGCCGAGCGCGCCGCTGGCGCCGATCGACTGCCCGGCGTTGAACTCGTTCGCGTAGCTCGCGGCGTATACGCCGGAGGCGGTGGTGGTGTTGAAGCTGAGCACCATCCAGGTGTTCTCGCTGGAGATCAGCTGGACCGAGGCGCCCAGGCCGCCGACCTCGCTGGCGAACTTGGTGGCGTCGGGCAGCGTGAACGTGGTCTCGACGAACCTGAACCTGGCGCCGGAGGCCGCGTAGCCTGCCTGCTCCTGGCTGGTCAGCCGCGGGCCGGTTGATGCGCCGGCCGGCAGCGACGCGGCGAGAGCCAAGCTCGCGCCGATCGCGCCTGCGGCGACGATGTGGTGAAACTTCCTGATCATGGAAAACACCCCTCACTGGGGTAACTGCGGCCTGGGCGACCGCGGGCCTTGGGAATCTGATGGATGATGCGACCCCCCGCACGTGTCCAAGGTGCGCCGGGCGCGTGGCGCCGGCAAGGGGAGGCCTCCCCATGCCGCAGCCCGCGTGGGCCGGGAATGCGACCGGGAGCGCGCGATTCGGCGCAATCAGTCCTATCAGGACTTACGAAGTCAAAGGCGACTTGCGGCACATCTAAGAAGATCACCTGAGCACATGGAGATGTGGTCCGGGTTACCGGCGTGGTTTTGCGGCAGCTTTCGGCTTCTTCGGCGGCAGGCCGGCCACATAGGCGAGGGATTTGCCGATCCAGTCGTCCGCTGTCCCGGCGGGCCAGTCAGCTGGGATGGTGACGTAGCCGCCCATGGGACGCTCCTGAGGGCCGAACGGGCCGGCGCCGGGCTCGGCGAGCAACCGCTGCTGATCGTCTTCGGGCAGCTTGATGCCTACGTCGGAGCCGAACAGGCCCATGAACATGTTGCCGTTCACGAAGGCGCCAAGGTTGCCGAACATCGGCTTGACCTCAACCCCCCGGGCCTCAGGCACCAGGCTAGTGAAACGCTCCCGGTCTGCCTCAGTCGGTTTCGGGATCTTCATCAGCATTCCTCTCAGCGGTTCTGAGGGCGGGGACGCAGCAATAGGCCCCGCTACGCGGCAAGACGGTCTTTCGGAACATTGTTCTGCGTGCGAGTAGGCCGGGCTGATAATCGCATACTGCCCCTGCCTGCAGGCAGAGCACACCGCCAGGTGGCGCGCGAGCGTCGCGGGGTTGCGGCCTGCGAAGCGTCGCTGTCACCCCGTCTGGGTGATGACCCATCGGCCTGGTCCGGGGAGGCTTGCAGGAACGATCCCGATGACGGGGGACGTTCGGGACTACCGATGGGGCAAGACAATGAGCGACGCCGATGTCGAGCTTGGGCCGGTCGACTACTTGGTGGTCGCGTTCCCGGCGGGCAGAGCGGATTTCTCGGATGAGATGGCGTCCGAGCTGGCGGCTTTGATGGAGAGCAACACCGTGCGGGTGCTTGACCTGCTGTTGCTCACCAAGGACGAGCCATTGCGCTGAGGTTGGCATCGCCGCCCATCGGCAGCTCAGCCAATCCTGCGATAGGTGATCGCGAGGTCGTGCTCCCAGGTAGCACCGTCATCGCGCGATAGCTCTGCCTCACCGTTGATCGTGTTGTCGTCGTCGCTGAGCGTGCCGGTGAATCGCTGCGAGAACCCGGGGGCGTCGTTCCAGAATCGCCAGGTGTCCGCGGTGATGTCGACCGCGAACACCCGGTGCACGCCGCGGGGGTCGAAGTAGTGCATCGACGGCTTCCCATCGATGATCCCGATGACCGCGATCGCATCGGGAATCTCTGGATGGTCGTAGTGCGAGCGCTGGATCAGAAACCGCTGATCCTCAAGCCACTCGAACGTGGCCTGTCCGCTCACGACCGTGCCGGGGAGCGCCGGATGAGTGGCCTCGGTCGCCCACCTGCCGACCAGCCGCTGCCAACCCTGAAACTCGGAGTGCTGAGTCTGTGGCTGCATCGCATCCTCCATCTTTGTGATCACGCGCCTGACCATAAGACCTGGCACCCGCTGAGAAACCATCGGACTGCTCCCGCGGCGTCGATCTGAGGGCAATGGATAACGACTTGGGGAACGGCTGGAGTGCCAAGCGCTCGGCGACCGGCGCCGCCCGACCTCCTCGGCCGGCAGCGGCAGCGCGCCCCACGTCCACATCGCGATGCGCGGCACCGTCCCCCGGACCGACTTGCGGCAGGTCATCGCCGCGACTTATCACCAGGTGTGGTGGCCCTCCACCGAGGCGGTGCGGTTCGACGGCGACCGGCTGCCCGTCTGGCACGAGGCATGCTGACCAGCCGTCCAGCGCTGATCTCTGCGAGCATGGCGCTGACGTCGAAGACAACAGAAACGCTGAAGCGGATGGTTGCTATCAGGTGACCATTGACCAGAACGTTGATGTACGGCTCTTGCGCTGCGGTGACCCGGTGTGTGATCAGGCTGACCAGCTCGGAGCTGCCGGGCGCCGCGAGGGTACGCCGCGCGGCAGACGTGAGGTCCTGGTACTGCCGCCATCCGGTTATGAGCAGATCGATCAGGTTGATATCCACCAGGTCGGCCGCCGCCCTCACCGTCCTGACAGCAGTCTCGCGGGTCAGGGCCGGGAGATTCGCCAGGGCGCGGCTGAGGTTCTCGCCGGCTTCTGCTGAAAGAATGGCCGATGGGATTGCGGTGTCGCCGGCTGGGCCGAACAGCACCTCGAGAGCACCGTGCGGGCGCACGGGGGTAGCGGGCGTCGTTGGTCATCGTTACCTCTCCTCGACAATCGTGCTGCGAGCACCGGGTTGCGGCTCGACGCGCAGCGTGACCGGCCGGGACCCGGTGGAATGAACGGCTACCTGGCCAGGCGCGCCCGCATGGCGCTCGACCTCGACGCTTGGCTCTGGTGCCTGCAGCGGGCGTGAGCGCCCGCGCACATGGCGTAGGCCCAGCGTGACCGCGGCGGCCATCGCGACTGCCGCCGCGAGCAAGATGACCGGCAATGAGACGGAGAGGCCGAGTGGGAGGCGGTTGACCTGAGTTGACTCGCCACCCGGGCTGGTTCCCGGCGCGTGACCGAAGAACGGGTTGAGGCCGGTGATGACGGTCTAACCATCGTCGCCGGTTCCCATTCGATGCCGTGCTCGGCGAGCCAGCCGCGGTCACGTACCGGAAGGCCGCCTGGCCCAGGTCGGCGGGCGTCGGCGGCTACTGGATCGTCTCGCTGTACAGCTACGACATGGTCGGTGTCGGCGCGATGACGGGGCTCATCTCCGGCCCGCGTCCATCCCGATTACCGGCGCTGCGGGCACGCTGGCATTCCAGTACACGTTCAATGTCGCCCCGCCCATCCCAAGGAAGGGCGTATAAGCTGACCGCGACCATCAACCACTCGCCGACGGGGGCCCGGCCAAGGTATCGGAGATGTTCTGCATCGCAGAATCTACTCCGGTCAAGATCACCAACACCGTGGTGGAGACCAATTAGCCGCAGCAGATGGCGACCGTGATACGCCGGCAGGCAAATTCACCGCCTGTCGTTGTATCACGGCCGCTCGACGGCTTCTCCTTATGGCGAGACAGTTGCAGTCAGGGACGGCGGCTTGCCGCCGTCCCCACGAGGAGCCGGTATGGACGACGGCGATAATTCGATCCCCTCGCTGGTCGATGCGGCTGCGACCGGTGACGAGCAAGCATGGCACGAAATCGTGGACCGTTACACACCGCTGCTAGGAAGCGTGATCCACTGCTTCCGGCTCACTAAGGCGGAAACCCAGGACGTTGCCCAGACCGTGTGGCTGCGCCTGGTCGAACATCTGGGCCGCCTCCGCGAGCCGCGGGCGCTGCCCATGTGGATCATCACCACCAGTAGGCGGGAATCTCTGCGTTGCCTGTCCGATCGGCGGCGGACCGTGCCGTACGACCCGCTCGATCCCTCCTGGCCGATTTTCCCGACCGACGACGCCGAACCCGATGCGGAACTGCTGCGGGCCGATCGCCATGAAGCGCTGCTAGCCGGCCTGGCTGAACTGCCGGCCCGGCAGCGTGAGCTGCTGCTCCTGCTCGTGGCGGACCCGCCCTTGTCCTACGCAGAGATCACCGAGCGCACCGGAATCCCTACCGGCAGCATCGGGCCCACCCGCCGTCGGGCCCTGGACCGGCTCCGGCAGACCTTTGCCGTCAGGGATTACCTGGCCGGCCCGCTGGCGGCGCCGGTGGCCCCGGGCCGCACCGCCTGCCTGGCCCCTTCGCGGCCGGCGATCAGGATCGATCGCGAGAGAGGTGAGGGGCATGACGCAGCACCGCTGGGATGACGATCAGGATCTTCTCGATGATCTTTCTGAAGCTCTCCGCGATGCCGAGCTTCCCAGCACGATCGCGGAGTGCGGCAAGGGTGCATACGCCTGGCGCACCGTTGACCAGGATCTGCTCCTGGCCTCACTGAGCTTGGACTCGTCGCTGGAGCACATGGCCGAGCGGCGCTCGGCCGGCGGCGAGGGGCGGGTACTGGTGTTCACCGCATCGCCGCTGTCGCTGGAGCTGGAGGTGATGCCCGACCATGTGGCCGGCCAGATCCTCCCGCCTGGGCCCGGCAAGGTCCGGGTGGAAACCCTCGACGGGGTCACCTTCTACGTCGACGCCGACGACGCCGGGTTCTTCTACATTCCCCGCAAACCGGCGGGCCCGGCGCGCCTGCGCTGCGACACCCCGGCGGGACGGCTGGTCACGGACTGGATCTACCTGTGACCGCGGCTCGCCGTGGACGGCCGGGACCGTACAGTGCACGCGCCGCCTCACGCCCCGAGCGCGATAAAAGAGTGCGCCGTCGAACGCGCCACGGAACCCGCGCCGGCCTCGTGCCGCGCGAGGGCAAGCGCCTGGGCGAGCCCAGCCCCGCCGCGCAGTTGCGCGTGCAGGGCGAGCATGAGGGGAACGGTAGCTGGGTCGTTGACGGCGACCACGCTGGCCACCACCCCGGCAGAGCCGAGCGCGATCAGGGCGCTGGCCAGGCCCAGCAGCTCATCGGCGCCGACCGCCGCGCCCACCGCCGAGCTGCAGCTGGACAAGACGACACGGTAGGGGGCGCGTTTCAGCCGCTCGAGGTCGTACACGGTCAGCGGCCCGTCGTCGAGCTCGATCGCCGAGAACAGCGGGCTGTCGGCGCGGAAGGTCCCATGCGCCGCCATGTGCACCAGCCAGGCCCCGTCCATCGCGGCCATCACCCGCTCCGCTACCGCGCTCCCCCCGGTCAGAACGACCGCGTCGGGGTACTGCGCGGCCAGGCTGCGTACCTCCGCGTCGGCGGTGGCCAGCCGCGGGCCGCCAACGAGGACGACCCTGGGTTCCGTCGGCTGGCTTGCGCGGCGCGCCCGCATCCAGGCGGCGGCCGACGGCGCCACAGCCGTGGCCCGTTCCCGCAACGAGGGCATCAGGCTCCAGGGGACCGCGTGCAGCCTTCCCGTTGGCACCACCACCACGGGCCCACCGCGCAGCAGCCGCACCGACCCGCCGAGCAGGGCCGCCTCCAGCTGCGTGCCGATGTCGTCCAGGTCGAGCCGGTAGTCGCCATGCCCAGAGCCCTCGCGTCTGAGCGCAAACAGCGCATGAGCCAGCGAGCGGACCGCCCCCTGGGTCGGCCCCACGTGTTCCAGCCGCAGCCGCCCCCCGCTGGCCATGATCGCGTACAGTTGCCCGCCGACGTCGGTCAGCTCAAGCAGGTCCGTCCAGCCCAGCTGCGCCAGCAAGCCGGCGGTGCTGAAGGGGCCTGCATCGACGGTGCCTGCCGCCGGAGTCTGCAAGACGCGCTGGCGCACGGCGGCCTCAAGGCGACGCCTTTCCCGCAGCAGCGCCGGTGGGGCGGTACGGCCATCGGCGCTGTCGAGGCGGGCGACCACGTTGCGCAGGGCGGCGAGGTCCGCCCCTACATCCCTGTCTGGGGGCGGCCGCACCGGGGTGACGCGGAGCACCGTCGCCCGCCAGCGTTCGCTCCACTCCAGGAACATCCGGGCATTCCCCCGGCGCACCGCGTGACGCAACGCTATGCCTGCCAGCTCTGCGCCCTGCGCGGTTGCCAGCGTGCGCAGCTCGGTAGCCCCGAGCGTCCGCAGGTGCAGGTCAAGCATGGCCAAGCCGCGGTCGCACGCGGCGAGCATGCCCCGCCAGCGCCCCTCCGCCTCGCAGCTCACCGCCTGGGCCAGCCAGCCGGCACTGCGCGTACGCAGCTCGCCCCGATGCCGGGCGCGCGCGGCCGCTCGCAGGTGGCGGCCGACCTCATCGCGCCGGCCGCACGTCAACGCCAGCTGGCCAGTGAGCAAGTGGGCGTCGACCGCCCGCGCGGGGTCCAGCTCATCCAACCGCGCGGTCACCCGCCTGGCTGCCTGCAGCAGGACGGCCGGGCGGTCCTCGTCGGCGGCGAACCGGCAGTGCAGCAGGACCAACTCCGCCCGGCTTGCCCACCATGGGCGCCGCTGGCGGCGGAACAGCCGCAGGGCGTCAGCGCTGCGCCGCTGCGCGAGTTCGAGGTCGCCGGTTGCGGCCGCGGCGAGTGCCGCGCAATGCAGCAGCTCGGCGCGCCATGCGGCGGAGCCACGGTCTCGGTCGATCGTAGACACCGCCGTGTCCGCCTCATGCAAGGCATCCCGGGCCAGGCCTGCCGCGAGCAGCACCGTGCACTTGTTGACGGCAAGCTCAGGGTCGAAGATCCCCACCTGGTCGAACAAGCGCTGGGCGTGATCGAGATGGGCGAGCGCGGTGGGGAGGTCGCCACGGGCGTGTGCCGCCGCCCCGCGCTCCTGGCGCGCGTTCGCGTACTCCACATGCTGGCCGCAGGCGGCGTACATCGCCTCGGCCCGCGCGTAGTCCCGGTCGGCCCGCGCGATGTCACCCACGGCGAGGTACATCGTTGCCCGGTGGTGCAGGGCACGCGCCTCCCAGACCAGGTCACCCGCGCCAGACAGCAGGCCGACGGAGGCCTGCGCGTCGCGCAGTGCCTCAGCGTAGCGGCCCACGATCCACAGGGCGTAGGCCCGGCGGATCAGAATCCGGCCGGCGGGGGCCCCATGGCTGCGGCGCAGCACCGTGTCGATGATGGACAAGCCCCGCCGGGTCTGCCCGGCCAGCAGCCGGGCGACACCCAGGCTTGCGAGAACATCGGACTCGCGGGCCGGGTTCCCGGCCTTGCGCGCGAACCGGCGCGCGCTCTCCAGCTCCCCGATCGCTTCGCCGATATCGCCGAAGTCCCTCAGCACCACGCCGGCCGCCTGGTGTGCGACCGCGGCCTGCAATGCCGACGGGTGGTCGGCCAGTACCTCCCGTGCGACCGCGAGCGCCTCCGACGGCCGCGACATCGCCAGCGCCAGCAGCTCGTCGGGGTCCCACGTTAAAGGAGCACGGTGAGTAACGACTGACATCAACTGATCGTAATGAACATATAAGCGGCGCGTCGAGGCGATTACCCGGCCAGAGGAGGCGGAAATGCCTGCGGATCCACGTCTGAAGGCTCAAGTCGAGCTGATCCTGAACTCCCACAAGGATGCGGTGGCGTTTCCCGATCGCTGGGAGGAGGTCGGCGACGTGGATTACCTCTACCGTAAGAACACGATTCTCGTGCGGGAGCGAGATGAGGCCCGCGTCATCGATGCGCTCCTGCGGATCCTGGGCCATCGGCGCGAAAGAGAGATTGAACGCCGGCGTGTGGGGGCCGTTGTCCGGATCACGGTGACGCGGACCCGGCTGTCGGTACCCGAGATTCTCGACGCGCTCGAGCGGGATCCGGAGGTGGGTCACGATAAGGCGACGCCGGACCACGTCACCTTCGTGTGCCCGCACCCCTGCCCCGCGACCGAGCCGGGTGAGGTGCCGCTGGGCACATCAGCGCCGTTTCCGCCGCCTGGCATGAGCGCACCACGTGGCTGCCGGGAACATTGGGGTCACAGATGTGGATGCGACGGCGACGGCGTGCGCGTCAGCATACTGGACACCGGCCTGCTGCCGGACGCCCCCCATGATCACCCATGGCTCGCCGGGGTGCACGGCACGCCGGAGGACCCGATTGACCCCCGCACCGGGAACATCCGCCCGTACGCCGGGCACGGGACGTTTGTCGCCGGCTGCCTGCGCGTTGCAGCCCCCAAGGCATCGGTCTTCGTCGAGCATGCGTTCGACATCGCGGCTGCCAGGTTCGAGTCGGACTTGGCGCCGATCCTAGAGGATGCCCTCAGCCGGAGCCCGGACATCCTCGTGTTCACCTTCACCGCCTCGTGTCGGCGTAACCGGTCCCTACTTACCTTCGAAGACTTCTACGAACGGCGCATCCGGCCCGTGAAGAGCCCGGTCGTGGTCGCGCCCGCCGGCAACGACGGCCGGCCGCGCTTGATGTACCCGGCCGCCTCCCGCGGGGTGGTCTCCGTCGGTGCGCTGTCGGCGGGCTGGCGGGACAGGGCGCACTTCAGCAATCACGGGAGCTGGGTGGACGTCTACGCGCCGGGCGAGGACCTCATCAACGCGTTCGCCACCGGGACCTTTGTGTGCCACGAGCCTCCCGTTGGCCAGCGTCGGCAGTTCCAGGGGATGGCAAGGTGGAGCGGGACGTCGTTCTCGACGCCCATCGTCGCCGGGCTGATCGCCGCGCGGATGTCCGCGACCGGGGAGAGCGGGCGGCAGGCGGCGCGATCCTTGCTGCGGCTCGGACGCAGCCAGGCGGTCCCCGGCGTCGGCGCCGTGCTCTACCCCGGTCAGGCCTGCTGTGACCCCGGCGGATGTCACGGTCGGCGGGCGGATGGGCCCTCCATGTAAGTGCGTCGGCGGCACCGGGCAGCGCACCTCTCCCTCCGGATGCGGTGAGGGTAGCGCCCACCGGTGCTGACGGGCCGCCACCGGCCTGGCGGGGTGTCAGGACGATCCGTCCGTCCTGCCGGGAGACCGCGGCCGCATCCCGGTTGCCCGGCAGGCTCATAGCGCGGCGGGGATCTCAGACGCGCCGCGGCTTCGGCCAAATCGGCCGGATCGAGAAACACGCCCCGCCGAGTTCCGCGGCGGCGAGGTGCCGGCGTACCCCGGGGCCGTCCCCCAGGTGACGGAACCTGTCCCGGCCCGGCGTTACGGGGATCATCCTGCGCAGGGCCAGCGCCTGCTGCATGTTGCATCTTTGCTGGCGCCGGGCCGATGAGATAACAAGGACGCACAGCGTGCCGATAGACAGCCGCCTGGAATGGCCGCATTCGTGCAGGTGCGCTGGCCGCCGGGTGCGACGCAGGTAGCGGTCTGGCACCGCTCCCGCGCTTCCCGAAAAGGGGGGCGTTACCGCTGGTCAGCGGGGTCGGCTGGGCAAGATCGGCTTCCGCCCGCTCCCAAATCCGGAAATCGGCTGATCTTGGCAGACGAAATTAATTACGAAAACAGGCTGCTACGTGCAGCTTAATGGTCGGGGTGGCCGGATTTGAACCGGCGGCCTCTTCGTCCCGAACAACGCCCACCGAAGCTGACGACCAGGACATTCCGGCATCGCCCCAGGACAGAGGCTCCCCTTAAGGTCCGTTGGGAGCCGTTGAGAGACGTTCCGGAACAAGATCGTCTCCCAATCGTCTCCCACCCGGTGATCGACGGGAGCGATTCATTCGTAATCCACAGGCGCAAAGCTGCTTCAGACCGCGATGCTGCTGTACAAGCCCAGCTTCATGACGGCCGCAGCGGTGAGGACAGCGTGTCCCCACCAACCAACGCGGAGAGGAACAGCCTCCGCGAAGGTGGCGGCGGGTCAAGGTAAGGTGCCCGCAGAACTGCCGGACTCTACCCTGGTGGTTAGCGACCCGTTCACGGTGATGTGTCGGGAAAAAGTTCACGATCGTTCGCAGATCAGCCTCGCCGACGCCATCGCCCGCCCGTGGACCTACGAGCGCGACCCCCGCGGCGCCCTCGGGCTGCTCGCCGACCGCGACCGCGGCGTCCTGGCCGGCGCCTGGGCCGTCGCGCCGCTCGCCAGCGAGTGGATCCACCAGGCCGCCCTCGCGATCCGGGCACAGATTCCCATCAGCGTGCTGCTGGACCAGGTCGCCCAGTTCCCCACCTACAGTGAGGCATACCTCGCCGCGCTCGAAAAGCTCGGCTGGTAACGCACGCCGGGGCGGCCGCCGCCGCGCCGTCCCAGCGCGTCGTTCCGGCCGTGGCTGCTGATCAACCAGGCGCTGTCGGCCCGCACTTCGGTGCGGTGGCACGCCGATCAGCAAGCCACGCGGGGTCAGTAGCGGGCGAGCGAGCCACGGATCTTCGCGACCCGTTCGCAGAGGCGGAAGGCCAGGATGCCTGCGGCCAGGTAGCCGGCGGCGGTGACCAGCACCCAGACCAGGCCGCCGGTACCCCACAGCGCATTGACGCTGCGGTGCCCAAGCATCACGCCGTACAGGCTGGCGATCCCGGCCGTGAGCGGGAAGGCCCGCCCGGCGCCGGCCATCCACCCAGGAACGGCGATCAGCGGGACTGCCCCGGCGCTGGCGAGCATCACGACGATCATCACGCTGTCGTTGAGCAGCTGGATCCGCTTGAAGACCAGGGTAAGCCCGCCGATGACAAGCGAGAACCCGGCCGCGGCGACGATCCCGGCCGCTGTGTGTCACCTCCGTGAACGGCCAACCGGCCCTGGCCGCCTACGAAACCGCGCCCGGCGGGCGTGCCAACGCCTACGGCCTGATGGCGCCGACGATCAGGCACTTCGCTCTCACCGCATCACTGGCTTCCACAACGCCGCCCTGTTCGATGTCCTCGGGCTACCCGCCGCTATCGACTGAGTCGCCGCCGCGGGTGCGCAGCACGGGCTGGTGATGCCAGCGCCCGGCGCCAGAGGCACGATGAACATGTGGCACCGTCCACGGCCCTGGCCTACGGGTCTGACTACCTGCCGGGCTGCTGGTTCGTTGCCGAGACGTGTGCGCGGGCCTCGGCGACCAGGCCCCGCCAGGTGGTCGGATCGGCCGATGTCACGGTGATCCATTCCCGCATCGTGCGTCCGTGTCCCGGGTCGAACCGCTCGCCGGCACCCGTTGCAGCAAGCTGGTCGACGCGCCTGCGGGGGAGTTTCACCACGAGGTGGCCTTTGACGAGCATGGCGAAGGTCTTGTTGCGGGCCCTTCAGGCCGGGTGAGCCGAACATGCGGGTGGGTTCGATGCCGGGCTGGGTGCGGGCCAGGTCGTCGGTGATCTGGGCGAACAGTTCCGTGACGGGCAGGTCGGCAGGGTCTGCGGTCACTGGCTTTCCACCAGCTTCTTGAGGTTGGCCAGGACCACCGGCAGGTAGGGCTCCCACATCCCGGCCAGCTGAGCTGACATGGCCGGGTCGAGGGCGGCGAAGCTGGATTCCCAGATGACCCGGGCGTGGCCGTCGGCGTGTTCGACGGTGAAGCTGCCGGTGTTGTCGCGTACCGGCAGCGGCGCCCCGTCGATGATGTAGCGGTAGGAGTAGGTCTGTGGCGAGTAGTCGAGGATCTGCTCGTCCTGGGCGTGTCCGTCCTCGAAGGTGCACACCCGGCCGGTGCTGGTACGGGCTACTTTGGTCACTCCGGGGATCCACCGGTCGACCGAGGTGAGGTCGCCGAGAATGTGCCAGACCTGTTCGGGGGTGGCGGCGATGTCGATGGTGTGGCGGAACGAGGGCATCTCGGTCTCCTCCCGGTCGCGGTTGTGAGGCTGGCCAGGAGCATATATACAAGTAACTACTTGTGCAAGTCTCCGCTTGTCTAACCGGGTCAGCTGAGGCATGATGGCGGTGATGTCGACCGACGCCGCCCTCAAGGCTCTCGCCGAACCGCACCGGAGGGCGATCCTTCGCCTTGTCCGCGACGAGCCGCGGTCGGTGACCGAGATCGCCGAACACTTCGACATCACCCAGCAGGCCGTCTCCCTGCACCTGAAGGTGCTGCGCGAGGCCGGACTCGTTGGGGTGTGCCGCGACGGGCAGCGGCGGCTGTATCTGGTGGACCCGGATGGCATGGTGTCGCTGCACGAGTTCTTCGCCGAACTGTGGCCGGTCGGCCTGGACCGGCTCAAACGGGCGGTGGAATCCGGCCGTGGGGCCGGCCGGTGACCGCCGCGCCGTACCGGACGTCGGTTGACATCGCCGCCCCACCCGAGGCCGTGTACCCGTACCTGACCCGGCCCGAGGCCATCGTGTCCTGGATGGGCGACTACGCCGTGCTCGACGCCACACCCGGCGGGCTGTTCCACCTCGACATCAACGGCGTGCCGGTGCGGGGCCGCTACCTCGAACTCGACCCGCCGCACCGGCTGCTCATCTCCTGGGGACACGCCGGATCGGAGCGGCTGCCGCCGGGCAGCAGCACCGTCGAGATCACCCTGACCCCAACGCCAGACGGCACCCGCGTCACCGTCGAGCACCGCGGCCTGCCGCCCGGCGAGGCCACCCAGCACGCGGTGGGCTGGCCCCATTTCCTGGCCCGGCTCACCCTCGCGGCCACCGGCCGCGACCCGGCCCCGACCCCTTTCGGGCAGATAACCGCCTAACCCGGAATGGCGGGCCACGCCGGCGTACCGGGTCAGAAAAATCTTGGCAGGGATGTCCAGAACCGGGTGACGGCTCCGACCAAGGGCCGAGCGCCCGCCCGGGCGCCGGTACGGAAGGACCACATAATGAAGTACATGATCATGATGTTCGTTGCGCCGGTGGCGCGCTGCTGAAGTAATCGTTGATGAACCCGCTGTAGGACTTCTCGATGAGCTTAAGGCGAAGCCCGATCTTGCTCAGGGACGCTTGAAGAGCCAGCCCGGCCTCCGACCCGAATCCCGTGTAGTTGAGAGCGTGGCACCTGGCCTGGAACGAAAGCGGGAGCGGCGGATAGCCATCATCAAAGCCGCGTTGGAGGCCCTCAGGGAGAAGGGGCTGGCCGAGACTCGGATGATCGACATCGCCCGCCGGGTGGGGATGAGCCCTGGGCATGTCCTGTACTACTTCCCCTCGAAGAAGGCCCTGCTCATGGCGGCGCTGCAGTGGAATGAGGAGCTGTTCTACCGGCAGGCCGCGAATGAGCTGGCGAAGTTGTCCACCGCCTGGGACCGGATATGCTGACGGACTTGGAGAAGTCTTGGTCTACCCAGGCTGGGGGTGTGGGACGTGCCGGCCGTGCCAGTCTGGTCCGGAGCAACTCGGCACGCGCGTCCGCGAACCGGGGTGGACCGCCGACGGCGGCTACGCGGAAGCGATGCTCGTCCCTTCGCCGCGATACCTTCTCCCGCTGGAGGGCCTTGATCCAGTACGCGCAGCGCCCCTCGCTGACGCTGGCCTCACCCCGTACCGGGCGGTCCGGCGAACTCTCCCCTGGCTGACTGCCGGGGCCACGGCCGCGATCATTGGGATCGGGGCTCTGGGTCAGTTTGTGGTCCAGTACGTAAGGCTGCTGTCGAAGGCGCAAATCGTGGCCGTTGATACCTCCGCCACCAAGCGTGCCCTCTCCCTGACACTCGGTGCCGACGAAGCGGCGCACTCGTTGAATAATTTCCGGGAACTCGACGTGGTACTCGACCTAGTCGGCACAGATGAAACCCTAGCAGCGGCCGTTGCGACCGTTCGCCGAGGCGGCATCCTGGTGTTGGTCGGCGAGGCCGGAGGGAGCGTCACGTTTGGAATGGAGCACGTGCCCTACGAGTGCACCCTAACCTCATCCGTCTCCGGATCCTGTCAGGAACTGTCCGAGGTGCTTGAGTTGGCACAGACCGGCCGGATCCGATGGAACGTGGAGCCGCTCCCCCTTCGCCTGGTTAACGCAGCACACGATCGCCTTCGAGACGGGGAAGCCGTTGACCGGATCGTGCTCGTCCCGCAATAGTCGTGCAGCAGGAGCCGCATACTTGTCTGTACTCGCATATTGCCGCTGAGCGGCTGCCCTCCAGACCGGGATCACCAAGCCCATCGGGCCGCCACCTTTGCGGCACGTGTTCATCCCGGCGTCCTTGATGTTGACGCGCCACTCGGCGCCCAGGTGATCACCATCAGAGCCATGCTGCTGGCCGTGGTAATCGCCGCCGACCTTATCGCCAGGTCCTTCGGCGGGGCATCGGGGCATGGCCGGCGCAACCGGATGAACTATGAAACCGCCAGGCTCTGTTGGATGTGACTGAGCGGCTGGAGCGCAGCATCAGGGTGCGGGACTGCCCGGCCATCGTCGCCTTGGAAGGGCAGCGCAAGCTCATCCTCAGCGACTATGACTACCTGCGCGACGAGGAAGCCGCCGCGTCGTTTGAGCGGCGAGCTGCTGCGCAGGCAGGCGAGATTGGCGTCCGGCGTTGGGTGATCGCAGTTCCGCAAGTGTGGCGGATCAGGGCCGGGGTGATATCCACCCGGGCAGTGTCGAACCATCCGCTGCGTGAAGGCGAACAGGAGGCAATCAGCTGGATGAGCTTCGACGCCGACGACGGCGTGGACTACGGCCGGGTAGCTCTCACCCGGTGCCCTGACGGCGAACCGGTCTTCGCCGAACCAGAGATTTTCACCGTCAAGGCCGAAGCTCAGCCTGCGCCCGGTGCGCCAGGGCAGACGCTGCTTCGCACCCTGATGGGCGACAGCAACGATCCTCTGGACGGTAGATAAACGGTGTAGGTTCTCATCTCGCTTGGCACCCGACGCTCCGCTTACCTGGCCTGATGCAAGCTGTCTCATCGATCTGTCGCCGTCTTTTCTCACCGATCTGTCATTTCCCTGGCGGCCCGGGGTCGACGGCCGCTGTCAGCTGCCCGCTGATGACCATGTAGGCGACGCCATAGCTGTCACGCAGGGTGATCGCTGGTGGGGCGCCCTCTCCTACGAAGCACCCTATGAGCGGACGGCGCGGTACGCAGTTCAGCCCCCTCGCCGCCAGGACAACGGGTCGAGTCACGGCGGCCCTGCCGGGCGGGTAGCCGCACTCGCCGGTGACTCCCCACAACGTCCGCGCCCGGCCCGGTTGCGAAGGGATCCCCGTTGCGCTGGGCTGGAGCGAGACGATACGCATGCTGGCATCGACGGTGCTGGTTCGGTGACGGTGCCCTGTCGCTGGTGCGCTCTTAGCCAGCGTGGGGCTGCACCGTGCGGAGCGCGTGTGGTGCGGCACCAGGTGGTCCGCGTGTCGTCAGCTGTTGTTGTGCTCATGGCTACGCGAAGTCACCGGCCGTTGCCGGGAAATGGTCCGTCGCCGTGTCAGGGCAGAGCTGCAACGATCTCGCGGTATTCGTCTTCGGTGAAGGCCCGCAGGGTCTCGGTTGTAACGTTGCCGGCGCTGCCGATCGTGAGGGCAGCCTTCGCGGCAGCGGCGTCGTCGGGTGCCTCGCTGACCGTGACGATGTCGTACCGGCCCATGGTGAGGTAGAACGCCTTCAGCTCCGAGCCGTAGCGGTTCAGGATTTCCTTGTTTGCGTCGAGACGGTTCGGGCCCTCCTTGATGGTGCTGATGCCCTGGTGGGTGTACTTGATGAGGGAGATGTAGGTCGGCATCGTCGGCCTCCTTGGTGATGATGACGCTTCTGACGGGCAAAGGGCCAGAGGGCTAGAGCCCCAGGGCCAGCAGGGCTCCGAAAGCGCCGAAAGTCGGCGCCTGCGCTGCCGGCGGGCCGCAGGACTCCGTGACCGGTTATCGCAGGGCAGCCCGCTGGCCGGCGCGGCCCTGCTGTTGCACTGGGCCGGAGGTCTTCCGCCGCGCCCCGGTCCGCAGGCACGCTCGCGGTGGCCGCGGATGAGGCCGGCCGGGGTTCAGGCCGTGGTGTAGACCTTCTCGACGAACTCGGCGAGCCGGTGCTCGTCGAGATTGCGGGCCAGGTCGGCCTCGGTGATGATGCCGACCAGGCGGTGGTTGTCGATCACCGGCAGGTGCTTGACCCGGTGGTCTTCCATCTGGTGCAGTACCTCGCCTACACCGGCGGTGGCCTCGGCCCAGAACAGCGTTTCCTGGGCCAGGTCACCGGCCCGGACCTGGGCCGGGTCGCGGCCTTCGGCGATGCATTTCATCACGATGTCGCGGTCAGTGAGGATGCCGTGCAGCCGGTCGTCGGCACCGCAGATCGGCAGCGAGCCAACACTGAGATCGCGCATCTTTTGCGCGGCAGCCGCGACGCTGTCGCCTTCGCCGATGCATTCGGCTCCGGGGTGCATGATGTCTCGCGCCTGCCGGGCCGCTGCCGGGGGGCCCGGTGCCAGCGGCTGGGGATGCGCCTGCGCGTGAGCGTCCAGGGCGGCGAACGCGCGGCCCACCGGCTCGTGTGTTCCCTGCCCGGAGTGCTCGGCATAGCACGCCTCGCCCAGTTGCCGCACCAGCTTGGCGTGCTGCCGCCGCGCCTGCACCTGCATAAGCCGCGCCCGGCCCTGCGCCGCGCCGCGCTTGGCCTGGCCCCGGCCACGCTCGGCGGCCGCCCTGGCTTTGTCGAGGATCGACATGACTCCTCCTCTTCTCCGTGACCGCCTGTGGGTTCTTCCGCTCCTGACGTTACGCCCGGCAGGTCACGCACAGATCATGTGGGCAGCCGGAGCGGGCACACCGTCTGCATGCGCACAACGACCTCGCCGACCACCGTGCTGCACGCACGGGCCGGCCTTCGGCAAGGGCCGCAGAGGTGACCGGCGGGCTCACCCGCCCGCGCAGCGGCCACCACCCCGAGACGGGGGTGCTGACCGGCCTGGCCGCCCGCCCTCCAGGCTCCCGCGCCGTTACCGCTGACCGCAGGTAACGCTGTTTCCCGGCCCGTCCACCGGCCGGGACGGTTCCGTTTATGAGCGCGGAGCCCGGCCAGGCCCGCGGCTGCTGCCGGAACGTGGCGACCCGGGCTACCTCAAAGATCCACTCCAGCCACCCGGCCCGCCGCCCGGGACGGTACCGGTTCCCACGGCGGCAGGAGACCGCGCCTGCCACGATTGCTTTGGGCCAGCCTGTCACGCAACCCGCGCGGGGACCGTAAACCGTGCGGCCGTCCAAGCTTGCCCGCCGCCCCACAAACACCCCGTCCGCAACTCACCCGCGGCACCCGGAGTCGGCGATGCCCGAGGCCGCGATAGATCCGGCTGGCTTTGCAGGCAGACAAACTCCCAGACAGCCGCGGCGGCAGCGCCGGGCACCGAGCGCTACGCCCAGCATGTCGGCGTCGGCATGGCGCGGCAGCGGCTACACGCGCGCACGCCATGTCGGCCGCCCCGGTTTGCGTCCCGGAGGGGCCATCACCGGAGGGCGGTTGAATAGCCTTACCCGGTGGTTCACCTGCAGGGGACTCAACGGCCCTCAACCGAACTCAACGGGAGCCTCTGTCCTGCGTCGTCTCCCGCCTACTGATCGACGGGAGCGGTCGCTAGACTCCAGCATCGCCATGACGGTTGTTCTGGCAGTATCGGGCATACGTTGCTACATTGTAGTGCATGGTGTCGCCGACAAATGTGCGTTTCCCTGACGCGGTTGACAAGGTTCTAGCTGACTACGCCCGCAAGGCTGGGGCCAAGAAGTCCAGCGTCGTGGTCGGAGCTGTGCGCGAGTGGCTGCGCATGCAGGCCCATCCAGGCATCATGTTCGTCCCGACGGTGACCGGCGAGCGGCGTGCCGCGCTCGCGGTTGGGCCGCAGGTGTGGACCGTCGCCGAAGCGTGGCAGCAGCACAGCAAGGGCGAACGAACTCCAGCCGTAGTGGCGGATGCTCTTGGCCTGACGGTCCCGGACGTTGAGATCGCGCTCGCGTACTGGGCCGATTATCGAGACGAGATTGATGAGCTGATCAGCCGGCACCACGCCAGCCAGGATGAATCTCTGCACGCGTGGGAACGTCGGCGAGCGCTTGATGCCGTCTGAGCGCCAAGGGATCCGGTTCTTGCTTGATGAGCATTATCCGGTATGGCTCGCCGATGAACTCGTCGCCGAAGGTATAGACACGGTTGCTTTGAACGCGCACCGGCCCGAGTTGCGCGGGGCCGACGACAGGCGCGTGCTCGAGACGGCGGCAGCCGAGGCTAGGGTGGTCATCACCGAGGACGTCAGCACCTTCAGTGTTGCGATTGCGCTGGTACCCCACCATGTGGGGGTCGTGTACTGCCATCACGCTCGCTTCCCGCGCACTAGAGCGGGCCTAAACAAGCTGCGCAAAGCGCTCGGGGCATTGGCCACAGATCCGCCAGCCGGTCTTGGCGAGCATCCTGTGGTGTGGTGGCTCCCCAGCCCGGAGGACTGAGAGCCCGGTCCGGGCGGCCGGTTGGGAGGAGTGCGGGCTGCTTCAAACTGGTGACCTCTTTTACCGAGGTGACTGACCTCCCAATATCGCGTCAGGCCTTGGTGCGCCGAACGGGCGTATGCGGTCCGGTCGGCCACCTGTAATGCTGGTAGCCTGGTCGGCCTTACCGCTGGGCTGCCGCGGCTTGACGCCTTCGACACCGCCAATGAACTGCGATGACAGGCCTTGCCGAGGTCCGGTGCGGCGCGGCTGATCGTGCTGTGTGCAACCGTCCGCGATCTACGGGTGACCGCGTCCAACCGCAAGATCCACGTGCCGACAAGGTAGCGCCTCGACCACCGACACCAAGATCGTCTCCCAAATGTCTCCCAAACCGGGGTACCCGCTCCTGCCGAGGAGACCTGCAAACAGGCTATGACCTGCTTCTTCCTGGTCGGGGTGGCCGGATTTGAACCGGCGGCCTCTTCGTCCCGAACGAAGCGCGCTGCCAAGCTGCGCCACACCCCGGCGACCGCGCGAGCAGTCTAGCTGATCCGCGGAACCAGCGTGAGCAGCGTGGCTTCCGGCCGGCAGCAGAACCTGACCGGCGCCCATGGCGAGGTGCCGAGGCCTGCGGAGACGTGCAGCCACGGGCGTTCCGCGCTGCCCCGGCCTGCCGCCGGGTCGCCCGGGTCGGCCGGATACCGGTGCAGCCCGCGTGCCTGCGACCGGCCGATGCCGCAGTTCGTCACCAGCGTGCCGAAGCCCGGCAGGCAGACCTGCCCGCCATGGGTGTGCCCGGCGAGCAGCAGGCCGAAGCCGTCGGCAGCGAACCGGTCGAGCACGTCGGGCTCGGGCGAATGCAGCACCCCGAGACGGAGGTCGGCGGACGGATCGGCGGGCCCCGCGATCTCGTCGTAGCGGTCCATGTCGACGTGCGAGTCGTGCACGCCGGCCACTTCGATGTCGATGTCCGCTGCCTTGATCCTGCCCCGCCGGTTGTTCGCGTCCAGCCAGCCGGCGGCGGCCATCCCCGCGCCGAGCTCGGCCCACGGCAAGTCGGTCTCGTGACGGCTATGGTCGAGCGCGCTGGTACGCCACAGGTAGCGAGCCGGGTTCTTCGGCACGGGCGAATAGAGGTCATTCGAGCCGAAGACGAAGACGCCAGGGCGGTCAAGCAGCGGCCCGAGCGCCTCAAGAAATGGCTGAACGGATTGTCGGTGGGCGATCGAGTCGCCCGTGTTCACGACGAAGTCCGGATCCAGGGAGTCGAGCGACCTGATCCAGGACATCAGCCGGTGCCGCCCGGGGGTCAGGTGCGCGTCGGAGATGTGCAGCAGCCGGAACGGCCGCGCGCCCTCGGGCAGCAACGGGACGTCGTAGCGGCGCAGGGCAAACCAGTTGCGCTCGACGATGGCGGCGTACGCGAAGGCAGCGCCGCCGGCCACCGCCGCTGCCTGGATCAGCCCTCGTGCTCGCATCCACTCATGGTGCCATGCAGCCAGGACTGACCTGGCCGGCAGCCGCGGGATCCCGCTGCGGGCGGCAGGATGGGCTCATGACCGGACTGAAGGAGCGGCTGCGCGGCGATCTCACCACGGCGATGAAATCCCGTGACGAGGTGCGCACCCGGACCCTGCGGATGGCGCTGACCTCGGTGACCAACGAGGAGGTGGCCGGCAAGACCGCCAGGAAGCTGACCGACGACGAGGTACTCCGGGTGCTGGCCAGGGAGGCCAAGCGCCGCCGCGAGGCAGCGGAGGCGTTCGACGCGGCGGGACGGCCGGGTCAGGCCGCCGCCGAGCGGGCCGAGGGAGAGGTGCTCAGCGCCTACCTGCCAGCCCAGCTGTCCGATGAGGAACTCGCGGTCATCGTTGCCCGGGTGATCGCCGAGACCGGAGCGTCCGGCCCGGCGGGGATGGGCCAGGTGATGAAGGCGGTCACGCCGCTGGTGGCCGGCCGGGCCGAGGGCGGCCGGGTGGCGGCCGAAGTTCGGCGCGGACTGGCCGGATAGAAACCCGGGTCAGCGACGGCCCGGACGAGCCGCCGGGCGCTGTGCGGCGATCTAGTGACCGCCGCCGCCGCCGCCGTTGCCGCCGCCGCCGCCGCCGCCACCACCACCACCACCACCACCGCCGCCGCCGCCGCCGCCGCCGTGGTGCTTATGCGGCTTCGGCGGCTTCGGCGACGACACTCCGGTGCCCAGTGCGTAGAACGGGCTATCGGCGGGCACCGGAACGAAGTTGGCGATGGGCTTGCCCAGGTAGGCGTTCTCGAACGTGAGCTGCCAGATCTGCCCGGCGTTGGCGCCGAACACCTCGCCGACGCAGCCGACCCGGAAGCACGCGCCGATGCCGCTCATCGGATGGCTGATCGGGCCCTTGGGGTTGAACATCGAGACGTAGCCGGCCAGCCGGGGCGTGTAGCCGCCGAAGGCCGCGTAGTCGAAGTCGTTGGCGGTCCCGGTCTTGCCCGCCTGGGGGATGACGACCCCGTTGCGGACGACTTCGTCACCGGCCGCCGTGCCCGGCGAGACCATCACGCCCTGCAGCACGTGCGTGGCCGCGTCGGCGACCGCGGTGGACAGCACCCGGTGGCAGCCCGCGGACTTCACCGGCAGGTGGCCGCCGGACCTGGTCACGATCTTGCCGATCGCGATGGGCGCGCAGTAGATCCCGCGGGCGGCGACGGTCGCGTAGGCGGCCGCCATGGTCATCGGCGACACGTTGACCGCGCCGAGCGTGAACGAGGGAATGTCGTCGGCCGGGTACTGATAGCCGGCGTGCCCGGGCTTTCCGACGCCCTGGAACAGGGACTTGCCGTTGGCACGGTGGACGCCGAGGCTGGCCGCGGTCTGCACCACGTTGCACAGGCCGACCTTCTGCTCCAGGTGCGCGTAGAAGACGTTGATCGACTCCGTGGTCCCGTTGTACAGCGTGAACGTGCCCTTGCCGGCCCCCTCGGCGTTGTTCACCAGGAAGGGGCCGGTTTGCTGGCCGTGGCAGTTGGTGTAGCCGGTCAGGGTGGAAGGCGAAACGACCTTCTGGAGGAAGCCGAACGGCACGCCCTGCTTGAGCGCGGTCAGCAGGGTGAACAGCTTCGACGATGAGCCGGTCTGCACGCCGACGCCGCCGTTGTACTTGCTGTCCACCGCGTAGTCGACGGTGGTCTGCCGCGGGCCGCTGCTGCCATACGGGCGGTCGACGGCGATCGCGCGTACCTTGCCGGTCCCCGGCTGGATCAGTACCTCCGCTGCGGCGTTGCCGGCCGGGTTGAACCGCGACGGGGGCGCCGGGACCATGTAGTTCACGGCATGCTGGGCCGCATGCTGGTCCTGCCGGCTCATCGTGGTGTAGATCTTCAGGCCGCCGGTCTTGTTCAGCTGGGTCCATGCCTGGTGGTATGCGGGGTCGTTCTTCATGACGGACAGCACGTAGTCGCAGAAGAATGCCTTGTTCCTGGCGGACCGGCTGGTGCAGCCGCTCTGCAGCGCGTGGAAGGACGGATGCAGGCCAAGCGGGGCGCGCGCGGCGGCCTGCGCCTCCGTCTGCGTGATGTAGTGCTGCTGCGCCATCGTCGCCAGCACCTCGTTGCGCCGGCTGATCGCGTTCTGCGGGAACGCGAACGGGTCGTACTTGGCCGGATTCTCCACCAGGCCGGCCAGCAGCGCCGCCTGGGTCAGCGTTAGGCGGTTGGCCGTGGTGTGGAAGTAGCGCTGCGCCGCCAGCTGGATGCCGTACGCATGGTTGTTGAAGTAGGCAGCGTTCAGGTAGGCGGCGAGCAGCTGGTTCTTGGTCAGCTCGTGCTCGACCTTGATAGCTATCCGGAGCTCGCGGAGCTTCCTGTCCGGCGTATCCCTGATGGCATCCAGCCGCTGCTGCTTCGTCCTCGCCGTCAGGATCAGCGCGTTCTTGACGTATTGCTGCGCGATCGTCGAGCCGCCCTGGGTGGGATTGTGCTCCACGTAGTCGGTGATCAGCGCACGGACGGTGCCCTTGAAGTCCATCGCGCCGTGCTGGTAGAACCTGGCATCCTCGATCGCGACGATGGCTTCCCGCATCAGCGGCGAGATCTGCGAGTAGGGCACCGGGACCCGGCCGACGTTGCCCGGGTAGTAATAGGCGATCAGGTGGCCGTGCCGGTCCAGGATCTCCGAGCGGACCGGCAGCTGCCCCAGGTTCTGCACGGCCAGGTTGTTGAACTTGTTGGCCGCATCGCGGGTCAGGATCCCGATGCCGCCCACGGCGGGCAGCGCGAGCGCCGCGAAGAGCAGGCCGGCGATCGCTGCCATGACGACAATCCGGCCAGCCGCGCTGATCCGGCCGCGGCTTTCTGATGTCAGCACGGAATCAGGGTACGCTGACCGCCGCCTGGCCCTCGCCAGGATGGTAATTCCGCAGCTCGGAACGGGCCGGGCAGCTCGGATCCGGACGCCGTCCCGGCGAGTGACTAGTCACGTCTGTCCGTATAGCCCATGCGGGCTATCCGGGAAATGGGCCCGTCAGGGTCTAGCGCTCAGGCCCGGACTTCCGTAAGTTACGTTTTCGCAACCATGACATGGAGCCGGGACCCCGCGCCATCGGCTCCTGCCTGCCAGTGAACGCCATCCGGCGTGACGACCCCTATGCGGGCGTGACGATCAGGAGGAGTGGGGCCAATGTGGATCACGGACTGGACCGCCCGCGCCGCGTGCAAGGGAACGGATCCTGACGAGCTCTTCGTTCAGGGGGCGGCGCAGAACCGGGCCAAGCTGATCTGCCGCGGCTGCCCCGTCCGGACCGAGTGCCTCGCGGACGCGCTCGACAACCGGATTGAGTTCGGTGTGTGGGGCGGCATGACCGAGCGTGAGCGGCGTGCGCTGCTCCGCCGCCGGCCGGACGTGGTTTCCTGGCGCGACCTGCTCGAGCACGCGCGCAACCAGTACGAGCGCACCGGCGACGAGCTGGTCGCCAGCTGACGGACCGGTCGCGCTGCCCGTCCCCGGACGGGGGCCAGCGGTCGTCATGCCAACGGCTACGCGGAGCGGAAGCTCTCCCCGATTGCCCTGAGCCCGGCGAGGTCGTGCACGTCCTCAGCCTGGGCTGGTACCTCGGCGATGGGAACGAGCGGGTGAGCCGCGGTGAAGCGCTCGGCAAGGCGCCTTTCGGCGGCAGCTAGCTGCATCCGCTCGGCATGCAGCCGGAGCGCGGCGATGGCCAGTGAGTACGGCACCTGGTCCGGCCGGGCCGGCCGGGCCACGGGCTCACCGTCACCGGCATCGCCGTTGAGCGCTTCGGCGGGTTGCAGGCTTTCGGCGGCGGCCAGGCTGCGGGCGGCGGACAGCCGGGCCGCAGGGGAGCGGTGCGCCCGGTTGATGACGAGCCCGGCGAGCGGCATCCCCTCAATCGCCAGCCGCTCCACGAAATACGATGCCTCCCGCAGCGCATCGGGCTCGGGGGCGGCGATCACGAGGAATGAGGTGCCAGGCGCGCGCAGCAGCTGGTAGGTGTAGTCCGCGCGCTCCCTGAAGCCACCGAACATCGTGTCGAGCGCGGTCACGAACGTCTGCGCGTCACGGAGCACCTGGGCGCCGAGGATCTTGGTCAGTACCCCGGTCACCACGCCGAACCCGACGTTGAGTACCCGCAGGTACGCCCGCCCGCCCAGCTTCGCCGGCGCGGTGAGCAGCCGGAGCAGCCGGCCGTCCAGGAATCTCCCGAGCCGTTGCGGCGCGTCAAGGAAATCCAGCGCGGACCGGCTCGGCGGGGTGTCCACCACGATCAGGTCCCAGTTGTCGGTCCGGCGCAGCTGGCCGAGCTTCTCCATCGCCATGTACTCCTGGGTGCCGGAGAATCCGGATGACAGCGACTGGTAGAAGGGATTCGCCAGGATCTGGGCCGCCCGGTCCGGGTCGGCATGTGCCTCCACGATCTCGTCGAAGGTCCGCTTCATGTCGAGCATCATCGCGTGCAGGCTGCCGCCGCCGCCGGCCTCGTTCCTGCCCGGTCTGCCGGTACGGCGCGGCGGGCTGGACGTGCCAACCCCGGGAACCAGGCGCGGGGTGTTATCCAGGGAGGACAGGCCCATCGACTGGGCGAGCCTGCGGGCCGGGTCGACGGTCAGTACCACCACATGCCTGCCGCGCTCCGCCGCCCGCAGGCCCACCGCGGCCGCCGTGGTGGTCTTCCCGACGCCGCCGGATCCGCAGCACACGATGATCCGGGTGCGCCGGTCGTCGATCAGCCGGTCCACGTCGAGCGGTGGCGGCAGGTTGCGCGGCATCAGGCGGCCCCCTGATCCCGCAGCGCGGCCGCTATCCGGTAGAGCCCGGCCAGGTCAATGCCGTCGGTGATCATCGGCAGGTCGTACCTGGGCTGTCCTGGCCCGGCCAGCCGGCGCCGCTGCGCCCGCTGGCTGGTGACAGTTCTCGCATGCTCGGTAAGTTCCGCGGCGAGCGCGGAGGCGAGCCGCCGGCTGTCATCGAGCCCGGCTGCTTTCAGCCCAAGGGCGAGCTCGTCCTCGTCGACCGATCCGCTCGCCGCCGCCCGCAACTGGCTCGCCGTCAAGGCAAGCGGGTGCACCATGTTGATCATGATGCCGCCGGCCTGCAGGCCGCTGTTGCCGAGCTCGGCGATGCCATCGAGGGTCTCCTGCACCGGCATCTCCTCCAGCACCGTGACGAAGTGCACGGCGGTCTCCGGCGAGTTGATCACCTTCTGCACCGTGTCCGCGTGGCCGCGGATCGGCCCGACCCTGGCCAGGCCGGACACCTCGGCCGCCACGTTGAGGAACCGGCCGATCCGCCCGGTCGGCGGCGCATCCATGACGACGGCGTCGTACACGTGCTTACCCCGCTCCCGCCGCCGCGTCGCCTCGGCGGCCTTCCCGGTCAGCAGCACGTCGCGCAGCCCTGGCGCGATCGTGGTGGCGAAGTCCACCACGCCGAACCGGGTGAGCGCCTGGCCGGCATGCCGCAGGTTGTAGAACATCGCGAGGTATTCAAGCAGCGCCGCCTCCGGGTCGGCGGCCAGCGCGTAGACCTCACCACCCGGCCGGTCCGCCGTGGCCGGGGCGACGGCGACCTTGCGTTCCCCGTACGGCAGTGGCGGGCAGTCGAACACCTGCGCGATCCCCTGCCGTCCCTCGACCTCGATCAGCAGTACCCGGCAGCCGCCCGAGGCGAGCGCCAGCGCCAGCGCCGCAGCCACCGTCGTCTTGCCGGTTCCGCCCTTGCCGGTGACGACGTGCAGCCGCACGCCCTCCCAGTCCGTGTCCCGCACGCTCACGCCATGGAGGGTATCCGCGCTCGTGCACCAGGTACCCGCGTCCCGTTTGCGAAGCTCCCGTCAGCACGCCGGAGGAACGGCGGGCCGGGCCATGCGGACATCAGGCCTGCGGGCCTGATCTCCTTTGCGGCAGCACATCCAAATGTCACTAGGCTGGGGCCCGGAGATCGGCATGCAGCCGGGGAAGAGGTGTTCGAGATGGTCGGAACTCTTGTGGTCATCCTCGTGATTCTCGTGGTGGCGGGTCTCGTCGCGACTGGCCGCGCACTGCGCGTGGTACAGCAGTACGAGCAGGGGATCGTGTTCAGGTTCGGCAAGGTCCTGCCGGGAACGCGGGGCCCGGGGCTGCACGCGATCAGGCCGTTCGGTGACCGAATGCAGAAAGTAAATATGCAGATCGTCGCTATGGCGGTCCCGGCGCAGGAGGGCATCACCAGGGACAATGTCAGCGTCCGGGTGGATGCGGTGGTCTATTTCCGCGTCGTCGACCCGATCAAGGCGACCGTGAACGTGCAGAACTACATCTTCGCCGTCTCGCAGCAGGCGCAGACGTCGCTGCGCTCGATCATCGGCCAGTCCGAGATGGACCAGCTGCTTGCCGAGCGGGCAACGGTCAACAAGGAGCTCCGCCGGATCATCGACGAGCCGACCGAGGGCCCGTGGGGGATCCGGGTCGAGCGGGTGGAGATCAAGGACGTGAGCCTGCCCGAGGGAATGAAGCGGTCCATGTCGAGGCAGGCGGAGGCGGAGCGGGAGCGCCGTGCGCGGATCATCACCGCCGATGGCGAGTACCAGGCGTCCAAGCGGCTCGCCGCCGCCGCGAACGTGATGGCCCGTGATCCGGCCGCGCTCCAGCTCAGGCTGCTGCAGACCGTGGTGGAGGTAGCCGCGGAACGCAACAGCACGCTGGTCATGCCGATCCCGGTCGAGCTGCTGAGGTTCTTCGACAAGATGGCTCCCGCGATGCCTGGCAGCGAGAAGTCGGCTGCGGATTCGGCGTCGATGGCCGATTTCGGCGATGAGGCCGTGGCCGAGGCGGAAGCCGGGGCGGAACTCGGCGGCGCCCCGGCCGCTCACCTGCAGATACCCGACCTGCCGCCGATCCCGGAGATAGCCGCGGATCCGGGCGATGCAGCGCCGGCCGTTGACGCCGCGCCGCCCGGTGTCAGCGCCGCTCCGGCCGACACCGACGCGGTGCCGGGGCAGGACGCGCGGGCCAGCCAGCGCCGGCCGGCCGGGGGTCAGCGGCGATCGGCGGCCGGCCAGCGGAGGACGTCGGCCAGCCAGCGGGCGAAGCCCGCGGCCGGCCAGGACGGATAGGGCCGCGGCCTGGTCCCGGTCGCGGCCCTTGCCGGCAGGCTGGCCGCGCGTCGTGGCCAGCGCCGGGCCCCGGCCTGCCCGGCCCCGCTAGAGTCGGATCATGCAGAAGTGGGAGTACGCAACGGTGCCGCTGCTCGTCCATGCGACCAAGCAGATCCTGGATAACTGGGGCGACGACGGATGGGAGCTCGTTGCCGTCGTGCCCGGCCCGAATCCCGAGCAGCTCGTCGCCTACCTGAAGAGGGGCAAGCAGTGACCATGGCCGGCGACGGGGAACCGGGCGAGAACTCCCCCGAGGCACGGCTGGCGGCGCTCGGCCTGACCCTGCCTAAGGTAACCGCCCCGCTGGCGGCCTACGTGCCGGCCGTGCGCACCGGAGATTACGTCTACACGGCTGGCCAGCTGCCGTTCGTGGACGGGGCGCTGCCCGCCACCGGAAAGGTGGGCGCGGAGGTCGACACCGCGACCGCCAGTGACCTCGCGCGGATCTGCGCGCTCAACGCGCTGGCCGCGGTCGTCTCGGTGACGGGCGGATTGTCGAAGGTCCGGCGGATAGTGAAGGTGACCGGATTCGTGGCCAGCGCGCCTGATTTCACCATGCAGGCCCAGGTGGTGAATGGCGCGAGCGAGCTGCTGATCGCGGTTTTCGGCGAGGCTGGCCGCCATGCCCGCAGCGCCGTCGGCATGGCCGTCCTGCCGCTGGACACTCCCGTCGAGGTCGAGCTGATCGCTGAGGTGCAGACCTAGGCAAGCCGCAGTCCAGGGGTCACAGGAGGCTTGTCGTGGCAGGTTCCGCTGACGGCGCGGCTATCCGGCTGCCCGGCTTCCCGGCCGGGCATGCGCTTGACGTGCTGGAAGGGCGGGTGCCACCGGCCACGGCGCGGGACGCGGCAACCGTCATGCTGCTGCGGCCGGCCCGGCCGGCCGCACGCGGCGCACCGCCCGCCGACGGCCTTGAGGTCTACATGCTGCGGCGCAAGCCGTCGATGGCGTTCGCGCCCGGCGCGTTCGTCTTTCCCGGCGGCTCGGTTGATGCCAGGGATGCCGACGAGCAGATCGCCTGGGCCGGGCCGGGCGCGGGCGAGTGGGGCCAGATCTTCGATGCGCCGCCGGAACTGGCGCGCGCGCTGGTCTGCGCCGCGGTCAGGGAGACCTTCGAGGAGTCGGGCGTGCTGCTGGCCGGGCCGGCCGCCGACTCGGTGGTGGCCGACACGACGGGCGCGGACTGGGAGGCGGACCGCCAGGCGCTGCTCAGCCGCTCGCTCTCGCTGGCCGAGTTGCTCGCCCGGCGCGGGCTTGTGCTCCGGTCCGACCTGCTCAGGCCATGGTCGCGGTGGATCACGCCGGTGATCGAGAAGCGCAGGTTCGACGCCAGGTTCTTCGCCGCCGCGCTGCCGCACCAGCAGCGCACCAGGGACGTCGGCGGCGAGGCGTCGGCGGTGGCCTGGGCGCGCCCGGGCGATGCGATCGCCATGGGGCGCCGGAAGGAGATCCTGCTGTGGCCGCCGACCGCGGTGTCCCTGGCAGAACTCGCGGCCTGCCGGGACGTGGCCGCCGCGCTCTCACCGCGTCAGGTCAGGCCGGTGCTGCCGGAGTCGAGCGTCGCGCACGGAGCTGTCTGGCTGACGCTTCCCGCTGAGCTGGGGTATCCGCTGTGACCGCCAGCGATGACGGCGCGCAGGCGGCCGGCCGGCCGGAGCCGGACATCGACGGGTCTGGCACGGCCAGGGCACGCTGCGTGCTGGCACCGAATCCGTCGCTGATGACTCTCGACGGCACGAATACCTGGCTGATCGCCGAGCCAGGATCGGCCACCGCCGTCGTGCTGGATCCGGGCCCCGACGACGAGGGCCACCTGCGGCGGGTGCACGCGCTTGCGTCGGATGCCGGACAGCGGGTGGGCCGGATCCTGCTGACCCACGGGCACAGCGATCACTCGGCCGGCGCCCGGCGGCTGGCCGAGCTGACCGGTGCTCCGGTGCTCGCGGTGGATCCGGCGCAGCGGCTTGGCCCTGAAGGGATCGGACCGGGTGACGTGGTCACCGCCGCGGGCTGCGAGATCCGGGTGATCGCCACGCCGGGCCATACCGCCGACTCGGTGTCGCTGCTGCTGCCCGCCGACCGCGCGGTGCTGACCGGCGACACCGTGCTCGGCCGCGGCACGACGATGATCTCCCGCGACGGCAACCTCGGTGATTACCTGGGCTCGCTGGACCGGCTGCGCGCGCTCGCCGACTCCGCGGCGCTGACGGCCCTGCTGCCCGGCCACGGGCCGCTGCTGGCCGATCCGGCGGCAGCGCTGGACTTCTACATCGCCCACCGGGCCGAACGGCTCGCCGAGGTCGAGGCCGCCATCGCGGCCGGCGACCGGACGGCCGCCGACATCGTCAAGCGCGTGTACGCGAGCGTTGACCGCGGCCTGTGGCCGTTTGCTGAGTGGTCGGTGCGCGCCCAGCTGACGTATCTGGCCGAACGCGGCCTGCTGCCGCCCGCGGCGGGCGAGGCCGGATCAGCGTGACCGCTTGCGCAGCCGCTCCGGCTCGATGAGCAGCACGGACTTAGCGGATAGCTGCAGCCAGCCGCGCGCCGCGAAGTCAGCGAGCGCCTTGTTGACCGTCTCCCGTGACGCGCCGACCAGCTGGGCGAGTTCCTCCTGGGTGAGGTCATGGTTCACCTGGAGGCCGTTCTCCTGCGGGGTGCCGAACCGGTCGGACAGGTCGAGCAAGGCCTTGGCCACCCGCCCGGGCACGTCCGTGAAGACCAGGTCGGCCATGACGTCGTTGGCCCGCCGCAGCCGCTGCGCCAGCGCCCGGAGCAGGTGCAGGGCCACGTCGGGACGGCCGGTCAGCCAGCTTCTCAGGTCGTCATGCGCGAGGGCGGCGAGACGGCTGTCGGTGACCGCCGTCGCGCTCGCGGTGCGCGGCCGCGGGTCGAACAGCGACAGTTCCCCGAACATCTCGCCCGGGCCGAGCACGCTCAGCAGGTTCTCCCTGCCGTCCGCCGCGGCCCGGGTCAGCTTGATCTTCCCATCGAGTATCACGTACAGCTGGTTGCCGGAGGCCCCCTCCTCGAACAGCCGCTCGGCGCGGGAAAGCTCAACGACGGTGACCCCGGCCTGCAGCGCGGCAGCGCTGTCATCGTCGAGCGCCTCGAAGAGCGGCGCCCGCCTGAGCACGTCATCCACGTGGTCCACGGGTCCCTCCTCGGCTGCATTCGCTACTCAACACCCAGTGTCGCCCATTTGTGACCTGGGGGCATCACTGTCCGTCATGGCCATCCGATGACCTCAGCCGTGCCCGGCACGCCTCGATCTCGGCCTCCGCATCGGCATGGCCCGCCCAGGTAGCTGTCTCCACTTCCTTGCCGGGCTCCAGCGCCTTGTAAACCTCGAAGAAGTGCTGGATCTCGAGGCGGTCGAACTCGGAGACGTGCTCGATATCCCGCAGGTGCGCCATCCGGGGATCCGTGGCGGCAACGCAGAGGACCTTGTCGTCGATCCCTTTCTCGTCCCGCATCCGGAACATGCCGATGGCCCGGCAGCGGATCAGGCAGCCAGGGAACGTCGCCTCTTCCAGCAGCACCAGCGCGTCGAGCGGATCGCCGTCGTCCGCGAGCGTGTCCTCGATGAAGCCGTAGTCCGCCGGGTACCTGGTCGACGTGAACAGCATCCGGTCCAGCCGGATGCGTCCGGTTTCATGATCCATTTCGTACTTGTTGCGCTGGCCTTTCGGGATCTCGATGACCACATCGAATTCCACGATTCCGCTCCCTGCACCCGTAGATGATTAACTCCGTTGCCTGGATGCAAACCCGGCATCCTGGCTGCCCGTGATCAGCATCTCGCGAGGGGAGGAGTCGTGGCGAGCCGGCTCCGGCGCGTGGCGCTGCTGACTCTCGCGCTGCTGGCCGTCTTCACCGTGGCCGCCGGCGTCGCCGTGGCGCACCTGCTGCCCGCCCGCCTCGCCCGCTGGCAGATTCCGCGGGTGGCAGCGCATCCGCTGGCATCCCCCCGGCCGGTGCTCTCGGCGGCGGGAGAACCGGCGGGGAAGACCGTGACGCCAGGCGGCCTGACCGCCCAGCTGTCCGGCACGCTGGGCCTGCCGGCTCTCGGCGCGCATGTCGCTGCAGTCGTTGCCGCGCTGCCAGCGGGCCGGGTGCTGTTCGCCCGCGACGGCAGTTCCCCGGCCGCCCCGGCCTCGACGGCCAAGCTGGCGACGGCAGTGGCCGCGCTGCACGCGCTCGGCCCTGCGGCCCGGTTCAGCACGCGGGTCGTCGCGGGCAGAGCGCGGTCAGCCATCGTCCTGGTGGGAGGCGGCGACCCCACGCTGGCGGCGGGCCGCCCGCCGGCGACGGACTACCCGCAGCCCGCCACGCTCGCGTCGCTGGCCGCGCGGACGGCGCGCGCGCTGCACGCCAGTCACCGGCATACGGTGCGGCTCGGCTATGACACCTCGCTGTATGCCGGCCCGCTGCTCGCGCCATCGTGGCCGTCGAGCTACGTGGCCACCGGCAATGTCAGCCCGATTACCTCGCTTGAGGCCGACCAGGGCAGGCTGACGGCCAGCGGAGCGCCGCAGGATGCCGATGACCCGGGGAACTTCCGGCCGCGCTCGCTTAACCCGGCGGCCGACGCCGCGCGCGCGTTCGCCTCGCTGCTGGCCAGCCACGGCATCCGGGTGCGCGGCCCCGCCCGGCCTGCCACCGCGCCGCCGGGCGGCGTCACCATCGCCAGGGTTGCCTCACCGCCGCTGGCACAGGTCGTGCAGTGGATGCTGATCGAGAGCAACAACGTGATCGCCGAGAACCTGGCCAGGCAGGTCGCGATCGCGGCGGGCCAGACGGCCTCGTTCAGCGGCGCCGCCGCGGCGGTGATGGCGGCCGACCGTGGCCTGGGGGTGCATGGCATCAGGCTGGTGGACGGCAGCGGGCTCTCGCCGGACGACCGGATCACGGCGCGCGCGCTGGTGGGGCTGATCAGCCTGGCGGCCCGCCAGGACAACCCCCGCCTGCGGCCCGCGATCACCGGGTTGCCGGTGGCCGGCTTTGCCGGGACGCTCGCTCCGGGCGGGAGCGTCTTCGGGGCACCGGGGCCGGCCGCGCTCGGCCTGGTCCGGGCGAAGACCGGCAACCTGGCCCGCGTGGTAGCGCTGGCCGGAGTCGCCTATGCCAGCAACGGGCAGCTGCTGGCCTTCGCGTTCATGGCAGACCACGTTCCCAAGAACGGGCTGAGCCAGGCCGGCGGCGCCATCGACAAGCTGGCTACCGAGCTCGCGGCCTGCGGCTGCCGCTGAGCGGCTCGCCGCGGCTGCCCCCCGGCGGGCTGCGACCGGGCCGGGGACGGCTGGCCGCGGCTACCGTGGCGGCGGCTCGGTTGAGCCGCCGCGGCCCGGGTAGGAGGCGGGCCCGGCGATGGCCGAGCCGAAGCCTGCGCCGGGGCACGTACGGTGGAGGGGTGAGCAGCGCACAGATGATCGACTGGGATGTGGCCACCTCGACCGGCGTCCGCTGGGTCAGGCCGGGCCCGCAAGTCAGCAGGGCCGAGGCGAGGAAGGTCGTGGCCGAACTGCGAGAGCTTGCGGCCGCGGTCCGCGAGCCGGTACGCGAGGTGACCGGGCTGCCGGGCCCGGCCGACGGCGGCACGGTCGCGGTCGTGGACCGGCCTGGCTGGATCCGCGCCAATGTCGACGGGTTCCGGGTCGTCCTCGACCCGCTTGTCGAGCACCTGCGGGAGCGGGCGTCGGCGCCCCAGGGATCCGTGGTCACCGCCGTCGGCTCGCGCGTGACCGGCATGCAGGCAGGTGTCATCCTCGCCTACCTGGCCGGCCGGGTACTCGGCCAGTACGAGCTGTTCCTGCCGCCCGACCCTGACCTGCCGGAGACCACCGCCCCGGCGGGCCGGCTCACCCTGGTCGCGCCGAACATCGTGATGGTGGAGCGGGAGCTTGGCGTCAACCCGCATGACTTCAGGCGCTGGGTTTGCCTGCACGAGGAAACCCACCGGACGCAGTTCACCTCGGTCAGCTGGCTGCGCCCGTACGTGCGGCAGCAGATGACGGAGTTCCTGCTGGCCTCGGACCTGGATCCGGCGTCGATCCTGGAGCGGCTCCGCTCGGCCGCTGACGCGGTGGCCGGGGCGGTACGCGGCGGTGACGGCGAGAGCCTGATCGAGGCGATCCAGAGCCCCAGGCAGCGGGAGATCCTGGAGCGGCTCACCGCGGTGATGACCCTGGTGGAGGGGCACGGCGATTACGTCATGGACGCGGTCGGCCCGCGCGTGGTGCCGTCGGTTGCCGAGATCAGGGCGCGGTTCAATGCCCGCCGCGGCAGCGCCGGCCGGCTGGAGCAGACGATCCGCCGGATCCTGGGGATCGACCTGAAGATGAAGCAGTACGAGCAGGGAGCGCGATTCGTCCGGGCTGTCGTGGATCAGGCGGGCATGGCTACCTTCAACAAGGTCTGGGCATCGCCGGATGCCCTCCCGTCCAAGGCCGAGATCGCCAGTCCGCGCGCCTGGCTCGAGCGGGTGGACGGCAGCAGCGCAGCAGCAGGCTGATCTGCGATGGGCCTCGATCCGGCGGTCGCGCGGGTGCGGCTGGGCGTCCGGCGGTCCCTGGCCGGCCTCGCGCCCGGCGATCTCGTGCTGGCTGCCTGTTCCGGCGGGGCCGATTCGCTGGCGCTGGCGGCGGCACTGGCGTTCGAGGCGCCACGGCTCGGGCTGCGCGGCGGCGGGGTGACCGTCGACCACGGGCTGCAGGCCGGCTCCGCTGAGCAGGCGTGGCGGGTAACGGCCGTCCTCGCGGGACTGGGACTTGAGCCCGTGCGGGCCGTCCAGGTCAGCCCGTCCGGGCCCGGCGGCCCGGAGGCGGCCGCCCGGACGGCGAGGTACCTGGCACTGAGCGAGGCCGCTGACCAGCTGGGCGCGGCGGCCATCCTGCTCGGCCACACCCTGGACGATCAGGCCGAGACGGTGCTGCTCGGGCTGGCCCGCGGCTCCGGTGCCAGGTCACTGGCCGGGATGCCGGCCCGGCACGGGCGCTACCTGCGCCCGCTGCTGGCGGTCCGCCGGGCGCAGACCGAGGCAGCGTGCGCCGCGCTACGGCTGCAGCCCTGGCAGGACCCGCACAACCGGGATCCCGCGTATGCCCGGGCACGGGTCCGGCACCGGGCCCTGCCCGCCCTGGCCGACGCGCTCGGCCCCGGCATCGCCGAGGCACTCGCGCGCACCGCCGCCCAGCTTCGCGCCGACGCTGACGTACTGGACGCGCTGGCCCGGGCGGAGTCGATGCGGCTGCGGGACGGTGACGGCGCGCTCGATGCCGATGGCCTCGCTGGCCTTCCCGCCGCGATCAGGGCGCGCGTGCTGCATGCCGCCGCGGTGGCGGCAGGCTGCCCCGCGGGCTCGCTGACCGCGGGGCACGTGGCCGGCCTTGACGCGCTGGTGACCGACTGGCACGGCCAGCGCTGGGCTGACCTGCCCGGCGGGCGCCGCGGGCTGCGGCGGTATGGCAAGCTGATCTTCACCGCCGGGCAGCGGGCCGGCTCCGCGCCGCGGCCGCAGGAACCGCAGCCGCGGGAGCCGCGGCCGCGGCAGCCGGAGCACGCGGAGAATGCGGAGGGCGCGGGTGGACGCGACTGACATGGGCGCCGACCTCGAGACGGTGCTGATCCCCCCGGAGCGCCTGCAGGACCGGATACGGGAACTCGCGGCGCAGGTCGACGCGGATTACGCTGGCCGCGAACTGCTTCTCGTCGGCGTGCTGAAGGGTGCCGTCATGGTCATGGCCGATCTGGCCCGGGCCCTGCACCTGCCGGTGCAGATGGACTGGATGGCGGTGTCGTCGTACGGGTCGGGCACCAAGTCCTCCGGGGTGGTCCGCATACTCAAGGACCTGGACGCCGACATCACCGGGCGGCACGTCCTGGTGGTCGAGGACATCATCGACTCCGGACTGACCCTGTCCTGGCTTGTCGGCAACCTGCGATCACGAGAGCCCGCGTCCCTGCAGGTCCTCGCGATGCTCCGCAAGCCCTCCGCCGCGTCGACGGAAGTAGAGGTCGCCTACGCCGGATTCGACATCGACGACGCGTTCGTGATCGGTTACGGCCTCGACTATGCCGAGCGGTACCGGAACCTGCCGTTCATCGGTACCCTCGCACCGCACGTGTATGGCGGGGAACACATCCCGCGATGAAATACGTTCACGTTGGTAGAGGACGGCCCGGGGGCCGCGAGTGCCCGGCTGCGCCTCCTGCGTACCGGCGACGGCCGGTCCGGTGTACCGTCAGATATCCCTGCGATTCAGCCGGGGAGACAAGGAAACTGCGCGTGGTCACTGGGACGCACGGCACGCCCGCCGGGGGTCGGCGGGGAATGATGCTCGTCAGGAGGGCCCGGCCCCGGAGCTACGGGGTCGTTCGTCGATGGATCTGAAGCGCTACTTCCGCGGGCCGTTTGTCGCCCTGCTTGTCGTCATCATGCTCTTCTTCTTCGTGTACAAGTACGCGAGTTCGAGCACGCCCTATAAGCAGGCCAATACGTCCCAGGTGATCTCGATGATCCAAGCGGGACAGGTGAAGTCGGCCAAGCTGATCGATAACCAGCAGACCATTCAGATCACCCCGCTGCACGGACAGCCGCTGGAGGCGAGCTGGGTCGGCAATCAGGGCACGGTGATCGCGGGGCTGCTGCAGAAGCAGGCCGAGGCGGGCAAGCTGCCGCAGGGCTATAACGTCCAGGTGCCCAAGGGCAGCTCGCTGCTTGCCCTGATTATCGGCTGGCTGCCGTTCCTTCTCGTGATCTTGATCTTCCTGTTCCTGCTGAACCAGATGCAGGGCGGCGGCTCGCGGGTGATGAACTTCGGCAAGTCCAAGGCCAAGCTGGTCAGCAAGGACACGCCGAAAACGACTTTCGCCGACATAGCGGGCGCCGACGAGGCTATCGAGGAACTGCAGGAGATCAAGGAATTCCTGCAGAGCCCGGGTAAGTTCCAGGCGATCGGCGCGAAGATCCCGAAGGGCGTGCTGCTGTACGGGCCGCCGGGTACCGGCAAGACGCTGCTCGCGCGCGCCGTGGCCGGCGAGGCCGGGGTGCCGTTCTACTCGATCTCCGGGTCGGACTTCGTCGAGATGTTCGTCGGCGTCGGCGCCTCCCGGGTACGTGACCTTTTCGAGCAGGCCAAGGCGAACGCGCCGGCGATCGTCTTCGTCGACGAGATCGATGCCGTGGGCCGGCACCGGGGAGCGGGCTTCGGCGGCGGTCACGACGAGCGCGAGCAGACGCTGAACCAGTTGCTTGTCGAGCTTGACGGCTTCGACACCAAGGGCGGCGTCATCGTCATCGCCGCCACGAACCGCCCCGACATCCTGGACCCCGCGCTGCTCCGTCCCGGCCGGTTCGACCGGCAGATCGTGGTCGCCCAGCCGGATCTGGTGGGCCGCAAGGGCATCCTGCGGGTACACGCGCGCGGCAAGCCGATGGGCCCCGACGTGGACCTCGACATGATCGCCCGCCGGACACCGGGATTCACCGGCGCCGACCTGGCCAACGTGATCAATGAGGGTGCCCTGCTCACGGCCAGGGGGAACATGACCCAGATCGCGATGGCCGCGCTCGAGGAGGCGATCGACCGGGTGACCGCCGGGCCGAAGCGCAAGAGCGTGCTGCTCTCCGAGAAGGAACGCAAGATCATCGCGTATCACGAGGGCGGCCACGCCCTGGTGGGGCATGCGCTGGCCAACGCCGACCCGGTGCACAAGATCACCATCATCCCGCGCGGCCGGGCCCTCGGCTACACGGCCTCGGCGCCCACCGAGGATAAGTTCCTGGTCAGCCGGGCGGAGATGATGGACCAGCTGGCCATGCTGCTCGGCGGCAGGACCGCGGAGGAGCTCGTCTTCCACGAGCCGACCACCGGCGCGGCCAACGACATCGAGAAGGCGAGCTCGATCGCCCGCGGGATGATCACCGAGTACGGGATGAGCGAACGGCTCGGCGCCAGGAAGTTCGGCACCGGCGACGGCGAGCCCTTCCTCGGCCGTGAGATGTCACACAGCAGGGATTACTCCGAGGAGATCGCCTCCGCCATCGACGACGAGGTGCGCAGGCTCATCGAGTCGGCGCACGACGAGGCGTGGGAGATCCTGGTCCAGTACCGCGACGTGCTCGACAACCTGGTCCTGCAGCTGATGGAGCACGAGACCCTGTCCAGGGACCGGGTGCTCGAGATCTTCAGCCCGGTGCACAAGCGCGCGGCCCGCGGCTCGTACACGGGCTACGGCAAGCGGCTGCCGTCCGACCGGCCGCCGGTGCTGACGCCCAAGGAACTCGCGCTCACCGGTCCGGACGGCGCCGCCCTGCCGGTCGCGGGCAACGGGCAGGCGTCCGGCTCCGGCACCGACGGCTCGTCGGCGATCGGCGGGCCAGGTGCCGTCGGGCCGGGGACCATCGGCCCGATGAGCCCGGGCGCGCCGATGTCCGGCCGGGAGCCGGGCGAGAGTCCGCACGGCGGGGCTCATTGAGCGGGAGGGTCGATCTCCCGCGCATCTCCCGCGCGATAAGGGAGATCCTGCTCGCCATCGGCGAGGACCCGGACCGGGACGGGCTCCGCGACACGCCGGACCGGGTGGCGCGCGCCTACGCGGAGCAGTTCTCCGGGATCGGGCAGCGGCCCGAGAGCGTGCTGACGACCGTCTTCGACGTCGGCCACGACGAGATGGTACTGGTCAGGGACATCGAGGTCTACGCCACCTGCGAGCACCATCTGATCCCGTTCTTCGGCGTCGCGCACATCGGCTATATCCCGAACGAGAAAGGCCAGATCACCGGGCTCTCCAAGCTGGCCAGGCTGGTCGACCTCTATGCCCGGCGGCCGCAGGTCCAAGAACGCATGACCAGCCAGATCGCCGATGGCCTGATGAGCGTGCTGCGCAAGCCGGGGGCGAAGACGGTGACCTCCGCGGTGCGCGGCAGCTTCCGCGACAACAACGGCACGCGGGCGGAGGCCATGAGCCTGATCGCCGCCCGCCGCGGCTGACGGAGCCCCGGCCGCCGGAAACGGGCCCTAGGAGCCTGCTGAAAAAGGCGTGGCCGCCCATTGGCGGGTGCTCGAGCATCTGGGATGGTTTTTGTCATGCAGGGTTTCGAGCGGGCAGACCGGGAGTTACCAGACGCCGCGTCGCTGACCGGGCATCTGGTCCCGGCGGGCAGCATGTTCGCGTTCCTGGCCGCGCACCGGGCCGAGGTGTTCCCCGATGCGGATTACGCGGACCTGTTCGCTCCGCCGGGGGTAGGCCGGCCGTCGCTGCCGGCTAGCAGGATGGCGGCCGTGCTGGCGCTGCAGGCGCTGCACGATTTCTCCGACCGGGAGACCGCCGGGGCGGTCCGCTTCGATGTGCGGTGGAAGGTGGCGATCGGGTCGTCGCTGGCCGATGGGGGGTTTGACCCGTCCTCGCTCGTGTACTGGCGGAGCCGGATCGCGAAGTCGCAGCGCCCGCACCGGGTGAACGACGCGGTACGCAAGATCGTGGAGCAGACCGGGGTGCTGAAGGGCCGGCGCCGCCGGGCGGTGGACTCCACGATCCTGGCCGACGCGGTGGCCACCCAGGACACCGTCACCCAGCTGGTGTCGGCGATCCGCAAGGTGGCCCGGGAGGTGCCCGGCGCGGCGGAGCAGATCGCGGTGGTGTGCACCGGCCATGATTACTCCCGGCCGGGCAAGCCGAAGATCGACTGGGATGACCCGGCCGCCAGGGACGCCCTGGTGTCGGCGCTGGTGAACGACGCGAACGCGCTAGTGGAGGCGTTCCAGGATGCCAGGCTGGGGGAGGCCGCCGCGTCGGCGCTGGCGCTGCTGGCCCTGGTCGCCGGGCAGGACGTCGAGCCCGCCGAGGGCAGTGACGGGACTGACGGGCGGTGGCGGATCGCCCGCAAGGTGGCCGAAGACAGGGTGATCTCCACCGTGGACCCTGAGGCCCGGCACACCCGCAAGTCCCCCGAGGCCCGCAGGGACGGCTACCGGGCGCACCTGGCCGCCGACCCGGAGACCGGGATCATCACCGATGAGAAGTTAACCAGGGCCGCCGGGCAGGAGAACTCCGACCCGGCGGTTGCGGAGGAGTTCCTGACCGCCGGGGCCGCCGGTGACGGCGCCGGCGCAACCCCCGGTGCCGGCAGCGGCAGCGGCAGTGACAACGGCGGCGGCGGTGACCCGCTGGCCTGGTACGGCGACTCTGCTTACGGCACCGGTGACCTGCGTGATGCGATGGAGAAGGCCGGGCACCAGGCGGTGATCAAGCCCAAGCCTCTGCAGGCCCCGGTGCAGGGCGGGTTCACCATCGACGACTTCACCGTGGACGAGAAGGCCGGCATGGTCACCTGCCCGGCCGGGCACACCGTCGCCTTGAGCCGCACCCGCGTCGCCACCTTCGGCGTCCTGTGCCGCGGCTGCCCGCTGCGGGCACAATGCACCACCTGCAAGACCGGCCGCAAGCTCGTCCTGCACGAGCGTGATGACCTGCTGCGCGCTGCCCGCCGCGACTGGGCCGCCACCGGGCTGCGCAAGGACTACATGGCCCACCGGCCCAACGTGGAACGCGCCGTCGCCCAGGTCGCCACCTGGCGGGGACGCCGGCTCAAGCTCCGCTACCGCGGCACCGCAAAGAACCACGCCTGGCTCAAGCGCCGTACCGCCGTGCTGAACCTGCGCCACCTGACCGGGAGGGGGCTGGCCTGCCGGGACGGCGCCTGGGTGCTGGCCACCTGAGCAGGCCCGCCCGGCATGCCCTCAAAGCGGATCCGGCTCGATGGCTGGCCGTGTCCCAGACAGCGGAGGCTACCGGGAGGGGCCCGATCTCAGCGCAGACGGGCTGGCTACAGGTACCGGAG